>Ga0187778_10003099_pt1 | contig 11214 bp, 11 predicted proteins | sample 1015_Q2_SP5_20_M_FD_132418 | JGI IMG/M metagenome (GOLD analysis project Ga0187778, IMG submission 132418) | Tropical peat soil microbial communities from peatlands in Department of Meta, Colombia - 1015_Q2_SP5_20_MG | ecosystem: Environmental > Terrestrial > Soil > Wetlands > Peat | place...
GTGGATTTGGAAGCGGCGCGCAGCTTGGCCGCCGAATTCAAAGACCCCGCCGCGGTGATCATCAAGCACAACAATCCCTGCGGGACCGCGGAGCAAACGACCCTCCGCGACGCCTTCCTGAAGGCTCTTGCTTGCGATCCAGTCTCGGCGTTTGGCGGGGTTCTGGCGTTTAACCGCCTTGTCGATGCAGTGACAGCGGAAGAAGTCGCAAAACTTTTTGTTGAATGCATCGCCGCGCCGGGTTTCGATAGCCGCGCAAAGGAAATTTTTGCCGCGAAGAAGAATTTGCGGCTGCTCGAACTGCCTGCCGGCGGCTTGGACCCGGAACACGAGCTGCAGCTAAAAAGGATTCTTGGCGGCATGCTAGTTCAGCAGCCCGACTTAGGTGAACTGAGTGAACCGGAATTGCGTACCGTGACGAAGCGCGCTCCCACGCCGGACGAAATGCGCACCATGCGTTTCGCCTGGAAAGTCTCCAAGCACGTCAAGTCCAACGCCATCGTGTTCGCAAAAGACGGCGCGACAGTAGGAGTCGGCGCCGGACAGATGAGCCGCGTCGATTCCGTGAAGCTAGCGGTGATGAAGGCGCAAGTCCCGTTGGCTGGCAGCGTGGTTGCTTCGGATGCGTTTTTTCCATTTCCCGATGGCGTCGAAGAAGCTGCCAAGGCCGGTGCCACGGCGGTGATCCAGCCGGGTGGGTCCGTCCGCGACGCCGATGTCATCGCCGCCGCAGACCGCTTAAATCTGGCGATGGTGTTTACCGGGATGCGTCACTTTCTTCACTGATAGTGACACAGAATTCATTCTGTGCCAACGGGCGAGGATCTCCTTATCCGGAAGCTTGCTTCGTAGCGGCGTATATGATGTGGCCGCCGCGGTCCCGTGGAGCGCTGATGCGGCCTGGGAAGTAACGCGCAGCAATTTGCGGCGGACCAAGATCTTCAATCTCGCAGAAGCCCATAGTGGCAAGCTCGGCGTGCAGCTTCACGGGTTCGAAATGGGAAACCCAAGCTTCTCCGACCGACCCGACGCGCTCGGCGTATTTGTCATGAATATTGCGCATCTCAGGCGAAAGCGCCTCGGGCGGATCGCTGTAATCAAACACCACGTGTGCGCCGCCGGGCAGCCCCGAGACAAATGCCAGAGTTGACCCTATCGCTTCCTCTGTCAAATAAGGAACAACACCAAGCCAAGTGAAAAACGTTTGCTGCGCAGGGTCGAAGCCCGCGTTCGCCAAACCGTCCGCAAGCGTTTGGCGCTCAAAATCAATCGGAGCAAACCTAAGAAAATCGGGCGGGGAAATATCTGCAGCGGCGAGTTGCTCGCGCTTCCAAGCCTGCGTGGCGGGATAATCCACTTCAAAAATGCGCAGCCGGTCGCCGAAGGGACAGCGATAAGCGTAAGTGTCGAGACCTGCGCCCAGGACGACAAGTTGGCGCACTCCGCGATCGACAGCGGCGGCCAAAGCATCCTCCGCAAACCGCGTCCGCACCGCGATGAACAACCTCATGATGCGCTTGAAGGGATGCTCTTCCGCCTCACGCAAAACCGTCTCAGTGTCTTGACCGAGGATGCGCAACGCCAGCGGATCGGCAAAAATGCGCCCACCCTCAAGAATTTGATGAGCGGCGCGGTGTGCGGCTGCGCCCAGCGCGGTGCGACTCGGTTTTCCTGCCTGCATCGCAAAAGTGTAGCAGAGAGAGACGTGCCCCTAATCGGATAGCACACAACCCCCGGGCAGGTGCGTGACATCCTCCTGCCCCTCCATGCAACAGAAATTTGAACTCGTTTACAAATTCAGAAGGCGGCAAGGAAGCTGCGGAGCCGCGAAGCCAGCTCGTCTCGCACGCGGCGAAAAGCGGCGAGTTTTTCGTCGTAGGAGCCGGTCGCGGCGCCCGGATCCCAAATGCTCCAGTGAATGCGTCGAGGGGCGCCCGCGAAGACGGGGCACTCTTCGTTGGCCGAATCGCAAACCGTGATGACCGTGTCAAACTGCTGCCCATCAAATTCCGAGATAGACTTGGAGCGATGCGCGGAAATATCGATGCCGATTTCGCTCATAGCCTCGATGGCGAGAGGACTGACAAACCCTTCCGGCCTGCTTCCGGCGCTATGAACTTCGCAATCTCCGCCGCCAAGGTTTCGCAACAAGCCTTCCGCCATTTGGCTGCGCACACAATTGCCGGTGCAGACGATGAGGATGCGTTGAGGCATTTTCACGGGCAACAAGGCAAATCCACACACCCGGGCGGGCATTCGCACGCCGTCACGGCAGCCGGCTTCGTCGCGCGTACAAACGCGCTGATAAATTTCCCGTCAATCTGTGGGCCAATCGTCTCCGGATCGAGGCCTGCCGCCACAAGAAAATCCCTCGCTTCTTCCAGTTTGTAAACGCGCGTAGGCTCAACCTCGATCGATTCGAATCCCGCACCCGCTAGCTTTTCGCGATACTCATTTTCTTCCAGCGCCCCCGCAATGCAACCGACCCAAAGCTCCATGCTCTTTCGAATGTCCGCCGGCACGGCGCCGCGAACCACGACATCCGAAACCGCCAACCGCCCGCCAGGCTTGAGCACGCGAAACGCCTCCTTCAAAACGCGGTCCTTATCCCCAGAAAGATTGATCACGCAATTGGAGATGATGACGTCGACGGAATTCTCCGGCAGCGGAATATTTTCGATCGCCCCTTTGAGAAATTCGACATTCTCGATGCCTGCTTTTTTCTGATTTTCCCGCGCCAGTGCCAGCATTTCGTCGGTCATGTCCAGGCCATACGCCTTTCCGGTCGGACCCACTCGCTTGGCCGAAAGAATCACGTCGATTCCCCCGCCCGACCCGAGATCAAGCACCACTTCGCCGGGCTGCAGCTTCGCGAGCGCCGTCGGATTGCCGCAGCCGAGCGAAGCCGCCACGGCTTTTTCTGGCAACGCGCCCTTTTCGGCTTCGCTATAGAGGTCTTTTGTTATCGGATCGCAACCGCTCAATTCCGCGCCGCCTCCGCAGCACGTGCTTCCGCCGCCTGCCGCCCTCTTGGCCGCTTCTCCATATTTCTGCTTTACCGCTTCCTGGATATTCGATTCGTCCATGGGATTCCTCACTTCGAAATTTGAATCACTGCTTCTGCCGGGACCGCCCGCGATCGCGTGCAGCACTCTTCATACAAAAAGCTCAAAACTTCCCGCAGTGCATCCGTGTCTGCCGAGTACCAGAGAAACGTGCTTTCCCGGCGCACTTTCACCAATCCAACCTGTTTGAGCTTCTCTAGGTGATGGGAAAGCGTCGAGGCGGGGATACCCAGTTCCTCCTGAACTTCGCCCGCAACCATCCCCGTGGGATGCGCCGCCAGCAGCAGCCGGAGGATTTGCAGCCGCGGCTCGGCGCCCAGCGCCGAAAAGCGGTCCGCGGACCGCGTAACCAGCAAAGGATCAGGTCGTTTCATATTTCGATTATTGCGGAAATATGGAAGCATTTCAACCCCTTTTCCGCTCAACTTTTTTCCTCTCTCCTGCATCCTAGCTTCAGGGGGCGCCCAAGCTCTGGAAACGGTTCCTTTTTCGCTTTTGACCGCCTTTCGGCCGCATGGGATAATTTGAGTTTCTGGGGCTACGATGAACCTTCAACGGATCAGCCTTCTTGCAGTGTCCATGAGCGTCGGGGCCGTGGCGGCTATGGGTCAATCGTCACAAGACCCTGCCACGGCCGCGGACAAAAAGGACGATTCTCTCCCGCAAAACCAAAATTCCGCCGGTAATCCGAAAACCGCGACCGCCGACGCGAACTCCGCCCGCTCCGAGGCCTACTACAACTTCACGATGGGCCATATCTACGAGCAGCAGTACGAGACCACCAGCAACCCCGAGTACGCCACGAAGTCCATCGAAGCTTATAAGAAAGCCTATGCCCTCGACCCCAAATCGCCAGTGATTGGCGAGCGCCTCGCCGAAATGTATTGGAAAGCGCAACGCACCAAGGAAGCCGAGAGCGAAGCCAAAGAAATCCTCCGGCGCAATCCGGACGACGTGCAAACCCGCCGCCTGCTCGGCCGGATTTACTTGCGCATGTTGGGCGACGTGAATGCTGGCAGTGGACAATCGGAAGCCGCCGGCCGCGCCATTGAACAGTTTCGCGAGATCAACCGGCTGGATCCTTCGGACACCGAATCTTCGCTTTGGCTTGCCCGCCTGTATCGCCTGAAAAACGAGCACGACGAGGCCGAGCATGTTTTGCAGGGCATTCTGAAAACCGATCCGGAAAACGAGCCGGCGGTCGAACAGCTCACCCAGCTTTTGATGGACGAAGGCAAGTCCGCCGAAGCGGTCGCTCTGCTCGAGGGAATTACCAAGCATTCCCCGACGCCGGTCTTGCTGGACCTCCTTGGCGACGCCTACACGCAGGCCCACGAACTGGAAAAAGCTGAAGCCGCCTATCGCAAAGCCGCCGACATGGATCCCTCGGAACTCAGCCATCAGCGCGGTCTCGGCCAGACGTTGCTGGCCGAGGAAAAATACCCGGAAGCGTTAGCGGTTTATCAGAAGCTCCTCGACCTGATGCCGGATGACTCGGACCTCTACCTGCGCGTCGCGCAGATTTATCGCGAGCTCCATCAGCTCGACAAAGCCGAAGAGAATCTCGTTAAAGCTCGCCAGTACGCTCCCGGCAGCCTCGAGGTCATGTACAATGAAGGAATGTTGTACGAGTCCGAGGGCCGCTATGAAGACGCCATTCGCGTGCTCTCCGACGCCGCGACGGGCATTAAGGCCGAGTCCGCGTCCATGCCTTCGCGGCGGCGTTCCCTCGCGATCCTGTACCAGCAGCTTGGCCAGCTTTACCGCGAGACCCAGAATTACCAGGCTTCGATTTACACCTTCGAAGAGCTCGGGCACTTGGGCGATGAAGAAGACCGGCGCGCCCGCATGATGATCATGGATACTTACCGCGCCGCCAAGGATTTGCCCCGCGCTCTTCAGACCGGCAAGGAAGCGATGGCTAAATATCCGGCAGATCCCGGCATTCGAACGGGATACGCTCTGCTCCTGGGAGAAAATGCTCAGACCGATGAGGCCAACAAAATCCTCCGCGCCCAGCTTCGTGGCGATTCGAGCGATCGCGAAACCTATCTGAACATCGCTCAGGTTTACGAGCGGGGGCGCCGCTATAAGGAAGCCGAAGCTTCCGCGCGTGCCGCCGAAGTCCTCCCCGGCCAGCCTCGCGACAATGAAATGGTTTGGTTTCTTCTCGGCGCCATTTACGAGCGCCAGAAGCTCTACGACAAGGCCGAGGAGCAATTCAAAAAAGTCCTGGCCGTCAACCCAAAAAATGCCCCCGTTTTGAACTATTACGGCTACATGCTCGGCGACCTGGGAATCCGGCTCGGCGAAGCCGAAGACCTCGTCCAGGGCGCGCTAAAAGAAGAACCTTACAATGGCGGCTATCTCGATAGCCTTGGTTGGATTTATTACAAGCAGAACAAGACGGCTGACGCGGAAGCCATGCTTCGCAAAGCGCTCCTGCGTGAGAGTCACGACCCCACGATTCATTCTCACCTCGGCGATGTCTACGCCAAGCTCGGCCGTCCCGACCTGGCCGCCGCGGAGTGGGAAAAATCGCTTGTCGAGTGGCGCAAGTCTCTGCCAGGAGACATGGAAACCGACAAAGTGGCGGAGCTCGAGAAGAAACTCTCGCAATCGAAACACCGTATCGCCCAAAAATCCACGAGCAGCGACGCCAAGCCCTGATCGCAAAACCGAACAAGTCCCGGAATGATGTGTAAGGAGTTTTTCGCTTGTTTGGCCATCAAATGTCATCCCGACCCGCAGGTTGCGGTCTTCCGCAGCCTGTAGCGGAGGGATCTGCTTTCAATTTCGCAATTCTGCTAAATTCTTCAAATGCGTGAAATCCGCATTCCCGCGTTTGCAAAAATCAATCTTCGTCTGGATATCGTCGGTAAGCGCAGCGATGGTTTCCACGAACTCCGTACTATTTTCCAAACCATTTCCTTGCACGACGAACTCCGCCTGCGAGCCTCGCGCAAGCCGGGAATTTCTATCACGATTACCGGGAATACCTCTCTTTCGGCCGAGCCGCCCAAAAAAAACCTCGTCTACCGCGCGGTAGATGCGCTCCGTCGCGAACTGCAAATCCGTAGCGGCGTGGAAATTGAATTGAAGAAAAACATTCCCGCCGGCCGTGGACTGGGCGGCGGCTCAAGCGACGCCGCAGCCGCGTTACTGGGATATTTGCGGCTGACGGTCAAAAAGTTGGAAGCGCCGCGGCTGATGGAAATTGCCGCTTCCCTGGGAGCCGACGTGCCATTTTTCCTGCTTGGCGGTCGTGCGCTGGGTGTCAGCAAGGGCGACGAAATCTATCCTCTTGAGGATATTCCTAGGCTGCATCTTCTAATCGTTTCCCCGAAAGACATTCATGTCCCTACCCCGGACGCCTATCGCTGGCTGAAGGCCAAACCTCTCGGTTTGACAAATCGCGCTGCTCACTCTAAACTTTTAAAGTTCTGTGCTCTATCCTGGAGCGCGCAGGGAAGCGGCCTTTCGAATGATTTTGAAGGGCCGGTGTACTGGCGGCATCCCCGGCTTGACGAAATCAAGCGGGCTTTGCTTCATCGAGGAGCTTCAGAAGCCTCGCTGGCGGGTAGCGGTTCGGCGGTGTTTGGCATATTCCCGAGCCCAGCGTTGGCGCGCCGAGCCGCTGTCGGGTTTCCGCACGATCAGGCCTTCGTTTGCGAGACGCTCTCGCGCGCGAAGTACGCTCGTAGCATGCGCATCCCAGGGTAAGCTGCGCATGCGTCGTGGATCGACCCTCAGCGTCTCTTCGCAAGTTTCAAGTCGAAAGTTCAAAGTTGAAGATGGGGCGCGGCAGTGTTTGATAACGAGTCCCCAAGTACCTGAATCCTCCTCCTTAGACTCTTCGACTTTGAACTCTTGAACTTTTGCCAAGGGGCAAGCTCAGGACGTGATAAAAAGGGAGACCATCATCCTTGTGGACTTGTTCTTTTTCTTTACTAAGAACTGAAAACTAATTACTTAGAACTTTCTGCGATGAACGACGACCGATTCAAAATCTTTTCTGGCACGGCCAATCCTGTCTTGGCGGAGAAAATCTGCCATCACTTGAACGTGCCGCTGGGCAAGGCTTTGCTGGGCCGCTTCAGCGACGGCGAAATCTATTTCCAGATTCTCGAGAACGTTCGCGGCGCCGACGTTTTCGTCGTTCAGCCATGCCATCATCCGGTGGATTGCCACCTGATGGAGTTGCTGCTGATGATTGACGCCTTCAAGCGCGCTTCCGCTTGGCGCATTACCGCTGTGCTGCCCTATTACTGCTACGCGCGGCAGGATCGCAAGGACAAGCCCCGCGTCCCAATCTCCGCAAAGCTTGTGGCCGATTTGCTTGAAACCGCTGGCGCCAGCCGTGCGCTGACTTTGGACTTGCACGCTCCACAGATTCAGGGTTATTTCGACGTTCCGGTCGACCACCTCTACGGCTCGCCAGTGCTGGTCGAGTACTTCAGGCACCTCAATCTACCGAATTTGACGGTTGTTTCCCCGGATGCCGGCGGTGTCGAGCGCGCACGCTTTTTTGCAAAAAAACTCGATGCGCCGCTGGCCATCGTTGACAAGCGTCGCGTCGACGTGGACGTCAGCGAAGTCATGAACCTGATCGGCGATGTTCGCGGGCGCAGCGCGCTCGTCGTCGACGACATTATCGATACCGCCGGCACCCTGGTGAAAACCGCCGACGCGCTTCTCCGCGAAGGGGCTACGCAAGTATTCGCCGCTTGCACCCACGCGGTGCTCTCTGGTCCGGCCGTTGAGCGCCTCGAGAAATCGAAGATTACCGAAGTGGTTGCAACCGATTCCGTGCCTCTTACCGAAGCGGCCAGGAAAATGGGGAAAATCCGCGTGCTGAGCGTGGCGGACCTTTTGGCCCGTGGCATTCGCTCCATTCACGAAGAGACTTCCATCAGCGAATTGTTTATTTGAGCAGGCAGTTTTTTGTAGGCGCGCAGCATGCTGCGCCCCACAAGAGATTCAGATTCAGAGAAGGGAAGAACGCCATGGCAGAGAAGATTGTAGTCGAAGGAGCACGCCGAGACACTCGGGGCAAGAACGAAGCGCGTCGGCTTCGCCAGACCGGCAAAGTTCCGGCCGTTTTGTACGGCGGCAAAGGTGGGCCTATTACGCTGTCGGTGAACGCCAAGCAAGTCGGCGCGATCCTGCGCTCGGAGTCGGGGCATAACACGCTTTTCCAGGTGGCTTTGAGCGGAAAAGAAGAACCCGCCATTCTCAAGGACTGGCTGGTTGACCCTTTGAGCGGAAAGCTGTTGCACGTTGATCTTCTGCGCGTGGCGATGGACGTGCGCATGAAGGTGAAAGTGCCTGTTCACACTTTCGGCGAACCCGCTGGCGTGAAAGTGCAGGGCGGCATCTTCGAAGTCGTCACCCGCGAAGTCGAAATCGAGTGCTTGCCGGCCGATATACCCACTGAGTTTCGCATGGACGTCAGCGGTCTGATGCTCGGGAAACAGCTTCGCGCAGGAGATATTCCTCTCGATACGACGAAGCTGAAACTCGTCACCGAGCCCGAGCGCGTCCTCGCTCACGTTGTCGCTCTGCGCGTCGAGGAAGAGAAGCCCGCGGAAGTGGCGGCAGCGGAAGCGGCAGCAGCCCCGGCTGAGCCCGAAGTCATCAAGAAGGGCAAGAAAGAAGTGGAGGGCGAAGAAGGTGCGGAAGCAGCCGAAGCCAAGCCCAAGGCCGAAAAGGCAGAGAAGCCGGAGAAAAAGAAGTAAGGATTGGCATTGGCAGCTATGTCTTCTTCACAAGTCACCAGTCACGAGTCACCACTCACCAGTGAGGCTCTGGCTGTGGTATCTCGCGAAGCGCAGTGACAGGCTATGCGGCTCATCGTCGGACTTGGGAATCCCGATCCGGAATACCAATGGACGCCGCATAACCTGGGATTCATGGCGGTGGACGAACTGGCGAATCGCAACGCGATTCGCGTCGAACGGCCGGAAGGCAAAGCGCTCGTTGGTCGGGGCAAAATCGCCGTTGAAGATGTCGTGCTTGCCAAGCCGCAGACGTACATGAATCTAAGCGGCATCTCGGTACGGGAGCTGCTCGCGAAGTACGAGTTGGAGTTGGGCGATCTGCTGGTGATATGGGATGAAGTGCAACTGCCGCTGGGAACCATCCGGATTCACACGGAAGGCAGCGCGGGAAGCCATAACGGCGCGAAATCCGTCATTAGCGCCGTGGGCTCGCAGCAGTTTGCCAGGCTCCGGCTGGGTTGCGGTCCCGAGCACATGAGCAGCCGTAGAGAGCACGTGCTCCGGACGATGAAGAAAGCGGAGCTGGAAATTGCCGCCGAGATGATTGGCGAAGCTGGCGACGCCGTCGAGATGATCCTGACGCAAGGCATCGACGCGGCCATGACGAAGTACAACCGGCGCAAACCGGCAGAGCCGGAAGCGCCAGCCTAGCGGCGGCTTTACGCCGCTATCTTGGGTTGCGCTGGAATTGTAGGGGCGGGCTTCAGCCCGTCCCCTGGAAGTTGTAGTGGCGGGTCTTTAGACCCGCGATTCTGTTCGGCTGATTTTGCGGGGGCGAGGCTTGACTCGCCCGGTGTCATGCCGCTCGCGGCAGAAAGGTTTTCCGGACCTTTGGTCCGGAGAAGAATGGAAACGAGGCAACCATGGAAGAGCGTTACTACGATCTGATCTTCATCGCCCGGCCCGCAACGCCGGAAGAGGAGATCAAGAAGATTCTCGCGGTGGTCGATCACACCTGCGCCGAAAAGGGCGGTAAGGTCGAGAAAACCGAGCAATGGGGCACGCGCAAGCTCGCCTATCGCGTCGCCAAGCACCGTGAAGGCATTTACGTGCACCAGGAGATTCGCACCACGCACGGCGAGCTGATCGCCGAGCTGGAACGCCGCCTGCGCGTCCAGGACGCCGTTATCAAGTATCAGACAGTGCGCCTGGACGAAGACCTCAAGCGCCAGAAGAAGCTTTCGCAGAAGCGCGAGCGGCGCGCCGCGCGGCGTCCGCGTCGGCCTACCGCACCGGCGCCGGAGCAGGCTGCGGCCCAGGGCTAAAGCCTGGGTGTCATAGTGAGCTTAACCCTTTTAGAATCAACACTTCCGAGATCCTTTCATAAGTGTTCATTCTAAAGAACTTACGGGGGTTTTTAAGTCGTTTAGAATGAACACTTACAAAAACAGGGGGGAGGGGAGTCAGGCACCCTTCTAGAAAAAACTAAAGGTAGCTCGATTCGATTTTGACGGATAAACGGGAAAGGTGGAAGTTATGGCAGAGGAACAGAAGCAAGGAACAGCGCCGGGCGGAGCCCCGCGGGCTGAGGGCGGTCACTCTGGCCCTCGCCAAGAAGGCGGTCACTCTGGTGCACGGGCCGAAGGTGGTCAGGGTGGCCCACGGCGGGAGGGCGGTCCGGGTGGTCCGCGCCGGGAAGGTGGTCCGGGAGGCGGTGGCCCCGGAGGACCTGGGGGGCGTCCCCGCGGCAAGCGCCAGTACTTCCGCAAGAAGAAAGTTTGCAAGTTTTGTGTCGAGAAGATGGACTTCATCGACTACAAGCGCGCGGACATTCTGTCGCAGTTCGTGCAGGAGCGCGGCAAGATTCTTCCGCGCCGCATGACCGGCGTTTGCGCGCGACACCAGCGCTGGCTGGGCGTGGCCATCAAGCGCGCCCGCAACATCGCGCTGATGCCGTTCGCAGGCAGCGCGGCGGGGATTCAGGCGCCGCGTCCGGCGGCTGCCGCTGGAACGCATGCCGCGCCCGCCGCTGCGCATCCCGCGCCGACGCACGCGCCAGCAGCCGAAGCGCATCCGGCCCCGGGGCATCCCTCGGCCACCGAAGCGCCTAAGGCGTAATGAGTTGAGATCTCTGGGAACTAAAAGAACCGTTTTACATTTTGTTTTTGGTTTTCTTCTACTGAAAACTGATTACTGAAAGCTGACAACTGAGTAGGAGCTTAGAGAGACGAAATGCAAATCATTCTTCAGGAAGACATCGACAAGCTGGGTCATCGCGGCGACGTCGTTACCGTCAAGCCCGGCTATGCGCGAAATTATTTGCTGCCGCGCAAGCTCGCCGTCGAAGCCACCGAAGGCAACTTGAAAGCCATCGAGCGGATTCGCGCCGCGCTCGCGAAGAAAACGGCGACGGAGATCGACGCCGCGCA
>Ga0187778_10003100_pt1 | contig 11211 bp, 10 predicted proteins | sample 1015_Q2_SP5_20_M_FD_132418 | JGI IMG/M metagenome (GOLD analysis project Ga0187778, IMG submission 132418) | Tropical peat soil microbial communities from peatlands in Department of Meta, Colombia - 1015_Q2_SP5_20_MG | ecosystem: Environmental > Terrestrial > Soil > Wetlands > Peat | place...
GCCTGATGGACGGGTATGAGCGTTCGCGCGCACGCGGCGAGCGCATTGGTCCGCGTCTGTTTGTGCTCGGGATCGCGACCGCCTTGTTCCACGATATTGGCTATCTGCGGCGACGCAGCGATACACGACACCGAAACGGGGCCGAGTACACCTTGCGACATGTAAGCCGCGGCGGGCGCTTCGTCGAGCGGTACCTGGTGTCTGTCGGCATGCCAGAGCTCGCGCCGGTGGCTGCGCGGATCATCCACTTCACCGGTTATGAGATCCCGGTACAGCAGATCCAGGTTCCGGCACCCGTGTTCCGCATCCTCGGAAACATGCTGGGCACCGCTGATATCATTGCCCAGATGTCGGATCGTTGCTACCTCGAGAAGTGTCGCGACCGCCTGTATGCGGAGTTTGTGCACGCTGGGCTCGCTCGTGCGGGGGCCGCCGCCAAGCGCACCCCGGGGATGTTGTTCGACTCAGCTCAGGACCTGTTATGCAAGACGCCTAGTTTCTATCGCTCGGCCAAGGCCCGTCTCACCGACCAGCTGGGCGCCGTCTACAAGTTCGCCCAGGACCATCACGACGGGCGCAATCTGTATCTGGACGAATTGACCAAGAACATCCGCTATGCCGAGCTGGTAGCGGAAAAAGGGGACCTCACGTTGCTGCGGCGTGTTCCCCCGCCGCGAGGCGCAGACAGCGCACCACGCGGCCGCCGGGGGGCGACGAAACCGCGCGAAGCCGCGGGGGCAGCCCTCGCACGTTGAGTGCCGCTCTCGGCGAAAGCCGTTACGCCTCGAGCACGATCTTTCCGATGTGCGCGCCTGACTCGATGAGTTCGTGCGCAGCCGACGCCTGCGCCAGCGGGAACACCTTGTAGATCACCGGCTGGATCTTCCCCTGTTCGATGAGCGGCCAGACCCGCTGCCGCAAGGCCGTGGCGATCGCTGCCTTGAACTCCACGGTGCGCGGGCGCAGGGCGGAGCCGGTAATCGTGAGACGGCGCATGAGAATCTCGGACATGTCCAAGTTGGTGCGACTGCCGCCCAGGAAGGCGATGAGCGACAGGCGTCCGTCTGTGGCAAGGCATTTCAATTCGCGCGACACATAGTCACCTGCCACCATGTCCAGGATCACGTCGACGCCCTTGCCGGAGGTGAGCTGCTTCACCACCTCGACGAAATCCTGCGTCCGATAGTTGATGGCGCGTTCGGCACCGAGTCTTTCGCACGCCGCGCACTTGTCGCTGCTGCCTGCGGTGACAAACACTCGATGCCCGAGCGCTCGAGCGATCTGGATCGCGCTCACGCCGATGCCGCTGCTGCCGCCGTGCACCAGCAGCGTTTCTCCGGGTGCAAGCTTGGCGCGTTCAAACACGTTGATCCAAACGGTGAAGAACGTTTCTGGTAGCGACGCCGCTTGCGTCGAGGTCCAGCCGGCCGGTCGCGGCAGACAGTGGCTTGCCGGCGTGACGCAAAACTGTGCATAGCCGCCGCCAGGGGTGAGCGCACAGACCTGGTCTCCGTGCTTCCACTGCGTCACCCCTTCGCCCAGCGCAACCACCGTGCCGCCCACCTCCAACCCGGGTAGGTCGGAAGCGCCCGGCGGTGGCGGGTAAACGCCAGCCCGCTGCATGCAATCAGGGCGGTTCACTCCCGCGGCGGCGACGCGGATCAACACTTCGCCGGGCTTAGGTTGCGGCAGCGGCCGCTCGGCGAGCCTCAACACTTCGGGTCCGCCCGGGCGGGAGATCTCCACGGCTTGCATGCTCGCAGGCAGCGTGTTTTGCATCGCGAGTCCTCGTGTTTTTGAGATTGACGATGTGGCGGTTATAGCACCCAGGGCACACAGCCTACAACTTGGTTTGCGGCGCCAGCTTGAATGCGGCATCATGGCGCGCCTAACAAACTTGGCGGGGGCAGGCGATGGAATACCGGAAGCTCGGGCGCAGCGGTTTGACCGTGTCGGCGCTATGCCTTGGCACGATGACCTTTGGCGATCGCACGGACGAGCGCGAAGCCGGACGCATTGTGAGCGAGGCTGCCGAGGCCGGCGTGAACTTCATCGACACCGCGGATCAATACGCGAAGGGCGAGTCGGAGCGCGTCACCGGTAGAGCGATCGCCTCGAACCGCCACCACTGGATACTGGCAACCAAGGTGGGCAATCGCATGGGGCCGGGGTGGGGTGAGGTGGGCCTCAGCCGCCGCTGGATGATGCGGGCGATCGAAAATAGCTTGCAGAGGCTGGGCACCGATTACGTCGATGTCTACTACCTCCACTACGACGACCCGGACTCGCCTTTGGAGGAAACGCTGGGAGCGATGGGCGACATCATCCGCTCTGGCAAGGCGCGCTACTTCGGTATCAGCAACTATCGAGGTTGGCGCCTCACGCTGCTCATGCAGTTCGCCAAAGAGCTCGGCGTGCCCGCCCCGGTGGTCTGTCAGCCTTACTACAACGCCATGAACCGTCAGCCCGAAGTGGAGATCTTGCCGGCGTGCCAGCATTTTGGGCTTGGCGTTGCTGCTTACAGCCCGCTTGCTCGCGGGGTGCTCACCGGGAAGTACCAGCCCGGGCAGCCGCCGCCGGCCGAGACGCGGGCCGGACGCCGGGACGTGCGCATGATGGAGACCGAGTTCCGTCCCGAATCGCTGGCCGCAGCGCAGGAGATCGTGGCGCATGCGAGAAAAAAGGGAATGAGCGGGGCGCAGTTTTCGATCAACTGGGTGCTCAACAACGCGCTTGTGTCCTCGGCCATCACCGGGCCGCGAACGCTGGAGCAATGGAACGAATACCAGACGGGCCTTAAGTTCAAACTCGACGCGGAGGACGAGGCCCTGATCGACCGCTTGGTGCGACCCGGGCACCCGTCGACGCCCGGGTACAATGACCCGCGTTACCCGATTCGCGGACGCATCGCGCACAGTGCCCCGGCCTGAGTCGGGTGCGCCACTTCGGCCACGTCGCGGCGTACCCTGAGCTGCGCGGCGAACCACGGCGGACTCATCGAGAGGAGTACATCGGTGGAGCAAGCGAGCCCTGTTGCGATCGTTACCGGAGGCGCACGCGGGATCGGGCGTGCCATTGCGGTGGCGCTGGCGGCCCGCGGCCAGCGCGTTGTGCTGAGCTTCCGCGAGCGCGAGCAAGACGCGCAGGCCGCCGTTGACCAGATCCGCAGCACAGGCGCCCAGGCGCGCTGTGTGCGCGCGGATGTGTCGCAACCGCAGCAATGCCGCGCGCTCGTGAAAGAGGCACTCGATGCCTTCGGCAGGGTCGACGTGCTGGTCAACAACGCCGGCACTCACCTTCCCGGGGTGAACTTAGGCGACATTGGGGCACAGCAGTGGCAGCACATTCTCGACGTCAACTTGAGCGGGCCGTTTCATCTTGTCCAGGCGGTGCTCCCGCACATGCGTGCGCGCGGCAGCGGCCACATCATCAACCTGTCCTCGAACGTCACGCAGCGGATGCCGGCTGGTGCGGGTGCCTACACGGTCTCAAAGATCGGGCTGGAAGCCCTCACGCGCATCCTGGCCAAGGAGGAGGGGCCAAACGGCATCCGCGTCAACGCGGTTGCGCCCGGCCCCATTCGTACTGACATGCTGGCGGAATCGTTCCAGGTGATGGGGCGCGAGCGCGCCGATGCGTTCGTTCGATCCGTGCCACTGCGCCGCACGGGCGAACCCGAGGAGATCGCCGCGGTAGTGGCATTCCTCGTGTCCGATGCCGCTCGATACGTGACTGCTCAGGTCATCTACGTCAACGGTGGGGGCCCCGCCGGCTAGCCCGCTAGGATTCGCTCCACGGCTGCGCGCAGGTGCGCGGACAGTGGCGTGGAACGGCGCGTTGTGCGGTCGACATAAACGTGGGTGAAGCAGCCCTGAGCAGATGCCACCGGTTCGTCGTTGCGAAAGATCCCGATCTCGTAGCGCACGCTGCTCGTGCCGATGCGCGCGACGCGCAAGCCCGCGGTGACGATGTCGGGGAAGGTGATGGGCGCGAAGTACTGGCAGCCGGTTTCCACCACCAGCCCGACGAGGCTGCTTGTCTCGATGTCCAATGCGCCCTGCTCGATGAGGTACTGGTTCACGACCGTGTCGAAGTAGGAGTAGTACACGACGTTGTTCACGTGACCGTACACGTCGTTGTCGATCCAACGGGTGGGGATCGTCTGGAAGTGGCGGTAGGCTTCTCTGCGATGGGGCGCAGGCTTGCTCACTGGGTCTCCTGTGGCAATGGCTGAACCGGCGTCCGTTGCATGGCTCTATCGGGTCGGCGCAACCGCCGCCAGTTTATCGCCAGCAAGCCGGCAGCGACCACCACCACCATGCCAAACAGCGAGACCGGGTCGGGGAACTCGCCGAAGGCGATGAACGCGAGCAGCGTTGACCACACGAGCTGCGTGTAAACGAAAGGCGCCAGCGCGGTCGGAGACGCGACCTCCACCGCGCGGATCAGCAGAAAATGGCCCAACCCGCCAAGGCAGCCTATTGCCAACATCGATGCGGCTTGGGTCACGGTGGGCGTTTGCCAGCTGAAGGGCAATGCCAGGCTGGCCGCTATCGTGCCTACCGCGGCCGTGAAGAACAGGGTGGTAAACGCGTTCTCACGACCAGCGAGCTTGCGCGTCATGATCTGGTACAGGGCGAAGAGCAAAGCGGTGATGAGCGGGAGCACGCTGGCCGGGGTGAGCAAACCGCCGCCTGGCCGGATGATAACGAGCACGCCGATGAACCCAAGCGCCACTGCGACCCACTGCCTTGGACTCACCGCTTCGCGCAACAGTGGACGCGATAGCGCGGTAACCATCACCGGGGCCACGAAGGAGATCGCCGCTGCCTCCGCCAGGGGCAGATAACGCAGTGCCAGGTAGAACAAGCCCGTGCTGCCTACCAGCAGCAGCCCGCGCGTGATTTGCAGGCCAAGACGCTTTGTGCGGACAAGCTCAAGGCCCATGCGCGGTGCCAGCAGTGCGAGCATGATCAGGGTGTGTACCGCGTAACGCGCGAACACGAGCGGCGCCAGCGGATAGGACCGCAGCATGTGTTTCGCCAGAGTGTCCATCGAGGAAAACAGGAGCACCGCTAACAGGATGAGCAGAATCCCGCGCGCGAGGTGGCTAGAATCGCTGTGGTGTGAGCTCATCGCAGCGCGCTGAGCGCTCGCGACGTTAGCGCCGCACGGCCCGCGAATTGCGCTTTGTCCCCCAAGGCCTCCGCGATCCGCAGCACCTCGTTCCACTTGGCCATGCGTTCCGAGCGCGCGAACGACCCCACTTTCAGCTGTCCCGCGTCCCAACCGATGCACAAATGCGCGATCGCCACGTCCTCGGTCTCCCCGGATCGAGCCGAGACGATGGTTCCGAATCCGGCGCGCTTGGCGGCGTCGAGCGCCGCCTTGGTCTCGCTGATGGTGCCCGCCTGGTTGGGCTTGATCAGGGCCGCGTTGCAGGTCTGCTCCTGCGAGGCGCGGTGTATGAGCTCGGCGTTGGTCACGAGGTAGTCATCGCCGATTACCTGCAGACGCGCGCCAGCCGCGGCGGTAAAGCGCGCCATCCCGAGCGGGTCGTCCTCGGCCATCGGGTCTTCGATCGAAACGATGGGATAACGCTTAACCCAGTCGAGTAGGATCTCGGCCAGGCCGTCGCTGTCGAACTCGCGCCGCTCCAATCCAAAGCGGTAGCGGCCTCCCTGACCGAATTCGGAAGCTGCAACGTCGAGCGCGATGCCAAGCTCGTCGCCGGGCATGTAGCCAGCCCGCTCGATTGCCCGCAGCAGCATCTCGAGCGGCGCTTCATTGCTGTGAAAGGCCGGCCACCAGCCCCCCTCGTCGGCCACCCCCTGTCGCAATCCGCCCGCGCTCATGAGCTCTCCGGCGCTGCGGTACACCTCCGCGGTCATGACCAGCGCTTCGTCGAAGCTGCGCGCGCCAATCGCGGTCACCATGTAGTCTTGAATGTCGACGCGTTGGCCGGCATGTGCGCCGCCTCCAAAGATCTGGATCTGCGGAAGCGGCAGCCGCATCGGTTTGCCCTGCGACAAATATCGGTACAGCGGCTCGCCCGCGGCGCCGGCCGCAGCTTGCAAAACTGCCATGGATACGGCGATGGTCGCGTTTGCGCCAAGCCGTCCTTTGTTAGGCGTACCGTCGAGCAGGATCAGGGCACGATCAACGTCGTCTTGATTGCCGGCGTCAAGTCCGATCACAGCCTGCGCAATCTCAGTGTTGACATGGTTCACGGCGCGCCCGACGCCCATCCCGCCGAGCGCCTTGCCGCCATCGCGCAGGTCGATCGCTTCGCGCGAGCCGCGCGAGGCGCCCGCCGGAGCAATCGCGCGCCCGAGCGCACCGTCGGCAAGCCTGACTTCAGCCTCCACCGTGGGACGGCCGCGCGAATCCCACACGCGCCTTCCTCGGATCGCAACGATGGTTGAATCAGGCATGGTCCGAGGTCCCCGCGGCCGCGCCATTGGCCGCCAACTCCTCGCGCCAGCTGTCGCGAATGTGCTGGAGACGCTCGTCTGGGGCCAGGAGATAGCGGCGTGCGACGCAGCGCGCGGTGTCGCGCTGCCAGTTCATGGTCAGGTATTCAACCGGAGACTTACCGTCCACTCGAGCCAGTAACAAGCCGGGCAAAAGGTGCGCGGCGCGCGCTTCGACGCGCGCGGCCGGCTCCCAGCCTACCGTTTGCAGATACGCCTGGGTCAAAGCGTCGTAGCAGGCGAGGTAAGCGTCGGTCCAGCGCGGTCGCCAGAGGCATTTCAGCAGCATGTGATTCAGGCAAAAGGCTAGATCGAAGGCCGGATCTCCGAACCAAGCACACTCGGCATCCAAGAACACCGGACCGCTTGGCCCGCACAGGATGTTTTTCGGGCTGACGTCGCCGTGCACCAGGGCGAGCCGGGTGGTTCTGGTGACCTGCGCCAAGGCCTCGAGCTCGCCCGCGCAGTCGGTGTGCACGCGCGCGCTCGCGCCGAGATAGGGCTCGAGCCGGATCGGAAAGAAGATGTGATCGGTTGCGAACTGGAGGGCCAGTTCCGCGTGCTCGGCGGTACGCGCATGGATCAGCCCAATGCGCCGGCCGACTTCACCGGCGAATCCCGGGTCGATCACCCCGTCGCGAAGCTGATGCTTCCACACCGGATATTGCGCCGGCTCGAAGTACTCCATGGCGAACATGCCACCGGCGGCGTCCTGCGCGAGCACGCGCGGCGCGCCACCGGGAACGATCGCAGCAGCGAGCTTCAACCATTCAGCCTCCCAGCGATTGCGCTCGACCGGGGCACGCCAGTCTGCGTCGACCTTGAGTTTGGCAAGCGCCCGCTTGACGCAGACCGGACCGCGCGTCAAGTCAACCCGCACAATGTCAGAGGAAACACCCCCGCTCAGGGGCGTTACGGCTGCAGTCTCCCCAGGGCGCAGCAGACCCATGCGGCGCAACCCGGCGAGAAAGTCGACGATGCCCGCGGAGTGAGCTCCGTCTGTAGGCATGTGCTTTGCGTTGCTGGGTGTATTCTAAGCGCGAACGCCGCGGCGCTAGAGAACAGCGCGAACTCACCTTTAATCTAACATATCCTTCACTTCACGCGACGAGACCGTGAAATTCTTGCTCGCTCTCGACCAAGGCACGACCAGCTCGCGCGCCATCGTGTTCGATGCTTCCGGGGCGGTGCGTGGTCTTGCGCAGCGGGAGACGACCCAGTTCTACCCTCAACCGGGGTGGGTCGAGCAGGACCCGCGCGAAATCTGGCAGTCGCAACTTGACTGTGCACGAGAAGCGCTTGCCGCGGCCGGCGTCACTGGTGCGCACATCGCGGCAATCGGCATTACCAACCAGCGCGAAACGACAATCGTCTGGGACCGCCGGACCGGTGAACCGATCTGCAACGCCATCGTGTGGCAAGATCGACGCACCGCGCAGCTCTGTGACCGGCTCAAATCCGAGGGGCTCGAGGCGCTGTTCACCGGCCGCACCGGGCTGCTGCTGGACCCGTACTTCTCCGGCACCAAACTGCGCTGGGTGCTCGATCACGTCCGCGACGCGCGCCGCGAGGCTCAGGCGTCTCACCTGTGCTTCGGCACGGTGGACAGCTGGCTCATCTGGAATCTCACGGCAGGACGCACCCACATCACCGACGCGAGCAATGCTTCGCGCACACTGCTCTACAACATTCATACCGGGGAATGGGACGACAAGCTGCTCGGCTTGATCGGCGTGCCGCGCGCGCTGTTGCCGAGCGTTACGGCTTCCTCGGGTCCGTTGGCGGAAACCGAACCGGCACTGTTCGGTGCCGCGGTCCCAGTGACAGGCATCGCCGGGGACCAGCAGGCCGCCCTGTTTGGCCAGCGCTGCGTCGTGCCGGGCATGGTCAAGAACACCTATGGCACCGGGTGCTTCATGTTGATGCACACCGGCGAGCGCCCAGTTGAATCGCATCGGGGGTTGTTGACCACCGTCGCCTGGCAGCGCAGCGGTAGGCGCCAATTTGCGCTGGAGGGCAGTGTCTTCGTCGCCGGGGCTGCGGTTCAGTGGCTGCGCGATGGCCTGCGCATCATCGACACCTCGGCCGAAGTGGACCGGCTCGCCTCTTCGGTACCCGATAACGGGGGTGTGTATCTCGTCCCCGCCTTTGCAGGGCTGGGGGCACCGCACTGGGACCCCTACGCTCGGGGTGCGATTTTAGGGCTGACCCGGGGCTCGACCGCGGCACACCTGGCACGGGCCACGCTTGAGTCCATCGCCTACCAGACCGCAGATCTGCTGGAAGTCATGCAGACAGAATCGGGGATTCCGCTAAAGGGGCTGCGGGTGGACGGCGGGGCAACTCGCAGCGACCTGCTGATGCAGTTCCAGGCCGACCTACTGGGCGTGCCGGTGGTTCGGCCGGTCCTGCTCGAATCGACGGCATTGGGAGCCGCTTACTTGGCAGGACTGGGAGTCGGGTACTGGCACGATGAGGCACAAATCGATGTGCAATGGCAGGTCGAACGCGCCTTTGAGCCACGCATGCCGCCCGCGGAGCGGGATCGACTCCGCAGGCGCTGGGCTCAAGCGCTGGCGCGAGCAAGAGACTGGGAGCGTCCCGACGATTAAGTCGTGCCGCGACGACACCGATCAGGCGCGGGCTGCCGCGACTTGCTTTGACCAGGGGCTGACTGTATTAATACCATCGGAAAATTCCCCTGGGCCCAGACCAGGAATCCATGGGCAGGATTGCGATTTTTAATCAGAAAGGGGGCGTCGGAAAAACCACCACGTCACTCAATCTGTCCGCGGCGCTGACCCGGCGCGGACAGACCCCGCTCGCGATCGATCTGGATCCGCAGGCGCACCTGTCCGCGATCACCGGTACCGCGGTGAGCAACGCGGAGGACAGCATCTACGCCTTCTATCAGACGCGAAGACCGCTCGTTGCGCTCATTCGCGAGGGCAGCGGCGGCTGGCCTGTCATTCCGGCGCACGTGGAGTTGTCCAAGATCGACTCGCAGTCCGGCAAGGGGCTGCAGGCGCTCAACCGGCTCAACTCCGGCATTCTCAAGGAGAACCTCAACACCGGGCGGCCGATTCTCATCGACTGCTGCCCACTGCTCGGCATGCTGTCGCTCAACGCGATCTTTGCCTGCGACCGGGTGCTGGTGCCGGTTTCGGCCGACTGGCTTGCAGTCAAGGGGGTTCTACAGGTCGAGCGCACGCTCAAGGCGCTCGAGCATGTGTTCAAAAAGCGCATCCCGCGGCGCTTCGTAATCACTCGATTCGACGCGCGCCGAAGGATGTCCCACGACATCTACGAGGAGGTCAACGGACGCTATGGTGACGAGTTGTGCAAGGCGCGCATCTCGGAGAACGTGAGCGTTGCCGAGAGCCCGGCGTCGAACGAGGATGTGTTCGCCCACGCCCCCGAGAGCCGGGGTGCGCAAGACTACGACGCGCTGCTCGACGAATTGATCGAGAGCGGGTTCCTGCCCTGATTTAAGACGCTTTTTCCTTACCTTCCCGGGATATGAGGGAGATGATTCCGTCCATGTCCATGGAATCATCCCGCGCGCTCTGCTGCTGAATGGCCTTCGTTTCGAGGATCTCGCAGTGACGATAGATCTGCGTGAGCTTGCGCTCCGCGTCAGCTTGATCTTTTCCCGGAATCAAAAGGTTGTCCACCACCAGCCCGCTGCGGGTTCGGATCTTGAAGCCAAACTTCATCATGCCGCGGACTCCCTGTTGGCTAGCGAGCAGCATTCTACCCTCCGCTGACTGCGGTTTGATGAGACGACGCTTTCTACGGCAGGTTTTATGCCACCTTGAGGCTGGGCGCAACGCCCAAGGCGCGCGCTTGCACGCGAGATCCGGCCACACAGCGAATGATCGAGCGGTTGCCAGCGCGCGAGCGTCACTCGTTTGTCACAGGAACTCGCCGTATCCGGAATGGATGTGACCAAGGACGCCGATTTACCGCGATCGCAAGCCGCGCGATAATGGGCCTCGCGATCTCGCACGGAGGACAAGTCATGAGTGCCGTCACCGCTCTCGCGAAGGGGCCCACCGACATCGAGGGACTGCTCGGGTCCGAAGCGGACAGTCTGCTGAGTCACGTTTGCAAGGGCATTGCCAAGGAGAGCTTGCATCTCCCGGGACCCGATTTCGTGGATCGCGTCGTCGCGCTGAGCGATCGCTCGCCGTCGGTCATGCGCGGCCTGCAGCAGATTTTTGACCAGGGTCGGCTCGGCGGCACCGGGTATCTGTCCATCTTGCCCGTGGATCAGGGGATCGAACACAGCGCCGGGGCTTCTTTCGCCAAGAACCCGGCGATGTTCGATCCGGAAAACATCGTGAAACTTGCGATCGAGGGCGGGTGCAACGCGGTCGCGTCGACCCTCGGTGTGCTCGGTGCGTGCGCGCGCCGCTTTGCTCACAAAATCCCGTTCCTGCTCAAGTTCAACCACAACGAATTTCTGACCTACCCGAACAAGTACGATCAGATATTTTTCGGCAGCATCAAGCAGGCGAAAGACATGGGGGCGGTGGCAGTCGGCGCGACCATCTATTTCGGCTCCGCCGAGTCATCGCGCCAGATCGTCGAGGTGAGCAAGGCCTTCGAGATCGCGCACGAAATGGGTATGGCCACCGTGCTCTGGTGCTATTTGCGCAACAGCGCCTTCAAGAAGGATTTGGACTATCACCTGTCCGCGGACCTCACCGGCCAAGCCAATCATCTCGGGGTGACC
>Ga0187778_10003101_pt1 | contig 11211 bp, 10 predicted proteins | sample 1015_Q2_SP5_20_M_FD_132418 | JGI IMG/M metagenome (GOLD analysis project Ga0187778, IMG submission 132418) | Tropical peat soil microbial communities from peatlands in Department of Meta, Colombia - 1015_Q2_SP5_20_MG | ecosystem: Environmental > Terrestrial > Soil > Wetlands > Peat | place...
CTGGTGTTCATGCTGCCCGTGGATGTCCGCAAGGCTTGTGCCGAGCGCAGATAACGTTGCGAGATTTGCGAGACTCCCGTTGATATAGATCTTGTTCTTGCCCGACGAAGAGAGCACGCGGCGCACGATCAGGTCTTCGCCGGAATGTGCTTCGATGCCCTGCTCCTCGAGCAGGGTAACAATACCCTTCATGCCGGCATGGTTCAATTCGAATGCCGCCTCGACTACGGCCTCGCTGCAGCCTGTACGGATGAGGTCCGCGCTCGCCCGCTCTCCCAGCGCAAGGTTGAGCGCGTCGACTACAATGGACTTGCCCGCGCCGGTCTCGCCGGTAAAAACGTTAAGCCCAGGGGTGAAGTCAACGCGCAACTGGTCGATGATGGCGAAGTTTTTAATGTTCAGTTCTTTGAGCATGGTGCGGCAACACGGTCCAAGGTCCTTCCCTTCGGGTCAAGGGGAAAACGGTACTTTGCCCGACCTTGGCTACCGGACCCTCGCCTCTTTAGTCATCGTCTCTGCCTTCTTGAGCGCAAAGCGTTCCTGGGTCGATGCTCCCGTTCCGCCGGCCTTGTGGTAATATGCCGCGGCCTGTTCCCTTTTCCCCATGTGCTCGGATACTTTACCAGCCCAATAGTAAGCCGTACTCACCCACATGCCGGATGCCGGATAGCGTTCCGGTATTTTCAGAAATTCAGCGACCGCATCAGCATCCTTGTGGAGCAGAAAGGTGCTGAATCCTATCCAGAACTGCGTTGCAGGACGTTCAGGACCCTGCTGGTATTCCAGAGCGACTCGATAAGCTCGTATGGCGCCCTGATAATCCGCGAGATGGAATTGACAGTCTCCGATCCGCATCAGGACGAAGCCCGACGAGACCTTGCCGCTTCGCGCATTGAGCAAGCGCTCATAGAGAGAGAGTGCTTCGGTATATCTGGCTTCAGAATATAAGGTGCCCGCTTTCGCGAGCTCGCCATCGACGGTTTGATCTGCCTTCGCGTTCGATAGGCAACAGAACAGAAAGATCATGACAGCTGGCAGTAGAGTTTTTCTCATCCAGGTCTCCGCAGAAGACTGTGTCAAATTTAGCACAAAGCACCGGCTGGTTCAAGAATAAAATCTTTTCTTACCTAAGTAATCATTGTCTGCTCAAGGCTGAATATTGCTTTTTTGAGAGGGTTCGTCGAAAAACCAAGCTTGCGCGACAAAAATGTCGAATGCTATAAAGCACAGCAAATCAGATGGTTACTCACGATCTCACTTTTATCGTTCGACAATATTGTCCGCATAAAAAATCTCACCCAGTCGTATTGGCTATAAGGTCCCGCAAATTCTAGAGATTCAATTTGGCATGAACATTGTAATAGATTCCTTCAAAGCATGAACAATGGGCACTGTCAATCCCCTTTCCTTCCTACCCAGAAGGAAACCCCCTGACAGTGTCCATTGTTCGAGCTTTCTTACCTGCACCGATGCTGGATATTGCAAGGCGCAGGGAGAACGGCAAGGGTACCTGCCGGGGAGGACATATGTTTTTCAACAGCAATGGGTGTCAGAACATCGGCCCTGAAGAGTTAAACGCAAAAATGCATTCCGGAAAGGACTTTCTCCTGCTCGACGTTAGAACGCCGATGGAGCATCGAGCCCAATCTATCGACGGGTCATACCTGCTCCCACTCCAGGAACTCGGGCATCGTCTGGATGAACTCCCCAGGAACAAGGAGATCGTCGTTTACTGCAGAGTTGGAAACCGGAGCGCTTATGCCTGTTCCTACCTCTCGCGTTTAGGGTACAAAGTCAATAATCTCGAAGGCGGTATCATGTCATGGAACATGGCTGGCAGTGCTTCCCTGGCGAAAGCGTAACGAGCGTGAGAACAAGAACATTGAAATGCGAGACTGCGAACGTTCCTTTTTTTCTCATGCTCGTCCTGCTCTGGATCTTGGTGGTGACCGCCTACAGCTACGCTGCTTTGCGTTAACCCTTGAGCGGGCCGCCTGTACGTCGCCCGATGATCACCCAGCGATCAAAGAGCACGAGGCAAGCCCGTGCATCAGAGGCCATTGAACGAATAACTTCCGGCTCATGGATAATAATGTAGACAGACTCCGGAACCGTGGACAACTACCTGCTCCTCGTGAGCAAAATAAGCACTACCCGCACCAGGGAGTGCAGGGTTTGAAATACGGGACAACAGGTATTCTTTCTCCATCTTAAAAGACTGGCAGAGAGATGATCCGCACATTCAAGCTCACAGTTCCTCACCACTCCCTCGCGGTTCATGCAGAGGGCGTTAATCTGGAACGTTAAAAAAGGAAGAGAGGGAACATGGGAATCAGTGCATGGCATATCATGCGTGAAAAAATCAGTGTCGCACCCGAGACAACGGCCCGGGAGGTGGCGATGAAGATCATTTCATCGGGCCTTGCCGCGATGCCCGTTATAAGTGACTCCCGGGAGATCCTGGGTGTGGTATCGGAGAATGCTGTTCTGGATGCGATCCGTGAGGAACGGAACCTGGATAGCATCCCCGCGTCGGCGATCATGGTGCCTGCGCCTCTCGTCGCCGATGCCGAGACGCCGACGAAGGAACTCATCAGCCTTCTCTTAAAAAGTTGCTGCTCTGTCGTTACGGTCATGAAGGACAATAAGTACGTGGGAGTGATAAGCAGGCATATGCTGATGGACATTTTCACCTCCCCTCACTATGCACGATTCGAGTCGAAGGACCGGAAGGCACCATTCATGTGTAAATGATCGCGGGAAATCCACCTTACAAGCAGGCGGGGGCAACGGTTCCGGAATGCAACGATACGCTGCACCTTCGTAACGCAGGGTTCCCGCCATCTTCGTGCCGGTAGATACGCCCAGGGTTTCCGGAATGGCTTTACCACGCGCTTCAGGGGTGCATGCTCAAGATTTTTGGCTTGACAGTCTTTTACCCCCTTAGTATTATATTTTTACGTTTTGGGCGCCTGCGAGCGTTACCCGGGTGCAGGCCCCGTGCAATGCCTTTTCTGGAGGAACTCTATCATGCCGTTTTACGAATATCGCTGTGAAGCATGCTGCAAGGAATTCGTGCTCCTGCAATCCCTGAACTCTAAGGCTGAAGACACCGTCTGTCCCTATTGCAGCGAAAAAAAAGCAAAGAAGCTCCTGTCCAAGTTTTCGTCATACGGTGAAGGCTCGGTCTGCAGCACCACGGGAGGCCATTCCTGGGGAGGCGGTTGAGGCGTTTAAACGTCCCGCCGTGAGCGGACAAAACCGTAAAAGCCTGAGGATCCCGCGATTCCCAGGCTTTTTTTGCAGACCCCCATCGTCAAAAAACAATTCCGTGTTCAGCGCCGACTACGTTTTCGCCATTCCCGCGAAAACAGGATCAGGTCCTTTACCCGAGTGTCTTGCGTTCGAGTCACGCCGGAATGACCGGAATCTCAGGGTGGCTATCCCTTTATCTCCATGAACAGAAATCCCTTAACAAGCCGCGGTACCTCATACGCATGGACAGTCCACTCGTTCATGTGCGGCGCCTGCGGCCTGCCGAACGGTAAGGCTTCGATCATTTCATGGCCTCCACCCCCCTTCCTTGCTCGTCCCGGGAGAAACGCCCCATGCTGCTCTCCGGCTAGGAGCGATGCAGAACTGTAATGGATAAGTGGAACTACCTCGATACCGGCCTCAATCCCGGCTCATTTAACATGGCCTTTGATGAAGATTTGCTCGCCCGCGCACAGAAGGGCGATCGGGTCCCTGTGCTTCGGTTCTATGGCTGGAACCCTCCTGCCGTATCCCTCGGCAGGTTTCAAAAGGTCGAAGATGCCGTCAACATCGAAGCCTGCAGGCAGCGCGGCTTCGACATCGTGAGGAGAGTAACCGGCGGCAGAGCCGTGCTGCACCGCCATGAACTCACCTACAGCGTTGTCAGCAGGACCGACAATCCCTTCTTCCCGCCGAATGTCCCTGGCACATATAAAGTCATCGCGGAAGGACTCCTGAGGGGCCTCAGAATTCTCGGCATTTCGGCGGAAATCGTTTCACGGGCGAGCCGTCATGCTCATCTTGTCGAGACCCATGTGAAAGAGCCAGCCTGTTTTTCCTCACCCTCATGGTACGAAATTGTGGTGAACGGGAAAAAGATCATCGGGAGCGCTCAACGCAGACTGTCATCCGCTTTTTTGCAACACGGGTCGATCCTGATCGATTATGATCACCTTCTTGAAGCCGCGGTCATCCCGGGCGGAGGGACATCGTCCGCCGTCACCTCGATTCAGCAGGAACTCACCCGCGCAGTCCCGCTCGCAGAGATCAAACAGGCTTTTCAACAAGGCTTTGAACTCTCCAGCCACTAGACGGGGCTAACCTCAAAGCACTGCCATCCGCGCCGCTTTCTTCCGTCTCCCCGCGTGTTCTCTCGGGCCGTTTAAGCCCCCCGTTGCTTTTCTTTCACCGCATGGACCGCTTCCCTTGATTTACCGAGAGTTCACCGGGCACCGGCATCCTGTTGTCCTTCTCCCGCGCCGACCCAGGACTAGGCCTTCCTTCGCAGTGTGTTTTCTCTGCCTGGCATGAACGCATGTACCTTGACCCGTTGGAGCAATGAGGGTAGAATGATGACGTGGTCATTGCCTCAAGGTTATACTCATCCGGAACTTCGTGAGCATTTTTCCAGTTGAGGACGGCATGACGGTGAGGACGAACTGCGCACCGGTATCGTCGCCGGATCAGGCACGATGGCGCGGTCACCCGGACAATCCTCCTCAGCGTCGTGGAAAGAACCGACCCATGAGGTTCCCCGTTAAAGCCGCAACCTTATCGTATTCTTAGCATTCCCGGCACGAAGAACGCAGGACCTTCGCCATTGCCGAGCCGCACCTCTCTCGAGGAGAAACAGGGAATTTCCTGAACTATGTCCATAAAAACAAAACTGACCTTGTTCTTCGTCGCGATAACCTTCATCTCGCTCGTGCTTTTCGGGGCTATCGTCTTTTCCCAAGCACGCAGGACGCTGGAAGCCGTCCGCCTCGCACAGTTGAACAACCTCGCAGACCTGAAGAAGGACAAGATTGAAACGTTCTTTCAAGAACGGAAAGCAAATCTTAAATCGGCCCAGTATTTTCACAATATAAAAATCAACCTCCCCATACTCATCAGCTTATCCCAGCAAGGCAACAATCCGAAATATCTCCAGGCAGTAAAGGAATTGGACGGCCAGTTGAAGCCTTTTCAGAACGCGAATGGATTTCTGGACGTCATGCTCACGGACTTACAGGGCCGCATCGTCTATGTCAGTAACGACGCACAGAGTGCACAATATCTGAGTCTGTCCCTCCCAGACAGGCATATGGTGGAAGAGGGCAAAAAAGACATTTATTTTTCCGATGTGTTTCTCAACAGGAGGATGGTCAATGCGTTTGAAATGTTCGGCGTTGCTCCGGTAAAAGATATCAGGGGTAAATTCATCGGAGAGGTCGTGATCGACATCAACATGGAACCTATCTATAAGTTCATCCAGGACAGCACTGGTCTGGGCGAGACGGGAGAGGCTTTTATCGACCGGAAGGAAGGGAATGAGGTACTGTTCTTAAGCCCCCTTCACCATATTCCTGACGCTGCATTAAAAGCGAAGGCGCCCTTTAATGAAAAGAAAGCACGGGCTGCGCAAAAGGCCGCCCTGGGAGAGACGGGCTCTGGCATCACCTATGATTACGGAGGGACGGAAGTGCTGGCCGCCTGGCGTTATATCCCGTCCCTGCGGTGGGGGCTGGTGACCAAGATTGACGTCGTGGAGGCTTTCGAACCGGTCCGAAGATTAAAAATCATCGTCATTGCCGTCGGAGCCTTCATGATACTCGCCGGCGTTTTGGCGGCTGCGGCAATTGCCAGGAGTCTCGCGAGACCGATCCAATCCTTGCAGCGGGGAACGGCAATAATCGGCAGCGGCAATTTTGATTACAAAGTGGGGACGAACGCAAAGGATGAAGTGGGGCAACTCTCGAGACTCATCGATTCGATGACCGAGAATTTGAAAAAGGTCACGGCGTCGCGAGATGAACTGAACAGGGAGATCGCCTATCGCACGAAGGCGGAAGAAGAGATCAGGAAGCTGAACAGCGAGCTTGAGGCACGCGTTGCCGAACGCACAGCAGAGCTCGCAAGCGCCAACAAGGAGCTGGAGGCCTTCGCGTACTCCGTATCGCACGATCTGCGAGCACCGCTCCGGAGCATCGAAGGCTTCAGCCTTGCGCTCCTCGAAGATTATGACGACAAGCTTAACGACACGGGCAGGGACTACCTCAGCCGCGTCCGGAAAGCGACGCTGCGAATGGGGCAGATCATTGACGACCTCCTCAAGTTGTCCCGCGTTACCCGCAGTGAAATGAACCGGGAACGGGTGAGCCTGAGTGACATCGTGAAGAGCATTGCAGAGGGTCTGCGACACAACAACCCGGAGAGGAACGCGCAATTCCTCATAGCCCCCGACCTCACCGCATTCGGCGATGAGCGGCTTCTCACCCTGGCCCTTGAGAACTTGATGTCGAATGCATGGAAATTTAGTGAAAAAGCCTCTCCGAGTGTGATAGAATTCGGCGTAACCAAGAAGGACGGCGACAGCACGTACTTCGTACGGGACAACGGAGCCGGTTTTGACATGGCCTATGCAGACAAGCTCTTCAGTCCCTTCCAGCGGATACACACGAGCGAGGAATTTCCCGGCACCGGCATCGGACTGGCAACGGTTAAACGCATCATCGGCCGACACGGCGGAAGGGTCTGGATCGAAGCCGAAGCCGGAAATGGGGCGTCAGTATTTTTTACCTTATAAGCAATTACGGATGCTGCTTCTGCATTCCCCCGTCTACAGAATGACGTTACTTGCAAACCCTATGCTCATCCCGGTGGAGGATCAATGAACACCAAAGTTATTCTTCTCGCGGAGGACAATCCGGATGACGTTCAGCTCACTCTCCGGGCACTCAGGAAAAGCAAGATCGTAAACGAAGTCATCGTTGTCCGGGATGGCGTCGAGACCCTGGATTACCTTTTCGGCACTGGCAACTATGCCGGACGCGATACGAAAATACTGCCTCAGGTCTTATTGCTGGACCTCAAGATGCCCAGGATGGACGGGCTCGAAGTGCTGAAACGCATTCGAAACGATGAGAGGACAAAGGTGCTCCCCGTCGTAGTACTCACGACATCGAGCGAGGATAAGGACCGGGTCGAAAGCTATAAACTCGGGGCGAACAGTTATATCCGCAAGCCCGTGGACTTCAACCAGTTTGTTAATGCGGTTCAGCAACTGGGGCTCTACTGGCTTGTCTTAAATGAAGCGCCATGAGTAACATAGTTTTCGGTTTTGCGTTCGCCCAGTTGAGCGAGCTTTAAACGGAAATCTGAACCTTTTTTGCCATGATGTCCAAACCCCTCCATATACTGATTGTCGAGGATTCCGAGGACGATTCCCTCCTGCTCCTTCGAGAACTGCGACGCGCAGGCTACGAACCCGTGTACGAACGAGTCGAAACGCCGGATGCCATGAGAGCGGCACTACGGCGGAAACGTTGGGACCTCGTCGTGTCCGACTACCTCATGCCGCACTTCAGCGGACTTGAGGCCCTGGAAATGCTTAAGAACAGCCGTCTCGATCTGCCATTCATCATCGTCTCAGGCAACATCGGAGAGGAAATCGCCGTGGAGGCCATGAGAGCCGGCGCCCACGACTATATCATCAAGGGCAGCCTTGCCCGCCTTATACCCGCCGTGGAACGGGAACTGCGCGAGGCGGAGGCACGGCGTGACCGGAAACGGAAGGGAGACCAGCTTGATCAAGTGAGCCGGCGTCTGGCGGAGACGCTCGAAACCATCAATGAAGGCTTTTTCACGCTCGACAAGGACTGGCGATTCACCTTTGTGAACACAGAAGCGGCCGAGATGTGGGGGGAACACAAAAGCGATTTAATAGGCGCTGCCTTATGGGACCTCGCGCCGCAAGCGGCGGGCTCCGTGTTCGAGGAACAGTACCGGAAGGTCATGAAAGAAAGGGTCCCTGTGCGATTCGAGTCTATCTCGCCAATGCTCGGCATCTGGCTCGAGGTACGCGCGCATCCGAGCGAGGACGGCATCGCCGTCTATTTCCACGACATCACGGACCGCAAGAAAGCTGAAGAAAAAATTTCCCGCCTGAACCGGATGTACTCCGTCCTCAGCAAGGTGAACGAGGCAATCGTCCGGATCAAGGACGGCCAGGAACTGTACAAAGAAGTTTGCCGCATTACCGTCGAATACGGCAGCATTAACATGGCATGGATCGGCTTGACCGACCCCGTATCGAAACGGATCATCCCCGCCGAAAGCTTCGGGGACGAGGGCGGCTACCTGAATAATATTCACGTCGTTGCAGCCGATGCGCCGGAAGGCAGAGGGCCTACGGGGCGGGCCGTTGTCGAGGGTAAATACCAGATCTGCAACGACATCGAGCATGATCCCCAGATGGCGCACTGGCGCGACAGAGCGCTGCACCATGGCTTCCAAACAGCGGCCGCGTTCCCGCTTCGCTCCGGCGGAGAGGTCATCGGTGCTTTCACGGTCTACGGCGACCAGCCTAAGGCTTTCACCCATGAAGAAGTTGAACTTCTATCAGCCCTCGCCGAAGACGTCTCCTATGCCGTCGACTCCCTCTCGAAGGAAAAGCTGCGGTACGAGGCCGAAAAGAAAACGGAGGTTACCAACGAGCTGCTCAAACTTTTCACGCAGAAATACTCTCGCAAGAGTTATCTGGATGCGGCCGTTGAGATCATCCACGACTGGAGCGGCTGCGGCAACGCAGGCATCCGGGTAAAGGACCAGGAGGGACACGTTCCTTACGTGACCTGCTCCGGCTTCGACAGCTCCTTCATTGAATCGGAGAGCGGGCTGTCGCTTGACGAGGATAACTGCGTGTGCACGCGGGTCATCGCGGGAGTGCTCGATCCGGCGGATGCCGCCGCAACGACGCCCTATGGATCGATCTACTATAACGGCGCCATAAGGCTCCTGGACAGCCTGCCGGAAGCGCAAAAAAAAAGTTACCGGGGCCTCTGCCAGCAGAGGGGCTTCAACTCCCTCGTCGTGGTCCCGGTCCGCTACCGGGAAACGATCCTCGGCGCAATCCATCTCGCCGACGGGAGGGAGGGAGTCTTTCCCCTGAAAACCGTGGAGTTCCTTGAGCGCATGGCGCTCATCATCGGGGAGGCGCTCTACCGCTTCAGTATCGAAGAACAGCAAGTACGCCTTGCGTCGGCCGTTGAATTCACGGCAGACGCGATCGTTATCACAGAAGCCTCAGCCGGGAAAATTCAGTACGTTAACTCGGCATTCGAAGAAATTACCGGATATGCGAAAGACGAGGTCATAGGAAAGACCGTCCATTTCCTGGAGAGCGGACGGCATACCCGCGCGTTCTATGAACAGCTCAGGGAAACGCTCAAACGCGACGGTGTTTGGCGGGGACTCATGATGAACAAGAGAAAGGATGGGACCCAGTACTATGAGGACTGTGCGATTTCCCCGGTCTGGGGGGCATCGGGCGAGCTGCTGAATTTCGTTTACCTCAAGCGGGACGTGACGGAAAAACTGCGGCTCGAGTCCATTGCCGAATCGGTCAGCTCCATGGACAGCATCGGGTATATATTCTCGGGCGTGCGGCATGAGATCGGCAATCCCGTTAATTCCATCAACATGATCCTCGGCCTCATGAAGTCCAAATTGCCCACCCTGTCCCGGGAGGCTATTGCCGACTATCTCGACCGCATTATCGGCCAGGTCGGCCGCGTGGAGTTTCTGCTGCGTTCACTAAAGACCTTCAACATGTTCGAGAGCCAGGAGCCGCAGGAGCTGGAGATCGCGTCGTTCCTTGACCAGTTCCTGCCCCTTATCAGGGACAATTTCGCAAAGACGGGGATAGAGCTCGAGTTGAAGCTGGATCCGCAAGCTCGGATGCTCCGAGCCGACCCGCGGGCGCTCCAGCAGGTTCTCCTGAACCTTGTGACCAACGCCTCGGATGCCGTAGCAGACGAAATGCACCCGAAGGTTGTGTTTTGTGCGTTCAAGTCGGGAGGCATGGTCCACCTGCAGGTGGAAGACAATGGGTGCGGGATCCCCGAGGAGAGGAAGAAGGACTTATTCAAACCCTTCTACACGACCAAAGTCAAAGGCACCGGACTCGGGCTCGTGATCGTCAAGAAAATGCTTACGAAGATGAATGGCACGATCGAGCTGGAAAGCCGGCAGGGACAGGGGACCACGGTGACGATTTCGCTTCCCGAGGGAAAGCAGGGGCAGTAATCCTATGAAGAAGATATTTCTTGTCATCGACGACGACAGGGTGTTTGCGAATGCCGTCAAGGACTACCTCTCCAGTGAGACCGTTGAGGTTCTCGTCGCCAACACGGCCATGGACAGCCTTGCCCTGTGCCGCCAGAGGAAGATCGATGTCGTCCTGCTCGATCAGCAGCTCCCCGATGCGGAAGGCCACACCCTCTGCGCCTCCATTCTGAAGTGCAACGACCAGGCAAAGATCATCTTCTCGACCGCGTTTCCGAGCTTCGATAACGCGGTGAAGGCGATCCGGTCCGGCGCATCCGATTACCTGTCAAAGCCCTACGATCTCGAAGAGCTGGGTTTGGCTGTCCGACAGGCGTTCCGCACGCTTGAGCTGGAAAACGTGGAGCAGATCCAGGATTACCAACGCACGCGGGAGATTGAAGATACCGTCGTCATCGGCGGCGAAGGGCTTGCTGAAACTCTGAAGCTCGTGGAACTCGCGGCGACGACCGATTCGCCGGTACTCATTACGGGCGAGACCGGCACGGGCAAGACCCTCGTTGCCAGAGCGATCCATTACCGGGGCCATACGGACAAGGCCCCTTTTATCAGCATAAACTGCGCTTCGCTTCCCGAAAACCTTATCGAGGCGGAACTGTTCGGGTATGAAAAGGGGGCTTTTACCGGCGCCATGACGGCGCGAAAGGGACTGTTCGAAATGGCCGAAGGCGGGACACTGTTCCTGGACGAGATCGGTGAAATGCCCATGCATTTGCAGGTCAAGCTCCTTTCCGCCATTGAAGAGAAAAAATTGAGACGGCTGGGCAGCGAATCGGTGCGGCCGGTCAGCGTCCGGATCATTGCCGCAACGGGCGTCAAGCTTGAAGATTTTCTAGGCAAGACCTTCCGGAA
>Ga0187778_10003104_pt1 | contig 11206 bp, 9 predicted proteins | sample 1015_Q2_SP5_20_M_FD_132418 | JGI IMG/M metagenome (GOLD analysis project Ga0187778, IMG submission 132418) | Tropical peat soil microbial communities from peatlands in Department of Meta, Colombia - 1015_Q2_SP5_20_MG | ecosystem: Environmental > Terrestrial > Soil > Wetlands > Peat | place...
AGGGTGAGCCAGCGCGTCGGCGAGGTCGTCCACGAGCAGTGGCATCACCTCGCGGGGAAGGGACCCCTCGAGGTCAAGGGTAGCGCCACTGCCCGCGAGCTGGGCCCGTCGGGTCCGCAGTCGAGTCCGGGCGAAGATCCGCGCGCTCAGAAGATGCTGGCCCGTGTGCAGCCGCATGTGGCGGTATCGACGGTCCCAGTCGAGGAACCCCTCGACTTCGGCTCCAAGCGCGAGCTCTCGGAGGACGGCTGGAGAACCACGGACCCGGTGAACGACGGAGAGCCCGGACTTGGTGACATCCACGACCTCGGCCCTCGTTCGTCCGGGAAGACCGAGGGTTCCCCGGTCGTTCGGTTGACCGCCCCCGGTCGGATAGAAGAACGTCCTGTCGAGCACGACCGCTCCGGGAGGGAGGGCCGTGATGCGCGCCCGGAACGACCGGACGTACGCTGCCCCGGTGTCGGTCAGATACGCGAGCTCGGTCACATGGACCGCGAATCACCGGCGAAGAAACCAGTTGCGGAGAGGGGTCATTCTCGGCAACCTTTTTAGAGGGGACCGATGTGTCGCGCCGAGGATTTGGATGTTCAAGCTTCGGATCAAGATGGAGAACCTCCGGGAGGTCGTGGAGGTGGTCTCGACACTGGTCAGCGAGGTCAAGCTCACAATCTCGAAGGACGGGCTCGAGGCAAAGGCAGTCGACCCGTCGCATGTCGCCATGCTGGTCCTGAAGCTCCAGAAGGGGATCTTCGAGGAGTTCACCGGCGAGAGCACCGAGATCGGGGTGGATGTCGAGAAGCTCAAGGAGGTCCTGCGGCTCTCGAAGCCGGGCGATGTGATTGACCTTCAGTTCGACGGAAAGAACCGACTCGTCGCGGCGGTCGGGCGGCTCACCCGTCAGATGGCGATCGTCGACCCTGCGGGCATCACCGACCCGAAGGTCCCCAACGTGAACCCACCGGCCAGCGTCACGCTCAAGACGGAGGACATGCGCCAAGGAATCCGCGGCAGCGAGAGCTTCACGGACCACGTAACGCTCTCCCTCGAACCCGACGCGTTCACGATGCATTCGGAGGGCGACACCGACCGACTCGACCTCCGAATCCCGAAGGACTCCCTCACCCGCCTGGACGTGAAGGAACCGGTGAAGAGCATGTACCCGCTCGATTTCTTCTCGGCGATGGTGAAGTCGATCGCGGCCGAAGAGACGACGCTGCACGTCGGGAACGAGTACCCGCTCAAGATCGAGTTCACGATGGCAGCGGGACGCGGCGAGGGACGGTATCTCCTCGCGCCGCGGGTCGAAGAGGACTGAGCTCCTCCCGTCTCGCTTTCGTCCCTTCCCGCGGCGGCGTGCCGGAGCGCGCGAAGTCGACGCGCGCCATCCTCTTAATCCGTCGACCGCTCGGTCGAGTATGCCGGACCGTCCGGAGCTCTCCGTCGCGATTCTCTCTGCGACCCGCACGCCCATCGGGAAGTTCGGAGGCTCGCTTCGCAATGTCCCCGCTCCCGATCTCGGGACCCATGCCGCCCGGGCGGCGGTCGAGCGGTCAGGGATCCCCGCGGCGGAGATCGACGAGGTCCTCTTCGGGAACGGCATCCAGGCGGGGGTCGGACAGAACCCCGCGCGTCAGGTACTTCGCGGGGTCGGAATCCCGGATAGCGCGGGTGCGGCGACCATCAACATGGTGTGCGGTTCCGGGCTGAAGGCGATCAATCTTGGCTTCGCAGTGATCCGCGCCGGCGAGTTCGACCGAGTGCTCGTGGGCGGGATGGAGAGCATGTCGAACGCGCCTCATCTTCTGCCCGGCCGTCTCCGATGGGGAAGCAAGCCGGGTCCGTACTCGCTCGACGACGCGATGCAGCGGGACGGACTCATGGATGCCTACGGCGAACACGAGATCATGGGGCTCACGGGCGAGCGAGTCGCTCGCCACTTTCACTTGACCCGGGCCGAGGTGGACGCGTTCGCGCTCCGCAGCAACCGCCTGGCCGTCCAGGCGCTGCACGACGGGCACTTCGCCGCGGAGGTCGTGCCGGTCCCGGAGTCGATGACCCCGGGAGCGAAGGGTCTCGCGCACGACGAGTGCCCCCGGCCCGACACATCCCTCGAGGCGCTCGGGAAACTTCGGCCGGCGTTCGGCTCCGACGGCGTCCTGACGGCCGGGAACTCTTCCCAGATCTCGGACGGCGCGGCCGCCTTGGTTCTCGCGAGCCGGCGCGAGGTCGAGAGCCGAGGCTTGAAGCCGCTCGCATGGATCCATTCGACCGGGGAGAGCGGCGTTCACCCCGACGACGTGATGGAGGCTCCCATCCCGACGGTCCGAAAGCACCTCGCCCGGGTGGGGCTTTCCCCATCGCAGTTCGACCGGGTCGAGCACAACGAGGCGTTCGCATCGGCATCGATCGCGGTGCAGCGCACGTTCGGGTTCACGGAAGAGCAGTTCAACGTCCACGGCGGAGCGGTGGCCCTCGGTCACCCGATCGGGGCGAGCGGGGCCCGAATTGTCGTCACGCTCGTCCAGGAACTCGTCCGCACACGCACGCGTCTCGGCCTCGCGACCGCCTGCATGGGCGGTGGGAACGGCCTCAGCCTGATCGTCGACCGGACCGGTCTCTGAGCGGCAGAAGCGCGATCCCCGTTCGCCGCTCGACCTCTCGGAGTGCGTCGCGGACGCGGCCTCCCTCGCCCGCGGCGACGCGTTCGCTCGGGTCTCGTCCGAGCTCTGCGGTGAGGAGCCGCAATCGGTCGATGACCTTGTCGGTGGCGAGCCCCTCCGAGAGGTCGGCACGCACGCCCTCGGAGAGCTCTTGGGCGAACGATGCGCCGAGAGTCCCGCCCCGGCCGGGCTCGAGCCATCGGCGAATGTTCCGCCGGAGCTCCTGGTACTCCCGTTCTGCACGGTCGAGCAGGAACGGACTCCACTCGATGCGAACTCGGTAGGGGGTCGAGAGGAGGTACCATCGAAGTCCCCCCGGGCTCGAGCTCTCGAGGGCGGTGCGAAGGGAGATCAGGTTGCCGGTCGACTTCGACATCTTCGCTCCGGACTGGAGGACGAATGCAGTGTGGACAAACATTCGCGAGAACGGTTCTCCATCGAGCGCGAGCGCGATCTCGTTCTCCGCGTGGTGGTGCGGGTAGATCAGGTCGAGGCCCCCCCCATGCAGGTCGACCGGGATGTCGAGAATCCGACGGGCCATCGCGTAGCACTCCAGATGCCATCCCGGCGTGCCGCGGCCCCACTTGCTCGGCCAGGAGGGAAGGGGCGGGTCCTGTCGCTTCCAGATGACGAATTCCCCGAGGGCACCCTCGCGGCGCGGGAACGGATGGTCGGGTTCCTCGACCGCGTGGAGAGCCAGGTCGGCCTCGTTCAGGAAGTTCCCTTCTCCCGGTCGCTCCGGCGGGCAGTAGATCCAGACATCTCCCTCGTGGCGGACCCGTCCCGTCCGGTCGAGCGCTTCGGCCACCCGCACGATGTCGGGTGCAAAGTCGCTCGCCCGAGGATGTTCGACGGGAGGAACGATTCCAAACCGTCCCATGTCGCGGAAGAATCTCGCTTCTTCCCGGCGCGCGAGAGCTCGCCACGTGGTCCCGAGCTCCGCGGCGCGGTGGTCGATCTTGTCCTCGAAATCGGTGATGTTCATCACGTGGTGGACGTAGTGTCCCTCCTCGGTGAGGAACCGGCGGACGATGTCGAAAAACAGGTACGTCCTTGCGTGACCGACGTGGGCCGCGTCGTAGACCGTCGGCCCGCACGCGTAGAGCGTCACCGGGCGGCCGGGGAGCGCCCGGACCGAGCGTCGTTCGCCGGAGCGCGTGTCCTCGAGCCGGAGGCGCATGGCCCCCGAACCGGCGTGCCGCCGTGCATAACGCTTTGGGAACGGGTTACCCCACGGTAGCCGCGGAAGGTTGAAGGGGTAGGACGGTCTCTGTCGGGGTAGGTGCGCGCGCGCGGATGGAGACGTTGTATCTCCTCGTCGAGACCGAGGTCGGCCGACTCGACGAGGTCTTGAACCGGCTTCGGTCGGTCCCCGGAGTGACCGAGGTGCAGGCGGTCACCGGACCGTTCGACCTCATCGTGAAGGTCGAGGCTCCTCACATCAACGTCGCCCTGGACACGGTCGTCCACAAGATCCGAAAGGTCGCCGGGATTAAGTCGACCGAGACGCTCGTCACGGTCGCCACCGGTTGACCCGTCACCGGCCGGTCGACCCCGTAAAATACCCCACGGCTTCTTCCGCGGCCCATGGTCGCAGTCGGCGACATCGCACCGGACTTCGTCGCGCCGAATCAGGACGGGGCTTCGTTCCGCCTCTCCTCCCTGAGAGGAGCCCCCGTGGTCCTCTACTTTTACCCGGAGGCGGACACCCCGGGATGCACGATCGAATCGAAGGGATTCCGCGACGTCTCCCCCGAGTTTCTCGCGCACAAGGTCCAAATCGTGGGCGTGAGCGTCGACGACTGCCCCAAGCAGAAGGCGTTCGCCCAAAAGTATGGGCTTCCGTTCCCACTGATCGCCGACTCGTCCAAGAGCGTCGCCCAGGCCTACGGGGTGCTCAACCCCCGAGGGCGGGCGCGCCGCGTCACGTTCCTCATCGACCCAGTAGGGAAGGTGGTCGAGGTCATCGACACCTCGTCCCCTGCGCCGCACCTCGAGAAAGCCCGGGCGCGATTCCTCGGAAAGTAGTCCGGGCCGGCTAGGGCCCGACGGGCGATTCTTCGCTCTTCCCCCGCGAGTCGACCGCTGTCGGTCCACCGGGGGCGGGAGAACCTATCGATCCCTTCGGCCGAAGCCCCGTCCACGTCCAGACCCGTTCTCCGAGCACCTGGAGCGACGCGGGGACGAGGTAGGTCCGCACGACCATCGCATCCAGGATCACCGCGACCGCCACGGCGAACCCGATCGCTCGGATCAGCGTGAACGACCCTACGAGGAGTGCGCCGAATGCGCATGCGAGGATCAACGCTGCGGCCGTGATGATGCCGCCCGTGCACGCAACCCCTTCGACCGCTGCCTCCGAGTTCGAACGTCCGCGCACACGCTCCTCGCGGACGCGGGTCAGGAGGAAGATGTTGTAGTCGATTCCGAGACCGAGGATGAAGATGAACAGGATCGTCCTCACGTAGAAGAAGAGAGGGAACCCCAAGAGTTGTTGGAATACGAGATACGAGGTCGCCCAGGCCCAGCTGATCGAGAGACCGATCGTCGCGACCCCCATGAGCGCGATGATCCACGAGCGGAGGACCGCGAGCAGGACGATCACGAGACCGATCGTGACGGCGAGGATCATGAGCTCCGTCGCGAGCGCGGTCTGGTTCGCGAGGTCGTCGATGATCGGTGCTCCCCCACCGTACGCGAGCTTCGTCACCTCCGAATGAACCCCGGCGTACGTTCCCCACGACGCCTCAATGCCGTGGATCGCGTTCACCGCCGAGAGCGAGAGCCCGGTGGAGTTCATCACGAAGTAGAAGAGGACCGTCCGTCCGTCGGTCCCGAGGAGTCCGGACAGGGTCCCGAGGAGGTTGACCCGGGTCCCCGAGGGGAGCGTGGAGAGGTTCAACCAGTTCCCGAGGGTCGTGCCAAAGGGCCCGACGAGCGACTGGACGGAGGCGACCCCGGCCGTCGATTCCGCCCGGTACGTGAGCGCGGCGATCGCGACGAACTCGCTTGCGTTCGTCGTATTGCCGACCACGATGGGAGAGGCGAATGTGACAAGGGCGTACGACGGGACCGCGAAGCCGTCTCCAAAGTAGTTGCCCTCTAGATGGAGCCCGTCGGTCGCCGGGTGGCCCGACGGAAGCTGCTGATAGAAGTCGTAGGCGAGGGGGGCGGTCAGAGCGACCGCGACGAGCGGAACCGAAACGACGAGCAGCGCGATGACGAACGTCCAGGGATGCTTCTGCGTGAGTCTTCCGGCCCGATAGAAGTACGTCTCCTGCCGGTCGCGCCGCTCGTTCAGTTTGGCTGCCTGACGTTCGAACCGCGCGCCAGTATACGGCCAGAACACCCGCGGACCGACCAGCTTGAGGAGCGCCGGGATCATCGTGAGCGAGAGGACGAGCGTGATGAACACGGCGAGCGAGAGAACGGAGCCCCACTGCGACAGAAGAGCGACCCCGCTGAACGTGAGCGCAAGGGTGGCGAGGATTGCCGCGGAACCGCTCGTAGCGACCGACTTTCCCGCCCACGTGACGGCAGTAACGAGCGCTTCGTCCGAGGGTTTCCCCCGGACGAGCTCTTCCCGGTACCGGGCGGTGAGGAAGATCGCGTAATCGGTTCCGACGCCTAGCACGAACACTTCCTCGAGGGTGATCGAGGTCGTGTCGACATGACCGACGGCCTCGCCGATGAGGATGGTCGCCCCGAGCCCGAGGACCAGGGCGATGGCAAGCCCTGCGAACGTGAGGAGTGGCGTCAGGGGGGATCGGAAGTAGAGCATGGCGATCGCGAGTAGAAGACCGACCGTGAGCGGGAGGACGAGGGCGATCGATTGATTCACGGAGTTCTGGGTGAGGAGGTCGAGGGGGGCGTACCCGGTCTGGACGTAGGAGATCGACCGAGTCGGGTCGGAGGAGTGGAGTACCGACGGCACAAGAGCGTCGATCTTGTTGAGGTCGGAGTAGACCGGCTGACCGCCCGATTTGTCGGTGAAGTCGTCCGACTCCGAGAACGACAGCCGGAGCAGCTGTGCGCTTCCCTGAGGGGATACGTACTGGGAGAGGATCGCGACCGGGACCGGAAGCGGCTCGTTCGCGAGCGTCGCGTTCACGACCGTTCTGTTCGCCCAGGCCCACGGCGCGGTCGCGTTCGGGAACCCTCGCGGAAACGACTCCCAAACGGAAAGAAGGAAGCTCACCGGGACTCCCTCGGTCGAGCCGAGGACGGAGGCGGCGACGCCGCGAACGCTCGGCCAGGCCGTGAAGTTCTGGGTCCCGAGGTCGCTCAGGACCGCGAACGGGACGACCCGGTCGGCCGGGTTGGGGACAAGGACCGGGACGAGAAGGGATTCGGTCGACCGCACGGTCGCATCGGTGCATGGGACCGTGGTCGCGGGGTCATTCGCGCATCCCGAAGTGCGGTTGAACCCGCCCGTAGAGGCGTTGTAGAACGCGCCGAGGACCTCGAGCGAGAGGGTCGAGTTTGAAAGCGCGGAGGCGGTCGACTCGTAGGCCGGGTAATTGCACGCTGCGGGAGTAGGATGGCAGAGACCCTGACCCACCAACGCGGTCCACGTCCCGAGGAAGAGTGCCGCAGGCGCCCAAAGGAGCTCGGCCGATTGGTTCACCGACGCCGGAAGTGGGGTGGAGTTCGAGAGCGATCGCTGAACGATTCCGTTCGCGAGTTCGGCCTGCCCCGAGAGAAAGATCGCGTACTGAGTGTAGACCGTTTCCACGGAGGACAGGTAGGTGAGCGAGGGATCCGTCCGGAGCGCCGCGGTGACGTTCTGGACCACGCGCTGGGCGTTCGCGTCCGTAAGGTTCGGCCCGTAAAGAAGGACCACCGAGGAGCTCGCCGAAGGGTCGTTCGGGAAGAGTCGGGCGAGCTCGGCACTCGCCTGACCACTCGGGGAGTTGGCGGGCAGGGTCGTCACCGAGTTCGTCGTCACCGTTCCGAGAAGAGGGAGGAACGGAATCGTAACGACCAGGAGGGCGACCCAGAAAAGGATCGGGTGCCAGGGATGACGGACGATCCACCGGCCGAGCCTCTCGAACGAGTCCCGACGGAGAGGGGATGGGCGCGCGGAGGGCGCTGCCATCGAGGGTGTCGAGCCGAGGCGGGGATTAATCCTATCCGTGAACGGGACGCAACGCGCCGGCGTGGTGGCCCGCGCCATGGTGCCAGAGCGCAGGAAACCGGGCCGGGTCGACGAACACCCGGGTTTCGTCGACCACCCAGCCGTGTTTCACGTGGCCGACTTCGTCCGAGCTCCGGACAGCAACCCCCGTCGCGATCAGCTCCCCTGCCCGGTTCACGAGCGCCACTCGCGCGCCGCCGGTGAACGGCGTGGGAAGCGCGAGGATGCCCCCGCTCGCGAGGCCGGCCCCATGAGCGATGGCGCTCGCGGCCGCATCCTTCACGACGATGGCGGGGAACTCCCGCCAGACCTCCTCGAGGGGGTGCAGGAGCGCGAGCAGCATCGCCGGGTCGCCGGCGGCGCGGGCCGCGGCCGCGTCGGCGAGGACGGTGAGCGAGACCGCGTCCTGCTCCCGGAACGGGCCGTTCCCGACGCGACGAAGTTCTTCCATGTGCGCCCCCAGTCCGAGCGCTTCCCCGAGGTCGACCGCGAGGGTGCGGACATAGGTCCCCGAGTCCGCCGTGATGTCGAGGAGGAGCCGAGGGCCGTCCGACTCGACGAGCGTCAGCCGATGGATCGTTCGAATGCGTCGCTCCCGCTTCACCGCGGAGCGCACGGGGGGTGTCTGGTAGATGGGGCCGGTGAACTCCGCAAGCACGCGCTCGACCTCCCGAACGGGAACCGGGCCATGAAGCACAACCGACGCGACGTACCGTTTCGGGAATTCGAGGACGAGCGGGAGGAGTTTCAGCGCCGGACCCACGCCGACCCAGAGGAGGCCCGACACGTTCGGGTCGAGGGTCCCGGCGTGACCCGCCACCGGGACCCCGAGGAGGTCGCGAGCCCAAGCGGTGACCTGATGCGAGGAGGGCCCGCGTGGCTTGTCGAGCAGAAGGAACGAGCCTTGGGTGAGACGCTCGTCGACCGAATCGGGCCGCTCCATCGAACCCGTCATCGGGCCGCCGCCTCGCGCTCCCGTACGAAGGAGAGGATCTTCTCGACAACCGCGTTCGGCAGAAGGTCGCTCGAGTCGACGAGCAACCCGGGCGTCTCCCGGTCGAGGTCGATATCGTAGTAGCGGAAGTAGCGGTCCCGCTCGCTCGCCTCCCGCTCGCGAACCTGACGGCGGGCCTCGTCGAGCGATTGTCCGTCCCTCTCGGCGACCCTGCGGACTCGAACGTCCTCGCGAGCCGTCACCACCACGTCGTAGACGGGGATTCCCGCCCGTCGGCAGAGGGGACCTTGGACCCGCCCGTCCAGAAGACGGCCGGGGGTCGCGAGCGCCTGCATCGTTCGGTCGAGCTCCCGGTCGACCTCGGGATGCGCAGCAGCGTACCTCCCGAAGGTCGCGAGGTCCATGCCGCGGCGTCTCGCCTCCGCGCGGAACAGGTCTCCCGCCGATCGGAACTCAAGGCCCAGCGACTTCGCGACGAGTCGTCCGGCCGTCGACTTTCCGCCCCCCGGCGGACCGCCGACTGTAACGACCGCCCGGATCACGCGGACCCCCCGGCCCCTTCCTTGGCCGGGAGAGGCAGAGACGGCGAGCGATTCCGCGCTTCGTACCGTCGGAGCCAGACGTGCTTGAGAAACCGGCGGAAGACGAGCGAGAACGGTACCGTGTAGAGCGAGAAGATGAGGAACCACCAGGGGATGCCGAACACGACCGGCGAAGCCAGGTTGATCGTGCTCCCGGTTCCGAGGGCCACCGTTTGCTGGACCGAGTTCGCTCCCCCGATGACAAGGCCGACCCAGGTGTAGATCAGGATGAGCAGGAAGTAGGTGATCGCCATGCCCTTGAACTGGGCGATGGAGACCTCGGAGGAGAGGCGCGTCAGGCGTTCCTGGTGGGGCTTGAGCGCCGCGATCCGGTCCTTCTTCCCGGAGCGAATCGCCTCCATCTGGACCTTCCGGAACGCCGAGCTCCACTTCTGGACCTTCGCGGCCTTCATCCAATCGGTCGTGTAGTTGTACGCCAGCGACGTGATCAGCATCTCGAGGGCACCGGCGATGGCCATCGTGAAGAGAAGGTAGTCCGAGTGGAACCCGATCAGCCAGTAGAGGCCCCCGGCGCTGGTGCCGGAGGGACAGTTCGGGTTCGACATCCCGAGGGCGCACGCGATGCCGTTGCGGAAGCTCGTGTCGAACAGCATCCAGATTCCGAGGAACCCGAGGAAGAAGTAGATGAACGTCGAGAGCTTGAACGTGGGCGGCGGCCGGCTCGGCTTCTCGGCCGGCGCGGGGGTCTCCTCGGGAGCTTCCTCCTCCTCGGTCGACTCCGCCTCGTCCGACGGTTCCGTCTCGGTCACCGTCTCTTCCTCGTCGGGGAGCTCTTCCGTCGACGCGGCCGAGGGAAGCGGCTTCGACCGCTCGCTCATCAGGTCTCTCCTCCGAGGAACCGACGCAGGAGCGGGTTCATCTCCATCAACTGTTCGCGGCCCATCGCCTCGTAGAGGTTGATGATGATCCCGACCGTGAGCAGCACTCCGGTCCCGGACGCGTTCCCGAGCGTCCCGATCAGGTCGGCCCCGGCGGCGAGGGAGCCGACCGCGGCTCCCGAGATCACCGTGATCACCGGGATGTATCGCTCGAGGACACGACGCAGGACCCTCGGTTCTCTACGGAACCCGGGGATTTGCATCCCGGATGCCTCGATCTGACGTGCGACCGCCTCCGGTCCCATGTTGGTCGTCTGGATCCAGAACTTCGCGAACAGGATCGAGCCTCCGACCATCGCGCCGAAGTAGACCGCGACGTGGACGAGCCCCTGCCACCAGGAGTGGTAGACGAGGAACCCGCCGTACTGCTGGTAGTTCAGGATCGGAAGGAGCCACGCCTCGAGACCGTTGACGGTCGACAGGTAGTAGGCTCCGCCGCTGATCGGCGTTGTCTGGCTGATGCCGAGCTGGCTCGCCTGGGTGGCCGTCGGGTACCCTCCGACCCACCACTGATGGCCGATCAGTGGGAAGTGGACGAGCGAGGGATTCGTCCAGAGAAGGATCGAGACCATCGAGACGTTGGCGAGCAGCGCCGACATCAGGATGACCGGGATGTTCGACGCGTAGATCAGCCGCAGCGGGTAACGACCGCGCGCGCCCCGCGCCTCGGCGTGCGAGAGCGGAAGCTCGATGCGCGTCGACTCGGTCCACGCGACGAGGAAGAAGATCGCCGCCGTGCCGACCAGCGCGACGATCGGGTTCGGCTGGCGGAGGAGCACCTGCTCCCAGCCGCCGCTCGCCATCTGCGCGGCGCTGTAGTGCGAGAAGAACCAGAGCGTCTTCGGGATCGTCCCGCTCGGCGGGTTGGTGGGGGAGAGCGGGAGCGAGGGGTTCCCGGGCACCCAGTTGAGCGTCCCCTGGATGATCTGCTGGGAGACTCCCGCGGCGATGAACAGCGAGATCCCGCTCCCGAT
>Ga0187778_10003106_pt1 | contig 11201 bp, 5 predicted proteins | sample 1015_Q2_SP5_20_M_FD_132418 | JGI IMG/M metagenome (GOLD analysis project Ga0187778, IMG submission 132418) | Tropical peat soil microbial communities from peatlands in Department of Meta, Colombia - 1015_Q2_SP5_20_MG | ecosystem: Environmental > Terrestrial > Soil > Wetlands > Peat | place...
GGCGCACTCCCAGATTGACGGTCAGATTCCTGGTGGCCCGCCAGTCATCCTGGAAAAACGCCCCATACGCCCAGTTGTGCAGGTGCAGCGTCGGATTACCAACTTCCACCGAAGACTTGAATGGATAGCCTGCGAAAAAGTCCTCGAGCGCCGTGGAAGGGGGAGGTGCAGTGGCCGGGGGTGGGCCGGCACTAAGAACGGTTCCCAAGAACGTAATGCTGCCTCGGGCATTGCCGTATGCCGCGTTGGTGACGTCGTTGTGGTGGAGTTCGCCGCCGAACTTCAGCGCGTGCTTACCGGCGGTGTACGATATGTGATCCACGAACTGGGTGATCGTATCGGGCCCCTGGAATTTCGGCCACTTGAAGCCGCCGAGCCCAGTGAAGTAACCACCGAAGCCTATGCGAGGCAGGCCACCGCTGAAGGGCCCGCTTACACCCGTGTCCAGACCAAAACTAGACGCTGGCGTATTGAGGTCGCCCGGCAGTGTGGGTTGGTAAAGGCGGTTGTAGCCAAATCTGGCTTCGTTGACCCAACGGGAATTGGGAGCCCAAATCCAGCTGCCTCCTGCAACCTGCGCGCGTGTGTGAATATCGGAGCGCCACTGCGGCTGCAACTCCGGAAAGTCCTCGACTATTCCGCTGTTGTTTCCGAAAAAGTACATGCCGCTGATACTGTGGTGGTCGTTAAATCTGTAATCCACTTTGCCGAGTGCGTTGTCGACGTGTACATCGTTGTTGAATCCGTTGGTGATGTTGATGCTGGGAGTATTGTTGAGAGGGAACCCGCTGCCATTGCAGGTCACACTTGCGCCCGACAACGCGCAGCCCGCGACCTTCAGGCTGGCCGGGCTGATCGGCACGTTCCCCGCCTGCAGGTCCGCAATCACATTGGGAATGCTGTCGGCGCAATCGCCTGTGGTTAAGAACACACAGGTGCTGTTGGTGGGCATCGAAACCATCGACGGACCGGTGACTCCTCCGAACGAGTTGCCTACGTTGTAGCGCTGGCCTTCGTAGGCGCCGAAGAAAAAGGCCTTGTTCTTGATGATCGGGCCGCCCAGACTGCCACCGAACTGCTCCAGCGTGCGCGGCAATTTCGGATTGGGAGTGGTGTTGAAGTAGTTTCGCGCGTCCATGACTCCGTCACGGCCAAACGCAAATGCGGTTCCATGCAGGCTGTTGGTGCCGGACTTCAGAGCAACGTTGACGACTGCTCCTGGCTTCCAGCCGTACTCGGCGGGAGGATTCTGCTGGGTGTTGAACTCCTGAACGGCGTCAATGGGCAAAATTGTCGCGGAATCTCCGGCAATGCCGGCTCCATTGATAATGGCCTGCCCAGAGTAAGGCTCGCTGTTATATAGACCTTCAATGAGGTAAGCGTTGTCCTCGGCGCGCAGACCGTTGGCGCTGGTGGTCGAAAATCCGCCGCCGGGGTAGCGCACCACGCCGGGCCGCAACTGCAGCAGGTTCTCGTAGTTGCGGCCGTTCAAAGGAAGGTCGTTGATCTCCTCATTGCTGAGTGTGCCACCCAACGTGGAGGAAGTAGTATCGAGCAGCGGAACCTCGCCGGACACTTCGACAACCTCCGAAATTTGTCCAGCCTGCAGGGCGATGTCAATGCGCACGTCTTTCGCCACCTCCAGCTGGACGCCTAATCGTTGGACGCTCTTAAAGCCTCGGGCTTCGATGCGGACCGTATATACACCCGGAGACAGGTCTGGGGCGACGTAGGAGCCCGATGCATCCGTGGTAAGAGTTCGCGCGGTGCCCCTCTGCACATCGATGACGGTCACGGTAGCGCCAGCTACTGCGGCGCTGGTTTGGTCCGAGACATCGCCCAAGATGCGGCCGGTGTAGGTTTGCGAGAACAAGGGCAGGCAAAAGAGGAACGCGGAAAGGACCAACGCTGAGATCCGAAACACTTTTATTGCAGAGCTCATGGACGAACCCTCCCGGAAGCCGGAGTGCGCGAGATTGTTAAGTTGCGTGGCAACAGTGCTTATGGTGCATCGGTTGAACTGACGCAGCTTGTGGTCTGACAGCTGTACCACCATATCGGTGTTACTGTCAAGAACCTTGGCACAAGAGCAGTTAACAGCCCCACAGATCCCGTGGCAATGTAGGCGAGATCCCCTTCGGGTGGTGGCTCAGTTTGGTAAGGAAGCGAGCCAAACGCGCGACTATGGCGTCGCAGCAAACGCGACGCATCGCGCGGCTCGCCCAGATCCTTCGCTGCGCAGAAACGGCTTGCTGAGGATGACAATTAAACTGAGCCACTACCCCCCTTCGACTTCGCTCAGAGTAGGCTGAGGCAATCGGGAGATCAGATGGGGTTGAGGTTCAGTTGGGATGTTGCCGGGCACGAGCCCTGCGATAGTCGTCAGCGGTCGTCCGGTAACAAGGCAGGCTGCTCTGCCGTTGCTTGACAGCCTTGCTACTTAGCAGCGCGCGGTCGGCCTGAGACCAGTGAACAGTTTTGGTTGAGGATTCCACCTGCATTAGAGTTTCGTCGCAACTCGGGTCTCTTGTGGCACGAAGGTTTTCGATAGCTGGGTAGTTTGGACCGTAGTCGGAGAGACGGGGCTGGTAAGGAAGAAAATCGTAAACCAGCTTTATGAGCCGCGACTGATGCCGCGGGAGCCGCTCTTCTGCGATGAAAACTTCATAGCTCAAGAAATATGAGGATGCGGGCAGCACCAGCGCCGGACCGACAAAATTCACGTCGAGATCTTTCGGTTCCGGTAAGTCGTTTTGGTCAGCTAGAGTGTGCGTATTGCCAGAGGTTATTTCACCCGGCAGCAGCCCACCAGGCAGGCCGCTGGCCATTGCGATAGTCGCGGCGCCTTTGCCGGTGTTGCCGAATGTTGGATTCGGCGCACGAGGCGCGGCGATTGGTAGATCACCTGCGCGGACGAATTTCACGCGCTGATCGGCAGGATATCCCAGATGTTCGGTCAATGGAGCTGGAGGCACCGCTGCGGGATTGGCAATGCCTGCCGCACCGCGCGAAGCATATGTAGCGGTTGATGTGACTGAAGGAGCAGGCGGCACAACTTGCGAGCCAGCGCCAGTTAACGCATTAACATAATGACTGCCGGAGCGAGCAAAGCCCGAAACAGCAGGAGGCGGTGGGACGACTGCCGTAACCTTGCCACCGGCGCCGCCACCCAGATAATTGCCGGCAAGCTGAACCGCAGGAGCCGGCGGTACCACGCGCACGGGGCCATCCGAACCAGAACTGATGCGCTCCCTCGCGTTTTTCAAAGCGCCCACGGAGGGGGCAGGCGGCACGACAAGCGCTGGTGTGGTGCTGACGGATCTCTGAGCGATGCCAAAACTCACGCCGTGTTCATGAACGGGGATCCCGGGTGCCGGCCCGACAACCTGTAGCTGACCGAGGCTGAGGTTCGCGAGGTGGTGGATGGAATCAGGCAAAGCTGGAGCAGGCTTAATTACCGCTGGCGCCACGGGGGTGAGGTGTTGTGCGCGCGAAAGCCCAGAAATATCAGGCGGGGGCGCAACCGCTGCGATGATCGTGGCCGGCGCAGTCATTTGGTTCCGCACTGTCGCGGAAAACGGAACCGCCGGCAGAGTCGAGTTGCGCGGCACAACGGGGTCCATCCGCAAGTCTTGTTTCAGATGTATTTCAGGCGGCGCGATCGACGCCTGTGCTGGGCGATGTGATTCCGGGCGCACCGGGAAAGGCCGCTGCTGACGATAGGTAAGGATTGGCCGGGTCGGCAGCGATGTGTTCTCTTTCTTAACCAGGGGTAAATACTCGGAAGGCAAGTAATAAATAATGTTTGATTTATTAAAGCTGAGCTGGTCCCGATTGACGAGACGGGGCCGGGCAATGCCGAATTGCAAAATGGCAAGCAGGGTCGCGACCATCATCAGCTGCAGCAGCATCGATTGCAGAAACTGTTCCCACGGTAGTTGCGCAGGCACAAAAACATCGGGCCAGAACCGTGCCGGCCGAGAAGTCAGTTTCAGCGGGGCGCTCCGCGGCGGATGCACAAGTTCGATCAGATTGTCGAGGAAAACGCGGTGTGCGGGTTCGTGTTCGAGCAGCAGGTTCGGTGGCGTAGTCTGAGGCGACGGCGGGCGGGCGGGAAGTGCGGTTTCCGCCAGACTCTCAATAACCGCCATATCGCCATCATGAAAAGCGAAACGTTGCGACGAGAACACTTCCAGTAGACCAACGACCTCGCCGTCAAAAGGAATCGGTGCAGCCAGGATGGAACGGATACCGAGGCGGCCGCAGATTTCCGCGTCAACCCGCGGGTCGTTGCTCGAGTCATCGCAACGCAGAGCCTTGCCGGTGTGGACACACTCTGCAGAGAAGCCAGTGTTCACATCAAGGTGGCAACCGGGCCTAGGCGCGTTGCCTACGCTGGCGCGGCAGAGCATGGCGCGCTTATGGCCGAGAGCCAGAGCCGCGCCGGTACCTCGGGTAAGCAACTGTGCCCGCTCGATGACGGATTGCAAAACTGAACCGGGATCTGAGCGGGAGGGTTGGGGGACAAGGTGCATCGCGCTATCTCTGCTAGTTGATTAAAAACTCCTGAACGAGGCGACGCAGCGCTCTATGACTCAGCAGCGGGTCCGGTTTTTTTAAAGTGTCGGCTGCTTCACTCTGCTGCCGCAAGATGCCCAGAGTACCGGGTCTGAGCTCATGTCAAACGCGATCGCCTGAACCCACCGTGTCGCAGGATGCCCGCATTTAGGGCGCGAATTGATGCTAGCTTGAGCGGAGTTAGAGTTTGAAGCCTGATAGCGAAACAGCCATGACGAAAGTAACGCGCTTTGCCCAATGGCTGCCGGGTCAATATCCCGCACTCCATGTGATCTCGAACCCGGCTCCAGCCGGTGAGGGAACCTACGACGCCTGAATTGCCGATACCGAAAACAGGGATGCTATTCCTGTCTGCATCCGAACTGGCCCCGCGCTTTCGTAAGATCCCTCGCGCGTATCGCGCATCGGGATGACATGGCGCTGAGGCTCCTAGCTATTAGTCAGAGTGCCCGAATGAACTCTTCTGGCACGTTCATAAACTATGAATCAGGGCTTTCGGGGATGTGTGCCCTAATGAGGGGTACATGCGCCTGCTAGACTAAGATTTGGTAACAGTTGGTAGTGGTTCAGTTTGGACAAGGTAGCGAGCCAAACGCGTCGTTCCTCCGTGCCTTTTATGGTTTGCGAAGGTAGAACCACAGAGGACACAGAGATCGCAGAGCGCAGAGGATGCCTGTTCGGAATATCAACAAACTGACCGCTCCTTACGCGTTTCAATCGCCCCGTGAGTACAGGCAATGAATATTCTTGAAGCCATTCATCTTGCATTGCAGTCGCTTTGGGCCAACAAACTACGCTCGGTGCTGACTCTGCTTGGTGTAGTAATCGGAGTTGCGGCGGTAATTGCGGTCGTGACCTTCACCAGCGGCATTAATGGCTACGTGGCGCAGAAAATCTTTAACCTTGGCGCAGATGTCTTCCTCATCAGCAAGGTCTCTCCGGTTGTCACCAATATTGATCAATTCCTGGAAGGGCAGAAGCGAAAGGACATCACGATCGAAGATTATGAGGCGGTGCGCGATGCCTGCCAGCACTGTGTGTTGGTTGGCGCATCCACCATCAAGATCGATGGGCATGCGAAATACGGACAACAATCCATCAGCGACGTGTGGATTCGGGGTTTTACGCCGAGTATGGCGCAAATTCTCGATGTCGACCTGACTGCCGGGCGCATGCTCAACGACACCGATCAGAACAATCGCTCCAGCGTGGCGATTATCGGCAGCGATGTGGAGAGTAACCTGTTCTCCGGCGTGGACCCACTGAACAAAGAAATCCGGGTCGAAGGCCAGCTCTACACCATAATCGGAGTGGGAAAGAAACAAGGGACAACGCTAGGGCAGAGCCGAGACAACTATGTGGCGATTCCGATCTCGAGTTATCTCAAACAATTCGGATCGCACACCAGCATTCGCATTTCGGGAAAAGCTAACGGTGTGGGGGCGCAATTGGAATCGGCGATTGATGAAGCCCGCGCCATTATGCGCGCCCGCCGCCACGACCTTCCCGGCAAACCGGATAGCTTTGCCGCGGAAACCAATGAGAGTTTTCTCAGCATCTGGGCAAATCTGAGCGGAACATTTTTTATTGTGATGGTGGCGATCGCCTCCATTGCCCTGGTGGTCGGCGGTATCGTGATCATGAATATCATGCTGGTTTCGGTGACCGAACGCACCCGGGAAATTGGGATCCGGAAAGCCATGGGAGCGCGGCGCCGCGATGTGCTGCTGCAGTTTCTGATTGAATCGAGCACTATGGCCTTAGTTGGGGGCATAGTTGGAATTCTTTTTGGAATTGGCTTCGCCAAAGGCATCACGGCGTTAATCGGCATGCCTTCGGCGGTAAAACTATGGGCGGTGGGCGCGGCTTTGCTGGTTTCAGGTAGCGTGGGGATATTTTTCGGAGTCTATCCGGCGCGAAGGGCTGCGCAGTTGGATCCGATCGTGGCGTTGCGGTTCGAACTGTAAACAGATTGGGTAATTTAGTGATTGGGTAATTTGGTAATTCAATTACGCAATTACTAAATTACCCAATTGCCAAATTCTTCATGATGCGCAAAAGTGATTACGCGGAAATCGTGACCATGGCGCTAGACACCATTCGCAGCAACAAGCTGCGTTCTGCGCTCACGGTGTTGGGGATCGTAATCGGCGTGGCGGTGGTCATCGGCATTTCTTCGGTGGTGCGTGGCCTGAACGATAATGTCAGCCAGGTTGTTGCCAGCATCGGATCCAACGTGATCTTCGCCTTTCATATTGAACCGTTCAAGTTCGGCATGCCCACCGAGGAGATGCGCAAGCGGCGGGAATTGACCCTGGAGGATGCCATGGCAGTGCGGGACCTGCCACACGTGAAGGCGGTTACTCCCACGTTGCAATTCATCCAGCAGGAATTTGGCACGGGCACTTATGTTGTGAAATATGGCGATCGGCGGGCAAAGAACACCATCTTGGAAGGGGACTTGGCCGCGGTAAAGGATGTTTACGATTTCGAATTATCTGCCGGGCGCTGGTTTAGTGAGCTGGACGATCAATATCATTCGGCCGTGATTGTGCTCGGCAGTGATACGGCTAAAGAGCTTTTTCCCAACAGCGATCCCCTGGGAAAGCAGATCAACATCGAGGGGCAGACTTTTACGGTGATTGGGGTGGCGGTGCCGACCAAGAACGTGTTTTCTACAGGTAAAAATCCGAACGATAACATTGTTTTCTTCCCGCTTTCAGTATTTCGCAAGCTGCACCCGGAACTGAAACAGTATTGGATAAGCGCGAAGGCCACCTCCCAGCAAGACATGCCAAAGGCGATGGACGAAATTCGCGAACTGCTGCGCCGGCGGCGCAGGGTACCTCCTGACAAGCCAGACAACTTCGCACTGTTTACTCAGGATTCCCTGGTCGACGTGTGGAACCAGATCACGGGCGCAGTGTTTATCTTCATGTTTGCGGTTTCCAGCGTAGGGCTGATCGTGGGCGGAGTTGGGGTGATGAATATCATGCTGGTGTCGGTAACCGAGCGGACGCGTGAAATTGGCGTGCGCAAGGCGATTGGGGCCCGCAAAGCGGATATTCTGCTGCAATTCACGCTGGAGGCAATTACCTTGACTGCGGTGGGCGGGGTCATTGGAGTGCTGGCAGGAGCGGTGCTCACGTGGATCATTCCGGTGATTTGGACAGCGCTACCGGCCCGAATGTCAACGTTCTGGACAGTTTTCGGCATCTCGGCGGCTGCGGTGGAAGGCTTGCTTTTCGGCATTTATCCGGCATGGAAAGCAGCCAACCTGGACCCCATCGAATCTTTGCGATACGAATAGGCTCGGCAGTTCATGATTCATCAAGTTCTGCGGACCATAGAGTTTGTTGCTGCTACAGCCACCATTCTAAGTATCGCTTACTACCTGGTGTGTTTGTGGAGCGCCGCGGGATTTGTGCGAGACTCCGCGGCGGCCAGAACACGTGCTCTCGCGACGCACGCCTATCAACCAGCTTCGATTCTGAAGCCTCTTAAGAACACCGATCCGGAGATGTATGAGTGTTTTCGGAGCCACTGCATGCAGGAGTATTCTGCGTACGAGATCATTTTCGGGGTCAGCGAATCCGACGATCCCGCAGTTGAACTGGTCGAGCGACTGAAAGGCGAGTTTCCCGAACGTGACATCCGTCTAGTTTATTGCTCGAAAAATTTGGGCAGCAACGTTAAGGTAAGCAATCTGGTACAGATGCTGCCCTATGCCCGCTACGAATACATCATCGTGAACGACAGTGATATCCGCGTGCCACAGGATTATCTGAGGAGCGTCCTTGCTCCTCTGCGTGATCCTGAGATTGGCCTGGTAACTTGCCCCTATCGCGGCATTTCCAATAGTAGTCTGGGATCGAAGCTGGAGTCGCTGGGAATCAGCACTGATTTTTTTCCCGGCGTGATGGTTGCGCGAATTATTGAAGGAATCAAGTTTGGCTTGGGGTCGACGTTGGCCTTCCGCCGCCGGGAGCTCGACGCTATGGGAGGTTTTGCCGCCATAGTCGATTACCTGGCTGACGACTACGAAATTGGCCGCCGTATCGCAGCCTTTGGGATGAATATTGAGTTATCTGACGCGATCGTGGATAGCCTCCTGCCGCGCTACTCCATGAAAGGTTTCTTCCATCACCAATTGCGTTGGGCACGCACGGTGAGGAATGTGCGTCCGTGGGGATACTTTGGAATGGTGATCACGTTTGGCTTGCCGTGGGCGGTGCTAGCGTTGGTGCTGGCTTGGGGAGCGACGTGGGCGTGGGCACTGTTTACGATTACAGCAGTTCTGCGACTTGGAGTCGCGGCTTACGTTCGGAATAAGGTGCTGCGCGAAGCAAACACCGGCTTGCTGTGGTTGCTTCCCGTGCGAGACCTATTAGCTTTATGCGTCTGGGTTATCAGCCTTACCGGCGATACTGTGATTTGGCGCGGGACTACTTACCGGCTGAAGCAAGGCAAACTGGCCAAGATGGTCCCTTGAGCTACTCGCCGAGAGGTTGATTCGTCAGAATTGATTTGCCACCACTGTGGGCCACCAAATAGGACTTTTCTGAAGCGAGTTCCCTTGGTTGGGCGTGATCAGTCCAGAGGAAGACGCGATTGGGACCATTCCAGAGAAGGCGAAATGATGCCGTCGTTTCGAATACTTTTGGGGCGTCGCGAAACTGAGAGCCATACCAAAGATTTCCTGCCGGTTCGTGCAAGCTGCGCAAGAAAATTCCAGTGTAGAAATTTAATGTGGAGGCGTTCTCGTACAGGCCATCGACCACCACAATATCACCTGTCCGATAATGCTTCTGAAGCGCGTCAGCCAGCTGTTTCGAGGAGAGGATCGGGGAGAACTTTACAAACGCGTTGTGAACACAGGCCAGGACCACGATCATCATCAAAACCAAAGCCGTGTTGCCGAGCATGGGATTTCCGCCACGACGGAAAATCCAGTTGAGTCCTGTTCCCAGCAGCAATGCCAATGAAAAACCCAGCAGCGGCCGATGGAAAGCGCCGATGGCTTGTGGCGTGAGATCGAGGAAGTGGCCGAAAGACAGAGCATAATCCTGCGGATTTTTCTTCAGGAGTTCGGCCAAATCGGTGCCGGGAGCGGGGACTTTGGAGGCAAGTAGTAATCCGATACCTACCAGAAAAACGAGAGTACCGAGGAGGAACCATACCAGTGAGGAAACTCTGCCGGAGTATCGCTGCTTATCAGTTGGGCTCGATACTGCTTCCCGCTGCAACCAGCCTCCAATCATGAGCGCCAGCCCGGGCAAGGCGGGAATTGTGTAGTACTCCTGGCGGGTGGAAAAGCTGAAAAAAATCAGAATCACCAAGGCCCAAAGCAGAAACAGCAAATCCGGGTTGCGCTGCAAAATACGCTGAGAGGCTGCATTACGCACACGCGCCGAAACATTCCTTAGCGCCTGGGGGAGGAAAACGACCCAGGGAAGCATCCAGACCAGCACCAATGCCCAATAAATAAGGAGGGGGACAGTATCGTAATCTCGCGGGACCCGCTTGTTGAGGTAACGCAAGAAATGTTCGTTGACAAAATAGAACCAGAAAAATCCGCGCACTGGACCCTGATCGGGATTGCGGATGCCTGCAAGAATATGCCAGGGCGCAGCAATGGCGACAAAAACAAGCGTACTGGAAAGTAATCGAAGGCGAAGCAGGTGCCGAAGATTCCGTGTGAAGAATAGATACAAAAGGATCACCGCGGCTGGGAAGGCCAGGCCGATGAGCCCTTTTGTCAGTACATTGAGCGCGCAGGTGCCCGCGAGAGCCCAACAGGTCATTCGTGACGGTGGGGACTCATCGAGCGAGCGTAGACAAAACATGAAAGTTAAACTTAGCCACAGTGCGACCAGCACGTCGGGGATCAGGAAACGGGTAAAGAGATAAGGCCCCAGCGAAGTCCCCAGCACCACGGCGGAGTAAAAGCCACCGCGCTCTCCGTAAGATCGAAGACCAAGGGAGTAGGTGGCCAGCAGCAATGCCAGGACGCCAGTCAGCAACGGCAGACGAGTGCTCCAGTCGGTAACGCCAAAGAGATGATAACTGGCGGCCACTCCCCAATACATGAGGGGCGCTTTTTCGAGGTAACGAATCCCGTTGTCGATCCGCAAGGTTACCCAGTCGTGGGTCTGAAACATTTCGCGCGCGGCTTCAGCGTGGACGGAATCAGCATCATCCAGCAGCGGCGGACTGAACATGCCAGCGACATAAACGACCAGCCACAACAGAACAATGATCAGAATGGAAATGAACCTAATTGGGGGTCGATTGCTGTCCGACCTTGTGAGAAGGGTTGCAGGTGCACTCTGCGCGACGGGCGAGGTCATGAACGATGATCATTATACTGAGACTCTAGAGTTCAAAATCTAGGCGGATGTAGTGGCGGCGCGGGTGCGCTCATGGGTATCGAGAAGCTCGCGAATCTTCACCGCGAGGGCATTTAAGCCGAATGGTTTCTGAAGCAGGCGTGCGGTGGGTTCAATTTTTCCGTGACGGAGAATAGTGTTTTCGGCATAGCCGGACATGAATAACACTTTCATGTTGGGACGTTCGGCCGCCAGCCGCTCGGCTAAATTTGGACCGCTCATTTGCGGCATGAC
>Ga0187778_10003107_pt1 | contig 11201 bp, 11 predicted proteins | sample 1015_Q2_SP5_20_M_FD_132418 | JGI IMG/M metagenome (GOLD analysis project Ga0187778, IMG submission 132418) | Tropical peat soil microbial communities from peatlands in Department of Meta, Colombia - 1015_Q2_SP5_20_MG | ecosystem: Environmental > Terrestrial > Soil > Wetlands > Peat | place...
CAGCACCGCGACGGTGTCGGTCACCTCGCCGACGGTGATCAGCAGGCCGGGCTCGGCGGCGACCGCCGGCCAGGCGAGGGCGACCCCGAGGAGCAGGCCGGCGATCGCGGCGCGGGGCACGGGCCGCGGCGGCTCAGACCATCGGGTCGTAGTTGAAGAACTGCCCCGAGGTGTCGAGCGGAGCCAGGTGGTGCTTCAGCGTGCCCGGGAACATCGCGGCCAGCCGCTCGGGCGTCCAGCCGAGATCGTGGTGGACGCTGCGCACCGGCCGCATGTGGGAGAACAGCATGATCTCCTTGCCACGCACCCCGAACACCTGCCCAGAGATCTCCTTGGCCTCGTCGGTGGCCAGGAAGACCGCGACCGGGGCGATGTGCTCGGGGCCCATCTTCTTGATCTTCTCCACGCGCGCCTTCTGGGCCTCGGTCTCGGTCGGGATCGTGCCGATCATGCGCGTCCACGCGAACGGCGAGATGCAGTTGGCGGTCACGTTGTAGCGGGCCATGTCGAGCGCCACCACCTTCGTGAAGCCCACGATGCCGAGCTTGGCCGCCGCGTAGTTGGCCTGGCCGATGTTGCCCACGAGCCCCGAGGTGGACGTCATGTTGATGACGCGGCCCCACTTCCGCTCGCGCATGTGCGGGACCGCGGCACGCGTCACCGCGAAGGTGCCCTTGAGATGCGTGTCGATCACGCCGTCCCACTCCTCCTCGGTCATGTTGAAGATCATGCGGTCCCGCAGGATGCCCGCGTTGTTCACCACGATGTCGACGCGCCCGAAGTGGTCGAGCGCGATCTGGACGATGCGCTGGCCGCCGGCCATCGTGGCGACCGAGTCGTAGCTGGCCGCGGCCTGGCCGCCCACGCCCTTGATCTCGTTCACCACGTCGTCGGACGGCCCGCGCGAGTCGCCGGAGCCGTCGGCGCCGCCGCCGTAGTCGTTGACGACCACCTTGGCGCCGTGCCGGGCCATGAGCAGCGCGATCTCGCGGCCGATGCCCCGCGCCGCCCCGGTGACCACCGCGACCTTGTCCTTGAGCATCATGGCGTGACCCTCCTTAGATGACCCGGGCGGCCGCGAGCGCGTCGATCTCGGCGGGGCTGAAGCCCGCCTCGCCCAGCACCTGGCGACTGTGCTCGCCCAGGCCCGGCGCCGGGAAGCGGATGGTGCCCGGCGTCTTCTCGAGCTTCACCGGGGTGGCGACGGTCTTGAAGCGGCCGGCGCTCGGATGCTCCTGCTCGGTGATGAAGCCGGTCGCCACCACCTGGGGATGGCGCACGAGCCCGGGATAGTCGTTGACCGGCGCGCAGAGCACGTCGACGGCCTCGAGAGCGTCCATCCACTCGGCCACCGTGCGCTGGCGAAACACCGGAGCCAGGAGGCCGTCCAGCTCCGCACGCCGATCGAGCCGGTCCCGGCGGGTCGCGAAGCGCGGGTCGGTGGCGAGGCGCTCGAGCCCGACCGCGGCGCAGAAGGGCGCCCAGAGCCGGTCGACCCACGCGGCCACGAAGATCCAGTCGTCCTTCGCACGGAAGGCCTGGTACGGAACGATCTCGGGATGGCCGCTGCCGTAGCGGGGCAGCGGCTCACCCGTCTCGTGGAAGACGGAGAGGCGCGCGGTGTGGGCGAACAGCATCCCGTTCAGCAGCGAGGCGTCGACCCGCTGCCCCTGCCCGCTGCTGCTCCGCGCGATCAGCGCGGTGAGGACCCCCTGGATCGCGAGCATGCCGCCGAGGGTGTCGGCCACCGGCGCGCCGCACAGCACCGGGCCGCCGTCCGCCTCGCCGGTGATGGCCATGAGGCCGCCCAGGGCCTGGGCGAGCGAGTCGAGCCCGGGCTTCTCCCGCCACGGCCCGTCCGGGCCGAAGGCGGAGATCGAGCAGTAGATGAGCCGCGGGTTGATGGTCTTGAGCGAGTCGTAGTCGATGCCGAGCCGCTCGGCGACGCCACCGCGGAAGCCCTCGATGACCACGTCGGCCCAGCGGGCGAGCCGGTGGAAGGCCTCGCGGCCCTCGGGCCGCTTGACGTCGAGGCAGATCGCGCGCTTGTTGCGGTTGACGGTTAGGTGCAGCACGCCCTCGCCGTTGCGCACCGCGCGGGGATACACCGAGCGGCCCGCGTCGGGAGCGTCGCGCGATTCCACCTTGACCACGTCGGCGCCCATGTCCGCCAGATACATGCCACAGATGGGTCCGGCGATGAGGTGGGCGAGCTCGAGGACCCGCACGCCGTGGAGCGGCGGGCGCAGGGAGTCGGCCATGACGGGCTCACCCTAGCACATTCAGGCGCGCCCGGTCCTCATCAGGGCGGCAGCGTACTCGGCGCCGAGGAGGAACACGACGCCCGAGTAGTAGGCGAACATCGCGAGCGCCACCACCACGCCCAGCGGACCGTAGACCTGGTCGTAGACCCCGAACGACAGGATGTACCAGCGGAAGATCTGCTTGGCGGTTTCCCAGAGCACGCCGGCGAGCAGCGCTCCGGCGAGGCCGGCCCCGACCGGCACGCGCCGATGCGTGAGGTAGCGGTACGGGATGAAGAAGAATGCGGTATTGAACGCCACCGCGAGGACGAGGGTCCACGCGCGCACCCACTCCGCGGGCATGCCCACGGTCTGGAAGAGCAGGATCCGGAGCCAGCCGAAGACGTCGCTGATGACCACGCTCCCCAGGAACAGCATGCCCATCGCCAGCACCATCAGCATGTCGCGCGCCATGCCGCGGAAGAATCCCGGGCCCCCGCGGAAGCCGAAGATGTCGCTGAGCACGACGCGAATGGTGTTGAAGAGCTGGCTCGCGAAGAACAGGAGCACCGCGGTGCCGAGCAGGCCCGAGAAGCGCCGCCGCCGGATGATCGCGGAGAGGTTCTCGTGCAGCTCGTTCTTGTAGACCGGCACGAGGGCCGAGATCTGGTTGAGTATGGCGTCCATCACCGCGCGGCGGCTCAGCACGAAGCCCGCGACCGTGACGATGAAGAAGAGCAGCGGGATCAGGCAGACCACGAAGTTGAAGGCGAGCCCCGAGGCGAGGAACATGCCCCGGCGGGCGCGGAAGTTCGCCAGGGCTTCCCGCAGCGCGCCGAACACCGACTCCTGTCGCTCCGGCTCGCCGACCTAGACGACGCTCCGGATGAGACCGCCGTCCACCTGCACGACAGTGCCCGTCACGTAGGAGGCACGCGCCGAGGCGAGGAAGACCACCATCGCCGCGAACTCCTCCGGGGTGCCGATCCGGCCCATCGGAATGTCGGCCGAGGACAGCGCCATCTGCTGCTCGAGGGTGATCCCCGCCCGCTTGGCGCGGTCGGTCTGATGCTCGAGGAACCGATCGGTCTTGATCCGACCCGGCAGCACGAGATTCACCGTGATGTTGTCCGGGGCGAGATCGCCGGCGAGCGTCTTGAACAGCCCGGCGATCGCCGGCCGGATGCCGTTGGAGAGGACCAGGCCCTCCACCGGCTGCTTCACCGAGCTCGACTGGATCGCGAGGATGCGTCCCCAGCGCCCCTTCTTCATGTGCGGGAGGACTTCCCGGATGAGCCGGACCGTCGAGAGGTGCACCTGCTCGAAGGCGGCCGTCCACTGGGCGTCGGTCATCGACTCGAAGGGCCCGGGCGGGGGCCCACCCGCGTTCGCGACCAGGATGTCCACACCCCCGAAGGCTCGGCCCGCCTCCGCGACCACCCTCGAGATGTCGGCGGCGCGGCTCACGTCCGCGGGCACCGCGAGCACCTCGGCGCCGGTCTGCCGCTTCACCTCGGCGGCCGCGTCCTTCAGCGCGGCCTCACCGCGCGCGCACATGACCACGCGCACGCCCTCCGCGGCCAGGCCCGTCGCGCTCGCCTTGCCCATTCCCTTGCTGGCCGCCACCACCAGCGCGGTCTTGCCCTTGATGCCGAGGTCCATCGATGGCCTCCTTGACCGCCGCTCAGGACGTCTGCTTGTAGAAGTCGGCCCGGTCGCCGCCGGTCACCGAGAGACTGCGCAGCTCGTTGTCCCGCATGACCTCGAGCGTGATCTTCTCGCCGGGGCTGTGACGCCAGAGCGAGAGGTAGAGGTCCTTGCGGGTGGGCACCTCGCGCGCGTCCAGCGAGACGATCAGGTCGCCCTCCTGGATGCCGGAGCGCGCGCCGGGACCGTTGGGCACGAGCCCCGCCACGACCACGCCCTCCTCGAGCCGCTCGGTGAAGACCCCGAGCCAGGCGCGCTGCGGACGGCTGCGCACGCGGCCGAAGCGCACGTACTCGTCCCGGTTGCGCCGGTAGCACTCGACCGGGATCGAGAGCGAGCAGCGGGCGATCTCGTTGAGGTTGAGCGAGACGACGCCGACCATGTGCCCGCCCAGGGTGCAGAGGGGGGCTCCGCCGAAACCCGGATTGGGCGCGCTCGAGATGATCCCGCGATCCAGCATGTACTCCCAGTAGGACTCGAACTCGCCGAGGTAGGTCACGAGCCCGCCGGCCACCCGCCGATCGCGGCCGCCGGTGGAGCCGATCGCGAAGACCGGGGCGCCCCGCTCGAGCGACTCGGAGTCGACGATCGGCGCCGCGGTGAGCCCCTGGCGCTTCACCCGGAGCAGGGCCAGGCCCAGCTCGAAGTCCTGGGCCACCAGCTCGGCCCGCAGCGTCCGCCCGCGGCTCATGGTCACCTGGATGGTCTCGGCGCCCATCACGACGTAGTTGACGGTCAGGATGAGCCCGGCGGGGTCGACCACGGTGCCGGTGCCCATCCGCTCGTCGCCCAGGATCCGGGTCGAGGGATGGCTCGACGGCACCTCGGTGTGGATGTGCACCACCGAGCTGAGCAGATGTTTGACGAGCTCGACCGAGGCGTCCATGCGAGCAGTGCGACCGCGCTCACGCTAGCACGCGCGGGGCCGCGCGTGCAACGCGCCCGGGCCTACTTCAGGTAGCGGGCCAGGAACTCCTCGATCCGCCGGTGGGCGTCGGTCGCGGCCTCGGCCTGGTAGGACACGGTGGCGCCGAAGCCGCCCGGGCGGTTGTCGTTCTGCACGGTGGCGAGCAGCTCCTTCTGCTGGCCCTCCACGTCGAAGTAGTGGTAGGCCCCGGGATAGGTGACGATCGTGGCGTCGGCGCCGCGCGCGCGCATCGCCTCGACCATCTCCCGGCAGCGCACCGCGGGCGTCCAGTCGTCGGCCTCGCCGATCAGCACCAGCAGCGGGCGGATCACCTGCTCGTTGATCAGCGAGGGGCAGCCGCCGGGGTATACGCCGATCGCGGCCGCGAAGCCGACGGCGGGGAGTGCCACCCCGCGCCGGCGGGCGCGCTCGAGGCTCGGCCCGTTGATCACCGACATCGAGTACGCGCCGCCCTGCGACCAGCCGATGGCCGCGACGCGGTCTCCTCGCACGTCTTGTCGGGACTGGAGATAACGGAGCGCGCCGAAGGCGTCGTCGAACCGCGCGGTGATCGGCGGATCGTCCGGGCCGGTGCGGCAGTCGTTCTTGGCGTGGCGCGGCCCGAAGCTGTCCATCACGACCGCGACGTAGCCGTGGTCCGCGAACCAGTGGCCCCAGCGATACGACTGTGCCTCCAGTCCGCCGCAGCCGTGCAGCTGTACCACCGCTGGGAAGGGCCCGTCGCCGGCGGGGCGGAACAGCGTCGCGTCGATGGTGATCGGGGCCTGCGGGGTGACGTTGGGGAAGCTGACGCTCTGCCCGCCGGAGGCGCACCCGGCCAGGACGGAGCCCAGGATCACCGCGACGGCGGTACGACGACGCACCGCCAGAGCATACCGCAACGGTCGAGCACGCGCCTCGCCGCGCGCGCTGGGGTAGAATGCGACCAGATGCGACCAGCGACGGGCGGCTAGATGAGCGACGTGCCGGCCGGCGAGCGGAGCGCCGAGGCGCAGCGCCACTTCCAGCTGGGCTACGAGGCCCAGATGCAGGGTCGCCTCGAGGAGGCGATCGCCCACTACCAGCGCTCGATCTCGCTCTCGCCCAGCGCGGAGGCCCACACGTTCCTGGGCTGGGCGTACAGCTACCAGGGCCGACACGACGACGCGATCGCCCAGTGCAAGATCGCGATCTCGGTCGACCCCGACTTCGGCAACCCCTACAACGACATCGGCGCCTACCTGATCGAGATGGGCCGCGACGACGAGGCGCTCGACTGGCTCGAGCGGGCGAAGCGGGCGCCGCGCTACGAGCCCCGACACTACCCTTACTTCAATCGCGCGCGCATCCACGTCAAGCGGCACGAGATCCGCGAGGCGATCCACGAGCTGGAGGGCGCGCTCGCGATCGAGCCCCGCTACGTGACGGCGCGCCGCGAGCTGCATCGACTGCGCGGCCTGCTCAATTGACCTCGATCCCGCTGCCGTTCTACGACAATCCCCTGCTCTTCGGGCACGACCCCACCCCCGGCCTGCTCGCCTTCCGTCCCGGCGAGAGCCACGTGGTGGTCTACGCCCGGCGCGGACAGGGGGTGGCGGCGACCGAGGAGCCGTTCCGGCCGTTCGTCCTGCTCGCCGACCCAGAGCTGATCAGGGGTCTCAAGGGCGAGATCGACACGATCCCGCTGGAGGGCGCCGGCCTCTACCGCTGGCTGGCCGAATGCGGCTCGTGGTCGCAGGCCCTTCGCGTGCGCGATCACTGCCTGCGCGTCTCGGGCAAGAGCGCCGGGGCGCCGGACGCGCCCTACCGCTTCCTCAACGACCCGGTCCACCAGTTCCTGCTCCGCTCGGGGCGGACCTCGTTCCTCGGCATGGGCTTCGGCGACCTGCGCCGGATGGCGATCGACATCGAGGTCACCACCGCGCCCGGCTTCGAGTTCCCGAACGCGGCGCGCGAGTCCGATCGCATCATCGCGATCGCGATCGCCGACTCCTCCGGCTTCTCGACCGTGCTGTCGGGAGCCGAGCGCTCCGAGCCCGAGCTGCTCGCCGAGTGCACGCGCCTGATCCGCGAGCGCGACCCCGACGTGCTGGAGGGCCACAACGTCTTCCGGTTCGACCTCGAGTACCTGGAGGCGCGGGCCCGCCGCCATCGGGTGCCGCTCGCGTGGGGGCGCGACGGGTCGATCGTGCGCGGCTATCCCTCGCGCATGCAGGTGGCCGAGCGCACGATCGGCTACCGTCGCTACGGGGTGACCGGGCGGCACATCGTCGACACGTGGATCCTCGCCCAGCTCTACGACGTGGGCGCGCGCGACCTGGAGTCCTACGGTCTCAAGGACGTGGCGCGGCACTTCGGGGCCGCCGCGCCCGACCGCACCTACCTGCCGCCGGAGGACATTCCGCGCATCTTCGCCGAGGATCCGGCCCGCCTCATGGCCTACGCCCGCGACGACGTGCTCGAGACGCTCGGCGTCTCCGCGATCCTGTCGCCGCCCTACTTCGTGCAGGCCCAGGCGCTGCCGTTCGACTACCAGACCACGATCCTGCGCGGCAACGCCACGAAGATCGACGCGCTGCTGATGCGCGAGTACCTGCATCGCGGCCAGTCGGTGCCCGGCCCCGGCCAGGGCCGCGGCGTCGCCGGCGGCTACACCGCCGTCTTCCAGCGGGGCGTGGCCCGCGACGTGCTCCACGTCGACGTGACCTCGCTGTACCCGTCGCTGATGCTGGGTCAGGGCCTCTTCCCGGCCTCCGACCGCCTCGGGGTGGCCGCGGCCCTGCTGCGCGACCTTCGCGAGTTCCGGGTCGCGGCCAAGCGGATGGCCCGCGAGGCGCCGGTGGCGGATCGGGCCTTCTTCAACGCGCTCCAGCAGACCTTCAAGATCTTCATCAACTCGTTCTACGGCTACCTCGCCTTCTCGCAGGGCCACTGGAACGACTTCGACGTGGCGAACCAGGTGACCGGCGAGGGCCGTCGGCTGGTGCAGGCCCTGATCGCGCGGCTCGGCGAGTTGGGCGCCACCGTCGTGGAGGTCGACACCGACGGGATCTACTTCGTGCCCCCGCCCGGGGACCTCGCCTCCGAGCCCCTCGCCCCCGAGCCCTTCGATGAGGAGTCGCTCGTGCGCGATCTGGCCGCGGCGCTGCCCGATGGCATCCAGCTCGAGCTGGACGGCCGCTACGTGGCGATGTTCAGCTACAAGATGAAGAACTACGTGGTCCTCGACGACCGCGGCAAGCTCCTGATCAAGGGCTCGGGGCTGCGCTCCCGGGGGCTCGAGCTCTTCCAGCGGCTCTGGATGGAGGAGATGTTCCGGCTGCTGCTGACCGGGTGCCGCGACGAGATTCCCGCCCTGGTCCGGCGCTGGGAGGAGGAGTTCCTCGCGCACCGCGTGCCGCTCAAGCAGTTCATGAAGACCGAGACGCTGCAGGAGTCGCTCACCGCCTACCGCGACAAGCTCAAGGCCGGCTCGCGAAACGTGGGCGCCGCCTACGAGCTGGCGCAGGGCTCGGGCCGCTCCTACCAGCCGGGCGATCAGATCTCCTACTACGTCACGGGCGACAGCAAGCGGGTGAAGGTGAACGAGGCGGCGAAGCTCGCGACGGAGTGGAGCGCCGAGGCGCCCGACGAGAACACCGCGTACTACGTGGCCAAGGTCTGGGAGCTCTACGAGAAGTTCCGTCCGCTGATCGAGCAGGACGGGCTCGCGCCGGTCACCGATGACGAGCCCGCTGCCGAGGCGCCGGTCCAGACGTCGCTGCTCGAGGAGTGACGGCCCGCGCCCTCACCAGAGCAGCGAGAGCTGCCGCGGGCGGGGCGGCGCTTCGGTCTGCACGCGCTCCTCGCGGGTGCGGGCCGGGAAGCCCACCTGGCTGGCCAGCCGCGCCACCCGCGCCTCGATCTCCTGGCGGTAGGCGCGGGGGGCGTAGCCTGGCCGCGGGTAGAGCGCGCGGTACCGGAGCAGCGCCCACGGAAACTCCCGCTCGACCAGATCGAGGAAGAACTGCCACGTCATCTCGGTCCGCAGGAAGAGCGCGTTGCTGATCACCTCGCGCGCCCCCGCGGCTAGCGCCGCCGCGAGCAGCTCGCGCAATGAGGCCTCGCCGTCGGTGATCAGCGGCAGCACCGGCATCAGGAAGAGGCGCGAGCGGACGCCCGCCTCGCCGAGCCGCCGGATCGCGTCCAGGCGCAGGTCGGGCCGTGGCGCGCGCGGCTCGATCTGCCGCAGCAGCGCCGCGTCGAGCGAGATCAGCGAGACGTTGACCCAGAGATCCGAGCTGCGGGCGATCAGGGCCAGCAGCTCCCGGTCGCGGAGCACGCCGGTGGACTTCGTGGTGAGCCCGATGCGCAGGCCCGGGACCCTCGCCATGGCCTCCAGCACGCCGCGGGTCACCCCGAATCGCGCCTCGGCCGGCTGGTAGGGATCGGTCGCGGTGCCGATGGCGATTTCCTGCCCAGTCTCCCGGGCCCGGATCAGGCCACCGATCAGCCCATCGCGTCCGGCCTGCTTGACGTAGATCCGGTCCTCGAACTCTGCGGGATCGCCGTGGCCCAGGAACTCATGGGTGGGCCGCGCGTAGCAATAGCGGCACCCCAGCTCGCAGCCCCGGAACGGGTTCACGGTGAACCCGAACGGCATCGACGTGCCGGTCAACCGGTTCAGGAGGTTCTCGGACCTAAGCTCCAGGAACTCCACTCCGCGACGTCGATCGACGATTTCGCCGATGCGCTTCACGAATCCCGGAGCCGGCGGAACGATCTTCGGCATGGAAGTCATCACCTGATGAGTAGTCTACCACTTAAAAAAGCCCCGGGAAGGTCTCCCGTCCCGGGGCCAGGATCTACGCTTCTATCGCCGCCAGCCGCCGCCCCCACCACCGCCACCGGGACGTGAGCCACCACCGCCTCGAGGGCCTCCCCCACCGCCACCACCTCGCTGGGGCTGCGGCCGGGCCTCGTCCACCACGAGGTTGCGATCGCGGAAGAGCCGGCCATTCAGGACCTCGATGGCCTTGGCCGCTTCCTCCTTGGTGGCCATCTCGACGAAGCCGAATCCCCGGGGCCTGCCCGTGAACTGATCGGTCACGATGCGGACCGACTCCACCGTCCCGGCCTGGTGAAAGAGCTCGCGGAGGTCTTCTTCTGTAGCCTGGAAGGAGAGATTGCCGACGAAGAGCTTTGCAGGCATCGCGCCACCTCCTGCCGTGATCAGGACCGAGTAGACACTCCCCCCCGGCTCACCAGCGGCGTGTAAGAACCCAATCCGCTCGTGGGCCCCGCCATACGGCGCCCCGCAGCGTGGCCGATACCCTACTTAGGGACTCTACGGGTGTCAAGCGAATCTTCCGGAAGAATGTTCCTCAATTCACGAGTTTATGGCCTTACAGGCCGTGCAAGGAATGCGCGTGAGCGGTCAAGGATATACGCCGCGAGTGAGGCCGCCGTCCACGGTGATCGTGATGCCGGTGAGGTAGGACGCGCGAGCGGAGGCGAGAAGGCAGACGACGTCCGCCACCTCCTCGGGCAATGCGATGTGGCCGAGCGGAAATTCTTGACTACGTTCTTTTACGTAGATGTCGACGCTCTGGTTCGCAGCTTTGGCCTGCTGCGCCATCAAGCTGTCCCAGCGCTCGGTCTTCACGGGACCCGGCGAGACCGCGGTGACGAGCACCTGAGATCGCGCGCCCAGGTCGGCGAGCGCCTTCGTGAAGTTGATCAGTGCCGCGTTCGCGGCGCCGCCCATCATGTAGGTCACGGCCGGATTGCGAGCGGCCGCGCCCACGACGTTGATGATGCGCCCACCGCCCTGCCGCTGCATGTGCGGCAACACCTCGCGCGCCATGCGGATGTAGCCGAGGAGCTTGAGGCTCCACCCGTTCGTCCACTCCTCGTCAGGCGTGGCGAGGAAGTCGCCGCCCTTGATCGCGCCCGCGTTGTTGACGAGCACGTCGAGCCGTCCGAGCCGCTCGAGGGCGAGCGCGGCGATGCGGCTGACCTCGGTGCGCTCGCTGAGATCGCCGGGCAGCGCCTCGACGCGAGCCCCGGTCGCGCGCCCGATCTCCTCGGCGGCGCGGCCCAGCGTGCTCGCGTCGCGCGAGCAGATCGCCACGCGCGCGCCCTCGGCGGCGAGCGCATGCGCCACCGCGCGGCCGATGCCCTTGCTGCCGCCCGTGACGAGCGCGGTCTTGCCTCGCAGCTCCAGATCCATATCGGTCGCCTCACTTTCTCTCGGTCGTCTGTGGGAATCCGCGATCGACAGCCGGGAAGCGTGGCACGGTCGACCAGGCGAAACGCCGCGGCGCCTCGGGGCCCAGCGCGACCACCTCCCGCCGGCAGCGCTC
>Ga0187778_10003109_pt1 | contig 11195 bp, 6 predicted proteins | sample 1015_Q2_SP5_20_M_FD_132418 | JGI IMG/M metagenome (GOLD analysis project Ga0187778, IMG submission 132418) | Tropical peat soil microbial communities from peatlands in Department of Meta, Colombia - 1015_Q2_SP5_20_MG | ecosystem: Environmental > Terrestrial > Soil > Wetlands > Peat | place...
CCCAGCGGGAGTTTTCGCACCGGCTCGGAACTTTCTTCCTCGGTAAGCTCTTCAAAGCGGCGGCCGGCGCGAATGGAATCAATGTGGCGCTGCGCGAGAACAGCGCGAAGCCAGGTTTTCAATGAGCTGCGGCCATGGAAATAGCGAAACAAGGAGCGATTCTGAGCAGGGGAATCCGCCAATCCGTACAGATCGGTGAAGAGAGAATCGGCAAGTTCGCAAGCTTCGGGTGAACTGGCCGGGGAACGAAGAATGGCGGCAGCGGCCGCGCGCAAATACGGCCGGTAAGTGGCTACAAAATGCTCCCAGGCGGACTCGCACCCGGCCGAGCAGGCAGCGGCGAGGGCCAAATCTTCGAGATGAAGAGTGTTCAGGTACTCTTCGAGTTTTTGGGAGGTGCAGGGCGAATCTGCGAAGCGTTTCTTGGCGCTGCGCTCCAGGGCGGAGGAAAAAAGCTCGCGCGAAAGGCCCCAGCGGCCGCACTGCGCCTGAGCATGCAGTTTGTCAAGAAAGGGAGCCAGGCCGCGGAACAACCGGGTAAAATCGGCGGCGAGAGCTTCTGGACTGCGGCTTGGCGCCTTGTCAGTCATGGAGATGGGCCCCGGGGGCCGGTCCAACCAACACCTGGGGCTCTACTTGCATCCTAGAGCATACGCCCAGCGGAACGGTGGTGGTTGCGCAAAAGTCAAACACCCAGCCTTCAATTTGGAGTATCCTATAACGTGCGTTGCGCCCCCAGACGCGCAACTGAAACCGCCTCGCCGGGTTAGAGCAGGATGCGCTTGACCAGCGTACGCGAGTACAGTAGCGAATTCGCGACGCTAGTACCAAAGTCCTATTCGGACACTCCAGCCTCGTCGGTACCGTGGTACTGGTAAAGCGCATTTCCTATTCTGCCAGCGGACTTGGGATCGCTAGGTACCCCTAGAGACCCATTTTCGCAAAACAGAATTTTTCACGAGGCGGCACGCGGATGACAACCATGCTTGCAGATCCACCACGGAAGACAACAATGGGAGTTGGGTTCGACGCCAACCGCGGCCGCGCGGGTGACCCTCAAGCCTGGAAAAAGGCCATCGGGAGCAGGCCGGTTCCAGCCCGCCTGGCAATGCTGCCGGAGTCGAAGCCCCGCTGGGACCGCATTGGAATGAGCGCAGGAGCCCAGGTAGCAATCCTGCTTTTCGTGCTGTTGATCCCTCTAGTTTTTCCTCAGCAGATGAAAACGGCCCTGAACTATACGATTGTGGAGATTGCGCAGCCGGTGACGGAAATTCCGGTTGCGCCGCCGCCTCCACCGCCGCCAAAAATTAAGCCAAAAATTGCTCCGGAACCTAAGCCTGTAGTGCCAGAGCCGGTAAAGCTGAACCCCAAGCAGCCCCACGTGTTTTTGACGGCCAAAGCGATTCAGCCGAAGGTGACAACGGTGGAAGCAAAACCGGTGGAAATGAACCCGGCCTTTGACGCCGTAAAATTTGAAATGAAGACGAACGAACCGAAGCGTCCGAAGGACGACGTGAAGGTGGGTAATTTGTCGAGCGGAAGCGCGGCCGTTGCAACGATCAAAACCCCGGTCGACGTGAGCAAGGTACAAACAGGCGGTTTTGGAGACCCCAACGGAGTTCCTGGGAAGGGCGATCCGAACAAAGCGACGAATGTGAACCGCGCGGGCTTGCCGACATTGCCGGGTGGACCGGGATACGGTAACGGAACCGGCGGAGACAAAGGAATCCGAGGCACCGTGGCGAGCACGGGTTTCGGGAATGGCACAGCGACTCCACCGCCGGCCGCTGCCAAGCATGGCTCGATACAATCAACGGGTTTTGCGGACCAGACGGTTGCCGCGGAAGCGCCGAAGAAGAGAGCCGCGACCGGCGACAGCCCGGATACCTCGGTTGACATACTCGACAAACCGCGCCCCGAGTACACCGCGGAAGGGCGTAACCTGAAGATCGAAGGGGACGTGGTTCTGGATGTGGTATTCCTGGCAAGCGGGACTATCCAGGTGAACAAGGTTATCAGCGGTCTGGGTCACGGGCTCGACGAATCTGCGGTAAAAGCAGCGCAGCGCATCCGGTTCAAACCGGCAAAACGCGACGGGCAGGCAGTGGACTTCCCGGCGCGCGTGCGAATTGAATTCCGTTTGGCGTACTGAGGGGAGAGAGAAACATGCGTAAAGTGGCGGCTGTTCTATTCGTGTTGATTTTGAGTGGGCTTGGGACGCTCGCTTCCGCGGCTACGCCAGCTCCACCGGATCAGGCACGAACCATGGCGGACGTGATCGATCGCGTGATCACGAACGAGAACCGCTCCATCCAGCAGATTCGGCAGTATTCCCCGCTGGTGGAGACTTACATTCAAAACCTGAAGTCGGACAAAGACCTCGGGTACGTGCCGGCGGGAGACAAATATTTTCTCGGCCGCGCGGACTTCTCGAAGGGCGTTGAGCTGGTGTCCCTGACGGACGTGAACACGAAGGGCAAGAAGATTCTGGGAGCCATCGGAAATTTCTTTTCGTTTTCCGCGGAGTTCATCCCAGGCGGCTTTTTGCAGATGGTGTTCATCGATACCAACGGCTTCGACAAGCAGCACTACAAGTTTGACTACGTAAGGCGCGAATTCCTGGGCGAAGTACGCTGCCTCGTGTTCGACGTGACGCCGCTCGAGAAGTCGGGCAAGGGCCGCTTCCTGGGCCGTATTTGGGTGGAGGATCAGGACTACAACATCGTGCGGTTCAACGGCGGTTACGGAGGCAATGGGCACTCGAGCTGGTATTTCCATTTCGATAGCTGGAGAACGAACGTGCAGCCCGGCGTGTGGATGCCTACTTTTGTCTACAGCCAGGAAAACGATCTGCATTATGCGATTACCAAGAAACTGGACTTCAAAGCGCAGACGCGGTTGTGGGGCTACAACCTCGGCGGGGCAGCCCAGGAACAGGAGCTGAGCAAGATCCTGGTTGAGACGCCGGTGCAGGACGACACGAAGACGGCCAACGATCTTTCTCCCATCCAAGCGCAGCGCTCCTGGGACCGCCAGGCAGAAGACAACGTCATTGACCGGCTGGAACGCATCGGCTTGATCGCGCCTCGCGGCGAAGTGGACAAGGTCCTCGAGACGGTGGTGAACAACCTCGAAGTGACCAACAACATCGACGTGGACCCCGAGGTGCGCTGCCGGGTGATGACGACTTCGACTCTGGAGTCCTACACGGTGGGGCACACCATTGTGCTAAGCCGCGGTTTAATTGATGTGTTGCCAGACGAAGCCAGCCTGGCGACGATGCTGTCGCACGAGCTTGGACATATCGTTCTGGGCCACCGCATGGATCCCACGTATGGATTCTTCGACAACCTGCTGGTCGAGGACAAGGACACTTTCCGGCACTTTGGATTCCAGCGGACGCCGGAAGAAGAAAAGGCCGCCAGTGACAAGGCCATCCAAATCCTGAACAATTCGCCGTACAAGAACCAATTGGGGAATGCTGGCCTGTTCCTCACGGCGCTGACAACGCGTGAAAAAGAAATCCCGAACCTGATCAGCGGCCACTTGGGCAACCGGGTTCCGGTGATTAGCGATCTGAAATCCACCACCCCTGTGGACCAGAAGCAGAATCCGCAAATGATTGCGGCGCTGCCGCTGGGCGGGCGCGTGAAGATGGACCCGTGGAACGACAAGCTCGAGTTAATCAAGAGCAAGCCGGTGGGAACGGTGGCGGAACGCGAGAAGATGCCGTTCGAAGTGACGCCATTCATGCCCTACCTGACACGCTACGGAACCGACTCAGGCAAGCCAATTGCGGCCAGCACAGCAGCACAGGCGAATACGAAGCCAGCCGAGTCTGCGCCTGGAAAACCCTGAGCGATTCGAAAACGACTTAGATCAGGCGGCCCGGGGAAAAACAGATTTTCCGGGCCGTTTCCTTTTTTAGGCGCCGCTTTTCGGCTTCCTGAGCTTCCGCGTGGTTTTCTTCACTGAGGGGCAGAAAGCGCGCGGATGAGTTTGTAGTTGAAGTCCACGCCGTCGTAGAAATCCTGCACCCCTACGCGTTCGTCTTTCCCGTGCGCGCGCTCGTCGTTCACATCAAAGAACATGCAGGAGATGCCGTAGGTGGGTATTCCGGCGATGCGGGTGATTCTACCGTCGGTTGCGCCGGTGGACATCGTGGCAACCAGGGGAACGCCCGGCCAAGCGACGCTAAGCGTTTTCTGCATAGCGTTCATGACTTCGGGAAGGAGCGGCGAGGGCGGCACAGGCACGACGGGCACGACTTTTCCGTCGGGGCCAATTTGCGGCACGAAGCTGATTTTGACTTTCGCATCGTTGGCGATACGTTCCAGAGTTCTCAGAATATCGTGTGGGTCTTCGCCAGGGAAAATGCGGCAGTTCACGTTTGCGCGGGCAGTCTGTGGAAGCGCATTCGGAGCATGGCCTCCGGACAGCATGGTAGCGACACAAGTGGTGTGAAGCAGCGAATTGAAATACGGGGATTCGGAAAGGCGCTGCACGGCGGCGGGATCCGGCGGGTCCTTGGCGACTGCCTTCATGTCCGCAGAAATCTGTCCGGTCAGGAGGGCGGCATTGCGTTCGAAATAGTTGCGAGTGATTTCGTTCATGTGCAGAGGAAAGGAAAACGACTGCAGGTGCGCAAGGGCGCCAGCCAGGTGGTAAATGGCGTTATCGGGCGTGGGAACGGAACTGTGACCGCCGGGATTGAGCGATTCGAATTGGAAGTCGACGTAGACTTTCTCGCTGGCCTGGATGGCCGCGAGCGTGCGCTTCCCGTGGTCCAATTCGAATTCGCCGCCGTCCAAGTTGATGCAGTATTCCGCGTCCACCCAGTCGCGATGTTGTTTCAAAAGCCAATCAACACCATTGAAAGAGCCGCCTTCTTCGTCGGCCGTGAGAGCCAGAATGATGTCGCGGTCCGGAGCGTAGCCTTCCTTCCGCAGGCGAAGGAAATTCGTTACAAGGATGGCGTCGCCCTCCTTCATGTCCTCGGTGCCGCGGCCGTAGAAGAAGCCGTCCTTTTCGATGAATTCGAAGGGATCGGTGGTCCAGTCGGAGCGGAGGGCTTCGACGACGTCGAGATGCCCGATGAAGAGAATGGGTTTGCGCTTCCCGGCGCCGCGGAAGCGCACGACGAGATTCTTTTTCCGCGCGTTGGGGCCGTCGACATGAAGGTCGGCTTCGGAGAAGCCTCCGTCGCGCAACCGAGCGGCCATCGCTTCCGCGGCAGTGGTCACGTTGCCGACCGAATCCGTGGTGTTGATTTCGACCAGTTGCTTAAAAATATCTCGCGAGAGCTGTTTGGCGGGGTCGAGCGTCTGCGTGCGTCCAACAGAGGAGGCTATCACCGGCAGACAAAGCAGCAGAACACAGCGCATGGACCTTTTCATGGATTCCCCTTGGAGTGAGAGTTCAAGAAACTGGCAATGGACCGGGCGGCGAGCCTTGAGGTGCTTCGAGCGCGAAGCGCAGGCAACGCGACAGGCGAGATGCAGCCCAGAAGAGCAAAATCATACCGAAACCGCGGTCCAAGAAAAGAAAAATGACAAAGGCGATCAAGACTGCCAACCCTGTGCGATTCGGATGCATTATCGGCACGGGCAGCCGCGCATTGACAAAACGGGCCAGCTCCCGCGGCCACTTGAAAACCCAGTACAGGCTGAACAACGGGATCAAGTGAAACCAGGCGGCGCGAAGAGGTGAAATCGCGTAAGCGCCCGACGTGGCCTGCTTCAGAATCAAATGAAACTCGTACGCGTAAACCATCCAATACACGAGGCAGATGAATCCCGGCAGAAATAGATAAAGCGGCGGCACAGAAAACGGCTCTTTGAGCAGTTCGGGATGGAACGAAGCGGCCACGATTTCGGCGACGAACGTGGCGATGCCCAGTAAATATCCGACCCAGATGCGGGGAAAAGGCGGCAAAGCATCCGGTCGCAGCGGTTTTGTTGGGGATTCTCCGTTCGGCCAATCCATCCCGTCCTCAAAGAATCTGCTTTGGGAGAGTAACGGCGCGGCCACCAGTCCGTCAAACCATTCGCTGGAAGGTTTTTCAGATTTCTGCCCGAAGGATTTGCTTCGAGCTGCCGGGGTTTCATAAACTGGCGCAGTTGCGACGACGAGAAACTCTTGGAGGACGAGATGAAGCTGTGGCAAAAAAGAGTGATGCAAATTCTGCTGGGCTTGGCGATTTTCGCTTCGGGGATTGCGGCTGGCTCGCTGCACGCGCGCAGCACGGCAGCGCAGAACCGCTTCGGCCAGCCGAAAACGGTGCTGCACATTGTGGTTTACAAATTTCGAGACAATGTTTCGAATTACGACCGGGAAAAGGCCATTAACGGCATCAAGGAGATGGCCGGCAAAATTCCGGGAATCAAGAATGTGTGGCTAAAGACCGAGCGCAACCAAATCCGGGATTTTAGCGGCGTCTATGCCATCGAGTTCACCAGCGCCGAAGCGGCGGCGGATTACGCGGAAAGCCCGGTGCACGAGGCCTGGTCGAAGACCTGGCAAGAGCAGCGGGAAAACAGCCTGTCGTTCCAGGTCTCGAATCCGTAGATGGCTTGAGGTCCGCGACGGGAATGACGGTAAGCGAGCGTCTCGAATTCGGCACAAGCTCCGCAGGCTGAATGCCGAGGCCGCAAGAAGCACTGTTAAAATCGTTCTATCTCTGTGGCTTCCACTCCAGAGCCCTGGTGCGCGCGGATGCAAACCCCTGAAAATCCCTCTCCGAGCCAACCGCAAAAGAAGTGGCGGCTGGGCTTTTGGAGCCTGATCGCCACGCAGTTTCAGGGCGCGTTTAACGAGAATGGCCTGAAAAGCCTGGTGTTCTTTCTCATCCTCGCGATGCACTTGAAACCGGAGGAAGAAAACGGCAAGGTCTTCATCCTGAACCTGCTGTTCTCCGTTCCGTTCATTCTTTTCTCCATGATCGGCGGCTTCCTTGCCGATCATTTCAGCAAGCGCAGAGTGACCATTGGTACGAAAGTGTTCGAGTTGGCGGTGATGCTTCTGGCGGTAGTCGCCTTAGCCGGGCAGAATCTGCCTCTCGCCTTCGCGGCAGTGTTCCTGGCAAGTACGCAAGCAGCCATCTTCGGCCCCTCAAAATACGGACTCCTGCCGGAGCTTCTTCCCGAAACGCTGCTTTCCTGGGGGAACGGCATCATTGAACTTGGCACCTTCCTCGCGATTATCTCCGCGGTGGTAGCCGCAGGCTTTATGTCCGATGCCTTCCGCGGACATCAGTCCATCTCCGGCTTGATCTTTATTGGCTGCTCCCTGGCCGGCTTGGCTTGTGCGTGGACGATCACTCGTGTCCCTGCGGCCGACCCTGCCAAGAAGTTCCGCGCGAATGTCTTCGGCGATCTGTGGTCGCACACGCGCCTCATTCGCAGCGATCGCATCCTTTGGCTCGCCGTCCTTGGCAACACGTATTTCTGGTTCTTCGGCGCTTTGCTGCAAAACAACATCATTTTTTACGGCGAGAGAATTTTGCACGTAGATAGCTCGCACACCGGACCGTTGCTAGCTTCGGTGGCCATCGGCATCGGGTTGGGCAGCGTGGCGGCAGGGTTTCTGTCAGGAGGAAAAATCGAATACGGGCTCATCCCATTGGGGGCATTTGGGATGACTGCACTGGGGTTTGCCCTCGCGATTCACGGGCTGACTTTCCTCCAAGTGCTGTTTCTGCTCGCGGCTCTCGGATTTTCGGGAGGCTTTTTTGTCGTTCCCATCAACGCGCTGATCCAGCATCGGCCCGAAGAACAGCACAAAGGAGGAGTGATCGCCGCAGCAAATTTGCTCTCTTTCGTGGGCATCGGTGCGGCAGGAGGAATCTACTATCTTGCGACGAATTTCCTGCACCAGGGACCGGCATCGGTCTTCTTCTGGGGGGCGTCGGCAACGCTGGGAGCCGCCGTATATGTTTTGTGGCTGATGCCGGATTCACTGCTGCGCCTGTTGCTGTGGATCGCGACACACACGCTTTACCGGCTGGACGTGGCGGGCCGTGAAAATGTGCCGGTGCGAGGCGGAGCCCTGCTGACGCCGAATCACGTTTCGATGGCCGACGCGGTTTTCCTCCTTGCGTCAATCGATCGTCCTATTCGGTTCTTGATGTTTCGCGGGTCCTACGAGCATCCTCTGGTAAAACCCTTCGCGAAAATCCTGGGCGTGATTCCCATCGCATCGGACCAAGGGCCGCGCGAGATGATTCATTCGTTGCGCACGGCGACGGAAGCGCTGAAAAACGGCGAACTGGTGTGCATTTTTCCGGAGGGCCAACTCACGCGAATTGGACAAATGATGCCTTTCCGCCGGGGCATGGAGCGCATCATCAAGGGCGTGGATGTGCCGATTATCCCTGTGAACCTGGACGGTGTCTGGGGCTCGATTTTCAGTTTTGCGGGCGGGCGCTTCCTCTGGAAATTTCCGCGGCGGGTTCCCTATCCGGTGCGCATTACGTTTGGAAAGCCGCTTCCGCCAACCACACCGGCCGTGGAAGTGCGCCGGGCGGTGCAGGATTTGGGGACGGAAGCCTTCGCGCGGCGCAAGAAGCGCATGCACACACTGCCGCAGACTTTTGCGTATACCGCGAGGCGGCATCCGTTCCGGTTTGCCATGGCCGACGGACAGAGGCCGAAGTTGAATTACTTTTCGGCGCTGGTCGGCACGCTTGTGCTCGCGCGGCGGCTTCGCAAGCATTGGCAGGGCCAGGAAATGCTGGGCGTGCTGCTGCCTCCGTCAGTGCCCGGAGCGTTGGTCAATTTTGCGGCCATGCAGATGGGCAAAGTGCCTGTCAATTTGAACTACACGGTATCCAACGAAACGCTGGCTTCCTGCGCAGCGCAATGCAACTTGAAAACGGTCGTGACCGCGCGCGTTTTTCTCGAAAAAGTGAAAATCCAGCCGCCCGGCGAAGTGATTTATGTCGAAGATGTCGCCAAGGATGTGAGCTTCGGCGAAAAACTGGCTGCTACCCTCGCAGCATGTTTCCTGCCCGCACGCCTGCTCGCAAAGTTCGCGGGCGCCGAGCGGCGGGCCACGCTGGACGCCACCGCGACGATTATTTTCTCAAGCGGCTCGACGGGCGACCCGAAGGGCGTAGTCCTCACGCATTACAACATCGCTTCCAACGTGGAACAGCTCAATCAGGTTTTCATGCTGCACGGGCACGACCGCATCCTCGGCATTTTGCCCTTCTTCCATTCCTTTGGGTTCACCGGAACGCTCTGCCTGCCGGCAGCTACCGGCATTGGTGTCGTGTTCCATCCCAATCCGCTGGATTCCCGGGTGATCGGAGCTTTGGTCAACAAGTATGCCGTGACCATGCTGTTGGCCACTCCCACCTTCCTGAATGCGTACACACGCCGCTGCACGCCCGAAGATTTCGGCAGTCTGCGCTTTGTGATGGCTGGGGCGGAAAAGCTGCCGGACCGCATTTCGCAAGCCTTCGAAGACCACTTCGGCATACGCCCGTATGAGGGCTACGGCTGCACGGAATGTTCGCCGGCGGTCACGGTGAACACCTTTGATTTCCGCGCGGCTTCCTTCCGGCAAGTCGGCGCGAAACGCGGCAGCATCGGCCATCCGCTGCCGGGAATCACGGTGAAAATCGTCGATCCGGACACGCTGCAACCGGTGGGCATCAACCAGCCGGGTTTGCTGCTGGTACGCGGGCCGAACATCATGCACGGGTACTTGAACAAGCCTGAGAAAACCGCGGACGTTCTGAAAGATGGTTGGTACAACACCGGCGACATTGCGCGCATGGATGAAGAAGGCTTCCTGCGCATTACGGACCGCTTGAGCCGCTTCAGCAAGATCGGCGGCGAAATGGTCCCGCACATCAAGGTGGAAGACCTGCTGCAAGAACTTGCTGGCGCAACGGAACAAACGTTTGTCGTTACGGCCGTTCCTGATGAGAAAAAAGGCGAGCGCCTAGTTGTGCTTCATACTCTGGATGACTCCCGGCTGCAAGAGTGCCTCGAAAAACTGGGAAAGAGCGACTTGCCGGCGTTGTGGCGCCCGCGCCCGGATCATTTCCTACGAATTGAAAGACTGCCGTATCTCGGAACGGGCAAGCTCGATTTGCGAAAGGCGCGCGAACTTGCAGTCGAGCTCCTACGACCCGCAAACCAGGACTAGTTTCTGGCTATCCACAAAATGTAATATATTGAAACTACACAGGTTACAAGGAATTTACGTTTGTCAGGGGTTTGCTTCCAACAACCCTAAACGACGAGTCACACTACGCTGTGACCTTCGTCACAATGCTCCGGCCAACTCTTCACCTACAGTGCAGATGGTGTTCATTGCACGGTACCTAATAGGACCGAATAGGTCCCGTTCTTGGTTTTGGCCTTCACTAGACTTACCCGGGAACGGTGCCAGAGCTTGATGAATGATTTGGTTTTGGAGGTCCCCATGACCCGGGCTCCTGTAATTATCGACGGTAACGAGGCGGCGGCATCCGTAGCCTTCCGCTTAAACGAAGTCATTGCCATTTACCCCATCACCCCTTCCTCCCCCATGGGCGAGTGGGCCGACCAATGGCGCGCCGAAGGCAAGAAGAACCTCTGGGGTGCGGTGCCGGACGTCATCGAAATGCAGAGCGAAGGAGGCGCCGCAGGGGCTTTGCACGGCGCGCTGCAGACCGGAGCGCTGGGAACCACGTTTACCGCTTCGCAAGGCTTGCTGCTGATGATCCCAAACATGTTCAAGATTGCGGGAGAATTGACCGCCGCGGTGATTCACGTGGCGGCGCGCACCGTCGCGACCCACGCACTTTCCATTTTCGGCGACCACAGCGACGTAATGGCCGCGCGTTCGACCGGTTTTGCCATGCTGGCCTCTAATTCCGTTCAGGAAGCACACGACTTCGCGCTTATCTCCCAGGCGGCATCGTTGGAATCCCGCATTCCGTTTTTGCATTTCTTCGACGGCTTCCGCACTTCGCACGAAGTGAACAAAATCATTCCGCTGCTCGATGAGGATTTGCGGGCCATCATCGATGAAAAATCCATTCAGCAGCATCGCGAACGCGCCATGTCTCCTGACCATCCGGTCTTGCGTGGCACAGCACAGAATCCCGACGTTTTCTTCCAGGCTCGCGAAGCCTGCAATCCTTACTATCGCGCTTGCCCGCAAATCGTTCAGGACGTGATGGACCGCTTCGCGAAGCAGAC
>Ga0187778_10003110_pt1 | contig 11190 bp, 8 predicted proteins | sample 1015_Q2_SP5_20_M_FD_132418 | JGI IMG/M metagenome (GOLD analysis project Ga0187778, IMG submission 132418) | Tropical peat soil microbial communities from peatlands in Department of Meta, Colombia - 1015_Q2_SP5_20_MG | ecosystem: Environmental > Terrestrial > Soil > Wetlands > Peat | place...
TCCATTTGCTTCTCATCAATGTTCCGAAACATTACAGCTAACCGCCTCGGAGTGGAAAATGCCAGGTCGTGGTCGGGATTATGTTCTATAGGCAATAACTCAGAGTCGCTGAGTAATTTCCCGACTCGCTCGCGCAACTCCAGCGCCGCCGCATCGATCATGCGGGCGGGAATTTCTTCGCAACCGATTTCGAGGAGGAAGTCAGGCATTCAGCAAGCCTTTATTTTCGCAGAAATGTCACGTGCGTGCTTGTGAGGCAACTCACAAACGATATCTTTGTTGCCATTCTGGGCGGCGAGCCGCCGTGATGAGAACTGGGCAATGCAGAGATCCTTCGACTCCGTAGCTGCTTCCGCAAGCAGAAGCAGCCACTACGCTCAGGATGACAGGTTATTGGTGCACCGGCACAACACAAATTCGTCTTCGAGCCGCTCAGGAGGACAACTAAGAGGCTGTGGGTGCAACTTGCAACTTCTTCTTTGCCCTAAGCCTCTTCTCTGGCTCTTCTTCGGACTCTTGAACCTCGCCCTGCTGCTGATCCACGTATGCTTTGGCGATTCCGACAGCCAGTGCGCGTACTCGCGCGATTACACCTACCCGCTCGGTCACCGAAATTGCTCCCCGAGCGTCGAGAATATTAAAGAGGTGCGAGCATTTCAGACAAAGATCATAAGCTGGAAGCAGGGGGAAACGCCGAGTCTCATTCGCGAGCGTTTTGTAGATCCTGTGGTCTCTGTCGGAGGCGCCAGCCATCGCAGCTCGTTTCTTGTTTAGGTCGTTGAACTTCCCCAGCAGTATCGAACATTCCTGTTCGTATAGTTGAAAGTGGTCCCAAAGCCTCGGAACAAGGGCTTCCTCGAAGTTGTACACGGAAAACTGCACTTCTTCCACCAGGCGAACGTCCCCGTAAGTCGTGACGCGACCGGTCTCCGGATCACGCGCCCACACAATGTCGTAAACCGAATCCTTGTCCTGCAGGAACGCGGCGATCCGTTCCAGGCCGTAGGTCAATTCGGCGGAAATTGGATCCAAATCTAATCCGCCGCACTGCTGGAAATAGGTAAACTGCGTAATTTCGAGACCATCGAGCATCACCTGCCAGCCAACACCCCAGGCGCTCAAGGTCGGCGCTTCCCAGTTATCTTCTTCGAACTTTATGTCGTGCTGGCGCAGATCGATTCCAATGGCGCCGAGCGATTCGAGGTAAAGCTGCTGCACATTTTCCGGCGGAGGTTTCAGGATGACCTGCAGCTGGGTGTGCTTGTAAAGCCGATTAGGATTTTCGCCATAGCGCCCGTCAGCGGGTCGGCGCGAAGGTTGTACATAGGCGACTTTATAGGGCTGAGGGCCAAGCACTCGAAGGAATGTCTCAGGCGCCATGGTGCCGGCGCCGACTTCCACGTCGTAAGGTTGCTGCAGGACGCACCCGCGCTCCGCCCAAAACGTCTGCAGACGAAGAATGAGATCCTGAAAAGTAGGCGGGTTATTTTGAATAGGGTTCACGCGGCTTTGTGTGTTGAGTTTAGCATTCAGCAGCCAGCATTCAGTCTACCCGTTGTGTTTCGCAATCACGACTCGACCCTGCTGAATTGCCAGATTCCGAGCAATGCTTACTCATGCAATTTTTTCCAGCATCCCTGCCGTCACCAGCTTCTTTTCGATATGCCGCTGCAGGGTTTGCAGCAAGAATTTGCGCAGGTCGGCTGCTTGTGTTTTCGACCATGAGATTGTGCCTAACCTCTCGATTGGCAGGCGAAACATCTGGTCTGCCAATCCGCGCGAGTCGGCGGAAATCTCCGATGAAGCCAGGCGTTTGTCCTGCAGACATACAAGCCCGTCGGACAGGGCATGAAAAAATGCCCGGCTTCCGTTGAGAGGCCGGCCGCAAACGATACACTCTGAGAGGTCTGGCAAATAGCCCATCAATCGCGTTATCCACAGCTCAAAATAGGTGATGGGGAGCCATACCTCGGAGCCACGCATGGCGGCCAATACCGAGAGCGCCAGCCGAAACACAGCATCATTGGGTTCGCGATCGGGCAGCAATTCATCCAGCAACTCCGCCACGTGGCCCAGCGCGATGACGCGAGGGTACGTTACCCTTGACGCCAGTGGAGATTCCAGAATCTCGCAGGAATCTAATCGAGCCAACTCGCGTTGCTCGCGGTCTTCATAGTAGGCGCGGACGTAGGTGAGTGGCTCGAGCGCCCCGCCAAATCGCCGCTTCGACTTCTTGGCCGCGCGGGCAACTCCGTGGATCTTTCCTTCCGCGCGAGTAAACAACGTGACCAGCAGATCGGCCTCACGCAAGGGGTAAGTTCGGAGGACAATCGCTTCCGACTCCTTCAGCGCCATGAAAGCCCGTCAGCCTGTTATTACGACGAAGCAACAGGCTCAGCACCGACTCATTACAGATCAACTAACGATTGTAACTGCAGAAAATGCGGATGGGAAAGCGCGATGAAACCTTAGTTCAATTTGTTCATCTCCTTATTCATGGGATGCAAGCGCCTGGATGCGGTTGGGTCCGTCGCTGTGCAAAACAGGCTTGCTCGGGGTAACAATTAATCTGCACCAACCTCCTGCAGCGCCGGTTGACGCGAAACTTGATAAACTGCCGCATTGGGGTTCTAATCCTAGCGTGCCGCAGGTTGGTGTGGGGGCTCTTCTCAGCAATTCGGAAGGAGCGTGGGTATGGCGGTCAGTGAACAGACGTTGACAAGCAAGCAACTGCAGACTCTGAGCATCAATACCATCCGTACCCTGGCCATAGACGGGGTGCAGCAGGCCAACTCCGGACATCCCGGTGCGCCGATGGCCCTGGCTCCAGTGGCGTATTGCTTATGGCAACAGTTTCTACGCTTTGATCCCGAAGATCCGGTGTGGCCCAATCGCGATCGTTTTGTGCTCTCCAACGGGCATGCTTCCATGCTGTTGTACGCCATGTTGTATGTGGCTCAGGTTCGCGGGACGAATCCGGAATACGAATCGAGAGGCGAATATGCGGTCACCCTGGATGACATAAAAAGGTTCCGGCAGCTCGACAGCAAAACTCCGGGGCACCCCGAATATCGGTTAACTGCTGGCGTGGAGACGACCACCGGCCCACTGGGCCAGGGAGTTGGGACGAGCGTTGGCATGGCCATAAGCGCAAAATGGCTAGCCACGCATTTCAACCAGCCGGGATTTGAAGTCTTCAATTACAACGTGTACGCGTTTTGCGGCGATGGCGACTTGATGGAAGGCGTGGCCAGCGAGGCAGCCTCGCTGGCCGGCCACTTGCGGCTTTCCAACCTCTGCTGGATTTACGACAACAATCGAATCACCCTGGATGGTCCCGCGGATGCATCTTTCACCGAGAATGTCGGTGAACGCTTCTCGGCGTATGGCTGGAATGTTCTTCATGTCGCCGATGCTAATGATTTGGATTCGCTGGCAAACGCATACGGCGGTTTTCAGCAGAATAAGGATGCCCCGACCCTGATCGTTGTGGACACGCATATCGGCTACGGTTCCCCGCACAAACACGACTCCAATGAAGCCCATGGCGAACCACTGGGCGAAGAGGAGGTTCGTCTCACTAAGAAAGCATACGGCTGGCCTGAGGATGCAAAGTTCCTGGTGCCGGATGGCGTGCTGGAAGATTTCCGCCAGGGGATTGGGAAGCGTAGTCACGAACTGCGGCAAAAGTGGGTAACTCTTTTTGCCGAGTACAGCAAGAAGTATCCAGAACTGGCTGAGCAAATCAAGCAGATGCAACATCGGGAACTTCCGGACGGTTGGGACAAAAACCTGCCCTCCTTTCCTGCGGATGCAAAGGGAGTGGCTACCCGAGACAGCTCGGGAAAGGTGTTGAATGCAATCGCGCAGAATGTTCCGTGGCTCATGGGAGGATCTGCCGATTTGGCAACCTCGGACAGAACCCGGCTCAAGTTTGAAGGCGCAGGAGATTTCCAGGCGGGGAGCTATGGCGGGCGTAACCTTCACTTTGGGGTGCGCGAGCATGGCATGGGCGCGGCTGTGAATGGGCTGGTACTTTCCAAGCTTAGGTCATATAGCGGAACTTTTTTCAACTTCAATGACTACATGAAACCATCCGTACGCCTGGCTGCGCTGATGGAAATTCCGTCGATCTTTATTTATACGCACGATTCGATCTGCCTGGGAGAAGACGGTCCCACCCATCAGCCGATTGAGCAATTGGCGCAGTTGCGGGCAATGCCGGAGATGATGTTGTTTCGTCCCGCCGATGCGAATGAAGTGGTTGAGGCGTGGAAAGTCATCATGCAACTGAAGCACAATCCGGCGACCCTGGTGTTGACTCGACAGGCTGTGCCTACGCTCGATCGCTCTAAATACGCGTCTGCCTCTGGCGTAGCAAAGGGCGCTTATATTCTCGCCGATGCGCCTGGCGGAAATCCGCAAGTGATTCTGATGGGTACCGGTAGCGAAGTATCCCTGTGCGTGAGCGCGTACGAACAGCTCATGGCAGAAGGAGTGAAAGCGCGAGTGGTGAGCATGCCTTGCTGGGCGCTGTTTGAAAAGCAAAGCGAGGAATACAAAAAGCAAGTCCTGCCTCCGGCGGTGAAAGCGCGAGTGTCGGTGGAAGCAGCAGCCACCTTGGGCTGGGACCGGTATGTAGGCCCAACGGGGAAGGTGATTGGCATGCACCGCTTCGGAGCATCGGCGCCAATCAAGGATTTGCTGAAGAAATTCGGATTCACTACGGAGAAAGTAGTTGAGGCAGCGCGCGAGTCAATCGCGCAGTCCAAATAGCAGGTTTTCGTGGAACCAACGGCCTGGGTGTATTCCTGATTCACCAAAAGGACACGAGGTCCACAACAGAAGAATTTGAAAATCGTTTAGTGAGGACCATATGCAGCCAACTGGAGTTTTGGAAACAGCAAAAGCTACCAATCACCTGAAAGATCTTCTGAAGTTCGGCCAATCGGTCTGGCTCGACTATATTCGCCGTGACCTGATTGCAACCGGAGAGCTGAAACATTTGATTGACGAAGACGGCTTGCGGGGCATGACCTCGAATCCTTCCATTTTTGAAAAAGCCATCGTCGAGAGCAAGTACTACCAGGATTCGCTGAAGGAGCTGGATCGCAGGACCGATCTCGATGCCAACGGCCGTTATGAAGGGCTGGCCATTCATGACATTCGGGATGCCGCCGATGTTTTGCGGCCTGTGTACCAGAGCACCAAGCGTCGCGACGGCTATGTGAGCCTCGAGGTGTCTCCCTTTCTGGCGCGCGACACGGAAAAAACGCTGCACGAAGCCCGCCGGTTGTGGAAGGCGGTGGGCCGGGAAAACGTCATGATCAAGGTTCCTGGCACGCCGGAAGGAATTCCGGCGTTCCAGCAACTCATCAGCGAAGGCATCAACGTCAACGTAACGCTCCTCTTCGCTCAGGAAGTATATGAGGAAGTTGCGGATGCCTACATTGCCGGGGTGGAAAAACTGGCGGCCAATGGCGATGATGTGAGCAAAATCGCCAGCGTAGCCAGCTTCTTCATCAGCCGCATTGATACGTTGGTCGATTCGATGCTGGAACAGAAGCTGAAAGCGGCCAAAGACGAGCGGCAAAAATCGCAACTGCAGAGCCTTATGGGCAAGGTTGCGATCGCGAATGGAAAGCAGACTTATGAGCGATATTTGCGTATTTTTGTCGACGACCGCTGGAAGAAGCTGGCGGCCAAAGGGGCTCAGACACAGCGCGTACTATGGGCCAGCACCAGCACCAAGAATCCGAAATATAGCGATGTCATGTACGTTGATGAATTGATTGGCTCAGACACGGTGAACACGATGCCGCCGGTCACAATCGATGCTTATCGTGATCATGGCCATCCGCGGCCCAGTCTCACGGAAGACGTTGAGTCTGCCAACCGCGTTATGGAGAAGCTTGCAGAGGTAGGAATTTCCATCCGGGAAGTGACCGACAAGTTGACAGAAGATGGAGTCCGCCTGTTCGCAGAGTCTTTCGAAAAGCTTCTTAAGGCCGTGGAAAGAACCTAGGAATCAGAGTGAGAACGCGGGGAGAGCCCCGCGTTCTCACTTGGGCAAGGATCCACGGCCCGGGTCTATTGAAACTGCAGGAAGCATTTCGTCAGATTGAGCTTCAATCGTAATCGCAAACCACAGAGGACACCGAGGACCTAGAGGAATACACGAGGAGCAACCATGAGACTGGGAATGGTCGGTCTGGGGCGAATGGGCGCCAACATGGCGCGCCGCCTGATGCGCGGCGGCCATGAGGTTGTAGTCACCGACCTCAGCGCGGAAAACGTGAAGAAGATGGCTGCGGAAGGAGCAATCGCATCCACTTCCCTGGACGACTTCGTGAACCAACTGGGGAAACCGCGTGTGGCTTGGCTCATGGTTCCGGCGGGAGGGCCAACCGAGCAAACGGCTCTGGCGCTGGCGCAGAAGATGCAGGCGGGAGACATCTTGATCGATGGCGGGAATTCTTATTTCAAAGACGATATCCGGCGCTCCCAGCAGTTCAAAGGAAAGGGAATTCATTACGTGGATGTCGGCACGAGCGGCGGCGTCTGGGGACTGGAACGTGGCTACTGCATGATGATTGGCGGCCCGAAAGAGACCGTGCAACATCTCGATCCGATCTTCAAGACGCTGGCACCGGGACGGGGAGACATTCCGCGCACGCCGGGACGCGAGAAGATACCTGGCACAGCAGAAGAGGGATACATCTATTGCGGGCCTTCCGGGTCGGGGCATTTTGTGAAGATGGTGCACAACGGAATCGAGTACGGGCTCATGCAGGCATACGCTGAAGGATTCGACATTTTCCGCAATGCCAACAGCAAGGAATTACCCGAGGATCAACGGTATGATTTGAACCTCGCGGATATTGCAGAGGTTTGGCGGCGAGGCAGCGTCGTGAGTTCGTGGCTTCTAGACCTGACCGCGATAGCGTTGGCGGAAAATCCCACGTTATCCGAATACACCGGCTTCGTGCAGGATTCGGGCGAAGGGCGATGGACCATCGAGGCAGCCATTGCAGAAGCGGTGCCGGTGGACGTGCTTTCGACGGCATTGTTCGCCCGTTTCCGTTCCCGCCAGGAGCATACATTTGCGGAGAAAGTTCTTTCCGCCATGCGCCAGAAATTCGGCGGACACCTGGAACCGGCAGCCAGCAAGAAGACCGCGTAATCTTTTTCTTGCGCCTAAGCATGACCGACACGAACGAACCACGAGGTTAGAACTATGCTTGACACAGCGACAATTCCAATGACGCAACCGCGGCAAGTGGGCCGGCCCGGCGATCCGTGCGTGATGGTTACCTTTGGTGCGGCCGGGGACCTGACGCGACGCAAGCTGGTACCTGCGCTTTATAACCTGGCGAAGCAGCAATTGCTGTCTCGCGAGTTTGCCCTGGTGGGGGTTTCCCACGGTTCAATGTCTACGGAAGATTTCCGCAAGTGGGTCGCTGAAGATATCCAACACTATGCAGGTAGTAGCGCAGACCAGGAGTTAATCGAGTGGTTTCTGCGCAGGGTGTACTACGTTACGGCGGAATTTGACGACAGCAGCACCTATACCAACCTGAAAAGCTTTCTCGAGAAGGTGGACAAAGACCATTCGACGCACGGCAATTGCCTGTTCTATCTGGCAATAGCGCCGCGTTTTTTTGGCTCTGTCGTGGAACAACTGGCCAGCGCTCAGCTTATGGACGAGAGCGGCCATTGGCGGCGAGTAATTATCGAAAAGCCGTTTGGACATGACCAGGACTCGGCGAAGGCGCTGAACCAGCAGTTGCTCCGGGTAGCAAGCGAAAAGCAGATTTATCGCATCGATCATTATCTTGGCAAAGAAACGGTGCAGAATATTTTGGCTTTTCGCTTTGCCAATGGAATCTTCGAGCCCGTCTGGAATCGGCGCTACATCGATCACGTGCAGATTTCAGTGACGGAGACGGTGGGAGTGGAATCGCGCGGAAGCTACTACGATCACGCCGGCGCGCTGCGCGATATGGTGCCCAACCACATCATGCAACTCATCAGCCTCACTACGATGGAGCCGCCGATCTCGTTCCAGGCAGATGCCGTGCGCGACGAGCAGGCCAAGATCCTGCACGCCATCCAGCCACTGAGCGCCGAAGATGTTCTCAGCCGCACGGTGCGAGGACAGTACGGATCGGGAATTATTGATAGCCAGCGTGTTGCCGGGTATCGGGAAGAAGGAGATGTACCGCGGGATTCCAAAACTGAAAGCTTCGTCGCCATGAAGCTGGCGATCGATAATTGGCGGTGGGCGGACGTTCCTTTCTATTTGCGCACCGGCAAACGTTTAGCGGCGCAGAACACGCACATTGTGATTCAGTTCCGGCGCGCGCCCTTTGTGTTGTTCCGCGACACCCCGGTTGAGAACCTCATGCCCAATCAGCTGGTCCTGCATATTCAGCCGGAGGAGGGCATCTCCCTGCAGTTTGCCGCCAAAGTTCCCGGGCCTATCATGCGGCTGGGCGCGGTAGACATGAACTTCGAATATGCCGATTACTTCGGAACCCAACCCAGCACCGGCTACGAACGCCTATTGCATGATTGCATGATCGGCGACGCCACACTGTTTCAGCGCGCCGATATGGTTGAGGCAGGTTGGTGCGTTGTCAGCCCTGTTCTCGACGTCTGGAAAGCCCTTCCTCCTCGAAATTTCCCGAACTACCCCGCGGGCGCCTGGGGACCGAAGGAATCCGATGAGCTGTTGGAACGAGATGGCCGTCGCTGGAGAAATTTCGAGAAATGATCCTGGCCGGCGACATCGGCGGGACCCACACTCGCCTGGCGTTTTTTGATGTTGCAAACAGCCAATTAAGACCGGTGGCACTATCGGTTTTTACCAGCCGGGAATTCAAGGGCTTGGATGAAATCGCGGCCGCGTTCGTGAACGATTCCAACCTTCGTCCTGATGCTGCATGTTTTGGAGTGGCAGGTCCGGTCCGCGATGGCCGTGTGGAAACGCCCAATCTTCCCTGGATCGTCGAGTCGGAACGTCTGGCGCAAGAATTGCACCTGAGCGAAGTCGCACTCATCAATGATCTCGAGGCGAACGCCTGGGGCATTGCGACGTTAAAGGCAAACGACGTGGTGTCGCTCAATCCCCTGACCCCAAGCCTGGCGGGCAACCAAGCGGTAATTTCGGCAGGAACCGGTCTGGGCGAAGCTGGCATGTATTGGGATGGAGAGCAGTTTCATATCCTTGCCAGCGAAGGTGGGCATGCCGATTTTGCGCCGCGCACCGAACTGGAAATCGAGTTGCTGCGGTATCTTGCTGCGCGATACGGTCGTGTCAGCTATGAGCGAGTGATTTCGGGGCCGGGTTTAGTCAACATCTTCGATTTTCTGCGCGACACCCATCGCGGAACAGAACCGGCATGGCTTGCTCAGGAAATGCAGAGTGATCCGGCCGCGGCGATTGCCCAAGCGGCCATGGATGGCCGCTGTGCGCTTTGTGAACAGGCGCTCGACACATTCATTTCACTCTACGCAGCTGAAGCCGGAAATCTTGCCCTGAAACTAATGGCTACTGGCGGAGTCTACCTGGGCGGCGGGATCGCTCCCAAGGTACTGCCCAAGTTGACCAGTCCCCTGTTTATGCAGTCTTTTGTGAGCAAAGGAAGGATGCAGCCGTTGCTGGAAAGCATCCCCGTCAGAGTAATCGTCAATGACAAAACAGCTTTGATGGGAGCCGCACGTTGTGCGCTGGCAGCGCAGGATAGCCGGCATTTCTTGTAAACCTGCGGCGGTTTTTCGAAAGCTCTGACGCTATTCTGCGTTTGACCCTGCGAGGGTTTTTGCAGGGGCTGCATCTTGCAACTGAGTGATCAGCGACTCCAGCCGTTTCCAGTCTTCGACAGTGGTGCCGTTGGTGAACTGAACTCCGACCCCCGTTTGATCGCGTCGCCGCACGATCCCCCAAAGATCAGCACGTAGCTGAGTTGCTTGCAACACCACGCGAACTCGCGCCCCTTCCGGGATCTGTCGCGGAGTCTCCAGGTAACATCCACTGAGGCTAATGTTCCTGCAGCGGGTTAGAACCGCTGCACCGCTGACCGTCTCGCGCACCATGACCGTGGTGGTCAGGGCAAATCGAGGATGAACGACTGTTGGTTCAAGGCTCATAGCATCACGCACTCAGAACACGGGCACCAGGTTGTGTTTCTTCTGATAGATCTTGCGATCCACCGCGCGCAGAACGTCGTCGACATCGCTGCCGGTCACGTAGGGCGCAACGGCCCACGCAAACGACAGTTCATAATCCTTGCCGCTGCTGGCATTCCAGTGCTCGACGGCGCGGAGCAGGCGGCGCAAAGGCGGATGAATTTGCTCCTCGTCGGTATCGGGCATAATCACCAGAAACTCGTCGCCACCTTGTCTGAAAATTAAATCGCCCCCGCGAAATGTGGCTTTTAGCATCTTGCCGAAATCGCGCAGCAGCAGGTTGCCTTCTAAGGCGCCAAACTTCGAATTAAATTCACGAAAGCCGTTGAGATCGATGGTCATGAAGGTGAGATGGCATCCCAGGCGGTTGGCGCGGGCGACTTCACGTGGAATCAACTCATTCAAAGCGCGCCGGTTGAGCAACTCAGTCAGGGGATCAATCAATGACAGGCTCTCCAAACGCTCGTTCAGCACCAGTTCGCTGATCAGGGCGCGGCGAGTGTTATTGAGGCTGATTTTTTGACCGATGAGATAGATATTGAAAAGCAGGACGAGAGAGATAAGTCCAAAAAAAAGCTGCGGCAGGTACGCTGACTCTATGTGGATGACCCGCTGGGCCCAGACGATATTGGGGAAGATCAAGGCCAGCATTCCGGCCGCCAGCACCACCATGACCAGCAATCCAATGGACCACAATTGCAAATCCCGGCCTGAAAGCTGTTGAATCTCGCGCTGTATCTGCTCGGCGCGTTCGAGCATGGAAGGCGTGCTGGAGTGTTCCTCCTGATCAATTGGAAATATTTTTCCGCTTTGCAGCATCTTCTCCCCCGGCGTGGAAGGCCAGACCGCCTGTGACACTGGTACCTACAAATTTTCCAATGGGCAAGTGGCGAAAGGCGAGATCGAAAGCGCCGGCGAGGTTACGTCAGTAATTTTGGGAAGGCGAAACTCAGGCGTAAGTGACGTTTACCAAAACATTCTGAGCGCCCTCTTTCCGCA
>Ga0187778_10003114_pt1 | contig 11184 bp, 11 predicted proteins | sample 1015_Q2_SP5_20_M_FD_132418 | JGI IMG/M metagenome (GOLD analysis project Ga0187778, IMG submission 132418) | Tropical peat soil microbial communities from peatlands in Department of Meta, Colombia - 1015_Q2_SP5_20_MG | ecosystem: Environmental > Terrestrial > Soil > Wetlands > Peat | place...
GACAACGAAAAAACCCGCACGCTGCTCCCCTCGGGAGAATACGTCCGCGCCCGCGATGCGCGCGCGTATTTGCGCTCGCGCAATGGCTTTCGCTTCAACGCGCAGGAATTTTTGATCCAGTACGCCGAAGGCCGCACCGCTCTGGAAAATATTCCCGCTAGCGACCCCCTCCAGCTCGTTCTGAATCGCGCGATCGCAAAAGCTGCCACCGCCTGATCTCCACCTCGGAGAAGACGGGGTTCATCGCAGGCTCGCGGCCTTCGCCGGTATAATCGCGGCGCAATGTGGGAAAAGATCGTGGCAGGCGTCCAGTGGATTCTGGGGCCGGAGATTGCCGACGAGAAGCATCCCGGGCATCTCTGGACGCGCTGGATTTGGCTGCGCGCGCTTGGACTGATCTATTTCTCGGCGTTCTACTCGCTCCTATTTCAAATCAAAGGGCTCATCGGCCGGCATGGAATCCTTCCCGCGGCTGACTATCTGCAAGCGGTCGCGGGCGCGCTGCATGCCTGGCGGTTTTGGTATGCGCCCACTCTGCTATGGTTCAGCGCGGGCAATCACGCGCTCGTGTGGATTTGCTGGGCGGGGATGATTGCCGCATTGCTTGCGACTGTGAATCTGTGGCCGCGTGGGATGCTCGTAGTCTGTTTCGTGTGTTACCTCTCGTTTGTCAGCGCGGCCCAGGATTTTTCCGGCTACCAGTCCGATGGGATGCTGCTCGAAGCAGGCTTCATTTCGCTCTTCTTCGCGCCGCCGGGATTTTGGCCGGGGCTTGGCCGGGCCGGCGCGCCTTCGCGTCTCAGCCGCTTTCTTTTGCAATGGGAATGGTTCCGAATTTATTTCGAATCGGGCGTCGCGAAAATGATGAGCGGCGACCTCCACTGGCGCAATCTGACGGCGATGGACGACTACTACCAGAACGGCCCGCTGCCCACCTGGATCGGCTGGTACGTCCAGCAGCTTCCGCACTGGTTTCACGCTTCGACCGCGTTTCTCACGCTGCTGCTGGAGCTCGCGCTCGTGTGGATGATGTTTCTTCCGCGCCGATTCCGCATCCTCTGCTTCTGGATTGTGACGCCTTTCGAGATCGGCATCATTCTCACCGCGAATTATACGTTTCTGAACTACATCGTCCTTTCGCTCGGGTTTCTTTTGCTCGACGACGCCTACCTCGAGCGAATTCTGCCGCTACGCTTCCGGCAGCTTGTGGAGGGACCGCCCCCGGCTCCAAAGCTGCCGGAAATAGAAAATTGGCGCGCGACCTGGTGCCGGCGGCTCGCGCCGGCGCGCATGGCGATTGCCGCCGTGTTCCTTGGATGGATTCTTTACGCCACGACGGCCGAACAAATCTGGGCCGTCTCCGACGTGCGGCTGCCCTTTAAGCCGGTGCAAGCGCTCGAACCTTTTCGCATCGCCAATCGCTTCGGGCTTTTCGCCGTGATGACGCCCGAACGCTACGAAATCGAGTTTCAGGGCACGCGCGACGGCACAACCTGGCTCGCATATCTTTTCCGCTATAAGCCGCAGGACTTGACGAAGCCGCCGGGAATATACGCACCCTATCAGCCGCGTTTCGATTGGAATTTGTGGTTTGCGTCGCTCGGATCGTGGCGCGAATCCCGCTTCGTGGTCTGGACGGAAGAGCGGCTGCTCAAGAGCGAGCCGGACGTGCTCGAGCTTTTCGCCGGCAATCCATTCGCGGGAGGCGCGCCACCCGTCCAGGTGCGGACCGTGATCTGGCATTACTGGTTCACAGACCTGAAGACGAAGCGTGCGAACGGAACCTGGTGGCGCCGTGAATTGCTGGGCGAGTACGCCCCCACGCTCGCGCGCGAGCCCGACGGCAAAATCGTCGTCATCGACTCCGACGTGGTGAGCGAGCCTCAGCAGAGTCCTTGACACGAAGCAGGTGTCACCCGATATTCGCTAGATGAGGAACCGGATGCGGAAGTTGACAATCACCTTGGAGGAGAAGCTGGTGCACTGGGCGAGGTTGGAGGCGAGGAGACAAGGACTCAGTGTCTCGCGGCTTCTCGCGCGGCTTTTGAAGGATCGTATGCAACAGGAAGCTAGCTATGAGGCTGCCATGCGTCGTGCACTCGCAAAGAAGCCCTTTTTGAGGACTGACGGCCGCTATCTGTCGCGCGAGGAAACACATGACCGCTCGGTTGTTCGCTGACATGAATGACCTGCGCGGGAATTCCTTCATCACCAATAGCAACAATTTATGAGCCCCCGTAGCAAGCGCCATTCTGCGGAACATCGTGAACCGTCGCCTTCACCCGAAGTAACTCCTGAGCAGGTGATCGCGCACCTGGCCACGCTCTCGCAGGCGGCGAGCATTCGCGAAATTGCCCACGGAATGGATTTGAAGCATCGCGGGCGGCGCTACCTGCCGCGCGTGATCAAGCAATTAAAGCGGCGGGGAGAGATCGAGGAAATTCACGGCGGGCGTTATCGCTTGCCCGGAGCGAAGCATGGGCAGCGAGGCGGCGCCCAAGTTACCCGCGCCGAAGAGCCCGTCAAGAAGCCCGACGCTGGCGCCGAATCGCCCCCGCATGCCCCGCCGAAATACGCGCGCGACCCCAACCTTGTCTCCGGGCGAATTGTGGCGCACCGCGAAGGCTACGGCTTCCTGGTGCCCGATGAACCGATGCCGCGCGTCGAAGGCGACCTGTTCATCGGCCGCGACAATCTGGGCGACGCCATGCACGGCGACCGCGTGCTCGCGCGCATCATTCGACGCCGCGCGGACGGCCGCGCGGAAGGCCGCGTGGTCCAAATCCTCGAGCGCGAAAATCCCACGGTCGTCGGTCTTTTCCGCTACGGCCCCCACGGAAATGTGGTTCTTCCTTACGACACGCGCATCCCGCATGAAATTTCAATTCCTCCGGGAGACGAGCTCACACCCGCGCTGCAGCAGAATCTGCGCTCCGCGCCCGCCGGGGAAAAAGCGCCGGGCAGCCGTATCCGCCACGCCGAGCTCGATGGCGGAGTGGTCAATGTGGAAATCACGCGCTATCCGAAGAGCGGACTCGCGCCGGTGGGACGCGTCGTCGAAATCCTGGGCCGGCCCGGCGAAATCGGCGTCGATGTGGAAATCATCATCCGAAAGCATCACTTGCCGCACGTTTTTCCAGCGGACGTGAAAATCGAAGCGGAGCGCACCCCGCAGCAAGTGGCGGAGACCGGCCTGAAAGGCCGGCGCGATTTCCGCAATCTTCCGATTGTGACAATCGACGGTGAAACGGCGCGCGATTTCGACGATGCGGTGCATGTCTCGCGCTTGCCGGGCGGCCATTACGAGCTGCAAGTGCACATCGCCGACGTGGCGCACTACGTCCGGCGCAATTCGCCGCTCGACCGCGAAGCGCGGCTGCGGGGTACTTCCGTCTATTTCCCGAATCGCGCGGTGCCCATGCTGCCCGAGGAGCTTTCCAACGGCATCTGCTCGCTGAATCCGAAGGTGGATCGCCTGGTGATGAGCGCCGTTATGGAGATGGACGCCACCGGAAAAATGATCCACGCCGAATTTACCCCGGGGGTGATCCGCTCCGCCGAGCGCATGACATATACGAACGTGAACAAGATTCTCGAAGGCGACCCGGAAATGAGCCGGCGGTACGCGCCGCTGGCCGCAAATTTCCGGCTTATGAAAGAGCTTGCTCTGTTCCTCAATCGGCGCCGCAGCGAACGCGGCTCCATCGATTTCGATCTGCCCGAGCCCGTAATCGAATTCGACGCGGACGGCCGGATGGTGAGCATCGTGCGGAGCGAACGCAAGATCGCGAACCGCATCATCGAGGAGTTCATGCTGGCGGCTAATGAAGCCGTGGCGGAATATCTGGAAAAGCGCGGGATCGCATCACTGCACCGCGTACACGAGAAGCCCGACCCGAAAAAGGTCCTAGAATTCGAGGAGCTCGCGCACGCGTTCGGATACTCGCTCGGGGTGGAAGACGTGGCCGAGCGGCGCGTCGCCGTCCGCCACGGACGCGTGCAGCCGCCTGCGCGCGATACGCGCACCGGCCGCGCGAGCCGCGGGCGCATGCGTCCGATGAGCGTCACCATGCCCGCGGCCGAGGAAGTGGACATCCGCCCGCAGCACTATCAGCGGCTGACCGAAAAAATCGCGGGCAAGCCGGAAGAGCGCATTCTTTCTTACCTGATGCTCCGCTCGCTGAAGCAGGCGCGCTATTCCGCCGATGTGCTCGGACATTTTGCGCTGGCCACGAAGGAATACACGCATTTCACTTCGCCGATCCGCCGCTACCCGGACCTGATCGTCCACCGGGCCTTGAAATGGGCGCTCGAAAATCCCGGCATCGCGCCGATACGAGCCCCCTCGCCGCATGCACGCGCTGGAAAAGAAGAATCGGTGGCCATGCTGGGCCCCTACCGGCGCGTCGAGCTGGAGGAAATCGCCACGGAAAGCTCGGAGGCGGAGCGGCAAGCCGATGGCGCCGAGCGCGAATTGATGGAATGGAAGACAGCGCAATTCATGGAGAGCCATCTGGGTGAGGAATACGACGCGCTGATTATTTCCGTACAGAAATTCGGCTTTTTCGTCGAGCTGATCGATATTTTCGTCGAAGGCCTCGTCAGCATCGATCGGCTCGAGGAATTTACCGGAGCGCGCTGCGTCTATCGTGAGCGCGACCACGCGATTGCAACCGAACCTCATCGCGGCTCGCGCAGCGCCGGCGCGAGACGTGTCTTCCGGCTCGGCGACCGCGTGCGCGTCAGCGCCGAACGCATCGACCCCTTCCGCCACCGCGTCGAGTTTTCGCTCGTTTAGGCGCGCGAACGCAGACCTTTCCCGCGAGCGCAGGCTGTTGTATGTTCAAGTTCTCCTCAGGAGGTGCTCGGTGGCGGCACGGCAATGCCCGAATTGCTTGGCGATGCTTCCGGCCGGAACCGTCGTGGCGTATTCCAATGATCTCAAGTGCCCCGGCTGCGGAAAGCCGCTCGAGATTTCAGGACTCAGCCGGAATATCGCTGCAGTCGCAGGGCTTGCTGCGGGAGCAATCGTCTTTTTCGCGGCTTCGGTGCACTACGCCTATGAGGGCAACGCGCTTGGCTGGGTGCTTCCGATCCTGTTCAGCTATCTGGCTCTCAGTGTTGTCGCTCTGGTTGCACTGATCGTGCTGGCCGATCTGCGCATGAAGTCCGAGGACGAGGCTTTGGCCGCGGCTCACGAAGCGCCCGCAACTCATTCACCGCACTAGAACTCCTCCAAAATTTGTTTACCGATTCGGTACATCTGTTCATGGTATGATGTGGTGTTTCGAACCTGGTGCTCGGACCGGGGCGATATGGGACGCTACGCGGCTCTCGTCGGTAAGCGCGTTGAAGCGTATTACCGCGCGGGCGACATCCATCTTTCAGCGGTCGGGATCCTCGCGACGGATACAGGGAAGGCCGTCTTCATCGAGGAGCGGTTTGAGCAAGGCGGAAAAAACAAATCCATGCGCGTCGAGATTCCCTATGAATATGTGGTCCGTATAGCGGAGGCGCGCCAAGAACCCCCGGTGCCTGCGCCTACGCCGGTTCCGAAAAAGCGCCGTTAGCCGCCGTTTTCCCCCAGCATTCAATTCACCCGCGTCGATTTCTCCAAAAACGAATTTCCAATGTGCGTGCGCCCTCGCGCAGGTATAGTGCATCTTTCTATGAGGAGGCGCGGATGAAACCGACCGTCGGATTTATCGGACTCGGCCTGATGGGCAAGCCCATGGTGCGCAATTTGCTCAAGGCAGGATTTCCCGTTGTCGTTTGGAATCGAACGGCGGCGAGGGCGGACGACCTTGTGCACGAGGGCGCGCGATTGGGCGCCAATCCGCGGGACACGGCGGCGCAGGCCGATGTGCTTTTGACGATCGTGAGCGATCCGCCGGCGCTGGAGTCGGTCCTTTGGGGCGCGAACGGCGCGCTCGATGGACTGCGCCGGGGCACATTGCTGATTGATTCGAGCACGATTTCGCCGGACCTTGCTCGCCGCACCGCCGCCGCGTGCGCCGAACGCGGCGTGGATTATCTCGATGCGCCCGTCACCGGCGGCACGTGGGGCGCGGAAAAAGGCGAGCTTGTCTTCATGATCGGCGGGAAAGCCGAAGCGCTCGATCGCGCCCGGCCTGTCCTTGAAGCAATGGGGAAACGGTTTTTTCTCCTCGGCCCGAACGGCGCGGGTCAAACGGTGAAGCTCGCCATGAATCTGATTCTGGCGCTCGAGGTAGAGGCCCTCGCGGAAGCTCTGGCGCTTGTGACCACTGCCGGCGTCCCCGGAGAAAAGCTCGTGGAAGTGATGCAATCAAGCATGGCGCGCGCAGCAGTGCTCGACGTGAAGGCTCCGCTGATTTTGAAAAACGACTACCCGCCCAGTTTTCCGCTGCGCCTGATGCACAAAGACATGCGGCTGGCGCTCGAACTCGCCCGGCAGCAAGGGGTCGCCCTGCCGGCAGCGGCCGCGTCGTACGCCACCTACAGCTCCGTGAAGGATGCCGCGAAAGACGACCCCGACTACGCCGCCATCGGCCGCTTTTGGAAAAAATAGTGGTGAGAATCACCGATTGCACCTTCTCAGTGGTACGACACTTGCATCACTGAACGAGATATTCGGGGAATTACCATGACCGTCTGGTGGATAAGGATATCGGATAAAGGGGAAGTAACCATTCCAGCGAAGTTGCGTCGTGCATTGAGAATCCGCAAAGGCACACGTTACATCATGTTCGAGGAAGACCGCCGCATCGTTGTCGAGCTCGTTCGGCCCGGTGCCTCGCGCAAGGAAGCGGCTAAGAAATTGCCGTCGCGGGGAAAAAGCTGAACGGAAGGTCGCGCCCAGTGCGCAGGCCGGACTGCGCGGCGAGGATCGCGGGAATGGTGTTGACCACAACCGCAGCAGTCGCAATATCGCCATGCGTGCCGCCGGGAATCGTGAGCATCAGATGCGGCTCGCCTTTCAGCTCGATTGAGTCGGCGGGCTGCTTGGCGCCCACGTACATCTTCAATTCCAGGAAAACTTTCTCATTTCCCGCCGCCGTGCCTCGCGCAATTTGATGAACCCCGGCAACCTGGCCGGGCCGGACCTCCAGAAATTCCGTTTTCACAAGCTCTTCGGCGATCACCGGCTCAATCGTCTCGGATATATCGTCGAGCGCAAAACCAAGGCCATCCGCAATCATCGCGGTCGATTCCGGAAGGCCGTGGTGCTTGATTACACCGGCGTCCACTTGCTCGCGAAATTCTTCGGGCGTCATGCCCGCGCCGATTTTCTTCTGAAGCGGCAGCCGCCGCTTGGAAGCGTCCACCACGCGCAGAGCCTTGGCCCATTCCACCCGCTGCGAGACCGCGCTCAGCGTCAACACGAGCTTATCCATCACGAATCCCGGATTTACGCCGGTGCCGACAATCGCGACGCCTTCTTCCTTCGCGGCCGCGTCGAGTCGCGCCGAAAGCTCCGGATGCTTGCGATAGGGATAGGCCAGCTCTTCACACGTCGAAACGACGCAGCATCCCGCCGCGAGACATTCGAGCAGTTGGTCCATCACGCTTGGCAGGTAGGAAGAGGTCGAGTGGATCACGACATCCACGGGCTTCTCGAGAATGCTTGCATCGGCCGAAACGCCGATACCCCAGGGAGCGTCCTGCGCGCCCACAATCTCGCCCAGGTCGCGTCCTGCTTTTGCCGGATCCGAATCGATCGCGCCGAAGATTTCCAGCACCGCCTTCTCGCGCATCAACCGGACGATCGAGGCGCCAATCGGGCCCACTCCGAATTGCACCACCCGGATTTTCTTCTTCAATGGGAAGTCCTCTCGGTGAAAAAGAACACATACCTTAAGGTGTTCGATAGCCGGGCGCAACCGGATTTGTGCGCAGAAGTTCCTGGAAACTCCACACTCGTAGCGTATGGCAGGTAGCAGTGTGTCCGGCGCGCGCCGGAAGGGTTAGCTGCCCGAAGCGGCTGCGGCGGCCTTTGGCGTGGCATCCACCGTGTAAACCACCACAGCCTTTTTCCCGCCCTTCGCGGCGGTGGCGTGAATGGAATTCAAATTCACGCCTTTCGCGGCGAGTTTCTGGAGGATTTCACCGAGCGCTCCCGGCTTGTTCGCCAGCTCGTACTCCTCCGCGGGCGTTTCTTGGTACGCGATCCGCGCATCGTCGAGCGCCTTCTTTGCGCGGCGAGCATCTTCGGCGACAAGCTGTACTGTGCCGCCCGTCCCTTGCGCAGTCGCCAGCAGCGCCAGGATATTCACCTTGGCGTTCCCGAGAGTCTTGGCAATCTCTGCAACTGTTCCCGGCTGATTTTCGACAGCAATAGTGAACTGCTTGGTCTTTGCCATGGAGGCACCTCCGACTTCGATTGCGAGGAATTATACGCCATCCCGAGCGTTTGCAATAAGTGGAGAGGGCTCGTAATAGCGCCGGGGGGTGGCAGGCGTCGAAAGACACCCATTGCAGCCAGTGTCTTATTCAATTTAGGCGGCTTAGTCTGATCCCACCAACGGCTGGGGCCGAAGAAACGGTTCGCGTTGCCAATAGGTAAGCGAGCGCCACACCCACTCCAGCGGCCCAAACTGAAAGGAGCGCAGCCAAATGGGAGACACGATCAGCTGAAAAATCCAGATGGCGACGACGATCGCGAATTGCCACACGCGCTCGACCTTGCCGAACAACCCAAGACCGGAGCCATAAAATATGGCCGTGCAGATGATCGTGTGCAAAATGTAATTCGTAAACGCCATCCTGCCGACTGCGGCCAGCCGACGCGTAAGTGCAAGCAGCGCGGCCGCGCGAGACGCCAGCATCATCGCTCCCACCCAGCCCATGCTCACCAACAAGCTCGCCCAATAATTGAATTGCGCGCCGTAAAAGAAAGAATAGCCGAAATCCCATCCCGTCGCGGAAATGCGGTGCGTTCCGTAAAGCGTGACAGGTACGCCGACAAATACCGCGGCGGCGATCATTGCCCGGTAGATTCGCGGCGGCAGCTTCGCGCTGAAGACTCTCAGCTTGAATAGAGCCATGCCGATCAACATCAATCCCGAAACCCGCCAGAATGTGAACGCCAAAAAGAAAACGGTTTCCATTTGCACCGATTCCGGCACCCGGAATTGCATCTGCGCGAACCAGCCGCCGCGGTAAGAGGCAATTTCCTTTGCAATCATTGCCGGAGCCGGCATCCACAATTGTTCGCGCGCAATTTGCAGCTCAGCCGGCGACGCAAGCCGGGCCTCCGCGCCATAGAACGCCAAAACGGCGGAAGCGACAGCGATTAAAAGCAGACCTATCGCAATCAGCGTGCGCGGCCGAAGCTTTCGGGAGAGGTAAGCCACCAGCCCGCACATTCCGTAAGAAAACAGAATGTCCCCGCTCCAGAGCAAATAGCCGTGCGCGAGTCCGAACAGCACGAGCCAGCCCATGCGCCGGTAATGCAATGCCGCCGGGCGCTTGCCGGCGGCTTCGATGCGGCTGGTCATCAGGAAGATCCCGGCTCCGAAGAGCATGGAAAAAATCGTCATGAACTTTTCGTCCGCCAGGAGACGGCAGAGCAGCCACACCAGGTAATTGGCCCCATGCAGGTCGCCATAGGCCGTCGGGTTCATATAGGCCGCGCTGATCATCGAGAATGACTGGATGTTCATCGGCAGGATGCCCAGCAAGGCGAAACCGCGCAGCACGTCGATGCTGACGATGCGCTCCTTTTCAGCTACGGGCTGGGCGCCCGCAGTGGGACGCTCCCGGGCGGCCGCCGCCCCGGCAGCTTGCGCCACGAATGTTTCATTCATCGGGGCACCTTCGCGCCATCCCGGCTGGCCGCCTGCGGCGAATGGATCTGCTGAAACACGTCGGTGGTCGCCTTCAGATATCCGCTGAATTCGCTCACCTGACGGACGCGGAATCCGCTGAAAAGTTGCCGCCCGTCGGCCACGTATTCCTGATGCGTGGGCATCCACAGCTCGCCATTGATTTTTTTCTGTTCGGCGAAACCCTGAATGCCGTTCACTTTGCCGAGCAGGCCCATCCCGACGCTGAGTGACGTCACGCTCGTAAATTCGAGGCGTAAGATTTGTTCCTCCTCCGGGCTCACCCAAACCAGGCCCTTCAGGTCTCCGGTGATTTTTTCGTCCAGCCGCCCCTGAAGCGCGGAGGAAGATTTGGGCTCGTACGCATATACCACGGTGGAATATCCGTCGCGATCTTCCCAGCGCAACGGAGTGAACCGCGATTTGGCAATGATCTCGGGAAACGCGATCCGATCTTTTGGATGAAGTTCTTTGCCCTGCTGCGCTTTGCGCTCGTCTTCGGCGATTCGCTTTTCGATTTCTTTCTCCTGTTTTTCGAGATTGCCCTCGGACACCGCCTTCCCGTCGTGGCTGATGTGCAGCGTAAAAATTTCGTAGGGAGTCGGCGTCACGTAGTAGATGTCGGTGTGCTGTCCTTTTACATCGCCCTTTTTATCGAGGTCGTACTCGGTGGCCGTCTCCGTGCATGTGTACTGGTCAACCAGCGCTTCGAGCTCCTTCTGATGCTCGGCCACCCGCGCCATCAAACTATCGGTATCCGGAAACGGCTTCGGATCACGCCGCGGCCCCTGCGGGGCTCCTAAAAGCGCCGCGCCAAGATGAATGAGCAGGAGAACGAGCACGGCTTGCGCTTTCCATAAGAATGATATTCCCGGCATTTCGTTCCTCCGTTTCTGCTGCGGTGCAAGCCCACGTCGAAATCTACGCGGTTTTTCGTGTGTGAATGGGAGCGAATCGCTGAACCGCCGGTTTTATGCGATGAACCGAGTGCCTCGCGCAGTGGCCCGCGGCAGCGCCGGAAAGTGAATGAGGTAGAATGCGTCCATGGCAAGTTATCAACCGCGTTTCCAATCCTTCTGGTGGCTCCAACTCGCGGGCTGGGGCACCTTCTACCTCTTGCTTGTTCTGGCCACAGTGCCGGTAGCCAAGGACGCGACCGACTACCGAGACCAGGCGATTTCCATCGGCGTTTTGTTTCTCGGCAGTTTTCTGCTGCGCCCCGTGTGCCGCTATTTGCTTCGCGGTCCGCACTCGTGGCTGAACCTGGAGATCCGCGCGGCAGGCATTTCCGTGCTGGCAGGGGCCATTGTCACCGCGGCTACCGGCTTGGTGATGAAGGCCTTCCGCCCGCTCGAGGCGGTCGAATGGGTTCAAATGC
>Ga0187778_10003116_pt1 | contig 11180 bp, 7 predicted proteins | sample 1015_Q2_SP5_20_M_FD_132418 | JGI IMG/M metagenome (GOLD analysis project Ga0187778, IMG submission 132418) | Tropical peat soil microbial communities from peatlands in Department of Meta, Colombia - 1015_Q2_SP5_20_MG | ecosystem: Environmental > Terrestrial > Soil > Wetlands > Peat | place...
GACAACATGGCCTTCGGCCTCAGGCAGAGGCGTCTCCCGAAGGCGGAGATCGAGCGCCGCGTCACGGCAGCGGGACGGACGCTCGGTCTCTCGGACAGCATGCGGAAGAAGCCGCGGACGCTCTCGGGCGGCCAGCGTCAGCGCGTGGCGATGGGCAGGGCGATCGTGCGGGAGCCGCAGGCGTTTCTCATGGACGAGCCGCTCTCGAATCTCGACGCGAAGCTCCGCGTCGAGATGCGCGCCGAGATCTCGCGGCTGCAGCGGGACCTCGGTGTCACGACGATCTACGTCACCCACGACCAGACCGAGGCGATGACGATGGGCGACCGCGTCGCGGTGATGCGGCAGGGCGTGCTCCAGCAGGTCGCCGCGCCGCAGACGCTCTACGAGCACCCCGCGAACCTCTTCGTCGCGGAGTTCATCGGCTCACCGGCGATGAACCTCGTCGACGCGGAGCTGAGCCGAGCCGACGGCGGCTTCGTGGCGCGATTCGGAGACTCGACGCTGCCCGTCCCCGCCACGCGGGCCGGCGCCGCGCTCGACGGCGGCGGGACGAGGCGGGTCGTGCTCGGCTTCCGGCCCGAGGATCTGGAGGACGCGGCGCTGGCCCAGGCGCGGTCGAGCGGCGCGGAGCTCGACGTCGTCGTCGACATCCGCGAGGACATGGGCGCGGAGGTCTACGTCCACTTCTCGCTCGGCGTCCCTCCGGTGCGCCGCGAGGACGTGCTTGCCGCCTTCGAGGACGAGACGGCCGCAGCCGCTCGTCCGACGGCGTTCGTCGGACGCGTCGGGCGCGAGACGGCGGCGAAGGAGGGCGACCGGCTCCGGCTCGTGGTCGACACGAACCGGCTCTACCTCTTCGATCCGGGGAGCGGCGAGGCGCTGGTCGCGACGTAGCGGCTCGCTACCAGCCGCCGACCCAGCCGTGGAGGAGACCGAGCGGCTCGCTCTCCGCCTCCTCCCCGGGCCTCGCGCGCAGGAAGTCGAAGTCGCACCCGTCGTTCGCCTGGAGCACGTGCTCGAGGTAGTGGGCGCCGTAGCCTCGCCGGTAAGCCGGCGCGCGGGGCTCGAGCTGGGCGAGGCGCTGCCCGATCTCCTCGACCGGCAGGTCGAGGTCGATCCGCCTCGCCTCGACGTCGAGCACGATCGGGTCGCCGTCTCGCACGACGCCGAGCGGCCCGCCCGCAGCGGATTCGGGCGCCACGTGCAGGACGACCGTGCCGAACGCGGTCCCGCTCATCCGGGCGTCGGACACCCGCACCATGTCGGTGACGCCTGCGCGGAGCAGCTTCGACGGGATCGGGATCTGCCCCCACTCGGGCATCCCGGGGCCGCCCTTCGGCCCGGAGTTGCGCAGGACGAGCACGGAGTCGGCGGTGACGGCGAGCTCCGGGTCGTCGATCCGGGCCTGAACGTCGTAGACGTCCTCGAAGACGACGGCCGGCCCGCGATGGCGGAGCAGCGAGGCCGACGCTGCGCTCTGCTTCACGATCGCACCGTCGGGAGCGAGGCTGCCGCGGACGACGGCGATCCCGCCTTCCGTAGCCAGTGGCTGCTCGAGGCTCGCGATCACGGTCCGGTCCGTCACCTCGGCGGAGGCGATCTCCTCGCCGAGCGGGCGCCCCGTGACCGTCAGCGCGTCGCCGTGGAGGAGCGGCGCGAGCTCGTGGAGCACCGCGCGCACGCCGCCCGCATGGTGCAGCTGCTCGACGAGGTGCTCACCCGAGGGCCGGACGTTCGCGAGCAGCGGCGTCCGCCGCGACAGCTCGTCGAACCGGTCGAGCGTGAGCGGCACGCCCACGCGGCCCGCCAGCGCGAGCAGGTGGATCACCGCGTTCGTGCCGCCGCCGATCGCCATCAGCAGCGTGATCGCGTTGTCGAGCGCCTCCGAGGTGAGGATCGCCGACGGTCGGACGCCTGCGAGCGCCAGCTCGACCGCCCTCGCCCCGGTCGCCTCGGCCGCTCGCTGTCTCGCCGCGCCGACGGCGGGGATCGACGCCGTCCCCGGCAGGCACATCCCGAGCGCCTCGACGAGCGACGTCATCGTGGACGCGGTTCCCATCTCGTTGCAGTGGCCGTAGGAGGGGATCGCAGCAGCCTCGAGCTCGTCGAACTCCGCCTCCGCCATCCGGCCGGCACGGAGCTCGTCGACGTAGTGCCAGAGGTCGGTGCCCACCCCGAGCTCGCGGCCGCGGAAGATCGCGGGCTCGGACGGCCCGCCGGTGACCATGATCGCCGGCACGTTCGCGCTCGCGGCACCGAGGAGCTGCGCGGGCACGGTCTTGTCGCAGCCCCCGAGCAGGACGACGGCGTCGAGCGGATAAGCGCGGATGCACTCCTCGACGTCCATCGACATCAGGTTGCGAAAGAGCATCGCCGTGGGCTTCATCAGGTTCTCGCCGAGCGAGATGGTCGGGAACTCGAGCGGCAGGCCGCCGGCCAGGAGCACGCCGCGCTTGACCGAATCGGCGAGCTGCCGGAAGTGGAGGTTGCAGCTCACGAGCTCCGACCACGAGTTGCAGATCCCGACGACCGGTCGCCCGTCGAGCGCGCTCCGAGAGATTCCCTCGGCATGGACCGACGACCGGTGGATGAACCCCGCCAGGTCACGGGCGCCGAACCACCGGCTCGAGCGCAGGCGCGTCGTGGGCTGTGCGTCGCCGGTCACGGCCGCCTAGGATACGGCGCCGTGGACGCGGCGGACCTGATCGAGCGGCTGGGACGGCTCTACCCCGCCGTCGTCGCCGACTGCCTCGACCGCCTCGGCTACCGCGACCAGGTGCTGGCTCCCCGGATCCGGCCTCTCTACCCCGGGGCGAAGCTCGCGGGCATCGCGCGAACCGTCCATTGCGTCCCGATCGACGGCGTGCCCGAGAGCAAGGAGGACTGGTACCGCGGCGAGCTCGCAGCGGTCGACGCCCTCCGGCCGGGCGACGTGATGGTCGTCTCGACGTGCGACGGCTCCTACTGGGGTGAGCTGCTCGCGACCGCGGCGCGGCACCGCGGCGCGCACGGCCTCGTCGCGGACGCGTACACGCGCGACACGCTCGCTCTGATCGAGATGCGGTTCCCGACGTTCGTCGCGGGCATCCACTGCACGGATTCCCTCGGCCGGATCGACGTCGATGCGACCGGCGGCGAGATCGGCTGCGGTGGGGTCCTGGTCTCCGACGGCGACCTCGTGCTCGGCGACCACGACGGGGTCGTGGTGGTGCCGGCTGCCGTGGCGGCCGAGGCGCTCGCGCTCGCCGAGGAGAAGGTCTCGGGCGAGAACCTCGTGCGCTCGAAGCTCGAGGAGGGCATGCCCGTCTCCGAGGCGTTCCGTACCTACGGCGTGATCTAGTAGAAGAACCGGTTGGGGACAGACTTCAGTCTGTCCCCAACGCAGTCAGTACGGGTCGGGGACAGACTTCAGTCTGTCCCCGACGCAGTCAGTACGCCCGGCGTCTCGCGAATCGGGCCGTAGGATCCGTCCTCGACGGCCGCGAACCGCGCAACGAGGCCGAGGTCGAGCGCCTCGCGTCCTTCGGCGTCGCCCGCCAGCCCGACGAGCGCCTCCCGCAGAGCCGTCTCGAGGCCGGTCTCTCCGCCGAGCAGCGCGACCGGCGGGCTCGGCGCCGGGCCCAGCCGGTCGACGACGTGGAGCGCCGCGACCGCCGCCCAGGCGCGGGACTCGAGTGCGAGCACCGACGAGTCGACCGGCCCGGCATCCACCTCGCCGGTGACGAGCAGCCGCAGGGTCTCACGATGCGAGCCGGTCTCGACGACGTCGGCGAACACCGCGTCGCGCAGACCGCGCTCGGCGAGCTTGGCTCGCGGGAGGATCCAGCCCGAGTAGGAATCGCGGCCGTTCACGCCGAGCCGGCACCCGGCGAGGTCGGCGGCGTCGCGCGCGGCGAGCCCCGGCCGCACGACGAGCATGGCCGCATATTCGGGCCGCTCGAGCCCGACACCGACCGGCGCGGCGAGCGCTTCGATCGGGACTCCTGCCGCCCGGGCCCGGACATAGGGCATTCCGCAGAGGAAGACGAGCGCGGGGCCTCCCGCCGCCAGCTCGGACTCCAGCCCGTGCATCCCCGGCTCTGCGAGCGGCTCGGCCGACCAGCCGACACGCTCGGCGACGACCGAGCCGACCGCCTGATAGTGCTCGCGGGCGGCCTCGCCGAGGAAGCTGAGGAGCCGGAGCGTCATCACGAGCAGGTCCGCACGGCCCGCCACGGCGGCGAGTCGGTGAAGTCGAGGTAGAGCGTCTCGCGTACCCGGATCGCAGGTCGCCGGGTCGCGACGCCCTCCAGCTCGAGACGGTGGATGCGGATGGAGCGGTACGCGCCGGACGACAGGCGCACCGCTTCACCGTGGTCTGCATCGTGCGCGAGCGCGCGCGCCTGCTCGCGCGAGGCGATCACGACGAGGTTGCCGTAGCGCCGCGCGCCGTCCGGAGCGGGCTCGAGGAAGCGGACGTTGAAGTACGCGAGCAGCCAGCCCGCGCGAGCGCCCGCAGCCGCCACCGAGCGCTCGAGGTGCGGCGGGAAGGGACCGTCGGGATCCGGCCGGAGCTGGCCGAAGAACCCCACCCCGGCCGGGTTCGCCAACGTCTCGAGCCTCTCCCACGACGGGACGAGTAGAAGCGAGTCGGCCGCGTCGCCGCGCCAGTGCTGCCAGCCGGTCGGCCGCGTCGGGTCGGCCGCTCGCTCCGCGAGTCTCGCCGCGAGCTCGTGGAGGATCTCGAGGTCGTCGTCCGTGCGGGCCACTGCGGCGAAGGGGCGGTCGGCGACGAGTTCCGTCGCGGCCAGCTCGAGCTCGCCTCGGGGAGCGGAGGTCACAGCGTGAGACTGCCACGACCGGAGGCCGTCGGCGGCTCGGTAGTTCTCCGAACCGGATTCCGCGGTCGTTCCGATGGCGTCCCCGCCGGCTGCGGTGACGATGGTGGCGTGAACCGCGTCGCCGTCGACGGAAACGAGGCCGCCGCGCTCGTCGCGCACAAGACGAGCGAGATCGTCGCCATCTACCCGATCACACCGGCGTCGCCGATGGGCGAGCTTGCGGACGCGTGGTCGGCGGCGGGCCGGACGAACCTGTGGGGCGCTGTACCGGACGTGATCGAGATGCAGAGCGAGGGCGGCGCAGCCGGTGCGGTGCACGGAGCGCTGCAGGCCGGGGCGCTGACGACGACGTTCACGGCGTCGCAGGGCCTCCTCCTGATGCTGCCGAACATGTTCAAGATCGCGGGCGAGCTGACGCCCACCGTCTTCCACGTCGCCGCTCGAACGCTCGCGACGCACGCGCTCTCGATCTTCGGCGATCACAGCGACGTGATGGCCGCACGCGGCACGGGCTTCGCGTTCCTCTGCTCGTCGACCGTCCAGGAGGCGCACGACCTGGCGCTCGTCGCGACCGCCGCGACGCTCGGGTCGCGCGTCCCGTTCGTCCACTTCTTCGACGGGTTCCGCACCTCGCACGAGGTGAACGTGATCGAGCCGCTCTCGGACGAGCAGATCCGGGCGCTCGTCACCGACGAGCTCGTGCGCGCGCATCGTGCCAGCGCGCTCACGCCGGACCGTCCCGTGATCCGGGGGACGGCGCAGAACCCCGACGTCTTCTTCCAGGCCCGCGAGGCTGCGACTCCGTCCTACGCGGCAACGCCGGGAATCGTGGCGCGCGCGATGGAACGGCTCGCCGAGGTGACCGGGCGACGCTACTCCCTCTTCGAGTACACAGGCGCACCCGACGCCGACCGTGTGATCGTGGTGATGGGCTCGGCGGCCGAGACGGTCGCCGAGACGGTTCGGGCCCTCGACGAGCGCGGCGAGAGGGTCGGCGTCGTCAAGGTGAGGCTCTACCGGCCCTTCTCGACTGCCGACCTCATCGCGGCGCTCCCGGAGACTGCTCGCTCGGTCGCAGTGCTCGACCGCTGCAAGGACGCGGCGGCGGGTGGAGAGCCGCTCTACCTCGACGTCGTGGCCGCGCTCGCGGAGCACGGGCACGACGCAGACGTGATCGGCGGTCGCTACGGGCTCGCATCGAAGGAGTTCACGCCGGCGATGGCCGCGGCCGTCTTCGCGGAGCTCGAGCGAGCAGCACCGCGCCGCCACTTCACCGTCGGCATCGAGGACGACGTCTCGGGAACGAGTCTGCCGGTCGACGCGACCTTCGTGCCCCGGCACGACGGGGTCGTCGAAGCCGTGTTCTACGGACTCGGCTCGGACGGGACCGTCGGCGCGAACAAGAACTCGGTCAAGATCCTCGCCGACGAGGCCGGGCTCTACGCCCAGGGCTACTTCGTCTACGACTCGAAGAAGGCGGGCGCGGTCACCGTCTCGCACCTGCGCTTCGGCAGCGAGCCGATCCATGCGCCCTACCTGATCGACTCGGCGAGCTTCGTCGCCTGCCACCACTTCGACCTGCTCCGGCGCCTCGACGTCCTCTCGATCGCGGCGCCCCGCGCGACGTTCCTCCTCAACGCGCCCCACGGACCCGCGGAGGTCTGGGACGCGCTTCCACGCGAGGTCCAGGAGCAGATCCTCCAGAAGCAGCTGCGCTTCTTCGTCGTCGACGCCGGCAAGGTCGCGCGGCAGGCCGGGCTCGGCGCCCGCGTCAACACCGTGCTCCAGCCCTGCTTCTTCGCGCTCGCGGACGTCCTGCCGACCGATCGGGCGATCGAGGCGATCAAGTCGGCGATCCGACGCACCTACGGCAAGCGCGGCGAGCTCGTCGTCGAGCGCAACAACGCCGCCGTCGATCTCGCGCTCGCGGAGCTGCACGAGGTCGGCGTGCCGAGCGAGGCGACCGGTGAGCCAGGCTGGCACGAGACGGTGCCTGCCGACGCCCCTGCGTTCGAGCGGCTCGTCACGGCCGAGCTGATCGCCGGGCGAGGCGATCGGCTGCCGGTGAGCGCGTTCCTCCCGGACGGCACGTTCCCGGTCGGAACGGCGCGCTACGAGCGGCGCAGCCTCGCCGACGAGATCCCCGTCTGGGATCCCGAGATCTGCATCGACTGCGCGAAGTGCGCGCTCGTCTGCCCGCATGCGGCGATCAGGCTCAAGGTCTACGACCCGGAGGTGCTCGCCGGAGCGCCCGAGGGTTTCAAGCACAAGGAGTGGCGCGGCCGCGACCTCCCCGGGCTCGCGCTGACAGTCCAGGTCGCGCCCGACGACTGCACCGGGTGCGGCATCTGCATCGAGACGTGCCCCGCGCGGAGCAAGGAGGTCGCCCGGCACAAGTCGCTGGACGCCGCGCCGAAGACGGTGCGGCTGGACGAGGAGCGCGCGAGCTGGGACTTCTTCCTCACGATTCCTGAGCTCGACAGGACGAAGGTCGAGCCGGCGACGATCAAGGGTTCGCAACTGCTCGAGCCGCTGTTCGAGTTCTCCGGCGCATGCTCCGGCTGCGGCGAGACCCCGTACCTCAAGCTCCTCACTCAGCTCTACGGCGACCGGCTCCTCGTCGCGAACGCGACGGGCTGCTCCTCGATCTACGGCGGCAACCTGCCGACCACGCCGTGGTCGGCGAACGCGGAGGGACGCGGCCCGGCCTGGGCGAACTCGCTGTTCGAGGACAACGCGGAGTTCGGTCTCGGAATGCGACTCGCCCTCGACCACCAGGTCGCGCAGGCCCGCTCCCTGCTCGAGCAGGTCGCCCCCGAGCTCGCGCCGGCGCTCCTCGAAGCCGATCAGTCGACCGAGGCGGGGATCGCCGCTCAGCGGGCCCGCGTCGCCGAGCTGAAGGCACGACTCGCTGCCGACGCGCGTCCCGAGGCGGCGCGTCTGCTGACGCTCGCGGACACGCTCGTCGAGAAGAGCGTCTGGATCGTCGGCGGCGACGGCTGGGCCTACGACATCGGCTTCGGCGGGCTCGACCACGTGCTCGCGTCGGGGCGGAACGTCAACGTCCTCGTGCTCGACACGGAGGTCTACTCGAACACCGGCGGCCAGGCGTCCAAGTCGACTCCCCGCGGCGCCGTCGCGAAGTTCGCAGCCGCCGGCAAGCGCACGCGGAAGAAGGACCTCGGCATGATCGCGGCCGCCTACGGCGACGTCTACGTCGCACAGATCGCAATGGGTGCCGACAACGCCCAGACGATCAAGGCGTTCGCGGAGGCGGAGGCGTACCCGGGCCCGTCGCTCGTGATCGCCTACAGCCACTGCATCGCCCACGGCTACGACCTCGAGCAGGGCATGGTTCACCAGAAGGAGGCCGCAGACTCCGGCTACTGGCCGCTCTATCGCTACGACCCCGACTCGGAGCACCCGCTCCAGCTCGACTCGCGGCGGCCCAAGGTGCCGCTCGCCTCCTTCGCCGAGAAGGAGGCGCGCTTCGCGATGCTCGCGCGCTCGAAGCCCGACGAGGCCAAGGCGCTCGCCGAGGCGGCACAGCGCGACGTCGACGAACGCTGGCACCTGTACGAGCAGCTCGCCGGAGTGGAGCACGGCGTCGAGCACGAGGCCGAGCCCGGCGGCGAAGGAGCCCCGGCATGAGACGTCCCGGGTCGATCCCGGCCGCCATGCGCGTCCCTCGGGCGCCGTCGGCCCGCGGCGTGGGCCGGCTCGTACCCCAGGAAGTGCTGCGCACGTCCTTGGGACCCCGACGAAGCGGCCGGCCGGGAGCAGTGGCCGGCGAGAGGTGTGCATGAGCGTCGACCTGAGGACGCGGTATCTGGGCTTCGAGCTGAAGAGCCCGCTCGTCGCCTCCGCCTCTCCGCTCTGCGGGAACCTCGAGACGCTAGAGGCGCTCGAGCTGGCGGGGGCCGCGGCCGTCGTCCTCCCCTCGCTCTTCGAGGAGCAGATCGAGCACGACGACCTGGCCATGCACTGGACGCTGGAGGCGGGAGCCGGAAGCCATGCGGAGGCGACGTCGACCTACCTCCCCGACCTCGGAAGCTACGCGACAGGTCCGGGCGACTATCTCGAGCACGTCGCCGCAGCGAAGGCAGCGGTGTCGATCCCGGTGATCGCGAGCCTGAACGGAAACTCGCCAGGAGGCTGGATCCGCTACGCGCGCCTGATCGAGGAAGCGGGCGCCGACGCGCTCGAGCTCAACCTGTACGCGATCGAGACCGACCCGAACACGACGGCCCTCGACGTCGAACGGCGGTTGCTGCAACTCGTCCGGGACGTGCGTGAGAGCATCGCGATCCCGCTCGCAGTCAAGGTCGGGCCGTATTTCACGGCTTTCGCCCGCACGGCGCGAGAGCTCGTCGAAGCGGGCGCCGACGGGCTCGTCCTCTTCAACCGCCTCGTCCAACCGGATCTCGACCCGGACGGCTTGAGCGTCGGCCCCTCGGTGCGGCTCTCCTCACGCGACGAGCTGCGGCTGCCCGTGCGCTGGACGGCGATCCTGAAGGGACGGATCGACGCGTCGCTCGCGGCGACGGGCGGCATCCACGAGCCGATCGACGTCGTGAAGCCGCTGCTCGCGGGCGCGGACGTGACGATGCTCGCCTCGGTGCTGCTCGAGCGCGGACCGGCGTGGCTGTCGCGTCTGACCGTCGGCGTCGCCGCCTGGCTCGAGGAGCACGAGTACGTCTCGGTCGAGCAGATGAAGGGGAGCATGAGCCAGATCTCCTGCCCCGATCCCGCTGCGTTCGAGCGCGCGAGCTACATGCACGCGCTCACCTCGTTCTCGCCGCCCAGCCGCTGACCCGCGGGCTTCTACGGAGCGCGATCGGGCGAGAGCACGATGCGCGCTCGCCCCCGGTTCGCGACGCTGCGACCGACGAAGGGAGAGACGATGGAACGCATCCTCGTCGCGTACGCGACGAAGCACGGGTCGACGGAGCAGGTCGCGGCAGCGATCGCCCGCGCGCTCGAGGCCGAAGGGTCGGACGTCGACCTGCGCCCGGCCCATGCGATCGACGACCTCACTCAGTACGACGGAGTCGTCCTCGGCGGCGCCCTCTACACCGGCCGTCTCCATCGCGACGCCAGGCGCTTCCTGCGAGCTTACGACGACGTGCTCGCAACGCTGCCGGTCGCGGTGTTCGCGATGGGCCCGCTGTCGATGGAGGAAACCCAGGTTCGGAACTCGCGAGACCAGCTCGAGCGCGCCCTCGCGAAGACACCCGCTGTGAAGCCCGTGGCGACGACGATCTTCGGCGGAGTCGTCCAGCCCACGGAGCTCGGGTTCCCGTTCAACAAGATGGCTCGCTCGGACGCGCGCGACTGGACGGAGATCGAGCGCTGGGCGCGCGAGGTTGCGACCGCGTTCGCGGCCCGGCTCCCCGTCGCCACCGCCTGAGCAACGCCCACAACCGGCTCTGCGTCCTCTCGATCGGGGCTTCGGGCTTCCCTCGTTCGAGGGAACACGAATACCCCTGAGGAGGCATGAGCGGGAGCCCACGATGAGTTCGATGCAAGTGGGACTTCAGAGCACTGGGCGGGTGCGCCGAAGCGGACGCGTTCGAGGGGCGCCTCCGGGAGATGGGGATGGCAAGACCCTGATCGAACCCAATCCATCGTGCAAGCCAACCACCACCCGACAGCCTCGAGCCCGACGCCCCGGCCGCCCGCACGGCGCCACGGCGATCGGCCGTCCTCTAAGGGTTTCGCGTGGTGAACCCGATGTCTCCAGGCATGATCCCGCCCGGGCTCCACCAGCTGCCGGTCGAAGGCGCGCCGGCACCGGGACCGGCGGCGTGGATCGACCGCTGGCTCGCCGCCTGTCGCGACCTCGCCGAGCTCGAGCGGACGCATCCGATGACGGACGCCGTGATCGACGAGATCGACGGTCGGATGATCCGAGTCGGCGATCACTGGCTCGCCGACTTCGCCTCCTGCAACTACCTCGGATTCGATCTCGAGCCGTCGATCATCGAGGCGATCCCCGACTACGTCCGGCGCTGGGGCACGCATCCGAGCTGGTCGCGGCTCCTCGGCAGCCCGGCGCTCTACGAGCAGATCGAGGAGCGGCTCACCACCCTCCTCGGCTGCGAGGACACGCTCGTCCTCCCGACCATCACGCTCATCCACATGTCGGTGATCCCCGTCCTCGCGGGGAGCGGCACCGTGCTCGTCGACACACGCGCGCACAAGACGATCTACGACGGCTGCCAGGTCGCGGCGAGCCACGGTGCAACGGTCAAGAAGTTCCGGCTCGACGACCTCGACGGCCTGGAGCGGCTGCTCGCAGAGGACACCTCCGGGCAGCGGCTCGTCTGCCTCGACGGCGTCAACAGCATGACCGGC
>Ga0187778_10003117_pt1 | contig 11176 bp, 11 predicted proteins | sample 1015_Q2_SP5_20_M_FD_132418 | JGI IMG/M metagenome (GOLD analysis project Ga0187778, IMG submission 132418) | Tropical peat soil microbial communities from peatlands in Department of Meta, Colombia - 1015_Q2_SP5_20_MG | ecosystem: Environmental > Terrestrial > Soil > Wetlands > Peat | place...
AAGATCCTGGCTTTCGGCACCAAGATCACGGTGCCAATCGGAGGCTCCTTGTTCCGCTTAGGGGACACCGCGGAACGCCTCTTCTTAATTGAGCGCGGGCTCATACGGCTCACGCTTCCGATGAAAGTCCGAGGAAGCGAAGAGGATGTCGTCGTTGAAGAGCGAACCTCGGGCCAAACCGTGGGCTGGTCCGCTTTGATCCCGCCCTACCGGTTCACTCTTGCCGCCACAGCTCCGCTCGAAACGCAAGTCATCGCCCTTCCGCGGGAGGAGTTGCGCAAGCACCTCGCCGCAAACCCGGTAGTCGGCTACAAAATCGCGTTGAATCTGGCGGTGATCATTGGCCATCGCCTCCAGTTGTTCCAAGCAATGTGGTTGCGGGAGATGCAGCGCATGGTGGAGAAGCATTCCGCGTAAATCGTTGAGAGAGTCGATCATGAGAATGGCTAAGTCCGTTGTCTTCGCTTCAGCAGTACACGCGATGTGGGGCACACCCCATGGTGGCTGATTCCAGTGCCGCGCCACAGCCGCCCCGCCGGCGAATTGTCGAATACCTTCTCGGCGGAGGCCTGCTTGCTTCCTTCGGATCCTTCATTTATCCGGTGCTTCGCTACCTGGTTCCCCCGCCCGTGGCGGAACTTGGAGGCGACCAGGTTGTCGCTGGCAAGGCCGACGAACTGAAGCCAAACTCTGCCAAGATCTTTCGTTTCGGCAGCCGTCCCGGGCTGCTTATCCGAAACGGTGATGGAAGCTATCGTGCGTTTTCCGCCGCTTGCACGCATCTGGGTTGCATCGTGCAATACCGCAGCGACTTGCAAGAGATTTGGTGCGCCTGCCACAACGGACTCTACGACCTGAATGGGCGTAATGTTTCCGGTCCACCCCCCAGGCCGCTCCAGGCGTACGACGTCCACTTGCAGGGCGACGAGGTGATGGTTTCCTTGAAGCGGGAGGCTTGACCTTGTTCGCATCCCTGCGCCAATGGATCGATGAACGATTTGACTGGGCCGCCCTCATCGCCCCTCTGCGTGAGAAAGCCGTCCCCACTCACAGTTTGTCCTACTGGTATTTCCTCGGCGGCATTACGCTTTTCCTTTTTGGCATCCAGGTTTGCACCGGCATCCTTCTGCTCCTTTATTACCGGCCGAGCGCAAACGAGGCTTTCGAGAGCGTTCAATACATCATGACCCGCGTGCAGTTCGGATGGCTGGTGCGTTCCATCCATTCCTGGGCCGCAAACCTCATGATCTTCACGGCCTTCTGTCATATGTTCAGCGTGCTGTTCCTAGGCGCTTACCGCAAGCCGCGGGAAATAACCTGGATTACGGGGATGCTGTTGCTCTTCCTGGCCATGGGATTCGGGTTCAGTGGTTACCTCCTTCCTTGGAATACGCTAGCCTTTTTCGCCACCAAAGTCGGAACGGAAATCACTGGGCAGGTCCCAGTTGTCGGGCATAGCCTGATGGTGTTCCTGCGCGGCGGCGAGGACGTGACCGGCGCGACGCTGACTCGCTTCTTCGGATTTCATGTCGCGCTTTTACCCGGCTTGACCACGCTCCTGCTGCTCGGGCACATCGCGCTGGTTCAGTATTTTGGCATGAGCGTTCCGCCGGGCGTGGAGGCGCGCCGGAAAGCTTTCCCCGGCGAGGCGCGCGAGATGAAATTCTTCCCGAACTTCTTCTTGCGCGAATTGATGGCGTGGTACATCGCTCTTGGCGCTCTCGGAGCGCTCGCCGCGATTCTTCCTTGGGAACTTGGTGCGAAGGCCGACCCATTCGCGCCGGCCCCCGCCGGCATCCGTCCGGAATGGTATTTCATGTTTATGTTCCAGACGCTTAAAAAGATTCCGGCGAAACTGTGGTTCGCGGACGGAGAAGTCGTAGGAATCTTGGTGTTTGGCCTGGCGGGCCTGGTGTGGCTGTTGTTGCCATTCTTTGATCAAGCGGCCGGAAAGCGCGGACGAAAGCTCATTCTGGGCGCAGGGATTTTCGCACTGAGTTACATCGTCGCAATGACAATTTATGGATACATGTCTAAATAACAGCTTATCCCGGTTGCTTATCGGGTTCCTCGCGATGGCCACCGTTGGCCTCAGCGCAGTCCGCGCTCAGGCGCCGAGTACGTGCCTCGATTGCCATGGTGCTTTGGATCCACCGCTTCAGGTCACGCCAGCCCAGTTCGCGCAAGACATCCACTCTCAGAAAGGTTTGACCTGTGCCAATTGTCATGGCGGCGACCCCACCAAAGCCGACATGGACGCAATGAGCAAGGCCGCCGGTTTCCGCGGAAAGATTGAACGCAAGCAGATTCCGGAGCTTTGTGGTCATTGCCATTCTGACGGCGCATTCATGCGCAAGTACAATCCCTCACTTCGGACCGACCAGTTGGCTCAATACAAGACCAGCGTGCACGGGAAACGCCTCGCGCAGGGCGACAGCAAGGTTGCGGTATGCATCGACTGCCACGGGGTTCACGATCTTCGCCCGGCCAATGATCTGCGCTCGAAAGTCAGCCCGTTGAATGTGGCACAAACTTGTTCGCGGTGCCACTCCGACGCGAAATACATGCAAGGATATGGCATTGCCACAGACCAGTACGCAAAGTACAGCGCCAGCGTCCATCACGACGCGATGACGGTTCGCGGAGATCTCAGCGCGCCGACGTGCTCGACCTGCCACGGCAATCATGGCGCTGCTCCTCCGGGAACCGATTCAGTGAAGAACGTGTGCGCGACCTGCCACGTCTTTCAAGCGCTGATGTATGACAAGAGCACCCACAAAGTTGCTTTTCAATCCATCGGCTTGCCCGGATGCGTCGTCTGCCACAGCAATCACGACGTAACCCATCCGACGGACGCCAAGCTCGGCACCGGCCCCGAAGCTGTCTGCATGCGCTGCCATAAACCCGGGGATGTGTGCGATCAGGCCCGGGCGGAAATGCTGGCCGATTTGAAGCAACTGGATGGCGCCGTGAGAGCAGCGGATTCGACGTTGGCCACTGCCGAGTCTTCGGGCATGGAAGTCAGCGAAGCGAGAATCGAGCAGGACCAGGCCAGGGACTCTCTGACCAAGGCTCGAGTCGCCATCCACAGCTTTCAAACTCCGCTCGTCGAACAGGACATCGAGGCAGGTCTCAAGATCGCCGCAAAGACTCAAACCGAAGCCAGAGCCGCGCTGGCGGAGCGCGACCGCCGCCGCCGCGGCTTGGGCTTGTCCCTAGGAATTATCATCATGGTTTTGTTGGGGCTCCGTTTGTACATTCGGCAAATTGAAGGCAATTCAGGCAAAGTGAATACCGCAATTTAACTTTAGACTCCGGGAGCCAAAAAGAAGGCTGACCAAGAAAGGAAGCTGTAGAGCTATCGGTGCCGATTCAACGCGACAGATACTCCACCACAGTCCAAGCGGGATCCGCAGCTTAGTTCCCTGTTAATTCCCCTGTTCCGTGAGCTGCTCCAAAGGATTTGTTTGTTGGCACTCGCGCCAGCCTGGAACGTTAGTCGCTTTGCTTTGCTGAAAGCGTGGCGTTTCCCTGCTGTTTTCCCTGTTACCTAGGATATTGGAATAGCCAAGAATCCTAAACCCTGACCTTAGTTCTCCTGTCTATCCTGTGCAAGAAAATGACTACCTGTGTAGGTGGTGACAGCACTCTTCCGCTTTGCTGAAATCGCGGACACGCAAACGCTATCGAGCGGAGTTTGCGACGCGACCGGTGGACTCCGGAAGAAGAGGCCGCAGTCTTGCCTGGTTCGAGGAGGATGGTGAGTCATGAGGATACGCAATCACGGATATGGGCCCACACTGGCGTTTCGAGGTCTCGTTCTTTTTGGCGTGTTGGTGCTAATGCCAACAGTGTTTATGGTCGCAGCGTTCGCCCAGGCGACAAGGCCACCAGTTTCAACCGTTACTCCACAACTACCGCCCGCGAATCTAAGGCCCACCCCAATTGTATCCGCTCCGTTGCGAGGGTGGGTCGACTTGCACACGCATCCACTAGCCAACCTTGGTTTCGGCGGAAAATTTCTCTACGGTGGCATAGATGCAACACTACAAGGCGGATCGCTGCTGCCCACGGATCCGAGTTGCAACCACAATGTGCGCGCCACGAGTGAAGGGCAAGCCCTGGGACCTGATGCCTCGACCCATGGCGGTCCCGGAGTCAACTTGAACCCCTTCAATGGCAGCGTGGGTGAAACCAACTCGTGCGGCAACGCCATTAGGGAAAAGGTCATCGAGGCTTTCCAACAGGCCCTCGGCGGAAACAACCCAGGGCCGAACGCCTCAGGTTATCCGACTTTTACCGACTGGCCGACATGGAACGATCTCACCCATCAGAAGATGTGGGTCGAGTGGATTCGGCGTGCCTACGAGGGCGGTTTGCGGGTGATGGTTGCTCTGGCGGTGAACAACAAGACGCTGGGCGACGTAGCGACATTTGGCAACGTTTCCTCAAACCCGGACTTGCCCACGGATGATAAATGGGCAGCGGATGCGCAGATCAGCGAGATCCAAAACTTTGTTGCCCGCCACTCAGACTTCATGGAAGTTGCGAAAAGTTCAGCCGACCTGTACCGGATCGTGTCGGCGAATAAGTTGGCGGTGGTGATCGGAATGGAGATCGATCACATCGGCAACTTCGGACAGGTGGTCTATTCGAATGGGTTGCTGACACCTCCAAAAGAGTGGCAGTCCGACTGGGCCGCCGCCGCTGTTCCTCCGAGCGATGCTGCGGTCAAGGCTGAGATTGACCGTCTCTATAATGAAGGCGTTCGCTACATTTTTCCCATCCATCTCCTGGACAATGCGTTTGGCGGAACGGCTGCCTACGAGGAAATATTTAATATTTCAACCTTGCGCGAGTCCGGCCACATCTGGAAGCTCACATGCACAAACAGCCCCGCCGATAATATCAATTGGGCCTACAACAACGGCAACAGCTCGACACAGATAGTTCTTGCTTCCGTAAATGTAGCGGGCAACCAATGGAACATCGGGAATCTGGGAACTGTTGGAGTCACTGAGCCTCCATGTCCTGCAACGTCCCAGGGACAGATACCCTACGGTCAGAAGAATGCACTTGGGCTATCCCCCAGCGGCATTACCGCGATCAAGGAGATGATGCGACTCGGAATGCTGATTGACATTGACCACATGTCGGAAGCCTCGGAGGACCAGGCACTTCAGCTCGCCTGCTATGGCCACATCGTGTCTGGCGCTTCACCTTTCGTGTTTACGCTGCCATGTCCGTTCGGATTTCCGATGAACAGCGGTCACAGTGGCTTGCGGGGTGCAAACGGCGGTATAACGAATGAGCGATCGCAGCGCCCCGACCAGTACGCCCTGATAGGTCAATTGCACGGTATGGCGGGGATTGGGAGCGCCAAACTCACGGCTGACGCTTGGCTGGCTTTGTACAACAGCTCGATGCAAGCCATGGGCGGAGACAGCACGTACGGCAATCCATATAATCCAGCCAGCCCGGTCACGGCGGGTCGCCCAATCTCAAGCGCCGTTGTGGCTGGTTTCGGCACAGATACAGATGGCCTTGAGTTTGCAATGCCTCCACGACAGGGCACCCAGAGGACGATCGATGGCCCACAATACGCGCAATACGAAGCGTGCTTAAAAGCCGCCACTTGCAAGAGTGAGCCGATCGTAACTCGAGGTAACAACGGCAAGCCTGTGGCCACCACGATGAACTCGTGCACCACGTCCTGCCTGGCCAAATATCCAAATGCCTACCAGACCATCTGGGCGCCGCCCCCACCCATCGTTAAGTACGGTGGCTCGTCCCCTCAAAGTGGTGCGTTTCCCCAGAGCATCCCCCAGAGCACTGAGGGAAACAAGAGCTGGAATTACAACACGGATGGGGTCGCACACTACGGCATGCTCTGGGATTTTCTGCAGGATGTGGCCTCGTTGCCGGGTGGAGCAGCCATGGTCAACAACAATTTCATGTATGGAGCCGACTATTTCTATCGGACTTGGCAGCGCGCGGAAACGCTAAGCAAAAGCGCGCCGAATTAAAGCCATGAAAAATCAAAGAGCCCAGGCGGGGTTAGTGGCCATGGTCTTTTTGACCTCACTGCTGCCCTGCATGGCGGGATATGCCGCGGCCCAGGAGAAGGATTCCAGCGCGGCCCAAGCGAAAGTACGGCGATATGCCGTGGCGCACGCTCATTTTGGCAACAATTGCGCGGGCTATCTCTACGTCAGCCAGGAAAGCGTGCGGTATGAAGCGCTGGTTCCGGCGAACTACAAAAACCACTCTTTCGAACTCAAGCGAACGGAGATTACTGCGCTGGGTCCGTGGGTGCTGATGGGTCAGATGCAGAACATCGCGGAAATCAAAACGGCCCACACGACCTATCATTTCTGGCTGCTGCGCAAAGGAACGGATCTGAATGCTGCGCGCAGCAACTTGAATGCCGTCGCCGCACCAGCGCAGGAGCTCCTCGCGGCTATTCGCGATCCCGAGAGCTTGCCCAAGCGAACAGCGCCCAAGACTACGGACAAAGCTGATAAGGAAACTGAGTCACCGGCAAAGGAAGACTCGGAAAGTGAAAGGCACAGTGCTTCGCTGGTCGCGGGCGACGAGAATTTAGCGAAGAGCGGCCGGCCACCAGCAAACGACAATTCCTCGGGCGAGTCGGACGATGTCGCTAAGACAGAGTCTGCGCACAAGCTGCCGGCAGGAGCGCTACAAGGTATCTATGTGGGTTTTGGTCTCGACCACTCGCACATGAAGCAGCGGGATTATTATTTTACGGCTGACGGCTGGGTCATCAACAACGTTCCGTTCGTGAATATGGACAACTTCGATATGACAGCGTATCGGAACGATCCGAGCAACAAGCTATTTGTCGGCAGATACCGGGTCGATGGGAACGAGATCCATATCGTTTGGGCCAACAACGCCGACCGGCGGGACGTGATCAAGCTCGACGAAACTGCCGCGAATCCGGCCATTGACACGTATATACCCACCTGCCGGTGCACGGGGAAGAAGTTTTCCGGGAAGTATCATTGGTCGTCGCCGACGGATGCGAAATTTGTCCAGTTTTTTCCTGACGGCACGTTCCTTGACCACGGTCTAACGGACCAAGTGGTTGGGGTGCCCAACCCCCATGGTTACAGCGGCATTACCGATCCTCCGAGAAACTTCCGTGGGACGTACTCTGTACGCGATCAGACATTGACTTTCCATTTTGCCGACGGCAAGCAGGCCACCGTAGCTTTCGTCGTACCCAAAGCACTGGAGAAGGCGCAGGCGTTCGAATGGATGGGCCTGGGACACGGCTCAGGGGTGCCGGGCGCCGAAACTGTGATCCTCTTGATGCTGTATGAGGAGCACTACCGGGTGCAGCCTTAGCCTGAGGTTTCGCGTCAACCGGTCTAGGTTGTGAAAATTGTTGAATAAACCAGTCACGATGGGCGGAATCCAACGATAGACAGCCCCGCCCAGAGTCATTTACTGCAAATAAATATCAGATTGACGGAATATCCGGGCCTATATAGTATGCGCCTGGTTAACAGGGAGGTCAGGCATGTACATTGCGGATCGGCTTCGAGAGCTTAGAGAATCCAAGAACTTGTCCCAGGGAGACATCGAACAACGTACGGGCTTGCTTCGCTGCTACATTTCCCGCGTCGAGAATGGACATACCGTCCCCGCCATAGAAACGCTGGAGAAAATGGCGCGGGCGCTTGAAGTTCCGATGTACCAAATCTTCTATGACGGCGCGGAACCACCGGAGTTGCCGAACATCAGTCGGTCAAATGGAGAGAACCTGTGGGGGGAGGCCGGAGCGGCAAGTCGCTATCTCCTCAAGCTGAGAAAGGCGCTTGCCCGCATGCACGCTGACGACCGCGGACTCTTGATGCTTCTTGCCCAAAAGGTCGCCAACCGCAAACGATAAGAATGCTAAAGGAGAAGACCCGTGTCGGCCCTGTCAGGTCCAGAGCGTCGACGATTGAAGCGTACGCCTGCGAAAAAGCCCGCTAGTCTGATCGTTAAGCATGGGAGGCAGGCCCAGAGGGTTCCATGTCTCGTGCTTGACAGCTCGCCTGACGGTTTCAGGATAGGAGGGATTTCCCGCCTCAAACGAGGACAACTTGTCGAGCTGATTTTGGACGAGTACACCTCCGATACCGTGCCGTGCAGCGTGAAGTGGGTAGGCAAATCTGGGTCCAAGCACGGAGGCGAGGCGGGGCTGCGAATCAAAAAAAGTGGTAGTGCCTGATTAACGACTTACTAGGGATGTTCGATTACTTCTTGTTTGCCCGTCATCTGGGAAGAATACAAGAATTCCTCCCTCTGGCGCTTTGGGGAGACACTTCAACAAATTAGGGTTCGGCGCAATTAATCGAGTGCACTAAAGCGTGCTGTGAAAATGGTTCTGCCAGATGCTAAGGGCCGCCCAGCTCTTCCGCATGCCTCCTTTTGAAAAGGTCGGCTAGCTCTTCGAACGAATGGACTCCATCAACGAGTTCTTCGATTTCATCAAACGAGACGAGCATGCACTGGTCAATCTCAACCCACATTGTGTCCTGGTGCCGATATACACGAGCATAATGCCCCTGTTTGTTCATGCTGTTTATAGCGGCGACAACTTTTACACTCACGTGTCGCTCCCGTACAGATAAATTCGGTTGTCGGTGTGCCCGCACCGCGGAAATACATTGTGCAGCCCAGACAGTGGACTTAGGTCAACTAGTAGTTTCTACGTCCACCGCGGCCAGATCGCCCGCCAGAAAATCCTCGCCCGCCACCAGAACGATCGCCATAGCCACGGGACTCTTGCGGACGCGCTTCGTTGACCACGAGCGCACGGCCTTCGATGTTCAAGCCGTTGAATTCGCCAATGGCCTTTGTCGCATCATCTTCCGGCCCGAGTTCAACAAATCCGAAACCTTTCGATCGGCCCGTGTCCCGATCCATGATGACGCGGGCAGAGACCGGCTTATAGCCCCTCCCGGTAAACAACTGCAGCAGGCTCTCATCGGTAACGCTGTACGGCAGACTTCCTACGTAAAGCTTTGTCATATGCTGTCCTCTGTTTTAACTGGATCGACCGCCCGCCACGTGCCAACACCCGGTTAGTGGAAACTCCTATAGCATGCTATGCTGTTTATGCGCTTAATGCATTCGGTTGTGTTGTGCGGTTCCTCTGGTTCAGCTAATTGATCTGAGAATACCCGCCCTCCGTTTCCTCCGTTCGTCTTCAGCGTAATTTAAAAAGAAGACTGGCAATGAATACTGCCGCGACAGCCCACTGGTTTGTGGAGTGGTTGGGCAACTCTGGCCAGCAAGAAAGCAAAATGCAAAGTTTTTCAGAACTATCAATATCTCCTTCCCTGAAGGAGCGACTCACTGCGGCGCGGTTTTCGACGCCGACGCCAGTACAGGCAGCTGCCATTCCACAGGCGCTACAAGGCAAGGATGTGATTGCCACGGCGCAGACGGGAACTGGCAAGACAGTGGCGTTTTTGATTCCTGCGATGGAAAAACTGTCCGCGCAAGAGGCGACAGGAATTGCCGCGCTCGTCCTGGTACCGACGCGAGAATTAGCAATGCAAGTGGTGGCCCAGTTCGACGCGCTGAGGAGCAAACAGACGCAGCCAGCAGCATTGGTGGTCGGGGGACTACCGGAAGGAAGGCAGCTTGATGCGATTCGGCGAGGTGCGCGGTTCGTCGTAGCAACTCCCGGCCGTCTTGAGGATTACATGGATCGCGAGTTGGTGTCTCTGGCTGGTGTGAAGACACTCGTGCTGGATGAGGCAGATCGCATGCTGGACATGGGATTCCTGCCAGCGATCAGGCGGATTGTGTCAGTAGTACCCAAAGAACGGCAGACCCTCTGCTTTTCCGCAACAATGGGCGGGGCAATCGCCCAGTTGGTGAGGGAGTACACCAGGAATCCGGTTCGCCTGTCATTTGGTTCGACGCTGAAACCCTCGGAGAACGTCCGGCTACAGGCATTTGAAGTGGCGGACGGCGAGAAGCCCGAAGTCCTGTACAAGCTACTCAATGAAGAGACCGGGCGCTGTCTGATTTTCTCCCGGACAAAGCGCGGGACGGAGCGAATCGCGAAGAGCCTGAATCGCCAGGGCATCGAAGCAGCGATGATCCATGGGGATCGTTCGCAATCCCAGCGAACGGCGGCACTAAATGGGTTTCAGCGTGGGCATTATCGCGTGCTGGTTGCGACGGATGTGGCTGCCCGAGGCATTCACGTGCAGAACATCGCCCACGTCATTAACTATGACCTGCCGGAGGTAGCCGAAAACTTCATTCATCGTGTTGGCCGCACAGGACGAGCTGGTGAGCGTGGTATTGCTTCCACTCTCTTCGTGAGAGAACAGCGAACAGAGTTGTTCCAATTGGAAAGAACACTTGGGATTCGGATCGAGCGAGTTTCCATGAATGGTGAGTCGTTCGAGAAGAGCGCGCATACTCATCGACCTGGCATAAAGCGCAATTTGGCGGCATCCGGCGCTAGGATGGTGCCTTTGCCCGGGGAATTCCTGCAGGCACAGATGGAAGGCTAGTTTTCGACGGGAGATCGACGCACAACTTTTGCAGATGCTCGTATGCTGATACGCATAAGTGTGCCATCATCGAACTGCCGCGTTTGCGCTTTCGAAACCTCTTGATCTATTTAAGCGATGTCTAAGTTCAAGCTGCGACTTTTCAATTTCGAGGAATGGCGGACCTTTGTGAGTGACGCGGTTGTCCTACAGTACGTTGGGTTTGAAACCAAGGGAGCGGTCCGCGAATACGCCTTTACTCTTCGCGGGTCTGGCGGCGAATTCTCTGAGTATTTTGTGACCATTGCGAACGCGGCTTTTGTAGCCCACCGCGTGCGCTATCAAGATGCTCCGGACATCTGTTCCCTTCGGCTTCACCGGGAATTTGCGGCGCGAAGCGATCATCCTCCCACCACACGCTTCTCCATTACGGACGCAGAGCTGGCTGATTACATGGAGGCCCACACGCCGAAAACAAAGCCCGGCGCCTCCGCCCCCAGGGGAGACAAAGAATCTTGATATCACCCGCCTCATCGCATTCCAGCAAGTTCAGGAGAATACTTGGCGCGACGGATTGAAGACGAGTTTGGCCACGTCCAGCAGCTCATCCTGATTGGTAAGGAACGCGGCTACCTGCTCTACGATGA
>Ga0187778_10003118_pt1 | contig 11176 bp, 5 predicted proteins | sample 1015_Q2_SP5_20_M_FD_132418 | JGI IMG/M metagenome (GOLD analysis project Ga0187778, IMG submission 132418) | Tropical peat soil microbial communities from peatlands in Department of Meta, Colombia - 1015_Q2_SP5_20_MG | ecosystem: Environmental > Terrestrial > Soil > Wetlands > Peat | place...
ATCCCTCTTCAATCGAAAATTACCTGCGGATCACCGCGCTTCTCTATCTGTTCATCGGCCTGTTTATCTTCGTGCGGCGGTGGAACGCGCCCCGCGCCATCCATTTTTATATTTTTTGCCTGGTGTCATTCGTCCTCTACAGCTTCCATTACAGCGGAAAACTCAATTCCTTCGACTGGATCATCTACTGGACCAATGTGGTGGCGCTGCTGCTCCAGCCGGCCCTGCTGGTGCATTTTGCGCTGGTGTTCCCGGAGCGGCGTGGCTGGGTCTGGCCGAAGATTGCGGCCACTTATGCGGTTCCTGCGGCTCTGCTCACGCTGCACGTCTTCGTGGCGACCGGGACGCTCGATTTTCTGCCGTCGATCGGCAATCGCGATTTTCTCGACACGATCGAGCTGGTTTACATGGGAGCCTACTTCCTGGCCGCTGCGGGAATTTTCCTGCTCAGCTATCGCCGCGCGCCGAGCGGAATCCTGCGCCAGCAGTTGAAATGGGTGACGGGAGGAACGTTTGCGGGCATCCTCCCATTCCTGCTCCTGTACGTGCTGCCGCGATTGGTGAGCGTGATTCCGCAGCCGTGGATGAAGGCGTCGGCGTATTCGCTCGCGCTGATTCCGCTGTGCTTCGGATACGCCATCATCCGCTACCGGCTGATGGACGTGGACATCATCTTCAAGCGCGGGCTGGCGTACACTTTTGCGACCGCAGGAGTTGTAGCCGTTTATTTCCTTGGAATTGCGCTGATCGGCGAGCTTTTCCACACTTCGTTCACGACAGGACCCGCCGGGGGCATAATTGCGATCGTAGTGGCCGCGTTTCTGTTCCAGCCGCTGCGTGATGGTGTGCAGGCGCGGCTCGACCGGTTCTTTTATCGCGACCGTCTCGACTACCGGCGAACGTTGATCGAATTCGGCCGGACGCTCACCAATGAAGTGAGGCTCGAGCCTCTGGTGGGCTCGGTGCTCGATCGCATTTCGCAGACGTTGCTGGTCGATCACCTGGCGATCTTCCTGGAAGACCCCGCGAACCCCGGTCGCTTCATCCTGGCGCGCTCGATGGGGTTGCGTCCCGAGGGCCCGCTGGATTTAAGCTTCCTTGATCCTTCGCGTCCGGCGTTCGAGCGCGGCTGCCTGTTCATCGATTCCGGCCGCGCGGCCGTACACGAGACGGAATCGGTGCGGCGGACGCTCGAAGACCTGGACTTGAATTATTTCATCGCCTGCAAATTCCGGGACCGCACGGTGGCGATGCTGGGCCTCGGCCGGACCGTGGACGGCGACTACCTTTCGACCGACGACCTCGAATTGCTTTCCACGATCGCCGGCTACGTGGCCATCGCCATTGAAAACGCCCGGCTGTATCAGTCGCTGGAACAAAAGGCGGTTCAGATCGAGCGCCTGAAAGACTTCAGCGAAAATATCGTGGAATCGCTGAATGTGGGCGTTTTCACGGTGGATCTCGAGGACCGCGTCGAATCCTGGAACTCGCAACTGGAGGCTCTGCTCGAACTTCCGCGGCGCCAGGCGCTGCGCCGGAAACTTTCGGAGGTGTTGCCGCCGGACCTGGTCGTGGAGATCGCCGCGCGCGCGGCGGCCGAGCATGTTTCTGGAATCTACAAATTCCGGCTGAATACGCCCGGCGGCCGCCAGGTGGTGGTGAATGCTTCGATCGCGCCGCTGGTGGGGAAAAACGGCGCGCGGCTGGGCCGGCTGATCCTGTTGGACGACATCACGCAGCGGGTGCGCCTCGAAGAGCAGCTTTTGCAAACCGAAAAGCTCACTTCGCTCGGCCTGCTGGCGGCCGGGGTGGCGCACGAAGTGAACACGCCGCTCGCCGTCATCTCCAATTACATCCAGATGCTGGCCAAGCAGATTCCTTCGGATGATCCGCGCCAGAAAACGATCGACCGGATCGTGAAGCAGACGTTCCGGGCGAGCGAGATCGTCAATAACCTGCTCAATTTCTCGCGCACGGGCGCGGCCGAATTCGTGGAAGTGGACTTGAACTCACTGATCGAAGATACGCTCGTGCTGGTGCAGCACCCGTTCAAAACCGCGCAAGTGAACGTCATCAAGAACTACACGGAACAATTGCCGCTCGTGCTTGGATCCACCACGCGTCTCCAACAGGTGTTTCTCAATCTGTTCATGAACGCGCGCGACGCCATGCCCGGCGGCGGAATGCTGGAAGTGCGCACGGCGGCCCGCAACGGGTCGGTGGAAGTGGAAGTGGCCGACACCGGAATGGGCATCGCGCCGGAGCATCTCCAGCGCATTTTCGATCCATTCTTCACAACGAAAGCCTCCGGAAGGGGCACCGGGCTGGGTCTTTCGGTGAGCTACGGCATCATTAAAGAGCACGCGGGCAAAGTAGATGTCCGCTCCACGCCGGGTAAAGGAACAGCGTTCCGGCTGGAATTTCCCGTAGCCAGGAAAGCCGTCCATGCCTAAAGGAACGATTCTCGTCGTCGATGATGAAGCGGAAATCCGGGAAGGCCTCGAAGCCCTGCTGGAATCGGAAGGATTCGATGTGGCGCTGGCGGAGACCGGCGAGTCGGGGCTGCAACAGCTCGAAGACCGGCCGTTCGACTTGATGCTGCTCGATGTGAGCCTGCCCGACCGCAATGGGCTCGAACTGCTGCGCGAAATCCGCCGCCGCGACCCCTATCTCTCGATCATTCTCATCACCGCGTACGGCTCGATCGATATGGCCCGCGCGGCCTTCAAGAGCGGCGCGCAGGATTACATCACGAAGCCATGGTCGAACGACGAGCTGATCCAGCAGGTATCGCTCGCGGTCGAGGGCCGGCGGCTGCGCGAAGAAAATGTCCAGCTCAAGCGCGCGCTAAAGCAGCGCTACAACTTCCCGAGCATCGTAGGCAAAAGCGAGAAAATGCTGGCAGTGTTCGACCTGGTGACGCAGGTGGCGCCTTCGCGCTCGACCGTGCTGATTTCCGGCGAGAGCGGCACCGGCAAGGAGCTGATCGCCAAGGCCATCCACTCCGCGTCTACGCGCGCGGACAAGGCGTTCATTCCCGTCAACACCGGCTCGATTCCCGTGGATTTGCTGGAATCGCAGCTCTTCGGGCACGTGAAGGGCGCATTTACCAGCGCCATCGCCTCGAAGAAAGGCCTGTTTGAGGTCGCGGACCAGGGCACCATTTTCTTCGACGAAATCTCCACCATCAGCCCGGAAACGCAGGCAAAGCTTTTGCGTGTGATTCAGGAGCGCGAGTTCATGCGCCTGGGCGGCACGGATACGATCAAAGTGGACGTGCGCATCCTGGCCGCGTCCAACGAAGACTTGATGAAGCTTGTCCGCGAGGGCCGCTTCCGCGAAGATCTTTACCACCGCCTGAACGTCATCTCCATCCACATGCCGCCGCTGCGCGAGCGCAAAGAAGATATTCCGCTGCTGATCGACCGCTTCCTGGAGCAGTTTTGCCAGGAAAACGGCAAGCCGCCGCGAGGATTCACGCACGGAGCCATGAAGGCCTTGATGGACTACGACTGGCCCGGCAACGTGCGCGAGCTCGAAAACGTGGTCGAGCGCGCCGTGGTGCTATCGACGCACGAGGCCCTGGACGTGGACCTGCTGCCGGAAAGCGTCCGCACGCGCGAAATTGTGAAGGGCGTGCGGCTCCAGCTCGCCGAATTCCTGCCGCCGCTGCCGGGCGAAATCGGCTCACGCGGCATGGCGCCGGCTCCCTCGCTCTTCCAGATTCTCGAAGAAGTGGAGCGGCGGATAATCGTGGACATGCTCGAGCGCACCAATTGGAACCAGACGGAAGCCGCCGAGCGCTTCCAGATCCCGCTTTCGACGCTCAACCAGAAAATCAAGCGGCTCGGCATCGAGACCCGCCGCCGTGCCAACCCGCTTCGCGGGCCCGCGCCTGAATATGGCGACGGGCCTGCCGAGTTCGCCGCCGGGAAATAAGCTGAACCTATCCTCCTATCCCATGCTTATCCGTCCGTTTGACCTCAGGGGTTAAACCCCTGAGGCTTGCTAGGCTATTCGGCACGGCTAAAGCCGTGCCCTTCCGCATGTCGCTTATGACAGGGGTTGCGCTCGACTGGTTCTCGAGGCCCATGTAGGTCGAATCGTGTCCCGGCGAAGCCGGAGTCTTGGATCGAACCAAAAAAGGAAGAAGCGAGTTGGGGAGGCCCAACTCGCTTCTTTGGAACGACACGGAGTGGAAGGCTTCTCAGAAGGCGAGGAAATCGATCTCAAAGAGGATTTCCTCCGCCTTGGCGAAGAGTTCGAAAGCCTTCAAAGGATCGATCCGCCGCCCTCGAAACGCGGCGGCATTCAGCACGTCACGGATTTGGTCGGAGACCGCGTCGCGTCGCGTAGTGATAGAAGCGAGGCGGCTCTCCAGGAAGTTGTACTTGGAGTCGTCGGCGCTGCTGCCTGAAGCAAGAGCCGCGGTGGAGATAGAGAGAGTGCGCTGGCCAAAAAAGCCAACCGGCGCATTGAGCTGCTTATAGATGGTGGAAAGGTCTTCATAGAACGGGTCGCGGATCGACTCGGGAAGGACGTGCCGATGTAGCCCCTCGCTGATGACGCGGCCATCGTCGATATAGTCATCCTGGAGACCGGAAAGGAACAGGATGGTGGGACGCGTGTCGACTTCGTCGGTCCAAGTAAACCTGTCAACACCCTTGTCCTTAACTCCCGGCCCGACAAACGCCACCCAGGTGGTGTTGATTTCGGGAGCCACACCACCGTGATTCCAGGCAAAGCCCGTCTCCTGCGAAATCGGCGGATTCGTCGGCTCGAAGAAGAAGTTTGTATTGCCGAACATGACATAGGTCGGTGTACGGTTGGGGTCAGCCGTGATCATATGGAGCGCTTTCAGGCCCACGTGATCGACCTGGTAGAGAGCCAGGTTCTCTACGTTGCCCGTCACCGGATCTAGGCCGGTCAGAGCGGCAGTTGCCCGCTCCATCTGGCGCGGAAGAGTCGGATCGACCGCGCCGCCAGCTGGGCCGAAGCCCTCGAGGTAGATTGCCGGCGCCATGTCGAAGTGATAGTCGAAGGTGACGCTGGCCAGCGGCGGGAACTGCTGGGCGATCAGCGCGGCCAAATCTCCATCGACTTCGCCCACGCTGCGCTGGCCGGCGTTCGGTCCGTTGGGGTAGGTGTAGGTGCAGGGAGTGGTCACGCCATCGCAGTTGGCGGGCGACGGCGGCCCGGCGACCTCGTGATCCTGCTCGTCGGCGCTGACGATGAAAAGCGTGTTGGTCTTGTCGATCCCCATGTTCGCCAAATCCTGGAAGAACTGGGCGAAGGCGGCGTCATAGGCCTTGAGTTGAGCCACATACCCTGCCTCCCCGGAGCCGTACGTGCCTGCCGGGCAGTTGGCCGGGTCCCCGGGAATGCCGGCGTGGCAGTCGTGCGCATCCGAGATGTAGGAGAACACGATCGGAACGTTGTTCTTCAGCATGGCCTCGATGTAAGCCAGCGTCTGCGCCGGCGAGATGCCGCCGAAGCCCGGGAATCCCGGGATGGGATTTCCAAACAAGTCCTTCAATCCTCCGGGCGCAATCGCCGGCTGGACAAACTTGTGGCCGAACAGGCCAAAGTAACCCACATAGCCGTTCGGCTCGGCGGGCAGGAGGTCGGGCTGGCCGTTGTTCGCCGCAGAGCACAGCGGGTCGTTCAGCGCGCAGTGGATCGAGATACCCTCGAAGTCGGCGGCCTTGTTTTTGTCCGTAGTCTCTGGCGAGCCGGCGCCGAAGACCTTGATGATATCCGAGGTCGTGTTCTCAATCTCCATGTTGGCGATCGAAACCGCGCCCACATTGCAGCCGAAGCGCGTAAAGGGAACCCACGGCGCGGGAGCATTCGTTCCTTGCGCGTCGATCATGCTGGGAACCGGATCGGCAGTGGCGCTGACAAGGTCGGTCCAGTATGTGAACGAACTCGGGAAGCTGTCGAAAAATTTGTTTGTGGCGGGGAAATTCACGTTGAAGATGACAAAGCTGTTCGCCACCGCCTGGCCGTGCCGGTCCGGATAGACGCCGGTCAACGAGGTCAGGATGTCGTCGGCCGTATGCGATATCAGCGGTGTGTGATGGTTGGCATAGAGCGTTCCGTTGTCCTTCAGGAAATTGAGCAGGTGCGGCAACTGCTCCAGGTCGGCCGGAACATTGGGGTTATCACGCTCGAAATGCACGTTGTCGAACTGGATGTAGATGATGTGGTGGACCTGGCCGCTAGGGGAATTCAGCGGGCATCCGTTGAACTGGGCCGCTGCGGAGCCGCACATCGTCGCGCAAAATAGCAAAGGCAGCAAAACTCGGCTAAGTTTCAAAGTGCACCTCTCGTTGAATTCTTTGCGTACTTTCCCGGCGAAGCGCACCTTCGGCCGATACTGGCGGAAGGTGACAGTTCTGAAATCGGTCGCCTGTTGGGACGCGGCCCGAATCGGCGCCACGCCTCCACGGACCTTCCGAAAACGCGCGCGTAGCCGGGCAGTAAAGTACCCCCGTCCAGCACTTCGGAAGATTAAAAATCGGTGAAAATTAGCTTTGCCGAACATTACGAATTCGTAATGAAGGGGCGCCTTGCGGAATTGTCATCTCGGAATTGCTGGGAGAAAACCCCCGGGAAAAAACACCAAGACGGCCATCGGCCGTGGCCGCGCTTCTACCCGTCTTCCACAGCCAATTCTGCGCGATCAGTACAGGTTCGCCCCGCTATTCCCGATCTCTTTCTTTCCCCAGCGACTTATCGTCGCTCACTGAGAGCAGCTCTATATCAAAGATCAGCGTCGAGTTAGGAGGGATCACATTGCCCGCGCCGTGTTCACTATAGGCGAGTTGGGGAGGCACGTACAATTGCCACGTCGATCCGGCCGGCATCAATTGCAACGCCTCCGCCCAGCCCTTGATCACGCCCTTGATGGAGAAGGTAGCTGGTCCATTGTGCTTCGCGGAGCTGTCGAACTCCGTTCCATCGATAAAGGTCCCGCGGTAATTGCACGTCACCGTGTCATCCGCGTCCGGTTTCTTTCCCGTCCCGGCCTTCAAAATCTTGTATTGCAAACCATCGGGGAGGGTGACGACACCTTCTTTGGTCTTGTTGGCAGCCAGAAAAGCCTCTCCCTCCTTCTGGTTCGCCAGTGCCTTTTCAGCGCGAAGAGCCGCCTGCTTCTCTTGGAGCTCTTTCTGCGCAGCCTTGAGAACGTCGCGCATCTCATCTTCCGTCAGTAGAGTCTTGGCGCCCGAAAACGCATCGGCGATTCCTTTGCTCAGAGTCTGCAGATCCAGGTCGAGCGCCTGCTTGCGGAAACCGCCGCCAACTTCCATGCCCAGCGCATAGCTGAATTTTTCCTTAGAAGTCTTGAATTCGGGCGTGTCGCCGGTCGCGGCCGGCAGCGTAAGAAGGATTAGCCCCAAAAGAAGGGTCAATTGTCTTTTCATGGCAGTTCCTCTCGCTATGATCGAAGTTGCCGGAGTGAGCCCCCGACACGTCATGCGCGATTCAAATTGTACACGGGTCGAAACGCAGAACGAATGGATCGATGTCGTCTACGAATTCTCTTTTCACCAGAATTCAAGCAACGCCGTTTTAACGCCGCATTAATGCCAGTGTCGCTTCACAATAAAACCGGCACGGATTCACATCCTGGCTCCTACACATCGGAAGGGTCTGCCGATCTCAAGCTTCGCATGCGGAGGACGAGGGGCTTGGAAATGAAACTCTTGTGCCACCTTTCGGCTGTGCCGATAGGATTCGCGCCCGCGGTTCAATCCGCAGACCGATCCGGAGTTCACCCCCGCGCATGGAAGGGGCTGGAGACTTGCATCCGATTGCGCGGGGGCTCATTTGCTGGCCGCGGCGGATCGATGACCTGGGGGGTGATGCCGCCGCGGCCAACAACCCTTGAGTCGACGTGGTTGGGTTACTCTTGCCGCTGAGCCGCGTCGGCTGCCTCCGCCAGTTCGTTCAGCACCTCAAAGAACTGCGGGTTGGTCTGGCCGGTGAAGAGTCCGTCGTCCGTCAACGCTTTCACCGCCGCTCGAGCGCCGGCGAACCTGTCGTCACTCGGCCGAATCACCGCGCAAAACGGCAGATCCTTGTGGATAAATTCGCAAGGTACCGGAAAGATCAGGCTGGGCTGAGTCAATTTGAGCGTTCCTAGAGGGGGGTGGGCGAAGAAATCCGGAAAGGTAAGATTCGACGCTGGATCGGTAAACGGCGCGATCGGCGCTTGGACCCCATTGCCTGCAAAATCCACCCACTCCAGGAAGTGAGCGATCTCGTCTCCACCGATCCCGAGCGTGATTTTCAGCACTTCCCGGCTGGTGACTTTTTGGCTCAAGGCGGCGTAGAGGCTCGAACCACCCTGTTCGATCATTCCGAAGTGAAAGGCCGCCGTATTCGCGATCGCCTGGATATGCTCGTTGCCGGTCACCCCGCTCCCCGCAGGAAACGGAGTGCCCATGAAATCGCCGTTATCTCGAGGAATGGCCGTCACGTCACTGAAAGTGATGGCTTGAGGAAACGTGGCGCCGAAGTCTGGATTGGTGGTGCTGCGGTAGCGAACGTACCAGCTGGTGTCCACATTCAGATGCATGAGATTGGTCAGGCGCTTAATACCCGAGGAACCGGGGGCAACGCTTCCCGGAATCGTGCGAAATTCCTCGAGACTCACCTGCGTTGCCCCCCTGGACTTGAGAAAAGCATTGAGAAACGTGGCGTGGCTGACTTCATCCAGAGTGTTGCTGGCGATATATTGCGGCCCGTCGGAATCGAGGTTTGACAAAGCGATCTGATAGGGGTTCAGCGATTGGCCCGGATCCAGCTCGATCGGGGGATTATTGCCAATGCCGCCCAGTTCGGCGTATTGGGTCCACAAGTCGCTTTCCAGTATTTCCGCAGCCGCGAGAAACCGCAGGATGGCAGCATCACCCGGAGGGAGGTTCCCGCTCTTTGCCTGGGCGAAAGCCAATCCGCGCGTAAGTAAGCCTGCGCCCATGGTTGCCGCTCCCGCCGCCAGCGCTCCGTTTTTCAGAAACGAGCGGCGGTTCAACATCTTCCCAGACACTTCTTTCTTTCCCTTCATCACGTTCTCCTTTTTGTTCGCGTCAGATGGATGGGTTGCACCGCCGCCTCCGGCAGGCGGCTGGCGCCAAATGAAAAATGCATTCCAAATTGAAATCAGGCGGCCGGGTCGGGCGCGCCTCGTGACACTGAACGCTTGGATGCCTGATGCGGATAACCGCGGAATCAATACCGCAACAAGACTCTCTGAAGGGCTAACTGCTTCTGCCGGATAGGATTCGGCCAAAACCTCATGTTCGTCTAATCTTGCCTGCAACTCTCCGGGCGTGAATTTCATCTGATTTTCCAGCGAGTGCCTGGGAGTTCCATAAATGAACGACTTGAAAATCTCCCCACAGCGGGTGTGTTTCGGCGCCTTCGAGGTGGACCTGGAAGCGCGCGAACTCCGCAAGCAGGGGTTCCGTATCCGCGTGGAAGAAAAGCCCTTTCAAGTGCTGGAGTTGCTGCTCGAATCGCCGGGGCGCGTGGTGGCTCGCAAAACTTTGCGAGATAAATTGTGGCCGGATACTTACGTCGGCTTCGAGCACAGCCTGAACACGGCCGTCAACAAGCTGCGCGATTTGCTGGGGGATTCGGCGCAGAACCCGCGCTTTGTCGAGACGATCCCCCGGCGGGGTTACCGCTTCATTGCGCCGGTGCAAAAGCCGGCGAGTGAACCCGCCGCCAAGAAGCTGATGCTCGCTGTCTTGCCGTTCGAAAATCTCGGCGGCGAAAGCAATCAGGAATTTTTTGCCGAAGGGCTCACCGAAGAGATGATCTCGCAACTCGGACAGCTCAATCCAAAGCGCCTCGGAGTGATCGCCAGAACTTCAGCGAGCCAGTACAAACGCACGAAGAAATCCGTGGGTGAAATCGCGCGCGAACTCAATGTGGATTATGTCCTGGAAGGCTGCGTCCGCAGGGAAGAATCCCGCGTCCGCATCACGGCGCAATTGATTGGGGCCGCCGACCAGGCCCATCTTTGGTCCGCCAACTACGACCGGGAGTTGGGCGATATTTTGCGGGTGCAGCAAAATGTCTCCAACCAGATCGGGCGCGCTCTTGCGGTCGAGCTCCTGCCGGAGCACCGCGCCGTCCGCCGCTCCGTAGATCCGGCCGCTCAGGAAGCTTATCTCCGAGGGCGTTTTTACTGGGGCCAGCTTTCCGAAGACTCTCTCAACAGGGCCGTCGCATGTTTTGAAAGCGCAATTTCTCTCGATCCCGGACTCGCCGGGGCCTACTCGGGGATCGCCGACTGCTGCAATCTGCTCTGCTGGTTCGGCGTGCTGACTCCGGGCGAAGCCGGGCCGAAAGCGGCGGCAGCGGCCGACCGCGCGCTCAAGCTCGATGATTCACGCGCCGAAGCGCACGCGTCCTTCGGCTTGGTCCGTTACTGGTACGACTGGGATTGGCAATCGGCCGAGCGCGAATTCCAGCGCGCCATCGAACTCAATCCCAGCTACGCCGATGCGCATCTCTGGTACGGCGGCTTCCTGCGCTGTATGGGAAGGCTGGAGGAGGCAGAAGAGGAAACGGCCCGCGCGCGCGAACTCGACCCGCTTTCACTCATCGTCAATATGAATGCGGCAGGTCCCTTGTACTTCCGGCGGCAATTCGACCGCGCGATCGAGCACCTCCGCGCCATTCTCGAGCGAGAGCCCCAATTCATTCCGGCGCTGTTCAATCTCGGCTACGCATACCTCACGGCAGGCAAGCATAACGAAGCGGTCGCAACGTTTGAAAAGGCGGTCGAGCTTTCCGGCACTCGCCAGGGCCTTCCCCCGCTGGCGCATGCCTATGCCGTGGCGGGGAGAACCGAGGAGGCGAGAGATATTCTTGCGAAGTTGAAAACGGGCTTCCCTGGCAGGTATGTGGCCTCGCCTTTGCTCGCGCTCATCCATCTGGGCCTCGGCGAACGCGAGCAGGCCATCGAATTCCTCGAAAAAGGTGTCGATGAGCGTTCCTGCTGGATGGTCTTCCTGAAGATGGATCCCGTTTACGATCCCCTTCGCTCGCATCCCCGCTTCCGCACGATTCTCGAGCGCGTCGGATTCTCTTCTTAGGAAACCAGCGGATGCCCCGCAATGCCTTCGAGAATGCGGTACGGAGCGTGTTGCGGCGC
>Ga0187778_10003119_pt1 | contig 11171 bp, 7 predicted proteins | sample 1015_Q2_SP5_20_M_FD_132418 | JGI IMG/M metagenome (GOLD analysis project Ga0187778, IMG submission 132418) | Tropical peat soil microbial communities from peatlands in Department of Meta, Colombia - 1015_Q2_SP5_20_MG | ecosystem: Environmental > Terrestrial > Soil > Wetlands > Peat | place...
AGCACGAAGTCAAAGTCGCCCATCACCATGAAGCACTGCACGACCTCGGGAAAACTCACTACCCGCTCTTTGAACTTGGGCAGCGACTGCCAGCCGTGGCTCGCAAGCTTGACGTGTACGAGCACCAGCGCATCGAGACCGAGCTTCTCGCGGGACAGCAGCGCGACCCGGCCACGGATCACGCCGCCCGACTCGAGCAGGCTGATCCGCCGCCAGCACGGCGACTGCGACAACCCTACGGATTCGGCGATGTCGGCAGTCGATACCGATGCGTCCTTCTGCAGCGCAGCAAGAATTCTCAGGTCGGTGCGGTCCAGAGGCATGGTGACCCCGTTCTCGTCTGATTCCTGGATAAACTATCCAGACGTAAGCTCATACGCAAATCACTTTGGGCGCTTTCTTCATCCGGCCCGGCGTAGCGTTGGCCCTATAAGCAGGGCGCGAACCCGCGCCCGCGAGAACAGGTAATGCCGCGCATCTCGCGATTGCACGTCCCCAGGCCACCGGCGCGACCCGGTGAGCCGTCCGACTTCAGCTACGTGCAGATCTCCCCGGCAGGGGCCGTCGCACGGCCGGACATCAATGCGCCCGTGCGCGGCATCGAGGAACTCGCCTCGAGCCTCGTGCGCGTGCTCGACGAGCAGCACACCGCGGTCGGCCCCTGGAATCCGCACCTGGAGCCCAGGGAACTGCAGGTCGGGCTGCGCTACATGCTGCTCAACCGGCTCTTCGACGATCGCATGCAGCGCACGCAGCGCCAGGGAAAGATCAGCTTCTACATGCGCGCCTACGGCGAGGAGGCGGTGTCGGTGGCACAGGCGATGGCACTGCGTCCCGGCGACATGCTGTTCCCGTCGTACCGCAACCAGGGCCTGCAGATCGTGCGCGGCCGGCCGCTTCTCGACCTGATGTGCCAGCTGCTTTCGAACACGCGCGACATGTGCAAGGGCCGTCAGCTGCCGGTGATGTATCACTGGGCAGCGGGACGGATCTTCTCCATCTCCGGAAATCTCGCCACGCAGTTTCCGCAGGCGGTGGGCTGGGCGATGGCGGCTGCGATCAAGGGCGAGGACCACATCGCCGCCACCTGGCTCGGCGAGGGCAGCACGGCCGAGGCAGATTTTCACTACGCGCTCCTGTTCGCGTCCGTCTATCAGGCGCCGGTGCTGCTCAACATCGTGAACAACCAGTGGGCGATATCGACGTTCCAGGGCGTGGCCGGCGGTGAGCGGCGCTCATTCGCGGCGCGCGGCCCGGGCGAGGGCATCGCCGGCATCCGCGTCGACGGCAACGATTTTCTGGCGGTCTATTCGGTCACGCAGTGGGCGGCAGAGCGCGCGCGAACGGGCGCAGGCCCGACCGTCATTGAACTCGTGACTTACCGGGCGGGTGCCCACTCGACCAGCGACGATCCGTCGCGCTACCGGCCCAAGGACGACTACGAGCGCTGGCCGCTCGGTGATCCGGTCGAGCGGCTCAAGCAGCACATGATCCGGCTCGGTGAATGGTCCGAGGCGCGCCACACGGCGCTGACCCAGGAGCTCGAGGCACAGGTCACCGCCGGCTGGAAAGAGGCGGTCACCTACGGCACCCTGACCGAAGGGCCGAGGCTCAATCCCGATCTCATGTTCGAGGACGTGTTCGAGAAGATGCCCGAACATCTGAAACAGCAGCAGGCGCAGCTGCGTGCGGAACAGGCGGACCCATGGCCGCCATGAACATGATCCAGGCGCTCAACAGCGCCATGGATTTGAAGCTGGGCCAGGACCCGGACGTGGTGCTCATGGGAGAAGACGTCGGATTCTTCGGCGGCGTGTTCCGCGTCACCGAGGGCCTGCAGCGCAAGTACGGTGAGTCGCGGGTGCTCGACAGCCCGATCGCCGAGGGCGGCCTGGTCGCTACCGCGATCGGCATGGCGGTCAATGGACTGCGGCCGGTGGTCGAGATCCAGTTCGCGGATTACATCTATCCGGCCTACGACCAGATCGCGAGCGAGCTCGCCCGGCTGCGCTACAGAAGCGCCGGCGACTTCCACGCGCCGATCACGATCCGGACTCCGTGCGGCGGCGGCATTCGCGGCGGCCAGACGCACTCGCAGAGCCCGGAGGCTCTGTTCGCTCACATCTGCGGCATCAAGGTCGTGATGCCATCCAATCCCTATGACGCCAAGGGCCTGCTCATCTCGGCCATCGAGGACCAGGACCCGGTGATCTTTTTTGAGCCGAAGCGCATCTACAACGGTCCGTTTGACGGCGATCCGGAGAAGCCGGCCGTGCCGTGGAGTGCGCATCCGCTGGGCGAAGTGCCCACCGGGCATTACACGGTCCCGATCGGCAAGGCAGCGATCGCCAGGCCCGGCAGCGCAGTGACCATCGTGACTTACGGCACGATGGTGCACGTGGCAACCGCGGCGGCGGCGGCGCTCAAAGTGGATGCCGAAGTCATCGACGTGCGATCCATGGTCCCGCTCGACGTGGCGACACTGGTGGCTTCCGTGCGCAAGACCGGCCGCTGCGTCGTGGTGCACGAGGCGACCCGCTTCGGCGGCTTCGGCGCCGAGCTGGTCGCAACCCTGCAGGAGGAGTGCTTCTGGTATCTGGAAGCACCGATTCAGCGGGTCGCGGGCTGGGACACGCCGTATCCGCACGCCTTTGAATGGGAATACTTCCCTGGCCAGAAGCGAGTCGCGGCCGCGCTGCGTGCGGTCATGGGGGCGCGATGAGTCGCTATGTGTTCAAAGTTCCGGACCTGGGCGAAGGCACGGTGTCCGCGGAGATCGTGGACTGGAAGGCCAAGCCGGGCGATGTGGTCGCGGAGGACCAGCCGCTCGTCGAAATGTCGACCGACAAGGCTGTCGTGGAAGTACCGGCGCCGGTCAGTGGTCGCATCGTGTCGCTCGCTGGAGCACCGGGCGACTCGATCCCCGTCGGCGCCGAACTCGTCGTCTTCGACACCGACTCCGCGACCGCGGCAGCACCGGCTGCGCAGCCGGCACCGCCGCCGGCTCCGGCCGCAGCGCCCAAGCCCACGGCAGTCGCACCGGCGCCCGCTGCGTCACCGGTCGCGGCGACGGTCACACCGATCCAGGAAGGCGCGGCGCGCGGGCGAATCATGGCCTCTCCGGCCACGCGCCGGCGCGCGCAGGTCGCGGGCATCGACCTGAGCCGCCTGGCTGGCAGTGGTCCGGGCGGGCGTATCACGCGCGAGGACTTCGAGCAGGCGGCCGCGGCCGCCGCTCCGGCCGCGAGCGACGTCACCGAGATCAAAGTGATCGGCGTGCGGCGCGTCATTGCCGAGCGCATGAGCGAAGCGAAGCGCAACATCCCGCATTTCGCGTACGTCGAGGAGCTCGACATCACCGAGCTCGAATCGCTGCGCCAATACCTGAATGGGCGCGAACCCGGGCAGCCCGCACTCACCTACCTGCCGTTCCTGGTGCTGGCGCTGACGCGCGTGCTGGTCGACTTCCCCCAGTGCAACGCCGTTTATGACGCCACGCGCGGCGTGATCCTCCGGCACCGGGCCGTGCACGTCGGAATCGCGACCCAGACGCCGGACGGGCTCAAGGTGCCGGTGGTCCGAAACGCGCAGGCGCTGACGCTGCGGCCTCTGGCCGCGGAAATCCGCCGCGTCTCGGAAGCAGCGCGCGGCCACCGGGCGCGGCGCGAGGAACTCACAGGATCGACGATTACGGTGACGAGCCTCGGACGCCTCGGCGGCATCGCTTCCACCCCGGTCATCAATGCGCCGGAAGTCGCGATCATCGGCGTCAACAAGGCGGTCGAGCGGCCGGTGGTCTACGAGGGTGCAGTGACCGTGCGCAGGATCATGAACCTGTCATCCTCGTTCGATCACCGTTTCGTCGACGGCTACGACGCGGCCGGCATGATTCAGGCACTCAAGGAACGGCTCGAGCACCCGGCTCGGATATTCATGGACGAATAGGACATCGGAGTTCCCATGGCCAGCAATGCAAAAACCGCGACCAAACAGCCGGCCCGACCGGCCTTCGGCACGCTGCTCGTCGATCACATGGCGATCGCCAGCTACCGCGACGGCCGCTGGAGCGACATGAAGCTTCAGCCGACCGGCCCGATCGAACTCAATCCCGCGGCGCACGTGCTGCACTACGCGAGCACCTGCTTCGAGGGCTTCAAGGCCTATCGCTGGGCGGACGGGTCGATCCACCTGTTCCGCATGGACCGGCACATCGAGCGCATGCGCCAGAGCGCGCGCCAGCTCGTCTTGCCCGAGCCCGACGCTACTCAGCTGGCCATGATGGTCCGGACCGTCGTCGAGCGCTGCCGCGACCAGGTGCCGGAAGCGCCGGGCGCGCTGTACCTGAGGCCGATCCTGTTCGGAACCATGGCCAACATCGGCGCCGCCGCAACCCCGAGTTCGGAAGCCATGCTGATGGTACTCGCGAGCCCGGTCTGGGATTACTTCGCAGGCGGCGCCAAGCCGCTCCGGATCGTGGTCGACGACGTCAACACGCGCACCGCGAGCCACATGGGTGTGGTCAAGACCGGCGGCAACTATGCGGCAGCGATGCTGCCCACCATCAGTGCCCGCGCGCAGTACCAGGCCGACCAGGTGCTGTTCGCGCCCGGCGGGCAGGTCCAGGAGACCGGCGCCGCCAACTTCCTGCTGATCCGGGAAGGTGCGGTACTCACCCGCAGCCTCGACTCGACGTTCCTGCACGGCGTGACCCGCGACTCGCTGCTCGCACTGGCGCGCGATATGGGCTATCAGGTGGCCGAGCGGCCGTTCGACATCGGCGAGATGCTGGCCTGGGTGCGCACCGGTGAGGCGGCGCTCTCGGGTACCGCGGCCGTTCTGTCGGGCGTCGGTACGCTCATCGTCCACGGTCAGGAGCATGCGGTTGCCGGCGGGGAGGTCGGACCGCAGACGCGGCGCCTGCGCGAAGCCCTGGTCGCCATCCAGCGCGGACAGGCGCCCGACCGCCACGGCTGGACGCAGCGCGTCTGAGGCAGGGCGGTCTTCGAACCGCCGACTCGCTGCCGCGCGCGCGGCTGTGCTGTAATCGGGTGCCCGGTACTGCGAGGGGCACTCGATGGCGCGCACCGGCGATGAGATAGTCCTCACCACCTGTCCGCGCGACTGTTACGACAGCTGCGGCATCGCCGTCATCCGTCGCGCGGGGCGGGTTCACCACATTCGCGGCAATCCTGCCCACCCGGTCAGCCGCGGCACGCTGTGCGGCAAGTGCTCAACCGCGTACAACCGCGAGTGGCTGGACCCGAATGTCCGGCTGACCACACCGCTAAAGCGCATCGGCCGCAAGGGCGAGGCGCGGTTCGCGCCCGTGGGCTGGGACGAAGCGATCAGCGAGATCGCGGGCCGGCTGACGGAAATCGCCGATCGCTACGGCGCGGAGCGAATTCTCAACGCCCACTACACCGGGACTATTTCGCTGCTGGCCACCAACGCGCCCATGCGCTTCTTCAATCGCCTGGGAGCGACCGAGGTGGTGCCGGACACGATCTGCAACATGGCCGGACACGTGGCGCTGCGCTACGTCTACGGCACCTCCGTGGACGGTTTTGATCCACGCACTGCTGAGGACGCGGCCTGCGTCATCGTTTGGGGTGCAAACCCGTCCGCGTCCGCACCGCACGCCCACGATCACTGGCTGCCGGAAGCGCCCGGTACCGTCATCGTCGTCGATCCGATCCGCACGGCGACCGCGGCTGCCGCGGACATTCACCTGCAGCTGTTTCCGGGGAGCGACGCGGCGCTCGCCTTTGCGCTACTGCACGTCCTCGAGCGTGATGGGCTTGTCGACCGGGACTTTCTCGACCGGCACACCCTGGGTTGGGACGAACTGAAAGCCCTGCTTCCCTCCTGCACACCTGACTGGGGCGCAGAGATCACCGGTGTCCCTGCGAGCCGCATCGTTGAGGTGGCGCACCTCTATGGCAAGGGTCCGTCACTGCTCTGGCTCGGTCAGGGCCTGCAGCGCCAGCCGACCGGCGGCAACGTCATGCGGGCGCTGGCGGCGTTGCCGGCCGTGACGGGCAATCTTGCAAAGCCCGGAGCCGGTGTTCTCTATCTCAACGGCAATCCCGCCGTGCGTGGCATTGACGAAAGTCTGGTGACCGGCGCACACCTCGCCCGCACGGCGCCGGCCACGATGAGTCACATGGATCTGCCGGGCGCGCTCGAGGATCCCGCGCGCGCCCGCTCGCTCATCGTCTGGAACATGAACCCCGCCGGCTCGAGCCCGAACCAGACACAGCTCAAGCGCGCGCTGTCCCGCGAGGACCTGTTTACGGTGGTGGCGGATTTGTTTGCGACCGATACCACGGCCTACGCGGACTTCGTGTTGCCAGCCGCGAGCTTTCTCGAATTCGACGATCTGGTGCTGTCTTATTTCCAGCTCACGGTGTCGGCGCAGAAGAAGGTCATGGAGCCTTTGGGGCAATCACTGCCCAACACCGAGATATTCCGGCGCATCGCCCGGGCCATGGGCTTCCAGGACCCGGAATTCCGGGAAACCGACAGTCAGATCATCGATCGCGTCCTCAAGGACGGCGGGCTGGGCGAAACGTTTGCATCGCTTGCATCGAAGGGAACAGTCTGGTCTCCGGCCAAGCCGGTGGTTCAATTCGAGGACCTCAAATTCGCGACGCCGAGTGGCCGCATCGAACTCGCATCCAGTCAGGCGCAGGCGGACGGATTTCCACTCGTACCGCAGCCGTGGGCGGACCGGCGGCCGGGCCGCGGCCGGCTGCGATTACTCTCGCCCGCTCACGTCTGGCTCTTGAATACCAGCTTTGGCAACGTGGGTCGCGTCATCACTCGGATCGGGCCGGCGACGATCGTGTTGCATCCACGAGATGCGCAAGCGCGCGGACTGGCAGCGGACGATCAGGTGCTGGCTAAGAACGCCACCGGCAGCCTCGAACTCACGGTCGCCGTCTCCGACGAGGTGCCGCAAGGTGTCGCGCTCTCGCACAAGGGCCGCTGGCTGTCGGGCGAACCCGCGGGCGCCAACGTCAACATCCTGAACCCGGGTATCAAGACCGACATGGGCGACAGCACCGCCGTGCATTCGGTGGAGATCGAGTTGAGTCGCGTCAAGGCGCCATCCCGTGTCGCCCACCGAGGCACGCCCGGCACTGCCCGCGCCTGAATCATGACTGCGGGCGAAACCTCAATTCCGCAGGCACCTGAGCTCAAGCGGGCCCTGTCCTACTGGGACCTTGTCGTCTACGGGCTCGCCTACATCGCGCCGTTCGCGCCGCTCACGACGATCGGATTTGTCTGGCAGGCGTCCAACGGCCTGATCGCGCTGGCCTACGTGCTGGGCGGCGTGTGCATGTACTTCACGGCCAAGAGCTACGCGCTCATGACCGAACGCGCCCCGTCGGCAGGGTCGGTCTACGGATTTGCGCGCTACGCGCTCGGTACCTTCCCGGGATTTCTCGCGGGATGGATGATCCTGCTCGATTACCTGCTCATTCCCGCGTTCGTCTACGTGCTGGTCGCAGTCGCGGCAGGCACGCTGGTGCCCGGGCTCGACCGCGCGCTGACGGTCATCCTGGTCGCCGCGTTCACCCTCACGGTCAACTGGTTCGGCATCACCGTCACCTCGCGCGCCAATTTCATGGCCGTCGCCCTGCAGGTAATACTGCTGGTCGGGCTGCTCGGCTTTTGCCTGATTGCGCTCTATGGCGGCAAGGGCAACGGTGCATTGACGCTGGCGCCCCTGTACGTCCCCGGGCACCTGAACCTCGGTAGCGCATTCGCCGGCACTTCCATCTGCATCCTGTCGTTCCTGGGCTTCGACGCCATCTCGACGCTCGCCGAGGAAGTCCGGGGCTCCGACCGGCGCATCATCGGCCGCGCCATCATCGCGACTCTGGTGCTCTCTGCCGTGTTCTTCCTGCTGGTCGCGTGGATCCTCGGAAATCTGATGCCCGGGTTCACCATCAAGGATCCGGCCGAGGCGCCGTATACGCTGGCAGCGTGGGCGGTGGGAGCGTGGGCGTCGCTGGTGCTGGCCTGGGCGCAAGTGCTGGTCGTCGGGCTCTCGAACGCGCTACCCATGCAGGTCGGCGTTGCGCGCGTGCTCTACGCCATGGGCCGCGACCACCAGCTGCCGCGCGCGCTCGGCCGCGTGCATCCGCGCTACCGGACCCCGCACGTGGCCATGCTGGTGAGTTCGGCGATTTCGCTCGCCATCGCGCTCCTGATGCGCGATCGCATGGATGAACTGGCGACCATCGTCAATTTCGGTGCGCTCAGCGGGTTTTTCCTGCTGCACGTATCGGTGCTGGCGCTCTTCGCGCGCCGTGAGCAGTCGCGTCAGTGGTTTACCCACTGGGCCGTGCCGGTGTGCGGCATTGCGGTGGTGCTGGCGGTGTTCTCCGGCATGAGCCAGATGGCACTCAAGGTCGGCTGCACCTGGCTCGCGATCGGCGCGATCTACGGTTGGATCCTGCACGTCAAGCATCGCGACGTTCTGCACGCGCAGCTCTAGCGATGACCGGGCGTGGTAGAAGCCCGCTCGATGGCGCGGTGGCCGGGCCCTGTCTGCGATACTAGAACTTGATTCAACGGGCGGACGACAAACCGTGTCCGATTCGACGAGCATGGGGGGCGTCAGCCGCGAGCGCATCGCGGCCTTCTACGAGACTGAACGCGCGCGCTACCGGCGCGAGCGGCCGGCGTCACACGCTGCAGCTACCGAGAGCGGGTTCTACAGTGGCGTGCCCTTGCACTGGATGCTCGACTGGCCGATGCCGTATCCGCTGGTGGTCGCGCGCGCCCAGGGGGCAATGCTGACCGACATCGATGGCATCGAGCATGTCGATTTCTGCCTAGGGGACACTGGCAGCATGTTCGGTCACGCTCCGGAGCCGGTTGTTCGCGCCATCCGCGAACAGTCAGCCCGTGGCATCGCATTCATGCTGCCGACCGAGGATTCGATCGCGTGCGGGAGATTGCTGGCGGAGCGCTTCGGCCTTCCGCTCTGGCAGATCGCGACCACGGCTTCCGATGCCAACCGGTTCGCTCTGCGCGTGGCGCGCGCGGTGACCGACCGGCCGAAGATACTGGTGATGAATGGCTGCTACCACGGCGCCGTGGACGAGACCTACGTTGCGCTCAAGGATGGCCGCGCCATCAACCAACCGGCGCTCATCGGCCAGTTCACCGACCTCACGCAGGAGACGCAGGTCGTCGAGTTCAACGATCTGGCCGGACTCGAGACTGCACTCCTCGGGCGCGATGTGGCGTGCGTCATCACCGAGCCCGTGCTCACCAACTGCTGCATGGTGCTGCCGGAACCCGGCTACCACGAAGGATTGCGGCAGCTGACCCGCAGCTACGGGACGCTGCTGCTGATCGATGAGACGCACACGATCTCGAGTGGTCCGCGCGGCTATACCGGCGCGTACGGCCTGGAACCGGACATCTTTGTACTCGGCAAGCCGATCGCGGGCAGTATTCCGACCAGCGCTTGGGGATTTACCGCCGAGATCGCGGAGGCGTGGAGTCGGGTCACGCGAGAAAAACCGTCCGGCCACTCCGGGCTTGGGACGACCCTGTCCGCCAATGCACTGTCAATGGCAGCGATGCGCGCTGTGCTAACGGAAGTCATGACCGACGCCGCGTATGCACACATGGAAAACATGGCGGAGCGGCTCGCCGACGGTCTGGCCCGCGCAATCGGTGCTGCGGATCTGCCATGGCACGTCGCGCGCGTCGGCGCGCGGGTCGAGTTCATCTGCGCGCCCGGGCCGCTCAAGAACGGATCCGAGGCGCGCCGGGCACAGGTGCCACCGCTCGAGCGCGCCGTGCACGTCGGTCTCGTCAATCGCCGCTGTCTGATCGCACCCTTTCACAACATGATGCTCGTCTGTCCGGCAACTACTCGTTCCCAGGTGGATCAGTTGATATCCGCCTTCACCGAGATTACGCAGGCGCTCGTCGCATGACCGAGCTGGCTTCGATCCGCGCGCCGGTTGAAGAGGCGAAGGAATTTCTCGCCAGACACCCCGAGGTCGAGGCTATTGATCTCGTGTTGATCGATCCCAACGGCATCGGCCGCGGCAAGATACTGCGCCGCCACGAGCTCCTGCCGCTCTTTGAACGCGGCCGTCACCTTCCGACGTCGATTCTCGGGCTCGATGTGCTGGGCGAAGACGTTGAAGGCACGGGACTTGTCTGGGACGTCGGTGACGCCGACCGGCTGGCGTGGCCCATTGCTGGAACGCTGAAGCCGATGTCGTGGACGTCGCCGCCTCGGGCTCAGGTCCTGGTATCCATGTTCGAACTCGACGGTACCGCGATGGCCGCCGATCCGCGCCACGCGATGCTGCGGGCAATTGCTGCCCTGAAACAGCGCGGCCTGTCGCCGGTCGGCGCGTTCGAGCTCGAGTTCTTCCTGCTGGCAACCGATCGCGGCCCGGACGGGCAGATTCGTCCTGCGCCGGCGCCACTCGATCGCCGGCCGGCCAGCGGCACCCAGGTCTACGGGCTTGAAGAACTGGACGGGATGCAGCCGGTCATGCGTGACGTGTATGAGGCGGCACGCGCACAGGACTTGCCCCTCGAGACACTGATCTCCGAGTACGCGCCCGGCCAATACGAGCTCACGCTGCACTACCGGAATGAGATTGCCCGCGCGGCCGATGACCTGGTGATGCTGAAGCGCCTGGTGCGTGGTGTCGCCCGCCGGCACGGGATTTCCGCGTGCTTCATGGCCAAGCCGTTGTCCGCAGCGGCCGGCTCCGGCATGCATCTGCACGTATCGCTGGCAGATTCATCTGGCCACAACGCGTACGCGGGCGCTCAGGAGTCGCAGCCCAACACTCTCCTGCGGCACTCGATTGGGGGCTTGCTGGCGGCCCTGCCGGAATCGATGCTGGTATTTGCGCCGCACGCAAACTCGTGGCGCCGGCTGGTGGCTAACAGCTACGCACCGATCACACCCAGCTGGGGGTTGAATAACCGCAGCGTGGCGGTGCGCGTTCCGGCGGGACCTTCTGAAGCGCGACGCTTCGAGCACCGCGTAGCAGGTGTGGACGCGAACCCTTATCTTGTCGCCGCGACGGTGCTTGCGGCGGTTGTGCGCGGACTGACCGACGCGAGCGAACCCGCCCCCGCGGTGACCGGCAACGGCTACGAGGTTCCGGTGTCAC
>Ga0187778_10003123_pt1 | contig 11163 bp, 6 predicted proteins | sample 1015_Q2_SP5_20_M_FD_132418 | JGI IMG/M metagenome (GOLD analysis project Ga0187778, IMG submission 132418) | Tropical peat soil microbial communities from peatlands in Department of Meta, Colombia - 1015_Q2_SP5_20_MG | ecosystem: Environmental > Terrestrial > Soil > Wetlands > Peat | place...
GCGAACACGGCGATTTTCTCGGTGGTGAATGGGGTGCTGCTGAAGCCGTTACCCTATCCGGAGCCACAGGAGTTGGTGGCGTTATATACGCGAGCCGCACAATTTGCAGAGTCGTCGATTTCATATCCCAACTTCCTGGACTGGCAGCGGGAGAACCGTTCTTTTTCCGATCTGGCCGCATACCGTTCCGATGATTTTAATCTCACGGGAATGGGCGAACCGGAGCGGTTAAAGGCGGAAATGGTTTCAGCGACTTTTTTTCCACTCCTCGGCGTGAAACCAGTTATCGGTCGAACTTTCAGCGAATCGGAAGACCAGCTAGGTGGAGCGCCGGTGGCTCTCATCAGCGAGGGACTTTGGAAACGAAAATTCGGGTCTTCCGCGGAGGTGGTTGGAGGGTCTCTTGACCTTAACGACACCTTGTACACCATTGTCGGCATAATCCCCGGGAGCTTTCATTACCAGAACGTGAACTTCGGCGACGACAAAGACGTGTATGTTCCCATCGGACAGTGGAACGACCCGATATTTCGGGATCGCCACACCGGCATGGGCATGGATGCCATCGGGAGATTGAAGCGGGGGTCACGATAGAGCAGGCGAAAGCCGATATGGATGCCGTCGCCGGCCACCTGGCGAAAATCTACCCCGATAGCAACAAAGATTCGGGCATTAGTCTGGTGCCGCTGAAGCAAAACCTGGTTGGGGACAAGGACAGCCTTGCTGGAGACATCCGCCCCTTCCTCCTCGTGCTTCTAGCGGCCGTGGGATTCGTGCTGCTGATCGCTTGTGCCAACGTGGCCAATCTCCTGCTGGCTCGATCCACGGGGCGGATGCGGGAATTTGCGGTTCGAACGGCGCTCGGGGCAAGTGGAGTTCGAATTGCTCGTCAAGTTCTGACTGAAAGCGTGCTATTGGCATTAGGCGGCGGAGCGCTAGGACTGTGCTTCGCCGCGTGGGGAACGCAGGCAGCCATCCGAGCGCTGCCCGATGCCTTGCCCCGCGCCGATGAAATTCATGTGAATGGCCAGGTGCTGCTGTTCACATTCGGGGCTTCGATGCTTGCCGGTATTTTGTTTGGCTTGATACCAGCATTCAAAACCCTCCACACGAATCTTCAAGAGACTCTGAAAGAAGGCGGCAGGGGCGCGATTGGACGACATCGCGGCCAAGGCATGATTGTGGCCGCAGAAATGGGACTTGCGTTGCTGCTGCTGGCTGGTGCTGGGTTGATGATACGGAGCCTGGGAAAACTCTGGGACGTGAATCCCGGATTCGATGCGCACAACGTGCTGAGCTTCGATCTTACCGCGAGCAAGCCGTTGGGGAGCAACCCGGCGGGAATCCGATCGGCTTTTCGTCAACTCCACGACGCCATGGCTGCTGTGCCGGGCGTCCAGAGCGTTTCACTGACGGCCGGGTCTTCTCCCATGTGGAGTGATTCCGAACTTCCTCTGTGGTTGCAAGGCGAACCCAAGCCGGCCTCACAGTCGGAAATGAAGAACTCTCTTTTTTACCTGGTGCAGCCAGACTATCTCAAGGTCATGCGGACCCCTCTCAAGCGCGGCCGTTTTCTGAGCGAGTCGGACAACGAAACCACGCCCTTTGTGATTGTGATCGATGAAGAATTCGCGAAGCAGTTCTTTCGCGACCGCGATCCCATTGGCCAACGCGTGAACTTCAGCATCCTAAACACAACCGCTGAGATCGTGGGAATCGTCGGGCATGTGAAGCAGTGGGGACTGGACGAGAACACCAGTTCCCCGGTTCATGCCCAATGTTATTTCTCCCTTCTACAGGTTCCTGATTCCTTCCTGAGCTTATTTGCGCATGGCATGGGAGTCGTGGCCCAGACCCGGCCCGATTTTGCCCGCAATGGGCGTCCGTTTATTGCCGCCGTGCAATCCCTGAATCACGAAATTGTGGTCGATCGGGCCAAGCCGATGGTGGAGGTTATTGCCGAGTCGCTGGCGGCCAAGCGCTTCGCCATGATGCTGCTGGGCGTATTTGCCGGGCTGGCGACGGTGCTTGCCTCGGTGGGGATTTATGGAGTGATTTCCTATATTGCAAGCCAGCGGACTCACGAGATCGGAATCCGGATGGCGCTGGGCGCGAGGCAGGTCGACGTATTGCGGATGGTGCTTTCACAGGCGGGAAAAATGGCGGTGGTCGGGGTTGGGGTTGGCGTGATGGCAGGGTTTGGACTGATGCGCCTGATGTCCAGCTTGTTGTTTGGAGTAAGCAGCCACGATCCGATGACGTTTTCGGCGGTCGCATTGCTTCTGATCCTGGTTGCTTTAGCGGCATGTTATGTACCGGCTCGGCGAGCCGCGAAGGTCGATCCTATGGTGGCATTGAGGTACGAGTGATATGGAAAGCGTGCTGCAAGATATTCGTTACGGCGTGCGGATGCTAAAGAAATCGCCGGCATTCACGGCGGTCGCGGTGATTACGCTGGCATTGGGAATCGGGGCGAACACCACGATTTTCAGTATGGTGGATTCGTTCCTGTTGCGGCCGCTTCCGGTCCAGGATCCGGGACAGCTCACGGTGCTCTCGCAAACTATCTCGCAAGCAAAGAAGAACGACACCAACATTCCGATTTTCTCAATCGCTGAATACCGTGATTTGCGCAGCCAAACATCGGGAGTCTTCTCCGGCATACTCGCCTGGCAATACGGAATGGACGGTTTGAGCGCAAACGGGAAGACGGATCGCGTTCTGACCAATTATGTCAGCGGAAATTATTTTTCGCTGCTTGGACTCAGGCCGGCCTTGGGACGATTCATCCTGCCATCCGAAGGGGAGGTAATAGGCGCCGATGGGGTGATGGTGCTCAGTTATTCGTATTGGAAGGCGCGTTTTGGCGGCGATTCGGAGATCATCGGGAAATCAGTCACGCTGAATGGGCGGCCGTTCACGATTGTGGGCGTCGGGCCCGAGGGGTTCGATGGAATCAGTTCGATTGTGCGTTGCCAGGCATTCCTGCCGTTGGGAATGGCCATTGTTGAGGGGTATCCCAACGACTTCATGACGAACCGGCAAATACGCAGCGATTTTTTGTATGCGCGGCTGGCACCCGGTGTGAATTTGAAGAATGCGCAGGCTACGCTGGACGTAGTCGGGCAACGGCTGGCACAACAATATCCCGGAACAGATCGAGATCGGATTCTGCGAGCTACTCCAGAGCTGCGCTCCCGGCCCAATCCCGATCCCAACAACACCATCATGATCATCTCCGGACTGTTTCTGGGGCTGGCGATTTTGGTGCTGCTGCTGGCGTGCGTGAACGTGGCCAATATTCTCCTGGTGCGGGCGACAGTGCGCATGCGGGAAATGGCCATCCGCGCCGCCCTGGGTGCAGCTCGTGTACGCCTTATCCGGCAATTGGTCACGGAAAGCGTCGTACTGGCTCTCACGGGGGGAGTGGCAGGAGTTCTGCTCGGATTGTTTGGCAGTTCTTTCTTGAGCTCAATAAACCTGCATCTGGATGTCCCGCTGCGACTGGATTTCAGCTTTGATTGGCGAGTTTTTGCTTTCGCGCTGGGTATCGCGTTGTCTACGGGAGTGATCGTCGGTTTGCTGCCAGCCATTCGCGCATCGCATCAGAATGTGGGTACATTGTTGCACGAAGCCGGGCGGGGAGTGGTTGCAGGACGCCATCGACTCCGCGACATTCTGGTGATAGTACAGGTGGGCGGCTCGTTGATGCTCCTCATCATTGCCATGCTGTTCATGCGCAGCCTGGGCAAGGCGCAACAAAGCGATCTCGGCTTCGATGCTTCCGGTTTGCTGAATTTCACGATGGACCCGACTGAAATTGGTTATAGCCAGGAACAAGGGCGCGCTTTTTACAAGAACTTGTTAGATCGGGTGCGTGCTTTGCCCGGGGTCGAAGCGGCGACTGCCGCAAATTCGGTGCCGATGGGATATTTCGGGAACTTCGATACGCTTGAAGTAGATGGCTATACACCGCCTCCGGGACAACCAGCGCCAGTACTCGCTTATAACGCAGTCCTGACGGAATATTTGCGAACACTGAAAATTCCATTGCTGCGAGGCCGGACCATCGAGGAACGCGATGTCGATAGCAGTCCCTTTGTTGCCGTGGTGAACGAGACCATGGTTAAACGGTTTTGGCCAAACCAGGATCCTATCGGCCGACACTTCAAGTTGCGGCAAGAACCGCAGCATTCGATCGAAGTAGTGGGAGTGGTAAAGGACTCGCGATTCCAAGGCATCACGGGACCTATCAATCCTTATTTCTATGTGCCCATCGCGCAACACTATGCCGGGAACTCGCTGGCTACGCTGCAAGTGCGCAGTTCGGTGGCGCCAGCAACCATGATTCCGCAAGTCGAGTCAATCATTGATTCCCTTGCGCCGTCGATGCCGGTTTTCGACGTGCAGACGATGCCCCAGGCGCTGGACACGCTGAACGGTTTGCTGCTTTTCCAAATCGGAGCGGGCCTGGCGGCAGCGCTGGGGTTGCTCGGACTGATTCTGGCGATTGTTGGAGTATATGGAGTGATCTCGTATTCCGCCAGCCAGCGGACGCACGAGATTGGCATTCGCATGGCGATTGGCGCCCAGCCCATGGAAATTTTGAAGATGGTTTTTCGGCAGGGATTGATCATTGTTTCGGTTGGCCTGGTGGTTGGGCTGGCGGCGGCATTCGCGAGCGCACGAGTGCTTAAGGGTTTCCTGGCCGTGAGTGCGACCGATCCGGCGACTTATATCTCCGTGGCTGCGGCGCTGTCGCTGGTTGCGCTATTTGCATGTTATGTGCCGGCGCGACGAGCGACCAAAATTGATCCCATGGTGGCGCTGCGCGAGGAGTGAGTTCGTAAAATCCTGGAAAAGGGACGCGCGGAAGAAAGTTGACGACGTTCACGTGGAGTAAGAAATGATTCAGTTGCGCAATGTGGAACGGGCTTACAAAACTGGCGCAGGCGCAACTTATGTGTTGCGGCGCATCAATTTCGATGTTCGCGAAGGCGAGTTTGTGACCATTATGGGTCCATCAGGATCGGGAAAATCGACCCTGTTGAGCATCATCGGCATGCTGGATGACAGTTGGACGGGCGAGTATCAGCTTCTTGACCAGGCGGTTCACAAGCTGGACCGAAAGAAGCGCGCTGACTTAAGCCGCAAGTATGTTGGTTTCGTCTTCCAGAGCTATCACCTGATCGACACGCTCACGGTGTATGAGAACCTGGATGTCCCGCTTTCCTACCGCAATATTTCTCGACCACAACGAGCCGGCATGGTGGCGGAAATCCTCGACCGCTTTCAGATTGTCGGCAAGAAGGACCTATTTCCGAACCAGCTGTCGGGCGGTCAGCAACAGCTGGTGGGAGTGGCGCGGGCGGTAGTGGGAAATCCGAAGCTGATTCTTGCTGACGAGCCAACCGGAAATCTGCATTCCAGCCAGGCAAAAGAAATTATGGAGTTGTTCAAGAAGCTGAATGACCGGGGCACGACCATCGTCCAAGTCACCCATTCGGACCTAAATGCTTCCTACGGGCACCGCACGATTCAGTTGTTTGACGGCTGGATCACGAGCGATCCGGCGAGTCCGCGAGCGGCTAGTCCGGCGGCGGTTGCGACATAGCTATTTGCGAACTATGAGTCCAAGCGCCGGGCGAAGAGGTGTTAGGGCTTCGCTACAAATGATTGCACTCCGCTACGAGTGAGTTCATTCACATTTAGGAGAGTCATGAAAAGCGAAAAAGCAAGGATCAGTCGCGTCAGCACAAGAGGCTTGGCCGCCAAACTCATGCTGTGCATCGCAATCGGACTGTCGAGTGGAGCGGCGCAGGGGCAGAATTTTCTGGATTACTCCAAGCCAAAGAGTTATTTCCCTAACCCATTTGCGCCCTACATCGCGCGGCAAGTGCCCCCGCCGAGTTTCGGGAATACTCCGCGAATTGAAACCTTGCTGAAAGATGGCAAGCTGCAGCTATCGCTAACTGACGCAGTTGCGCTTGCGCTGGAGAACAATCTTGACTTAGCGATCGCGCGATTCAATCTGTCGATTGCTGATACTGACATTCTGCGGGCGAAATCGGGGCAAGCGGTGCGCGGTGTCGATACCGGACTGGTGCAAGGCACTCCCGGGGGTGGGATCGGAGGATTTGGAACCGGGGCGCCGGGCGCGGGCGCGGGCGGTACATCCGGCGGAGCTGGCGGCGCGGGTACGGGCGCATCCGGCTTGGTGCAGTCGACTCTGGGCGTGGGCACGCCAATCGACACGCTCGACCCAATTGTGAGTGGGGGGATGACGATCGATCACGCGACGATCCCGGAGGCGAACAAGGTGCTGTACGGGGTGTCATCGCTGCAACAAAACGCCGGAGTTGCAAACTTCAATTACACGCAGGGCTTCTCGAGCGGCACGCTGATGAGCCTGAATTTTAATAATGACCGGATCACCAACAACAGCCTGTTCAGTATTCTTTCTCCTGAGCTGGACAGCGGCTTTCGGCTGACCCTGCGGCAGCACTTGCTGGCGGGCTTCGGCCTGGGTCCAAACATGCGATTCATACGCATCGCGCGCACAAACCGGGAAATTTCGGATGTCGCTTTTCGCGCCCAGGTAATTGCCACGGTTTCTCAGATCCAGAATATTTATTGGGACCTGGTGAATGCCTATGAGGATGTAAAGGTTAAGGAGCGTTCATTGGAACTGGCGGAGAAAACGCTTTCTGATGACCGTGAGCAAGTGCGCATCGGGGCGATTGCTCCCATGGAAGTGATGAAGGCGGAAGGTGAGGAAGCGACAGCCAACCAGGACCTGCTGCTCTCGCAAAACGAATTGCAGTTACAGGAACTGCTGATCAAGAACGCGGTCACGCGCGATCTTAGCGACCCGGTGCTGGCATCCGCCTCAGTAATTCCGACGGATACCATGAACATTCCCGGAAAGGAGCCGGTGACGCCGATCCAGGATTTGATCAAGGATGCGGAGCAGCATCGCCCCGAACTGGCGGAAGCCCGCATGGACCTGAGCAACCGTGAGATTTCGAAGAAAGCGGCCGCGAATGCCATGAAGCCGCAACTGGATTTGGTGGCGTGGTATGGCGCCTACGGCCTGGCTGGCCTGCAGAATACGGCCTATGACGGGCCTGCGATTCAGCCGGTGACGCCCTCGGGATATTCGACCGCTTTTACGAATCTATTCAAGAACAATTCGCCGGACTATGCGATCGGGTTGAACCTGAGTATTCCTCTGCGCAATCGGGCCGCGCAGGCTGATCAGATTCGGTCGCAGTTGGAATACCGCCAGGCCCAATTGCACTTGCAGCAGTTGCAGAACCAGATCGGGATCGAGGTACGAAACGCGCAGTTTGCGCAGCTGCAGAACCGTTCGCGGGTGGATACGGCTCGCAAGGCACGCGATCTGGCCCAGCAAACCTTCGACATCGAGCAGAAGAAGAAAGCCCTAGGCGCGTCTACGAGCAATCTTGTATTGCAAACCCAGAGAGACTTGGCGCAGGCTGAGTCGAATTTTGTAGCCGCGATGTCGGCGTATGAGAAGTCGCGAGTGGAATTGGACCGTGCGACTGGTTTGACACTGACCCATTCCGGGATCGAAATTCAGGACGCGGAAAAAGGGGTGGTGCAACAAATGCCCCATTTTTCGGGAGTGGCACCGGTTGGCAATATTCCGCCGGACAACACAAGGATGGATCAGAATTGAGTCCTGTGGCGAATGTCGACGTGGAAAAGGATAAAATCCAGACACGCGTGGCCACGAGCACCCATAGCGCTGCCCGGTTGCTGATCGCCGACGATCAGCGGGATGTGCTGGAGGCGCTGCGCCTCCTGCTGAAACCGGAAGGGTTCGCGGTGGAAGCGGTCACTTCGCCGGCAGGTGTGCTCGACGCGCTTGGTACTCACGAATTCGACGCCATCTTGATCGATCTTAACTACACGCGGGATACGACCTCCGGACAGGAAGGGCTGGATTTACTTTCGCGCATTCAAGCGATTGACAGCACGCTTCCGGTGATTGTGATGACCGCGTGGGGAAGCGTCGAGCTAGCAGTGGAAGCCAGGCGTCGCGGGGCACGGGATTTTATTCAAAAGCCATGGGAGAACGCGCGGCTGCTAGCGATATTGCGCACACAGATTGAATTGGGGGGTGCTCTGCGGAACAGCCAGCGGCTGGAGGCAGAAAACCGACTATTGCGGGCCGAGGGACTTCCCAAATTCATTGCCCACTCGGAATCGATGCAGCCGGTGTTGCGTCTGATCAGCAGCGTAGGCCCGTCCGACGCGAATGTGCTAGTCACCGGCGAACATGGCAGCGGCAAAGAGGTGGTGGCGCGGACGCTTCATGGATTGTCCACGCGATCGTCTCGTCCGCTGGTGGCGGTCAACACCGGAGGCTTGCCAGAAGGGGTTTTTGAAAGCGAACTGTTTGGCCACGTGAGAGGAGCGTTTACCGACGCGAAGACGGACCGGATCGGCCGGTTCGAACTGGCGCATAACGGAACTTTGTTCTTGGACGAGATTGCCAATATTCCGCTTTCGCAACAGGCAAAATTGCTGCGGGTGCTGGAAAGCGGAGAGATGGAGCGGGTGGGATCGTCACAAACGCGGCGCGTCGATGTGCGAATTATTTCGGCGACCAACGCTGACCTGAATCAGGAGGTCGCGGGTGGCCGCTTCCGTCAAGATCTTCTGTTTCGATTGAACACCATCGAGATCCAGATTCCTCCGCTTCGGGAGCGGCGATCTGACATTCCCTTGCTGGCCAACTATTTCCTCGAACGCTATTCGCAACGTTACCGGAAGCCAGTGAAAACCTTTGATCCAGCCGCAATGCAGTCTATGCTGGAGTATGCCTGGCCGGGAAATGTGCGGGAACTGGACCACGCGGTCGAACGAGCGGTGCTGTTGTCCAGCGGGGAGGCGGTTCGGGTCAGCGACCTTAGTCTTAAAGCGCCGCGCGAGAGCACGCAACGCATGGAGGAGCTTAGCTTAGAAGAAGTCGAGTCTCTCTTGATCCGCAAAGCAGTCGACCGTTATGGTGGGAACATCAGCCAGGCAGCGGAGGCTCTGGGGCTGAGCCGCAGCGCACTTTACCGCCGTCTGCAGAAATATGGAATCGGAAGCAGCTAACGAGTTAAGTACTGCCCGCATGGGTGCGGCCCCAGTCTCCCATTCTCAAGTTCGCCCCCGCCCGAAGGCAAAACGCCGTCTGAGTCACGAAAACCGGGTTCTGCTGCTGGCGCTGGCTTCTGGCGCGCCAGCAATTTTGCTTTCGATGGTTCTACTCTGGACTGGCCAACAGGACCCTGGCTCGCGCTGGAGCATCACGTTTCTGCTCTTCACTATCTGGCTCGGTTGTGCCTTCGGAGTGCGCGGGGCGGTGATTCGGCCTCTGCAGACGCTCTCCAACATGCAATCGGCGTTGAGGGAGGGCGATTTCTCGTTTCGCGTCAGGGGCGCCAAAGCAGGAGATGCGCTTGGCGAACTGATGCTGGAGGTGAATACCCTTTCGGAGATGCTGCGCGAACAGCGGCTGGGTGCGATGGAGGCGAGCGCGCTCCTCACCACGGTGATGACTGAAATTGATGTTGCGGTTTTCGCATTCGATGGCGAGCAACGGTTGCGTTTAGTGAACCGGGCCGGTGAACGCGTGATGGCGCAAAATGCCGAACGGCTGGTCGGCAAAACCGCTGAAGAGCTGGGATTGCTGGAGTGTCTGGAAGGCGAGTCGGCACGCACACTGGAGAAGAATTTTCCGGGGCAGTCTGGGCGTTGGGGATTTCGAAGGTCGGTATTCCGGCAAAGGGGCAAGCCCCATTACCTGCTGGTGCTCGCCGACCTCAGCCGCGCCTTGCGCGAAGAGGAACGTCAGGCGTGGCAGCGTCTGGTACGAGTTCTTGGACATGAATTGAACAACTCGTTAGCGCCGATTTGTTCGATCGCCGGCAGCCTGGAAGACATCATGAAACGCGAGGCGCGCGCAGCGGATTGGGAGGATGATTTGCGGCGCGGGCTGAGAGTAATTCACGAGCGATCGGATGCGTTGAGCCGGTTCATGCGGGACTACTCTCGACTGGCGCGATTGCCGAAACCCGAGCTTCGCCGCACGGATCTGGGAACGCTGGTTCGAACCGCAGCGGGCCTGGAAACCCGCGCCCTTATCGAAATTGATCCGGGGCCGGAAATCACGTTGAACGTTGATCCGGACCAGTTGCAGCAGGTGCTGATCAACCTGATTCGCAATGCCGTGGATGCGTCCCTCGATAAAGGTGGGAATGTGAGAGTGGGCTGGAGGAAGAACGGCAACTGGGTCAGTCTACTGGTGCAGGATGAAGGCCCGGGCATTGCCAACCCCGCGAACTTGTTTGTTCCTTTCTTTACCACCAAGCCGGGAGGATCGGGCATCGGCCTGGCGCTGAGCCGGCAAATTGCCGAAGCCCACGGCGGAAGCTTGTTAGTGAGAAATCGGGTGGGTGGAAAAGGCTGCGAAGCAGTCATCCAGCTACCGCTGGGGAGCTGAAAAAGTTCGTTCCGCTCAGGATGATAAGTTGGAGGGGGCTGATGTGTGTTCGCGAAAGAAATTTTCCCGGTGCGCAGCGTCACGAAAGGCCTCGGTGCCACCAGGACGGGTGGTTGAAAGTGCGCCGGCCAGATTTCCCCACGCCAGGCATGTAGCAAGATCGGCGCCACGGACATACTGACAGAGAAACCCGGCATCGAAACTGTCCCCTGCACCTACCGGGTCGGTCACTTTCAGTTGAATTGCAGGGCAATCCAGCCTTTCCTTTCCCCGGCGCGCGACCGCGCCTCGCGGCCCTAGTTTCACCACCAGCAATGGAACCAAGGTTGAGAGCCGTTCCAGTGCCAGCTCCAGATCATCCGTGCCAGCGATTCTGCAGGCTTCGCGCTCATTCTGCAAAAGAACGTCGACGTAACGCAGTACATCGTATAGATCCTCTGCCCAGCGATTCTCGGGATCGTCATTGGTATCGAGCGAGATGGTCAATCCGGCAGCTTTCAGCCGTCGAAACAGTTCTCCAACGTCCCGCCGCAAGCTGCTCTGCAAATAAAACGATGAGAGATGGAAGTGGCGCGAGTCGGAAAGGTAATCGAGATCAAGATCGGCAAGCTTCAGCTCTGAAATTGTGCCGCAATAGGTAAGAA
>Ga0187778_10003127_pt1 | contig 11155 bp, 8 predicted proteins | sample 1015_Q2_SP5_20_M_FD_132418 | JGI IMG/M metagenome (GOLD analysis project Ga0187778, IMG submission 132418) | Tropical peat soil microbial communities from peatlands in Department of Meta, Colombia - 1015_Q2_SP5_20_MG | ecosystem: Environmental > Terrestrial > Soil > Wetlands > Peat | place...
CAGCACTATCTCGAGCAGGTGCGCTACGTGCTGCAGGCCGCCGCCTACCCGGTGCAGCTCGCGGTGAACTCCCCGTCCGCCGCATGGCGCTGGCTCCGCGACAGCGTGCAGACCCGCGAAGCGCTGCGTGCCGAGAACGCGCGCCTGCGCAGTACGCAACGCGACCTGGAGCTGCGTGCCATGCGTTACGAGGCGCTGGCGCGCGAGAACGGCGAGCTGCGCGGGCTGCGCACGGCACTGCCACCGATCGCCGATCGCTGGCTGGCTGCGGAGATCGTCAACGTCCAGCTGAGCAGCCTGCGGCAGCGCCTGCTCATCGATCGCGGCGCCGCCAACGGCGTCTTCCGCGGCCAGGCCGTGCTCGATGACAAGGGACTCATCGGCCAGACCACGCACGTCGGCCCCTGGAGCGCGGAAGTGATCCTGATCACGGATCCCGAGCATGCGGTGCCGGTGCGCATCGAGCGCACCGGGCTGCGTACCATCGCGGTCGGCGCGGGCGACACCACCTCGCTTGCGCTCCCCTACCTGCCCGCCAACGCCGACATCAAGAACGGCGACCTGCTGGTGACCTCGGGTCTCGGCGGAGTGTTTCCGGAAGGCTATCCGGTCGCGCGCGTCACCGAGGTGCACCGTGACGCGGTGCAGCCGCTCGCCCAGGTGCGCGCCGCGCCACTCTCGCATGTGAGCACCGACGGCGAGGTGATGCTGGTGTGGTTCCGCACCGATCGGCCGGCGGCGCCGGCCGGCGGCGATTCGGTCGGTGAGCTCGCAAGCGGCGACAGCGCGATGCAGCCGCAGACGGCGCCGCCCAAACCACGAGCCGCCCCGCCGCCGGCCCCCGCGCCGGCGCCCCATCCGACGCCCACGCAACAGACGACGCACGCACCGCCCAGCGTGCCCGCGCCCGCGCCGGGGAGTGCGAGCGCCGCGGCCAGCGCGGGCGCCGACAGCACACCCGCGGAGGACGCCGCGCCGCCACCTTCGGCGGCGGTGTCCGCCCCCGAGCCGAGGCCGCCGTGAACGCCGACTCGCGCGGTCGCATGCTCCTCACGGCGTTCGTGGCGCTCACGCTCACCGTGCTGCCGCTGCCGCCGTGGCTCGACGTGCTGCGCCCGGCGTTCCTGGTACTGACGGTGCTCTACTGGTCGGTGAACGCGCCGCGCACCGGTGGGATCGCGTTCGGCTTCCTCGCCGGTCTGATGCTCGATGTCTTCCAGGGACCCGTTCTCGGCGAGCACGCGCTCGCGCTCTCACTCATCAGCTACATCGCGGTGCGCGAGCACCAGAGGATCCGCTCCAAGCCCGCCCTCCAGCAGGCGCTGATCGTGTTCGTCGCGCTGGTCTTCTACGAGGTGGTGCTGTTCATGATCGATGGCTGGACCGGCCATCCGGTGACCAGCCCGTTGCGCTGGGTGCACACGCTCACCGGCGCGCTCATCTGGCCGCCGGCCGCCGCCATCCTCGCCTACGGCGCCGGACGCCTCGCATGAGCGGAACTTGCGCACCCCTCGTGAGGTTCTGACGGTACTGTCATGCCGGCCGTGCGCATCAAGGACCACTGGCGGGAACAGCGCCTGTTCGATCAGCGCTCGCTCGTGTGTGCGGCGCTCATGGGGCTCGCTACCCTGGCGCTTATCGCGCGGCTGTTCGTGCTGCAGGTCGCCCGTCACGACTACTACGCGGAGCTCTCGCAGGGCAACCGCGTGCGCAACGAGCCGATTCCGGCCAGCCGCGGTCTCATCCTCGATCGCAACGGTGCAGTGCTTGCGGACAACGAGCCGGCCTACCAGCTCGAGCTCACTCGCGAGCAAACATCCGACCTCAACGACACGCTCCAGCGACTCGCGGCGCTGCGCCTCATTGACCCGGACGACCTGGACGAGATCCGACACATGATCCTGGCGCGCCGCACCTTTGACACGGTCCCGCTGCGGCTACGGCTCACCGATGAAGAGATCGGGCGCTTTGCGGTGCATCGCTTCGAGTTTCCCGGCGTGGATCTGGCGACGCGCCAAACACGCCACTATCCATTCGGCGCGCTCGGCGTTCATGCGCTCGGGTACGTGGCCGCCATCAGCGAGCAGGATCTGGAACACATTGACCGCATCAGCTACACCGGGACGACGCTCATCGGCAAGCTGGGCGTCGAGGCAGCCTACGAGAAGCAGCTGCATGGTCGCAATGGCTCGCGCGAGATACTGGTCAACGCGCAAGGCCGCTCAGTGCAGCGGCAGGGCGCGTATGCGCCGCGCCTGAGCGCGGTCGCGCCGGCTGCCGGCGATGACGTGGTGCTGTCGATCGATCTCGCCACTCAACAAGCGGCAGAGGACGGGCTGGCAAATCACCGCGGCGCGGTCGTGGCGATCGACCCGAGCAGCGGGGACGTGCTGGCCTTGGCGAGCAAGCCCGGCTTCGATCCCAGCATCTTTGCGCGTGGCGTCACGCGCGCGGAATACGCCGCGCTCAGCGAAGACGTCGACAAGCCCCTGTTCAATCGCGCGTTGCGCGGCACGTACCCTTCCGGTTCAACCATCAAACCAGTCCTGGCGCTGGCTGGCTTGACTTACCACGTACTGGACCCGGACAAGCAGGAGTTCTGTGCCGGAGTCTACTACCTGCCGAGGAGCAGCCTGGTGTTTCGCGAGGGCAAATTCGGGCGCCACGGATACCTCGATCTGCCACATGCCATCGCCAGATCATGCGATGTGTACTTCTATCGTCTCGCCAACACGCTGGGTATCGACCGCATCGCTGCGTTCATGACGCCGTTCGGATACGGCCAGCTCACCGGCATCGACATCAGCGGTGAGAAGCAGGGCATCCTCCCTTCACCCGAGTGGAAGAGGAAAACGTACAAACAAGCCTGGTACCCGGGCGAGACGGTGAACGTCGGCGTGGGTCAGGGATACCTCCTCGTGACCCCGCTGCAGCTCGCGCACGTTGCTTCCGCGCTCGCCGAGCGAGGCCGGAGCTTCCGGCCCCGCCTGATCACCGGCCTGCGCGATGCGCAAGGAAACATTCATCGGCTGGCGCCGATCGAGAACCCACCGATCCAGGGCGTCAGCGACGAGGCCTGGAACATCGTCATCCAGGGAATGGTCGGCGCCACCAGCTGGCCAGGGGGAACGGCCACCGCGTTCGTCAAGGGCGCGCCCTACAAGCTCGCCGGAAAAACCGGCACCGCCGAGGTGGTCACGGTGTCGCGCAGCCAGAAGCTGACACAGGATGTGGAGGAGCGTTTCAAGGACCACGCTTGGTTCATCGCCTTCGCGCCGGTCGAGGCACCGCGCATCGCCGTGGCGGTGCTCGCCGAAAACGCGGGCTTCGGCGCCAGCACCGCAGCGCCGATTGCTCGCAAGGTCATGGACGCCTATCTGTTGGGACCGGATGGCAAGCTCAAGCCGTCGATGATAGCGCCCGCCAAGCCGCAGGCGCTTCCGCCGAGCAAGTCGCTCGAGCTCCCCCCGCCCCCGCAGGTCGAGCAGAAGCCGGCCGCCGCGCCCGGACCGCTGGGTTAACGGTCCTGACATGATCTACGAAGAAGTCACGTCGGAGTCGCGTACGCGCCGCACGCTCACCGGGGCGGCGCGCGTGCTGCTCGAGCTGCGCATCGACGGTCCGCTGGTGATCGGGCTGTCGCTGATCGCCGCTTACGGGCTCATTGTTCTCTACAGCGCCTCCGGCCAAAGCCTGCCGACGGTGCTGCGCACGGTGGCGCGCCTCGCGCTCGGCGCCGTCGCCATGCTGCTGCTGGCGCGCGTCAATCCGAATTTCCTGCGCCGCTCGACCCCGTGGCTGTACGCCGCCGGCTGCGTGCTGCTCGTGACCGTCGCCGCGATCGGCCACATCGGCATGGGGGCGCAGCGCTGGCTCGATCTCGGGCTGTTCCGCTTCCAGCCCTCCGAGCTCATGAAGCTCGCCGTGCCGATGATGTGCGCCTGGTACCTGCACGAGCGGGCGCTGCCGCCTAGCTGGCCGGCGCTCGCGGCGATGAGCCTGCTGATCGTGCTGCCGGTTGGGCTCGTAGCGGTACAGCCGGATCTCGGCACCGCGGCGCTGATCGCCATTGCTGGAGCGCTCGTCATCGTGCTCGCCGGGCTGCGTGCGCGCGTCATGGCGGCGCTGTTCGCGCTCGCCGCGGTGGGTGCCTGGTTCGGCTGGAGCTTCATGCACGACTATCAGCGCAAGCGCGTGCTCACCTTCCTCGACCCACAGACCGACCCCCTCGGCGCCGGTTACCATATTATCCAGTCGCAGATCGCCATCGGCTCGGGGGGCGTATTCGGCAAGGGCTGGATGAACGGCAGCCAGGCGCAGCTTGAGTTTCTGCCCGAGCGCTCCACCGATTTCATCTTCGCCGTGATCGGTGAGGAGTTTGGCCTCCTCGGCCTGCTGCTGCTGCTGCTGCTGTACCTGTTCGTCGTCGGCCGTGCCATCTATCTCGCCACGCAGACCCAGGACACCTTCGCGCGGCTGCTCGCCGGGAGCATCGCGCTGACCTTCTTCGTGTACGTATTCATCAATGCCGGCATGGTCACCGGGCTCCTCCCGGTGGTCGGCGTGCCGCTGCCGCTCGTGAGCTACGGGGGCAGCTCGGTCGTGACGCTCCTCGCCGGCTTCGGTATTCTGATGGCGCTGTACTCGCGGCGGAAACTCGTCGGATCGTAGTTGAACACCTGCCGTTCCTTGCTGCTCGCCGCACTCGCGTGCGCACCGGTGGGGGCGCAGTCGACGGATTCGTCGGCGCAGCCGGACGGCTTCGACCTCAATCGTCCGGAGATCGTGGCCTTCGTCAACGAGGTGGCCGAGCACGACGGCCTCAAGCGCACCGAGGTGCGCAAGATACTCAAGGAAGCGCAGCTGCAGCCGAAGATCATCGAGATCATGAACCGGCCGCTCGAGAAGGTCGCGCCCTGGTACGAATACCGCGAGCGCTTCGTCAACGCAGAGCGCATCAACGACGGCGTGCAGTTCTGGACCGACCATCGGCTGACCCTCGAGCAGGTCGCAGGGCAGTACCAGGTGCCGGCGGAATACATCGTGGCCATTCTCGGGGTCGAAACCCGCTACGGCCGCAACACCGGCTCGTACCGCGCGCTCGATGCGCTGACAACGCTCGCCTTCGACTACCCGCCGCGCGAGAAATTCTTCCGCAGCGAGCTCGCGGAATTCCTGGTGCTCGCCCGCGAGAACCGCTTGGACCCGCTCACGGTGAAGGGCTCCTATGCCGGCGCGCTCGGCGTGCCGCAGTTCATGCCCTCACAGTACCGGCGCTACGCGGTCGATGCCGATACCGACAAACGCCGCGACCTGTGGAACGACTGGGACGACATCCTCGCGAGCGTGGCGAATTACCTGCACGAGCATGGCTGGACGCCCGGCGCGCCGGTACTGGCGGAGACACGGCTCGACCCCGATCCGAGTTTTCAGCTCGAGCCGCGTGGCGTCGAGCTCACCGAGACCGTGGACTCCCTCGGCGCGCGCGGGGTACGGGTCGATGCCGACGTGCCGGCCGATACCCCCGCGGTGCTGATCTGCGCGGAGCAGCGCGACGGCCCCGCCTACCGCGTGGGCTTTCACAACTTCTACGTGCTCACCCGCTACAACGCCAGCCCGCGCTACGCGATGGCCGTGTACGAGCTCGCGCAGGCTCTGGCGCAACGTATGCGCGCGCCGCAGGCACCCGCCGCGCCGTGAGTTACGCACGCCGCATCCCTTGCCGCAGCGGCGCAGGCGCCAGCGCGCTGGCGCTGTTCCTTCTCGTCCTCGCCGGCTGCGTCGGTCCCGCGCAGCGGCCGCCGCCGCGCCCCGCCGAGACGCGCAGCGCGCCGGCGAACGTCGAGGCCGGCGCCGACACCGTGCCGCGTGCCGAGCCGCATAGCGCCCACGGCAATCCACCCTTTTACGACGCGCTCGGCCGCCGCTACTTCGTCCTCGCCGCCGCCGACGGCTACCTCGAGCGCGGCGTCGCCTCCTGGTATGGCCCGACCTTCCACGGCGTCAGCACCTCGAGCGGCGAGCCCTACGACATGTACGGCATGAGCGCCGCCCACAAGACGCTGCCGCTTCCGAGTTACGTGCGCGTCACCAACCTGAAGAACGGCAGGAGTGTCGTGGTGCGCGTCAACGATCGCGGTCCCTTTGTCGCCAACCGCCTGATCGATCTCTCCTACAGCGCCGCGGCCCGGCTCGACATGATCCGCGAGGGCACGACGCTCGTGGAGGTGCGCGCGCTCATCCCCGGGGTGCCCGAGCACGCGAAGCGCAGCGCGCAAGGGCCGCCGACCCTGCTGTTCGTCCAGGCGGGCGCGTTCGCCGACGCGCGCAATGCCGAGCGGCTGCTCGCGCGGCTCCAGGCCGCCGGACTCGTCAGCGCCTTCGTAGCAGCACCGGCAGAAGGGAAGCTGCCGCTGTATCGCGTGCGCCTCGGCCCCGTGGCGAGTGTCGGGCAGTTCGATGAGCTCAGCGCGCGGTTGGCCGCGCTCGGTATCGCCGACGCGCGGCTGGCGATCGACTGAGCGAACTGCGCGCGTGCTGCCCGGCTGCCTGTCGCGCGCTGGCTCTTGGGTTAATATTTTCCGCTTGGTCGCACAGCACAGGGAAAACGTGACCGTGATCCGCCTGCTGCCCGTCGCGCTGCTCGTGGCCCTCACCGCGAGCCCGGCGGCGCCCGCCGCCGCTCCGATCCCCGCCCCGCCTGCCGTGAGCGCACGCGCCTACATCCTCGTCGACCACTTCAGCGGCCGGGTGCTGGCGCAGGATCACGCCGATCAGCGCGCGGAACCTGCGAGCCTCACCAAGCTCGCGACGGCCTACGTGGTCTTCAAGGCGCTCGAGGAGGGACGGCTGAAGCTCACCGATATGGTGACAGTGAGCGAGCACGCCTGGCGCGCGGAGGGCTCGCGCACCTTCGTGCAAGTCGGCACGCAGGTCCCGGTCGATATCCTCATCAAGGGCATGATCGTGCAGTCGGGCAACGACGCCACCATCGCGCTCGCCGAGCGCGTCGGTGGCACCGAGGCGGCGTTTGCGCAGATCATGAACGAGTACGCGCGGCGGCTCGGCATGAAAGGGAGCCACTTCGAGAACAGCGACGGCCTGCCCTCGCCCAATCATTACACCACGGCACGCGACGTGGCGACGCTCTCCGACGCGCTGATCCGCGACTTTCCGCAGTACTACCCGCTCTTCAGCCTGCGCGAATTCGTGTGGGACAACATCCGGCAGGGCAACCGCAACACGCTGCTCACCAAGGATCCGTCGGTGGACGGCCTCAAGACCGGACACACCGACGGCGCCGGCTTCTGTCTCGCCGCCTCCGCCAATCGCAACGGCATGCGCCTGGTGTCGGTGGTAATGGGCGCACCGAGCGAGCGCGCCCGCGCTGAGGCGAGCGCGGCGCTGCTGAGCTACGGCTACACGTTCTTCGAGACCATCCGTGTCAGGGCGGCCCACGAGACGGTGCTCAAGCCGCGCGTCTACAAGGCGGCCAGCGAGTTCGCCGCGCTCGGCGTCCCGTACGACGTATATGCGACCGTCGGGCGCGGCGAGGCGGCGACGCTGCATACCAGTGCGCGCTTGAGCAGCGAGCCCCTGATCGCGCCGCTCGCCGCCGGCGCCGCGGTGGGCGAGTACACCGTGGCGGATGCCGGCGGCGAGGTGATCGAGCGCGTGCCGCTGGTGCCGCTCGCCGCCGTTCCGCAGGGGAGCCTGTGGACGCGGGCGGTGGACAGCATCGTGCTGATGTTTCACTGAGGAGCCGACCATGGCCGAGCCGTTGCCGCTGTGCTACCTGAACGGTGCCTATCTGCCGCTCGGTGAGGCGCGCATCTCCCCGCTCGACCGCGGCTTTCTCTATGCGGATGCGGTCTACGAGGTGATGCCGGTGTACGGCGGGCGGCCGTTCCGCTTCGCCGCCCATGGCGAGCGGCTCGCGCGCAGTCTCGCCGCCATCGCCATGCAGGACCCGCACACCCGCGATGAGTGGCGCGCGATCCTCGGCACGCTCATCGAGCGCAACGGGGGCGGCAACCAGTACGTCTACTGGCAGGTGACACGCGGAGCACAACTCGGTCGTACGCACGCACCGCTGCCGCACATCCCGCGCACGGTGTTCGCCTTCTGCGCCCCGCTGCCGCCGAACGGTGCCGACACCCTCGAGCGCGGCGTCAGCTGCGTGACCGCGACCGACACGCGCTGGGCGCGCTGTGACATCAAGTCCACGGCGCTGCTCGCCAATGTACTGCTGCGGCAGCTGTCGGTGGACGCCGCGGCGACCGAGACCATCCTGCTGCGCGACGGAGAGCTCACCGAAGCGTCCGCCGCCGCGGTGCACGTGGTGCTCGGCGGCGAGCTGCTGATGCCGCCGAACTCGCGGCGCATCCTGCCGGGCACCACGCGCGGCGCCGTCGAGGAGATGGCGGCGCGCCTCGCCATCCACTGTCGCGTGCTGCCGATCACCGAGGCGCAGCTGCGCGCCGCCGACGAGGTGTGGATCTCGGCGGCGACGCGCGAGGTGCAGCCGGTCACCCTGATCGATGGCCACGCCGTCGGCAGCGGCAAGCCCGGACCGGTGTGGCGGCGCGTGTACGACGAGCTGCAGCGCTACAAACGGGAGCTCGCCGGGACGCCGTGGTGAGTGCGACTCAAGCGCTCCCTTATACCTAATCCGCGCGCGGCAGGTACGCAGCCTGCCGCGCCGACCGCAGCCGCTGGCGGCCCGCCACAGCGTGCTGATAGAGTGCTGCGGAAGCCGCCTTATAACCCATTTGTCACCACCCGGTGACCTGCCGGACACTGACGCTCGCGCGAGCGCCCCGGTAGCATGCGCGGATGTCCATCACCCTCGACCAGGTGACCAAGCACTACTCCGGCGTGCCGGTGGTCAACGATGTGTCACTCGACATCGGCGACGGCGAGTTCTTCGTGTTGCTCGGGCCGAGCGGTAGTGGCAAGAGCACGCTGCTGCGCGCGATCGCGGGACTTTCGGGTGTCGACCACGGTCGCATTGCGCTCCACGGACGCGACGTCACCCACGTCGCCGCGCGCAAGCGCGGTGTCGGGCTGGTGTTCCAGAACTACGCGCTGTTCCGTCACATGACGGTAGCGGACAACATCGAGTTCGCGCTGCGCGTGCGCCACATGCGGGCCCGCGCGCGCCGCCAGCGCCGGCAGGAGCTGCTGCGCCTGGTGGCGCTTGAAGGCATGGACAACCGCCTGCCGGCGCAGCTCTCCGGCGGCCAGCAGCAACGTGTGGCAGTGGCGCGCGCGCTCGCCCACAAGCCCGAAGTGCTGCTGCTCGATGAGCCCTTCGGGGCACTCGATGCGAAGATCCGCGAGGAGTTACGTCGCACCATCCGCGAGGTGCAGCGCGAGCTCGGCATCACCACCGTGCTCGTCACCCACGACCAGGAAGAAGCCTTTGCCCTCGCCGACCGCATCGGCATCATGAACTTCGGGCGGCTGCTCGAGGCGGGCGCACCGCACGAGCTGTACTCGCGTCCCGCCACGCGCTTCGTGGCGACCTTCCTCGGCGCGGCGAACCTGTTCCTCGCGCGACGCACGGCCGATGGCATCAAGGTGGGTGCCACCATCATGACAGCCGCCGAGCGCACCCCCGGCGCTCCCGAGCACGAGGTGGTGGCGGTGGTGCGCCCCGAGGAAGTGGAGGTGGCGCCCTCGCGCGATGCGCTCGGCTCGCGCTTCATGGCGCACGGCGTGGTCGACGAGGTGGTGTTCACCGGCGCGTTCGAGCGGCTGCGGGTGCGCGTCACCGACGAGACCGGCGCACCGCTGCTCGCCTTTGCCGAGGGCGACGCCAATACCACGCTGCAGGTGACGCGCACCCGCTACGCGCAGCGCGGCTTCGAGGTGCGCACGGGACAGACTGTCGCCATCGGCGTGCGCCGCCTGCACGTGCTGCCGACGCCGCTGTCGAGCTTCACCGCCTGCGCCCCATCGGCGGCGCGCGCCGAGACTCTCAGCCGCCAGACTCTGCTCGCCGAGCTCGCCGCGCGCATGAAGACCCGCATCGGGCTGCGGGTCGAGCCGGAGCTCGGCGTGCCCGGGGCGGCGTGCGAGGCGGAAGGCGCGTTCGTCGGCGCCACGGTCATCGCCGGGGAGCAGGGTTGCGCGCAGCGCGCCGAATGGCTGCTCGAGCGGGGCGCGAAGGATCTGCTGGTCCTGCCGGCGGCGGCGCAAGCCCCGCAGCGCGTGCTGATCCACTGGCTGGGCCATGCCGCGCGCAGCGCGACGCTCGGCGTATCGGCGAGCGTGCTGCGGCACGTGCCGGCGGAGGCGGTGTATGTCGGTATCGTCGCGGGCGACGGCGCGCGCGCCGCACCGCAGGGAATGCGCGAGCTGCTCGATGCGCGCTCGGAGGCGCAGGCCGCGCACGGTCTGGAGATGCGCACCGAGCTCGGCTTCGGCGACGTCGCGCAGGAGCTGGCACGGCGGCTCGCCGAGTCGCCGGGCCAGATGCTGATCCTCGGTGTTACCGACCTCAAGCAGTTCGCCGAGCGCTTCCGCGCACTGCTCGATGGCGGGCCGTGGCCGGTGCTGATCGTGCAGCGCGCCGCGTCATGAGCTTCCGCAAGCCCAGCGTGCTGCCCGGCTTCGGGCTGACCCTCGGCTTCACGACCTTCTTCCTCTCCGCCATCGTGCTGCTGCCGCTCGCGGCGCTGGTGCTGGCCGCGGCCTCCATGCACTGGAGCGACTTCCTGCGCGTCGTGTCGAGCCCGCGCGCGCTCGGCTCCTACCGCCTGTCCTTCGGCGCCTCGCTCCTTGCGGCATCGATCAACCTGGTGTTCGGCTTCATTATCGCCTGGACGCTCACGCGCTACGAGTTTCCGGGCCGCAAGGTCATCGACGCCCTCATCGACATGCCGTTCGCGCTGCCGACCGCGGTCTCAGGGATAGCGCTCACCACGGTGTTTGCGCAAAACGGCTGGATCGGCCGTTACCTCGAGCCGCTCGGCATCAAGGTGGCCTACACCTGGCTCGGCGTCACTCTCGCCCTGACGCTGATCAGCATGCCGTTCGCGGTGCGCGCGGTGCAGCCGGCGCTGCTCGAGGTGCAGCGCGACCTCGAGGACGCCGCGGAGACGCTCGGCGCCGGGCGCTTCTACGTGTTCCGCCGCATCATCCTGCCCAC
>Ga0187778_10003129_pt1 | contig 11152 bp, 13 predicted proteins | sample 1015_Q2_SP5_20_M_FD_132418 | JGI IMG/M metagenome (GOLD analysis project Ga0187778, IMG submission 132418) | Tropical peat soil microbial communities from peatlands in Department of Meta, Colombia - 1015_Q2_SP5_20_MG | ecosystem: Environmental > Terrestrial > Soil > Wetlands > Peat | place...
GGGCGCGCGCCGGATCGACGAGTGGTCGCGCATCGAGACGCGGGTGCCGCACCTCGGCGTCGTGGCGGCGCTGGCGCCGCTCGAGGCGGGCGGCGCCGCGGCGCAGCTCGACCTCCATCCGGCCGAGTGGGAGGTGCTGGCCGAGGTGGACGGCGAGCGCGACCTGCGGCAGCTGGCCTCCGCGCTGGCGGTCAGCGAGTTCGAGGTGGCGCGCACCGTGTTCGGGCTGGTGACCACCGGCGTGGTCGAGCTGCACGACCCGGTGGCCGTGCGCCAGTCGCGGAGCAGCATCGGCGACGACGCCGGCGCGCTGCTCGCGGCCGCCGAGGTGCGGCTCGAGACCGGGGACGTGGAGGCGGCCAGGGAGGCCGCCCAGACGGCGCTGGCGATGCGGCCCGAAGAGCCGCGGGTGCACCTGGTGCTGGGCCGCGCGCAGCTCGCGTCGGGGCTGTACTCGGAGGCGGTGGACGCCTGCCGTCGCGCGATCCGCCTCGCGCCCGACCTCGCCGACGCGTACCGCTGGTGCGGCTTCGCCCTCGCGGCCACCGGGCGGTTCCGCGACGCGCGCGAGAGCTGGGAGCGCTGGGAGCAGCTGGTGGACGGCCACGCCGAGGAGGACCAGCGCCGCCAGGTCACCGAGGCGCGCGCGGCGGCGGCCGCATTCGAGCGGCTGCTGGGAGGCGAGCGTGGCTGACGACGTCCGCTCGCTCACCGCGGCCCTGGCCCGCGACCCGTCCAGCCTCCGCTACGCCGACCTCGCGGAGTCGCTGCGCCGCCGCGGCCAGCGGGACGAGGCGCTCCGCGTGGCGCTGCACGGCCTGGCCCGCCACCCGCGGCACGCGGACGGCCACGACGTGCTGGCGCGCATCTACTCGGACCTCGGCGACCTGGACCGCGCGCAGCTGGCCTGGGGCAAGGTGCTCGAGCTGGCGCCGGAGCACCCGGGCGCGCTCAAGGGCGTCGCCTTCGTGCGGTTCCGCCAGGGCGACGCGCGGGCTGCGGTGGAGGCGCTGGAGCGGGCGCTGGCGATCGACCCGTCCGACGAGGCGGCGCAGCGCGCGCTCGAGTCGATGCGCCGCGACGCGCCGATGGCGGATCTCCCGACCGCGGAGCTGCCCACGGCCGAGCTGCCGACGCCCGTGGCCCCGGTGCCCGCGCCGCCCGTCCCGGCCGCGGCGTCGCCGGAGGCGGGCGCGGGCTCGGCCGGCGCGGCCAGGCCGAGCGGCGCCAAGGCGCGCCCCGCCGTGTTCAGCGGGTTCGACCGCGCGACGGCGGACATCCTGCTCCTCGACGAGCGAGGCCTGGTGCTCGCGGGCGGGCTGCTCGCGCCGAACGGCGCGGACGTTTCGGAGGTCGCGGCCGCGGGCCTCGCCGGCGTGTCGGGCGAGGCCGCGCGCACCGCCCAGCACCTCGCGCTCGGCGGGTGGCGCACCATCGTCGCCGAGGCGGAGAGCGCCAACCTGGTGGTCGCCCCCGTGGGCTCGGGCGCGCTGCTCCTGGTACGGCGCGACCGCAGCATGCCGGTCGGCCTGGCGCTGCGCTTCGCCGAGCGCGCGCGGGGCACCGCCTCGACGTGGCTGGAGGGACAGGGCGCGTGAGCGCGCCGGGCGCCGACCGACCCGGGTCGGGCGCGGCAGCCGCGCCGCCCGCACGATCCGGCCCGGGTTCGAGTGCCGCCGACGAGCTGGCCCGCGCGCTGGACCGCATCTCGCGGGTGCGCGGGATGCGTGGGTCGATGTGGGTGTCGGCCGACGACGGCCTCCCGGTGGCGCAGCTCCTGATGGAAGGGGTTCCCGGCCGGGCGGTCGCGGCCCTCGCCGCGTCGCTGGTGCGCAAGGTGAGCGGCTCGGCGGGCGCGGTCGGAGCCGGGCGGGTGCGGTTCGTGCAGATGGAGGCGGCGGGCGGCACGCTGCTCGTGGCGCTCGCGCCGCCCGATCTGCTGGTCGTGGCGCTGGCCGACGGGCGCGTCAACGTCGGGCTGGCGCGGCTCGAGATGATGCGGGCGGCCGCGGCGGTGGCGCGGTGACCACCACCGTCGTCGAGCCGTGGGCCGAGCAGCCGCTGCTGCGCTACGTCACCGAATCGAGCGCGCGGCTGGTGGTGCTGATGACGCCGGCGGGGCAGGTCCTGGCCCAGCACGGCTGGGCCCGCGCGGTGGACCTGATGGCGGCCTCCGCGCTCGGCGCGGCGATCGTGGCCGCCTCCGGCGCCCTGGCCCAGCAGATCGGCGAGCGCGGCTTCGGCGCCCTGTTCCACGCGGGCGAGCGGCACGGCATCCATCTCGCGTCGTGCGCCACGCCCCGCGGCGCGCTGATCGTGCTGACGGTGTTCGGCAAGGAGACGTCCATCGGGCTGGTGGACCTGTTCTACGACGAGTTCGCGGCGGCGCTGCGCCGTGCGGCGCCGGCCGAGCAGCTGCGGGAGCCGGTGCTCGCGGAGGACTTCGAGGCCGACCTGAACCGCAGCCTCTCCACCCTCTTTCAGCGGTGATCACATGTCGCTGGTGAACTTCACGACCCGCGAGATCACCTGCAAGATCGTCTACTACGGGCCCGGACGGTCCGGCAAGACGACCAACCTGCAGTACGTCTACTCGCAGGTGCCGAACGACCGGAAGGGCCGGATGGTGTCGCTCGCCACCCAGACCGACCGCACCCTGTTCTTCGACTTCCTCCCGCTCGACCTCGGGACGATCTCGGGCTTCGCGACCAAGTTCCAGCTGTACACGGTGCCCGGCCAGGTCTACTACAACGCGACCCGCAAGCTGGTGCTCCAGGGCGCCGACGGCGTGGTGTTCGTCGCCGACAGCCAGGTGCGCCAGCTCGACGAGAACATCGAGAGCCTCCAGAACCTCCAGGTCAACATCCTCGAGCAGGGCATCGACGCGCGCACCCTGCCGATGGTGCTCCAGTTCAACAAGCAGGACCTCCCGCGCGAGCTGATCCTCTCGCCCGAGGAGCTGGACGAGGCGCTGAATTTCCGCAGCCTCCAGACGTTCCCGGCCGACGCCTTGCACGGCGTGGGCGTGTTCGAGACCCTCAAGGGGGTCGCCGCGGACGTGCTGCGCCGGCTGAGCCAGGGCGGCGTGGGCGCGCGGCGGATCTGACGTGGAACTCAATCCGCGGTTCCGGTTCGAGAGCTTCGTGGTCGGCGGGAGCAACCGGCTCGCCGCCACGGCGGCGCGCACGGTGGCCGAGTCGCCCGGCACCTCGTACAACCCGCTGTTCCTGTACGCCAAGTCCGGGCTCGGCAAGACGCACCTCCTCCAGGCGATCGGCTTCCTCGCGCTCGAGCGCCAGGGCAAGCTGCGCGTCGAGTACCTCACCCTCGAGGAATTCGTCGAGCGCTACCACGCGGCGGTCGCGGCCGGCCAGATCGAGGCGTTCCGCCGCAGCGCGCTGGAGACCGACCTGCTGCTCCTCGACGACGTGCAGTTCCTGGCGGAGCACCGCGAGATGCAGGCCGAGCTGCTGCGGGTGACCGAGGCGCTGCAGGCGGCCGAGCGCCAGATCGTGCTGACCTGCGACCGGCCGCCGGGCGAGATCGCGGACCTGGACGAGCGGCTGGTGACGCGGCTGTCGGGCGGGCTGCTGGTGGACATCACCGCGCCCGACTTCGAGACGCGGCTCGCCATCCTGCACCGCAAGGTCACCGAGCGCGGCGCCGACATCCCGCGCCCGGTCCTCGAGACCGTGGCCGAGGTGGGGGCGACCAGCGTGCGGGAGCTGATCGGCCTGGTGAACCGGCTCATCGCGTTCCAGGCGGTGGGCGGCGGCACCCTCACCCCGGAGGCGGCCCGGACGCTGCTCGCCGACGAGCTGCCGGCGACGCCGCCCGCGGCCCGGCCGGAGCGCGCGCCCGCGGCCGCCGCGCCGGCGGCCGAGCCCCCGGACGAGTTCGCCTCGTTCCTGAGCGCCATCTCGACCACCGTCGCGCAGACCGTCGAGGCCTGGCGCTCGCGCATCGGCGAGGCCGTGCTGCGCTGGCAGGGCGAGGGCTTCCGCACCACCCGGCTCGAGCAGCTGCTGCTCTCGGAGGAGATCCCGGACGTCGGCAGCGCGCTGGCCGACTACGCGACGCGGGCCGAGGAGCTGCGCCGCCTGCTCGACGAGGCGATGGAGTACGACCCCGCCGCCGGCGCGAACGCCGTGTTCCACGACCCGGACCGGCTCGAGGAGGCCCGGGCCGTGGCCGAACGGGTCAAGGCGGGCGTGGAGCCACCGCCGCCGCCGTCGCGCGGGCTGTCGTTCGCCGAGTTCATCGAGGGCAAGGCGAACGAGGCGGCGGTGCGGGCGGCGCGCGCCGTGGTGGCGGAGCCCGGCAAGCGGTTCAACCCCCTGTTCGTCACGGGCCCGAGCGGCAGCGGGAAGACCCACCTGCTGCACGCGGTCGGCAACGCGCTCATGGCCGCGCACGGCGGCGCCGTCGTCGCCTGCCTCTCGGCCCAGGCGTTCACCGACGAGCTGGTGCAGGCGATCAACGCGGGGCGCATCGAGTGGTGGCGGCGGCGGTTCCGCCGCGCCGACGCCCTGCTGCTCGACGACGTGCAGCTCCTCGCGGGCCGCGACGCCACCCAGGAGGAGCTGTTCAACCTGTTCAACGCGTTCGCCGACGCCGAGAAGCAGCTGGCCTTCAGCGCCGACCGGCTGCCGGGCCAGCTCGCGGGCCTCGCGCCGCGGCTCACCACGCGGTTCGAGGGCGGGCTGGCCGTCGAGCTGGCGCCGCCCGACCGGACCATGCGTGCCGAGATGGTCCGCCGCCTGCTCGCGACCCGCAGCGTGGAGGCCGAGGTCGAGGCGGTCGAGTACCTCGCGGCGCGGCCCGCCGACAGCGCGCGGGCCGTGCAGGGCCTGGTGAACCGCGCCATCGCGCGGATGGATCCCTCGTCCGAGACGCTCACCGTGCAGGCGGCGCGGCTGGCCATCGAAGGGCGCTCGCAGCGCCCGTCGCAGGCCCAGGCCGTCTCCGCCGTGGTGCCCGCCGGCCTCGACCCGGTGATGGGCAGCCGCGAGAAGGTGGTGTGGGACTGGCCGGGTGCGACCGACCGGCTGGTCGAGGAGCTGCGCTGATGGCCATCAAGGGCAGCCTCAAGGAAGCCAGCCTCCCCGACGTGCTGCAGCTGCTGTCGATGGGGCAGAAGACCGGGTGCCTGTCGGTGGCCGACCGGAGCAACTTCGGCTACGTGTACTTCGACCGCGGGCTGATCACCTACGCCTCCATCGTCAACCGCCGCGACCGGCTCGGCGACATCCTGGTCAAGGGCGGCCTGATCACCAACGAGCAGCTCGAGGCCGCGATCGACCGCCAGGCGCGCGAGCGGGACAAGCGGCTCGGCGAGCTGCTGGTCGAGGAGGGGTACATCTCCCGGCCGGAGCTCGAGCGCTACATGCGGGTGCAGATCGAGGAGGCGGTCTACTACCTGTTCACCTGGGTGTCCGGCACCTTCAGCTTCGAGAGCGACGTGGTGCCCGAGGCGCAGGACTTCCTCGTCCGGATCACCCCGGAGTCGCTGCTCCTCGAGGGCGCCCGCCGGGTGGACGAGTGGAGCCTGATCGAGAAGAAGATCCCGTCGTTCGATCTCATCTTCGTGGTGGACCGGCCGCGCCTCGGCTCCTCGGGCGTCTCGCTCACGCCGGAGCAGGAGCGCATCCTCCCGCTGCTCGACGGCCAGCGCGACGTGCTGCGGCTGGTGGACGACTCCGGGCTGCTCGAGTTCGACGTCGGCAAGGCGCTGTACGGCCTCATCGCCGCGGGGTTCGCGCACCGGCTCGGCCGCACCCAGGCCGAGGAGCTGCCGGTGGGGAGCGACGCGCGCGTGGAGGAGCACCGCAACCTCGGCCTCGCGTTCTACAAGACGGCGATGCTGGACGAGGCCGCGCGCGAGTTCCGCCGGGTCCTCGACCTCCGGCCCGGCGAGAGCGAGGCCCACTTCTACCTCGGGCTCGTGGCGCTGCGCCAGGGCCGCTGGGCCGACGGCGTGGACGCCTTCCGCCACGCGGCCGAGCACGGCGGCGGGCACGCGGCGGTGCTGCACAACCTGGCGGTGGCGCTCGAGCAGATGGGCCGCCTCGCCGAGGCCGACGCCGCCTTCACCGAGGCCGCCAAGCGCGCGCCGCAGGACTGGCGGGTGGCGATGGGCTGGGGCATCGTGGCCCTGAAGCGCGGCCACGGCACCCAGGCTCTCGAGCGCCTCGACCGGGTCAAGACGCTGGTGCCGGGCGGCCAGCCGCCCAGCGCGGTCTGGTACTGGGCCCGCTCGCTCGCCGCGGTGCTCGCCGGCCGCGAGGAGGACGCGCTGCCGATCGCGGAGGAGGGCCTGGCCCGCTTCCCGCACGCCGCGCCGCTCCGCAACAATCTCGCGGTGCTGCGCGAGCGTCGCGGCGAGCTGGACCAGGCCGAGCAGCTGCTGGCGGCGGCCCTCGAGGAGGATCCCTCGCTGCCCCAGGTGTCCAAGAACCTCGGCGACCTGTACTACCGGAGTGGGCGCGCCGACGATGCGCGCCAGGCCTACCAGCGCGCGATCAAGGCGGCCCCGCGGCTCGGGGACGACATCTACTTCAAGCTCGGCAATCTCGCGATCCGCGACCGGGACACCCAGCGCGCCGGGGCCTACTGGCGGGAGGCGCTGACGCTGAACCCGGCGCACGAGCTCGCGCGCGCCAACCTGGACACGCTGGAGCGGATCTGAAGGCGGCGGCCGACGACGCGGGCCTGCGGTCGCTGATGGGCAAGGTCGAGCGGGAGCGGGGCCTGGTGCTGTCGAGCTACAAGCAGCCGTGCCTCCGGCGGCGGCTCGCGGTGCGGATGCGCGCCCGCGGCGTCCACACCTACGCGGCCTACGCCACGGTGCTCGACCGGACGCCGGAGGAGTACGATCTGCTGCTCGACGCGCTGACGATCAACGTCACCAAGTTCTTCCGCAACCCGGAGACCTTCGCGCTGCTGCGCGAGCGGGTCGTGCCGCGGCTGTGGGCCGCGCCGGGGCCGATCGCCGTGTGGTCCGCGGGGTGCGCGTCGGGCGAAGAGCCGTACTCGCTCGCGATCCTGTTCGCGGAGCAGGCCAGGACGATGGCCGGGCTGCGCGCGCGGCTGCGCATCGACGCGACCGACCTCGACCCCGACGCGCTCGAGACGCTGCGGCGGGCCGAGTACCCGGCGGCCGCCGTGGAGGACGTGCCGACCGGGCTGCGGGAGCGCTTCCTCACGGCCGGACCCCCGTACCGCGTCGCCGAGGGCCTGGCCCAGGTGGTGCACCCCGTCTCGCACGACCTCACCTGGGAGCCGGCGCCGCACCCGCCCTACCACCTGATCGTGTGCCGCAACGTGGTGATCTACTTCGACCGCGCCACGCAGGAGCGCCTGTTCCTGACCTTCGCGGCCGCGGTGGATCCCGGCGGCCTGCTGCTGCTGGGCAAGGTGGAGACGCTGCTGGGGCCGGCCCGCGACCGCTTCGGGCTGGAGGAGCCGCGCGAGCGGCTGTACGTGCGCCGGTGACCGAGCGCCTGGTGCGGGTCGCCGACTGGGCCGTGGAGAGCGGCGACGTCACGCTGGTGACGCTGGGGCTCGGCTCGTGCGTCGCCATCGTGCTGTACGACCCGGTGGCCCGCGCCGGCGGTCTCGCCCACCTGCTGCTGCCCTCGCCCACGCTGGCGCGCGACACGTCGAACCCCGGGCGGTTTCCCGAAACGGTGCTGCCGCTCCTGCTGGCGAAGCTGGCGAGCGTCGGGGCGGAGCGGAGCCGGCTCACCGCGCGGCTGGTGGGCGGCGCCAGCATGTTCGGCGCCGGGGCCGCGCCCGGCACGGTCGCGATGGGCGAGCGGAACGTGGTGGCCGCGCGGCAGGTGCTCGCCGCCGCCGGCGTCCCGGTCGTGGGCGAGGACGTGCTCAAGGGCCACGGCCGCTCGGTCTACTTCTTCCTCGGCGACGGCCGCGTCGAGGTGCGCACGGTGGCGCGTGGCACCGTCGTCCTCTAGCGAGGGACCGGTCGGCTCGCCGCGGCACAGCGTGCTGGTGGTGGACGACAGCGCGCTGATGCGCCGCGTGCTGAGCGACGTGATCGCCGCGTCGCCGGATTTCCGCGTGGCGGGGATCGCGCGCAACGGGCTGGACGCGCTGGCCAAGATCCGCACCTATGAGCCCGAGCTCGTGACGATGGACCTCGCGATGCCTGAGCTCGACGGGCTCGGGGCCATCGAGCGGATCATGCGCGAGTCGCCGCGCCCGGTCGTCGTGGTCTCGGCGAAGGCGGGGCGCGACTCGACCGAGGCGATCCGGGCCCTCGAGCTCGGGGCGGTGGACCTGGTCGAGAAGCCGACCGGTCCGGGCGCCGCGGGCCAGGCGGCGCTGCTGGGTCCGCGCCTGCTGGCGGCGCTGCGGGCGGCCGCGCAGGCCGACCGGGCGCAGCTCCGCGCGCTCCAGGCTCGGCCGCCGAGCCACCGGCGGGCGGTGGCCGCCCCGGGTGCGGTCCGCTTCGTCGTGGCCGTGGCGGCCTCGACCGGCGGGCCGCGCGCCCTGGTCGAGCTGCTGCCGTCGCTGCCCCCCGGCCTCGCCGCCGCGGTGCTGGTGGTGCAGCACATGCCCGCGGGATTCACGCGCAGCCTGGCGGAGCGGCTCGACGGCATCTGCGAGCTGCGGGTGCTGGAGGCCACGCACGGCGCGCGGGTCGAGGCCGACACGGTCTACGTGGCGCCCGGGGACTACCACATGCGGGTGCGCGCCGCGGCGGGCGGCCCGGTCGTCGAGCTGACCCAGGACCCGCCGCTGTGGGGCGTGCGGCCCGCCGCGGACCTGCTGCTGCGCAGCGTCGCCGAGACGTTCGGGCCCGCCGCCCTCGGCGCCGTCCTGACCGGCATGGGCCGCGACGGCGCCGAGGGCCTCGCCGCCATCCGGCGCGCCGGCGGGACCACCTTCGCGCAGGACCGGGGGTCGTCCGTCGTCTACGGGATGCCGCAGGCGGCCGTGCAGGCCGGCGCGGTGTGCGAGGTGGTGCCGCTCGGCGCGCTGGCGGAGCGGGTGGTGGCGGAGATCCGGCGGCGGGACGGGCCGCGCGCGTGAAGGCGCCGGCCCCGTTTCCGTTCGTGGTCGCCCGCGTGGGCGCGGAGCGCTACGGCTTCGACGTCGCGGCGGTGCGCGAGGTGGTGGCGGTCGGGTACCTGGCGAGCGTGCCGGCGCGCTCGGCGGCGGTGCGCGGGCTCATCCCGAACCGCGACCGCTTCCTGCCGGTCGTCTCGCTGTCGGCGCTGCTCTCGGGCGCCGCGCCGCCGATGGAGCCCGGCCCGACCGCGCTGGTGGTCACGCACGGCGGAGCCGAGATGGCGCTCGAGGTGGACGAGGTGGAGTCGGTGGCGGACGGCGGCGCCGAGTTCGTGGGCGGGGCCGCCATCGGGTCGCTGCCCGCGCGCGGGGTGTGGCGCTGGGACGGCGCGCTGGTGACGGTGCTGGACGTCGCCCAGCTGGCCGAGCGCGTGAACACGCTCGAGGAGCGCGAGCGATGACGAGCCAGGACGAGACCTTCCAGATCGTCGTGTTCCGGGTGGGCGGGCACGAGTTCGCCTTCAACATCTTCCAGGTGCAGCGCATCCTCCGCTACGAGCGGCCGGCGGCGCTCCCCAAGGCGCCGCCGTTCCTCGAAGGCGTGCTGCAGATCGAGGGCGCCGTGGTGCCGGTGATCGACCTCCGCAAGCGCTTCGAGCTGCCGCACGCGCCGCTCGGCGCCGACACCCGGATCATGGTCGTCGAGGCCGACGGCGGCGTGGTCGGGGCGGTCGTGGACGCCGTGAGCGAGGTGCTCCGGGTGGCCGCCGCCGCCGTGACGCCGCCCCCGCCGGTGGTGCGCGGGCTCGCGGCGGCCTACGTGCAGGGCATCGTGACCCAGCCGTCCCGCACGGTGGTCCTGCTGCACGCGGGACGGCTGCTCAACTCGGCCGAGCGCATCGCGCTCCAGGACATCGGCGCGGAGAAGAAGCGTCATGGCTGACGACTTCGTGCAGGCGCTGAAGCAGCGCCGCGACCAGATCGCGGGCGCGCTGGACGCCGCCGCGGGCGCGGCGGCGCTCGCCGCCGTGAAGCAGGACATCATCGCGCTGTTCAAGCACGTCGACGGCGCCATCGGCGAGCTGGGCGTCCTCAAGGACGACATCAAGAAGCTGGTGGACCGCTACAAGGAGCGCGAAGGGGAGAGCCGCCCGGCGACCGCGCTCGCGTTCGACTCGGCGCACCCGGTCGTCCAGGCGGACCACATCGGCGCCTCCACCTTCATCGAAAAGGGCTGGAGCCTGATCTCGCTCGGCGACTACGACGGGGCGATCAAGTCGCTCACCCGGGCCCTGGCGCTGTCGCCCGGCGAGGTGCAGGCCGAGTCGCTGCTGGGATGGGCGCAGATGCTGCGCGAGGACTACGACGACGCGCTCGGCACTTTCCAGCGGGTCCTGACCAAGGACCCGTCCAACTCGCTGGCCCGCGTGAACCTCGGCTACATCTGCCTCAAGAAGCGCATCTTCGGCGAGGCGATCGAGCACCTGTCCAAGGCCATCCGGATGGCCAACGACAAGAAGGCCACGCTGTACGCCAACTACTACCTGGGCCTGGTGTACCTCGAGCGGGAGATGTACGAGGACGCGGAGAACTTCTTCCGCAAGACGCTGGAGCTGGGGCCGAACCTGATCGAGGCGTACTTCGAGCAGGGCCGCGCCCAGTGGCTGGCCGGGCGGCACGAGGCGGCCCAGGCGACCTGGCAGGCCGGATTCGCCGCCAACAAGTTCAATCCCTGGGGCAAGAAGTGCCGCGAGGCGCTCGAGGCGGTGGCGGCCGGCAAGCAGCCGCCGGCGGCCTAGCGCCGCGCTTGACGGGCCCGGAAGCTGCGGCTATCCTCAACCCCCGTGCAGAGTTCCGACTCTGAGGCCCGGCTCCAGTTCGGAGCCGTGAACGCCGCCCTGTTCGCGGGGGCGGCGGTGGTGCTGGGGGCGGGATACGTACTGCTCGCCCGGGGCTCGACGACGGCGGCGCCCATCCTGCTGGTGGTGGGCTACTGTATCCTGCTGCCCCTGGGTCTCATACTGTAGGCTCGCGCGGGCGAATAGCTCAGCTGGTCCAGAGCGCCTGCCTTACACGCAGGAAGTCGGGGGTTCGAATCCCTCTTCGCCCACTTCTTGCA
>Ga0187778_10003130_pt1 | contig 11151 bp, 11 predicted proteins | sample 1015_Q2_SP5_20_M_FD_132418 | JGI IMG/M metagenome (GOLD analysis project Ga0187778, IMG submission 132418) | Tropical peat soil microbial communities from peatlands in Department of Meta, Colombia - 1015_Q2_SP5_20_MG | ecosystem: Environmental > Terrestrial > Soil > Wetlands > Peat | place...
ACCAGGGGACGGGTGCTCATCAAACCTCGCCCGGGCCCAATTCCGGTGCGTCGCCTTCGTTGTGCGCGCGGTCCGTTATGACGCAGTCGGTGGTAAGGATCAGTCCGGCGACCGACGCGGCGTTCTGCAGCGCCAGACGGGTGACCTTGGTTGGATCTATCACACCCATTGTGAACATGTCGCCATACTCCGCGCTAGCGGCGTTGAAACCCACACTGCCGGTCGCGGAGCGCACGGTGTTGAGCACGGGTGCGGGCTCCAGGCCGGCGTTGGCTACGATTTGACGCAAGGGCTCTTCGAGCGCGCGCTCAACGATACGAATGCCCGCGTCTTCGCCCACCGAAGTCTGCGCAAGGTCCTTTAGCGCCGCCGCGGAGCGGATTAGCGCGACCCCACCGCCGGGTCCGATTCCTTCTTCGACGGCCGCGCGCGTGGCATGTAAGGCGTCTTCGACGCGAGACCTCTTCTCCTTCATCTCGAGCTCCGTCGAAGCGCCGACCTTGATCAGGGCCACGCCCCCCGTAAGTTTTGCAATGCGTTCTTCGATTTGCTCCCGGTCGTACGAACTCGTCGCCGCATCGCGCTGTGCACGCAGCGCAGCCACGCGCGCATCGATCTGGGCGTGCTCGCCCCGACCGCCAATCAATGTGGTGTGCTCGTTGTCGATCTCAATGCGGCGCACCTGCCCGAGATCCTCGAGGCGCACCTTCTCCAACGTTCGGCCGGTATCTTCGCCAATTACCGTGGCGCCGGCGACAATCGCGATGTCCTGAAGCAGGGCCTTGCGACGATCTCCGAACCCCGGCGCCTTGACGGCACAAACTTTCAATATGCCCCGAACCGCGTTGACCACCAGCGTGGCAAAGGCCTCGCCCGTGACATCCTCTGCCACGAGAAGCAATGGCCGGCCGTTTTTGCTCACCTCTTCGAGCAAGGGCAGGATTTCGCGTATGGAAGATATCGGCTTGTCGTGTAGGAGTACCAGGGCGTCTTCCAGAACCACCCGCTGCTTCTCGGCATCGTTGATGAAGTACGGCGACAGATAGCCACGGTCGAACTGCAGTCCTTCCACGATCTCAAGCTCGTTGGTCATGCCGCGACCGTCTTCGGCTTTAATGACCCCGCCGTGTCCGACGCGCTCCATCGCGTCGGCGATGAGCTCGCCGATGGCCTGGTCTCCGTTGGCGGAAATCGTTCCCACCTGGGAAATCTCTTGTCGGGTAGCGCAGGGGCGGGAGCATCTCTGCAGTTCCGCGACCAGCTTTTCCACGGCTTTGTCGATGCCGCGCTTGATCTCCATTGGATCGTGCCCAGCGGCAACAAATTTTGCGCCTTCCAAGACGATGGCCTGGGCCAAGACGGTGGCCGTTGTGGTGCCGTCCCCGGCTTTCTCGGAAGTCTTGGCCGCAACCTCCCGCACCATCTGCGCACCGAGGTTTTCCACAGGGTCGGCGAGCTCAATTTCGCGGGCCACGGCCACACCGGAGTTGATAATGGTCGTGCCTCCGTAGGGCCGCCCGAGCACGACGGTGCGCCCCTTTGGACCGAGCGTCACCTTTACTGCGTTGGACAGGACGTTGAGTCCCGCGATCAATCGTTGCCTCGCCTCCTCATGAAAAACGATTTGCTTGCTCGCCATGGTGGCAACCCCCGACCCCGCTGTTGTCGCGCCGAAGGCGCGGCAAACCTACTCGACGCGCGTTCGAGACCCACTTGCGAATCCTAAGCGCGGAATCTGCATTTTTGTTGATGGAGAGCAACCTATTCTGAAGTACGATCCGGCAGCGCCGGCGAGTCAAACATCGAAAGACGGGGCCCAAATGCGGCGCAAAGGTGCACTGCGTGCCGGTACAGCGCGTACGACGGGGCGGCCGGGTGGCCCGCGACACCGTGGCGTCGGGGCCTTGCAGCGATTGGACGCGGCTTTCGTTCGTTGGGCTCCCTGGCGCGGCAACCACGCAGCGCAGAGTGCACGTTGGAGTTTGTTCCGCCGGCTAGCGAGTTCTCCGAGCGAAGAATCGCGCCGCGCTCGTTTCGCGGGATTGCGCGCATCCCGGTCTCCCGTTTCGGGCCAACCGAGCCGAATCGTCGTGCTCTCGCATCGGGATTTGCAGCGTTTACCGTTTGCTGTGCCAGTTCGAACTGTTTGCCTTGCGCAAAGTGACCGCCTGTTCCCAGGAGGATGGGGCCAAGCGACCTTCGCGCACAAATCGCAGCCCACCGATTGGGAGGAGCAGATTCCGACTGCGATTCATCTAATGCGTTACATTAGATATGTTGTTTAACATATTGAAACATATATAAGTTATGAAGAAGAAATACCGAGGTCGGCAAGATCCTCGGAACTCCGGTCTCGGATCCTCACAGTAGTGGCCGCGCCCACTTTTGGGGCTGCAAGGCTCCGTGGCCGACGGAGGCCCGTGCATCCGCAGGGCCGTGGTCTACCCCAACGCACGAAGTGCTCGGTGTTCGATCATTTCGTCGATCATTTCGACGACGGAATCACGTTCGCGTTCAAGAAACCTGCGGACCGCGGCGTGGGTAGTCGCGTCGCTCATCCAGTGCGCGGATGCGGTGACGGTGGGGTCCAGGCCGCGGGCCATTTTGTGCGCACCCTGGGCGCCGCCCTGAAACTCCGCCAGACCCTGTTCGATGGCGAACTCGATCATTTGGTAGTAGCAGCACTCGAAGTGCAGGCATGGAACGTGAATCAACGCGCCCCAATAGCGCCCGTAGAGCGCGGAGCGCTCGCGGTCGAAGAATGCGAGTGCGCCGGCAATCGGGCTACCGTTGCGGGTTGCACGAACGAGCAGCAGGTTGTGCGGCATCTCCCGCCCGATGCGCAAGAAAAAATCCAGATTGAGGTAAGGTGAGGCGCCGTGCGCCGCGTAGGTGTTTTCGTAGCAGCGCACGAAAAAGCGCCAATCCTCCTGCGTGATTTCTGGCCCGATGCGCCGCTCAAGGTGAACCCCTGCTTCTTGAACCTTGCGGCGCTCTGCGCGAATCTTCTTACGTTTGGGCTGCGTAAGGGCCTCGAGAAAGGTGTCGAAGCCCTGATAGTGACGGTTGTGCCAGTGAAACTGCACATTCGTACGGATCAACATGCCCGCGCCGGCCAGGGCATCAATCTGGGTCTGGGGAGCGAAGAGCACGTGCAGCGAAGATAGACCCAGCGCGGGCACAAGATCGAGGAGCGCGGAAATCGCGAATGTGCGCGCCGCGCTGTCGGTGGCGATAATGCGCGTGCCAGGCACCGGAGTGAAGGGAACGGCTACAAGCCCTTTGGGGTAGTACGGAACGCCACGGCGCTCTTGGGCTTGGGCCCATGCCCAGTCAAATACGTATTCACCAAACGAGTGCGTCTTCGCGTACAGAGGCACGATGGCGACCAGTTGGGCGCCGCGCCAACAGGTCACAAACCGTGCATGCCATCCTGTCTCCGGGACCGCAGCACCGCTTGCGTGCATGGCGTGCACGTAAGCGTGTCGTACGAAGGGATTTGCATCCACATCGGCGCTGACGACTCGGTCCCATGCCGCCGCATCCAGGCTTGCCGGATCGTCGTACAGCACGATTCGATACTCGTCGTTGGGCATTCGCAGTTGCCGCGCAGACAGGTCGCGCTACCGTGCGCTGCTGTTGCCAAGCGGTACAAAACGGCCGCGCGGAGGGATGCCTCGCTTCCGGCGTCTTTTTCTTCGTGCGCGGCCTGGCGAAGTGTATCGTGGTCTGTTTGCCGTAGGATCCTTGCCACGCGTCAATTTCGTTGTATCTTTTCGGTGGCATCCTTCCGAGCAACGTGTCGGCCCGCTATGGGGCGGACGCATGCGGTCTCAAGTGCATGGCACCGGACAATATGAATCCGAAGGGATTGGACGAGAGCGCCCCAGAGGCGCTTGAAGCATTGCTGGACGCCCCCCCAGTGAGCAGCGCACTGGACCGTGTTCTCACCGCTGCGATGGGGCGGTTGACTCAAGGTCTTTCCCCCGCGGCGGTGGCCGGGGCGTATGCGGACTGGTTTGTGCATCTCGCCGGCGCGCCGGGCAAGCAGCAAGAATTGTGGGCCAAGGCTGCAAGGAAGTTTGCCCGGCTCGCTTTATACGCCGCCCGTGCCCAGGGCGATTCGCCGCAGCCGTGCCTCACGCCTTTGCCGCAGGACCATCGATTTGACGGCGCAGAGTGGCAGCAGTGGCCCTTCAACCTGATCCAGCAAACCTTTCTTTGCGGGCAACAGTGGTGGCATAACGCCACCACGGACGTGCGGGGGGTGAGTCGACACCACGAACAGGTGGTGACCTTTCTAACGCGCCAATGGATCGATGTGTTTTCGCCATCGAATTGGCTCTGGACCAATCCCGAGGTGCTGCGCGCCACGGTGGCCGAGCGCGGCTACAACCTCGTGCGGGGAGCGCAGTACTGGTGGCGGGACGTGGTGGCCTTTTTTGCAGACCAGGCGCCCGCGGGCGCCGAGCAGTTTCGACCCGGCGTCGGGGTGGCGCTGACACCCGGCAAGGTGGTCTTTCGCAACCAAGTGATGGAACTGATCCAGTACGAGGCGAGCACCACTAGTGTCTACCAGCAGCCTGTCTTGATCGTTCCGTCGTGGATCATGAAGTACTACATCCTGGATCTGTCGGCGCGCAATTCGCTTGTCCGCTATCTTGTTGAGCACGGTCACACGGTTTTCATGATTTCGTGGCGAAACCCGGGCTCCGAGGGTCGCGATCTCGGCATGGACGATTACCTCAAGGAGGGCGTGATTCGAGCGATGGACGCGGTGTGCGCCATTCGTCCGCAGTCTCGCATCAATGGGGTTGGCTATTGCCTTGGTGGAACCTTGCTCGCCATGGCAGCCGCGCTGCTTTCCCGCGATAGCGATGAGCGTTTGCAGTCTTTGACTCTGCTTGCTTCGGAGCTTGATTTCACCGAACCCGGCGAGTTGGGGCTTTTTATCGATGAAAGCCAATTGGCCTATCTCGAAGACATGATGTGGGAGAAGGGCTACCTGGATGGCAAGCAGATGCTCGGTGCGTTCGCAATGCTGAATTCACGCGATTTGCTTTGGTCTCGTGTGGTGCGCGACTATCTCTTGGGGGTTCGGCAGCCCCTGAGTGATTTAGCGGCATGGAATGCCGACGCCACGCGAATGCCGTATCGGCAACATCGAGAGTATTTGGAGCGGTTGTACCTGAACAATGACTTGGCGGAAGGCCGCTACCGTGTTGACGGCAAGGCCATCGCACTCACGGACATTCATGCTCCAATCTTCTCGGTCGGCACAGTCCGCGATACCATTTCACCGTGGCGCTCCGTCTACAAGGTCCACCTGCTCATCGAGTCCGATGTGACTTTTTGCCTGACGAGCGGGGGCCACAACGCCGGCGTCGTCAATCCGCCTGACGGCTCCGAGCATCGGAGCTTTCAAGTCGCCACTCGCGTCGGCGGCGGGCGCTACGTCGATCCGGAGATTTGGCAATCGTCCGTGCCGACGCAGCAGGGATCATGGTGGCCACGCTGGGAGTCGTGGTTGCGCGAGCGCGCCGGCGCCCAAGAGCCTCCGCCGCCCATGGGTACCGCTGCGTACCCCCCGCTCGCCGAAGCACCGGGAACGTATGTACTGGCCCGCTAGCGCCATACGGCTTGCGCTTGCCACACCACGCACGGGCGGCGGGCGGCGCATCGCGTCGCGTGCAGAAGGCTGTCGCAGGTGACCCGGCATGATCGACCAAATGCGCGCCATGGTTTTGACGGGGCCGGGACGCTCGCTGCGCCAAATGCAGTTAGCCGTGCCGCAGTGTGGTCCTGAGGAAATCTTGCTGCAGGTCTGCGCGTGCGGCGTTTGCCGCACCGATTTGCACATCGTGGATGGCGAGCTTCCGGAACCCAAGATTCCCCTGGTCCCCGGACATGAGGTGGTGGGTACCGTAGTCGCGCGCGGCCCGCAAGTCGATCGGTTTGCGATTGGTCAGCGCGTCGGCGTGCCTTGGCTTGGCTTTACTTGCGGTCACTGCCGCTACTGCGCCCGCGGACAGGAGAATCTTTGCGAGAGGGCCCGTTTTACGGGCTACACGCGCGATGGGGGTTACGCGCAGTACGCCGTGGCGCACGAGCACTTCTGTTTTGCGTTGCCCGACGCCTACGGTGACGCGGAAATTGCTCCGCTGCTGTGCGCGGGCCTCATAGGCTACCGCGCGCTGGCTGCCGCGCGCGATGCTCGAACGATCGGAATTTATGGTTTCGGTGCAGCGGCCCACATCGTTGCGCAGGTGGCCGTCTATCAAGGCAGAACGGTTTTTGCGTTTACCCGGTCGGGCGACAGCACTCGGCAGCAGTTTGCAAAGGCAATGGGCGCTTCCTGGGCGGGCGACTCCACGCAATCGCCGCCGCAGCCAATGGATGCAGCTTTGCTCTTTGCACCGGACGGCTCGCTCGTGCCCCAGGCACTGCGACACACCGACAAAGGCGGAACGGTCGTGTGCGCCGGCATTCACATGAGCGAAATACCGGCGTTTCCGTATTCCATTTTGTGGGGCGAACGCGTGATTCGCTCCGTGGCCAATCTCACGCGCCGAGACGGTGAAGAATTCTTCGCGTTGGCGAGTCAGCACAAGATCCACACGACGATCGAGTCATTCCCGCTCGACGAGGCCAACGAGGCGCTGGAGCGTTTACGTAGGGGATCCATCCGCGGCGCGGCGGTTCTAATCCCCTAGTCCTGCGCCCCTACGTTGCGGGCATCCGCTTCTTGCATCCCTTTTGGGGCGATTGACGCCGTCCGCAGGGTGCACCTAGCGTTGCACCGCATGCGAGCGCCGGGGCGTGGGGATGCTTGCGCGCCGCTGCACCTATTGCAAACACCTGCCTGGATAGCGCACCTGTGTTCGCAACTCATTCGACCGTCCATGGGTCCTCTGTAACGGGGTTGCGCGACGAATTTGCGCGCTTTGACGTGGCAACCGCCCGCGAACTTCTGGAGTTCGCAGTCGACCTGGACGCACAGGACGATCGCCTGCGCATGGGAGTGGACGCCCGATTCGAAGCCAGCGGGGGACTGAGGCTTCGGCCGTCTTCGGGCGGTGAGGCTCCCGCTGAGAGCTACTGGCCGCAATACCATGATCGCTGGCAGATGCTCGTCGATACACGATTGCAGTATGCCGACGGCGTCAAGCGCAGTACGGACCGAGAACCGTCTTGGGACGGCGACGATCCGAGTCGTAACGGTTTTGGACCTTTTGCCAATGCGTGGATTCTGGCGCGAGGCAAACAAGCGAATGTCGCGTCCGACGGTGAGGATCTTCCGACCTATGTCGTGGCAATCCGTGGAACTGTGTTCTCGAGCGCGCCCAGCGTCGTCGAGGACCTGTTTGCCAACACGATCGTGGCCAGCCATTTGGCGAAGGACTCGTTTGGAACGCCGCTGCGGCTGGCTTTTGCGCAGACACCCGGTGCCGAGATTCACGCCGGCTTCGGGTACGCATGCCTGTCGACGTTGTTTGACCGTCAATTTGGATTGGTCCGTGCTCTGGAGGTGATTCCGGAAAGCCGACTGAACGTACTGCTCACGGGACACAGTCAAGGCGCCGCAATGGCAACGTTGTTGCATGCATTTTTTCGCTATGCAATAGCGGACAACAGACTGCTGAAGGGCAAGACAATTGTCCTCGGCTCCTACGTCTTTGCTCAGCCGAAGCCCGGTAACGCTCTTTTTGCCGCGGACTTTGACCGAATGCACGAACGCGACGGCGGCTCGTTCACGGTTAACAACTCCCTCGATCCGGTCCCGGCGTTACCCCTGACCCGGCAGGCTCTCGACGATCTCTCGAGGGAACTGCCACGGGCCAGTTGGATCGATAAGCTCATCAACGCGATCGATCGGCCGGCGCGCATGGCGCGTCGCTGGTTCTCATCGAAGTTGGATCGCGAGATCGTGAATTTCGTGGGTTCGGAGGACTTGCTTCTGGATCCGACACGTCAGGCGTTTTTGCGCGCAAAGGCGTGCGCGTTTGCCCCGGGCTGGTCACGCAACTTCGCCCCGGCCGGAACGCCCGTGTGGTTGACCGGTGATCCTGACGTCTCCGACGGGCCGAACGGCGGCAGCGACCCCTTCGTGCAGCATCACGCGACAACGTACCGGACGCTACTTGGCCGCGACGAATTGCATGTGAGGAGCCATAAGTAAATCGCGCGCTGAAGCATTCAGTGACGGCGTTAGTACCGTGATCATCGCGATCGTCGTCCTTGAGATGCGGACTCCCCAGCAACGCGGGTCTGAAGAACCTGTCCGAGCTTGCCGCAGCGTTTCTGAGTTACGTGTTGAGCTTTCTCTTTATTGCCATCTATTGGGATAATCACCACCACAGGCTGCACACAGTCAAGCACGTCAACGGGGTGATTCTTTGGGCCAGCACGCACCTGTTGTTCGGGCTCCCGTTGGTTCCGTTTTCGACGGCAGGGACCGCGGAGCAGCCATCATCCACCTGACCCACGGTGCTCTTCGGGCTCATTTTCCTGGTTGCGGCACTTGCCGATACCATCCTCCAATACACCGTAATACGCCTGCACGGCCGCCAATCGCTGCTGGCATCACCGGTCGGAGCCGATGCCAGGGGGGAGGTGGCGATTGCTCTGTACCTGGCAGCCATTGGGTCTGCCTTCGTGGCAGACCGGGTCTCGATGTCGCTCTACGTCGTCGCGGCGTGCATGTGGCTTATCCCGGACCAACGAATCGAGCGGCTAATCAACTACCAGAGCGCGAACGTCGTCGGTCGCGCGGTCAGGCGCCGCGTCCTCAGCGGCCGCCGGGTACAGATTTCGCACCGGCGTCTCGAAGGCGGGGCGGAAACGCATTTTGTATCGAAAACAATCGGGGCGAATAGGTGATGCCAAGCAAAGCCTCGAAGTGACGGAAGGCCGCCGTAGCGGATACGATCGACGCTGTAGGAGTCGAAGCGACATGCCCGTGGCGTGCACCGTGGTGCGCGCGAATCCCTTCTTGTGCCCGTATTGGAGGAAAATCCGCGGTACGCTTGCACGGACGCGAGGCGCGGCAAGCGTCCCTTCGGACGGGCCGTCGGTGTCTGAAGGAATGGGCGGCGCTTGAATAGCAAAGAAAGGATTGGCAGATGCCAGACCGTGACCACGCGTGCTCGCGAGTAAGCCTGATCGGCGCACCGACAGATGTAGGAGCGAGTGTGCGGGGTTCTTCGATGGGGCCGGAGGCGCTACGCGTGGCAAACATCGTGACGGCCCTGTGCGCTCAGGGACTGGATGTGCGCGACACAGGCAATTTGCATGGGCCGGGGAATCCGCAGCTGCCATCAGTTGACGGCTATCGGCACTTAAACGAAGTGGTAGCGTGGAATCGCATGGTGCACGCGGCCGTGTATGCCGAATTGCAAGCACAGCGTATTCCTATTTTGTTGGGGGGGGATCACAGCCTTGCGATTGGGTCGATAAGTGCTGTGGCCCGATACTGTCGAGAGGCTGGACGAAAGCTCCGGATCGCCTGGTTTGACGCCCACGCCGATGTCAATACCCGCGAATTGACACCGAGCGGAAACCTGCACGGGATGCCGGTGGCATGTCTTTGCGGCACCGGACCACAGGAACTCATCGAGATCGGCGGAACGGTTCCAGCGGTCGAGACGTCCTGGATAAGACAGATAGGGATCCGGAGCGTCGATGAAGGAGAGCGGCGCCTGGTGCGTGAGATGGGCATTCAGGTCATTGATATGCGCGGCATCGATGAAATGGGGATGCGCCGCAGCATGGAGCTGATGCTCGATGGGCTGGAGCCGGAGACACATCTGCATGTGAGCTTTGATGTCGATTTTCTCGATCCCGATACTGCGCCGGGCGTAGCCACCGCAGTCCGAGGCGGGCCAACCTATCGGGAAACCCAACTCTGCATGGAAATGATCGCGGACACGCGGTGTCTGCGGTCAATTGACATCATGGAACTTAACCCTGCCTTAGATGTGCGCAATCAGACGGCGGCGATCACCGTCGAATTTGTGGAATCACTGTTTGGAAAAAGCACCCTGATTCGGAGCCGCTGAACCGGGATGCGGCGCGAGTCGGCGGGCGCCGGCGGGCGCCCGCCGAGAGGACAGACGGTTAATTGCCGATCTTGCGACTGACTGCGTTTTCTTGCTGGTTGAGTGTGACCTGTTCTTGCTTCGTAATGTGGCCGTGGTTCTGGCTGGCCATATCGCGCTCTTCCTGTCGAATCTGATGATCATCCTTGTGCAGCTTCGCTGCCTGCGCCTTGCTCATTTCGCCTTCTTTGACTTCCTTGTTAATGCGAGCATTTTGATTGGACAGGCGCTTGTTGACCTCGGCCCGGCGTGGATGATCCTTGTCCCACTGCGACTCTGCGCTGGCCGCGCCTGAAATGCCCAAAAGCAGGGCACTCATGCTCAGTACGAGGGCCTTCTTGGTAACAAATGCTTTCATGTTGTCACTCTCCTGACGGTTCGATAGTTTCATTTCGTAGCCGCGCGGCTATGGGTTGGGCTCGGCTGTAGTACTCAACGCGGGACTGCGGACTGCCGCCTACCGGAAGATGAAACGATGTGTTTCCATCCGGTTGACCGATGAAGGTGGTGATTGCGCCCCAAATCAACGCTTTGCGCCGGAGAGAGGACCGAGCGCCCGTGCGCCCGCGCATCGGGTGCGGCGGGGCCTCGACGCACAGCTGCGCCTTTTGGCCGGTGCGGTTTTTGAATCTTCCCCGCCCAGCCCTGCGCAGGGCGACAGCACCGGCTGCCGATGGTTTGGCAAGCAGCGCACCCGTTACGCGAGCACTGGCGGCAACCGCGTTGAGCTCGCCCCGCGCGCGACTCAATGCTTGCGTCTTGCCAACAGCAAGGCAGAACGTCCGTCCCCAAAAAGTCGCGACACGGCGCCCTGGGCAAGCTGTCACTCGGGTATCGGTCGGGTCTCGAGTGGAACGAACAAAGACCTAGCGCTTGAAATTTCGCAAAATTGCGCTGTAATTGCGTCCGGCGACGGACACGAACGGGGCGCGCAAGGCCTGAGTCTGACGTCCCGAAAGTGGATGGAATCGACGCCATTTTTGCCGGAACTCAATGACGGATGCGGCTGTGCGGACAAAGCGCGCGGTACGAATCCGTTTGATCCCACCGAGCG
>Ga0187778_10003131_pt1 | contig 11151 bp, 10 predicted proteins | sample 1015_Q2_SP5_20_M_FD_132418 | JGI IMG/M metagenome (GOLD analysis project Ga0187778, IMG submission 132418) | Tropical peat soil microbial communities from peatlands in Department of Meta, Colombia - 1015_Q2_SP5_20_MG | ecosystem: Environmental > Terrestrial > Soil > Wetlands > Peat | place...
AACCCTCAAGCAGGCCGCCACCCTCAAGGCCATGGCCTGCCAAAACCTCCAGGGCTACTACTTCAGCCCTCCCGTCCCCGCACACGACGTCCCCGCACTCGTACAACGCTCCTGGACGATCGAGCCGATCACGCCCCAAGGCGAAACCCTTGCTTTGGTGACGAAATAAAGCAGGGCGTAGGGCGTGCGGCGGGCAACCGCGGCCGGCCCAGATGCAACAAAGCCGCGCTGTGGCCAGCGCATTGGTGCCCTAATTTCGCACGAGCTTGGGGCTAGCGGCCTGCGGCGTTGGATAGGTCTTGCGCAACGCCTCACGCGTTGCACGCTTGCAAAGAGAGGTGTGCCGGCGGCCTTGGTGCGGCTTGGTCGCCAGCGATCAGAACTCCGCCCAGTCGTTTTTGCCAGCGGAGAGCGTGCCGGCCGCAAGCTTGGGCACAACCCCTGCCGCGGATTGCTTGAGCGGTTTCGTCGTTTTGGGACTCGTCGTCTTGGTGCGCAGGGATGCCGGTGCACTGGACTGGGGGCTAGAGGCTGGCACCTCGCTCAGCTTGAAGACGGACACGGCCTGCGCGAGACGTTCGGCCTGATCCTTCAGGCTCACGGCGGCCGCAGCGCTTTCCTCGACCAGGGCGGCGTTTTGCTGCGTGACCTGGTCGATTCGAGCAATCGCCTCGTTGATCCGCTCGATGCCGGAGCTTTGCTCCATTGCCGCGCTGGAGATCTCGCCAATCAAATCCGTGACACGCTTGACGTGCTCGACGATCTCGGTCATCGACAGGCGCGAATCGTTGACGAGCTTGCTGCCGGCTTCGACCTTTTGCATGCTGTCGTGGATCATTCCTTTGATTTCGTGCGCGGCCTGGGCGCTTCGTTGCGCCAGGCTGCGGACTTCGCCCGCGACAACCGCAAAACCGCGCCCCTGCTCGCCCGCGCGCGCCGCCTCGACCGCGGCATTGAGGGCCAGGATGTTGGTCTGGAAGGCGATGCCGTCGATGACGTTGATGATTTCGGCCATGCGTTCGCTCGCATGGGTGATTTCGTTCATCGTGCCCACGACGCGCCCAACGACTTCGCCACCTTTGGCTGCGGCGTCGGTCGCCGCGCCGGCGAGCTGGCTCGCTTGCCGGGCGCTCTCCGCGCTTTGTCGGACGGTGTCGGTGAGCTGCTCCATCGAGGCCGCCGTCTCCTGCAGGCTGGAGGCCTGTCCCTCCGTGCGGCTGGACAGATTCTGGTTGCCGGCTGCGATCTGACTCGTTGCCGTAGCGATGCTGGTCGCACCCGCGCGAACTTGGCCCACGACTTGTGTGAGGCTCGCGTTCATCTTTTGGAGCTCCGCGAGGAGCTGACCGACCTCATCGCCGCTCGGGACCTCGATGCGCGAGGACAGATCCCCCGCGGCCACGGTTCGCACCACGCCCACAGCCTGGAGGATCGGATTGGTGATCGAACGCACGAGCCACACGCCCAGTGCGCTGGTGAAGCCGGCCGATACGAGAACGAAGGCGATGATCGCTGTTCCCCACCAGTGCAGACCGGAGAGGTCGCGATTGGCCGCCTCGGAGTCCTCGCTGCTTGCCTTGCGCTGCATGTCGACGAGCTCGGAAATAGCCTGAACGCTCGCAGCTCCCATCGGCGTGGTGACGTCGGTGCGCTCGCGCGCCGCCTCCTCGATCTTGCCTTCCTGCATGAGGCGCAGCCAGCGCTCGCGCGAGCTCCAGTACCTGTCGAAGTTCTCGTGCACCCGGCCGATGAGCGTCTTGTGCTTTTCATCCCAATCGCTTCGATCCACGCGCTTGAGTGCCAGATCCCAATCGGCACGCTGCTTGGCGCTATCGGCAACGATGGCGGAGCGCACTGCCGGATCGGCCACGGCCATGAACTGCGCCACGCCCCAACGAAGTGCCCAAAGCGCGTCTTGCGCGTCGGCCAAAGCGGCAGTCTCGAGCGTGTCTCGACGTCCCTGCTCGAAGTGGGTTTCGGCAGCGTCTTTGAATGTCCAGACAAGTGCGCCGCTAATGATGAGCAGCAAGGCGATCAGTCCGAAGGCGGCCGACAACTTGACAGAAAGCGAGCGGTTCACTGGGATGTCTCTGGTCTTATACGCCGGCGCCGAACCCTGCGGGTCCAATGCCGGTTCCTCCGTGGGAAAGGCATACACAAACGCGAAATCGCGAAGCGTCCTTCGCGACCTAGTTTCCGGCAAGGCGATGCAGGCTTGATCGGTCGAGAAGGGCTAGCGGAGTGCGGCTCCTTTTCCGATCGGTGCGCGGCGGGCGCGCACGTTGGCGCAGCCTGCAAGCGCTCGCGAGGCGCCCAACGGCAAACCGTGGCGCATCGACCGATGAGCGCAGCGCTCTTTTTTTCTAGACAAACATCCAGGCATCCATGCTGAGCATGCCGTAGTGCACGCCGCCGGACAGATGTCGCGGTTTCGCATTCGCCCCGGCGGCTCCCAGCGCCCAGAACAGAGGCAGCAGGTGCTCGTCGGTCGGGTGGGCGCGCGTCGCGTACGGGGCCTGCCGCCGATAATCGAGCAAGGCGGCGCCATCGCCGCGATCGATCGCCTGGCGCATCCACTCCACAAAAGCGAGCACATAGGGTTGCGGCGCCTCATCGGTGGCCGATGCGGGATTAAAGTCCCCCAGGTTGTGCGTCAGGCTTCCCGTGCCCAGCAGCAGCACCCCTTCTTCGACGAGGGCGCCCAACGACTGTCCGAGCCGATGTGCCCCCGCGGCGTCCAGCGGCCACGGCATGGCTACAGGGACGACGGGGATGTCAGCCTGCGGAAACATGAGGCTAAGCGGCACCCAGATGCCGTGATCGAGTCCGCGGTTGGGATCCAGTGGCGCTTGCCAGCCGGCGGCCTGCAGCAAGGCGGCGGTGCGCTGCGCAAGCCTCGGGTCCCCGGGTGCCGGGTACTGGAGTTTGTACAGGGCCGGATCGAAGCCACCAAAGTCATGCATGGTCGCCGGTTGCGGACTCGATCCGACCAAGGGTATGCGGGCCATCCAGTGGGGTGAGAATGCGAGCACCGCCTTGGGCCGGGGCAGCTCGCGGGCAAGTGTTCGCAGCATCGGGGCGGCCGTGCCGGGCTCCAAGGGCAGCATCGGCGAACCGTGCGAGAGAAACACAACGGGCTGACGGCTCATACGTACATCCTCCTGCTCGTTTGCATCGTGCGATGCCCGCACGACAAACTGCGGTGCACGCACCCCCAGCCAAGGCATGAGAGGTGCGCGAAGCGCGCGGGCCCGATTTTGCAGAGCGCGCTCCCGCTTGGTCCCACAGCTTTGGACGGCCTCGACAGATAATTGTGCATCGTCCTTAACGCGCGCGCTCCAGCCAGCTGCGCACCTGCGCGGCAACCCACGGGCCGTCGTCGAGCGCCAGATCGTGTCCGGCGCGCGGGTGCTGCCGCAGTTCGCACTGCCAGCTTGCGGCGAGCTGCTGCGAACAGCGTGGATCGACAAGCGTGTCCCCGGCGCTTGCCAGAACCAGCAGGGGCGGACGCGGCTTGGTGCGTGGTGCGCGGTAGGTCGCTGCCGCGAGCAGCTGGCGCAACCCATTGGTGCGCGAAACCGGGTTTTCGCGCGCATAGGCGCACCAGCGCGGCAAAACGTCGTCGTGGGTGGGCTGCCCGCTGCTGGTCATCGCCAGGATCGCCTGCTCGCGCCCTGGCGCCGTCGGTGCGCGCAGCGCAAGCCCGAGCAGGGTCGGGTAGTTGCGAAACCGCAGGCGCCGGTAAAACGGACTCAACGGACGCAAGCTCGTGTTGATGAGCACGCAGCCCAGCAGTTCGTCCGGATGCCGCTGCGCCCAGGCAACGGCGACCATCGCTCCCAGGGACATTGCCAGCAGATAGTACGGGGGTGACAGTCCCTGCTCGACGAGCTGCCTGCGGCAATGCGCCGCGATTTCCTCGACGCTCCAAGGACTTTTCGTCCGATTCAGTCGACCGTTACCGGGCAAGTCGATTGCGACCACGTTCGCTTCGGGCAACTGGCTGCGGAAGGTCTGGACAAACTCGCCCCAGTGCCGCCCCTCGCGCGTCAAGCCGCGCAAAAACACCCAAGTGCTCACTGCACGGTCCCGCTGTACCAGGACTGGAGCGCGAGCGCGCGGTGCGCGCGCCTTGCCTCATCGGTGGGCACCCACCGCGCGTGGCTGCAGGCCGCACGCGCCACGAAGTCCAACCACGGCAGGTGGCGTCGCAAAACCCGGTGCTGGCGGTGTTCAATCGTGGGATTGAAGATGCCATAGCGCGTAAAGAGCTGGCGCGGGTTTTTGCGCACCCAGAGCCACGACCCCATTTCCAACGTGAGCGGAATCATGGTTCGTTCGGGCTCTTTGCAGGCGCGCAGGTACAAATAATCCCAGAGGTCGCCGTGCGCAAGGTACATGCGACACTGCGGCTCGAAGATGTAGCGGTGGTAGGCATGCGTGCGATCGAAGATGTCCTTGAGCGCATGGATCTCAGCGAGGTGCCCGATGGGGCGCGTCGTGTAGGCGTATGGAAACCAGATCCGGTCGCTGATGCCAAAGCCCGAGTGGCAATCCAGTGCGATGCTAAAGCGCCGCGAGAGCAGCTCTTCGTCCACGACCTGGCACACCGCTTCGTTTTCGGGCTCCATCGCGCCGTGTGATGTGCCACGGTACCAGGGTAGCCGCGGGCTGATGCGCTGGCCGCCGATGAGAAAGGGCACATCTTCGAGCGCACTGATGGGGGCGTTGCGCATCAGATCCACGCCCCGGGGATTGGCCCTGGTGCCGAGGGACATCCCGCCCGGATTGACCAAGGGCATGAAGACGAAGCGCAGATTCTCGAGCTGCCACTGCAGCACGCTGTCCCATTTCAGGCGCATTACGAGACTGGCCAGATAGGCAATGACCACTTCGGATCCGATGCGCTCCAGACCGTGAACACCGCCAAAAAAACCCACGGCAGGCACATCCCGGCTCGGATTGCCCAGCGTGATCACGTGCACCGGAAACGAGTGCTTGCCCGATCGCACCTCGCACACGACGCGCGCTTGCAACTGCGCGCCGCCCGCCGCGACTATGCGCTGCAGCTCGTCTAACTCTGGCAGTTTGTCGTGGTTCACGCGTCCCGATGCGGGTGAGGGCAGGGCGTATGCGCGACGCCGCCTCTGCGTGCTCTTGTGCGGGGCGCTGCGCGTCTTGTGCCCATTGGGCGGCGCAAGCGTACCTTGCTTTTCCAGGCGAGGGCCAGACCGAAACCTTGTTTTTGCAATCTTCGCGTCACACTGTCTTGTTAAGTTCGAGCAAGGCGCGGTGCACCGGGCAGTCGCTCAGCCCTGTTGCCCGCGTAGGAAAGGATCTGTTGTGCGGCTTTGGCCTCGAACCCCTCTTTCGCGCGCCAGCCTTGTGCTTGCAGGCGCGGTGCTCTGGGGAATGATCGAATTTGTTGCACTGTGGCGCTCGCGCCGCGTCGCGCGCTGACTGCCAGCGCGTGTACGGCCGTGTGGTTGCGCCCCGGCTGAAGGCTCGCGGCCGGGAGCGGCGGGCAGCGCGCCGCTGCGGCCTAATTGCTCACGCGGCCGGCAAGGCCCCTGGCGCGGCGATGTGCCCCACGGGGCGCAACACGTGCTCCTGCAATGCTGCCACCACGGCGAAGGAACTCTCGCGCGCCGCGAAAATCACCTCGTCGTCCAGCCCGCGGGAGAGCATCATGCGCCCCACGCGCGAGCGTCGCAGGACCTCGAGACCTTCGGTGTGATCGTGCAATAGTTCGGCGGCAAGCGCCGCATCGGAAAACTCGGGGCGCGCCGCCGCCGCCGCCGCCGCCGCCGCCGCGTGCTCGCGAAAGAGCGCGACGAAGTAGCCCGCGCCGTAGAAGTCCTCGAGGTTGAAGTTATCGGCCGAGCCCGAGCACACGACCAGCACCGTGGCGCCCGGGTGCTGCCGGGCGATGTGCTCGACGGTCGCCCGACCGTTGAGCAGGGCGGCGGCGTAGACGTGCGCGGCCCCGTTCGCCTTCATCAAGGCCACGGTACCGTTGGTCGTGCAATAGATGAGGGTGCGGCCGGCCAACCCTTGTTCGAGCAGCCGCTGCGGGGTCGGATGCACGAATCCGGGCAGCGTGTTGGCATGCAACTCGCCCGAGAGCACGAAGCTGCCCGGGGCGTGCTTTTTCGATTCGGCCAGTGCCGCGCTGCCGTCGGGCGTCGGGATCACGGCTGCGGCGCCGTGCGCCAAGGCCGTGACGATCGAAGACGTCGCGAAGAGGATGTCGAGGACGATGACAACCTTGTCTTCGAGGCGCTGGATGTCGAGCTCTTCTTTTTTGAGCAAGACGTGAATCTTCTGCACCATGGACAAAGCGCCGCGACGCCGGACTTCGAGAAATTGCATCGAGTGTACCCTCGTTTGGTCGGGGCGCTGCCGCCATGCATTTCGTAGTCGTGGTGACGCGCGTGCCCTGCGGGCAAGCTGCACGCTCGCTGTCTCGGAAGCGGGAGCTCGTCTCGGGGCTTTGAAACCGACAATGGCCGCGCGCTGCGGCGATTCTGTGCAAGCGCGCCGCTTCGGGGTGCGCCTTTTTGGGGCGCAAGATCCGGATCGCGCAATGCGAGCCTGTCCGCTAGTGTGCAGGGCCAAAGGGGCAGACCATGAAATTTCAAATCAGTGCATTGGACGCGGAGCCCTTCGCGCCGCTTTTTGCAATGACCGCAGACGCCCTGGCGCAGCACTTGGCCGTCCGCCGGATCGCAACGAACAAGCCCGGGTTTCCTTGCCGCGTAAGTCTGCAGGACGCAGAAGTTGGCGAGCCGGTGCTGCTGGTTCATTACGTGCACCAAGGCATTGCTTCGCCGTATCGGGCAAGTCATGCGATTTTTGTGCGCAAGGACGTCCCGCGCGCGCTGCTCGCGCCGGGAGAGGTTCCGCAGTCCTTGCGATGCCGGGTGCTGTCGCTGCGTGCATTTGATTCCGAGGGGATGATGGTCGCTGCAGACCTGTGCGAGGGAGCGAGCATGGAGACGCTTCTCCAGTCGCAGCTCTCGCAAAGCGATGTTGCTTACGTCCACATTCACTTCGCGCGCTTCGGGTGCTACGCCGCGCGCGCCGACCGCCTCTGACACTGCCAGCATATTGCGACGCACAATCGCTGTTTCCCGACCGAGGAATCCGTCCGGCGCAGCGCCTCTGGCGGACTGACGGCGGGGGGCTGCGGAGGTCGCTTCTCGGGCCATTAGTCCCACAAAAGCGGGAGGCACGCGGAATACCCCCTGAAACGCGTCATGAGAAGGCTCGCGGTGCGGCCGAAACTGCAGATGCAATGGACACGGACGACATCACCTTCGAAGATCTGCTCGCCGCTGAGCCCCCGGCCTCGACGGCTCCGACTTCGTTTTCCGACCTCCGCGCCGAGGGTTTCCCCCACCAGGGCGGCATTGCCGAACTCGCGGCCATTGCCAGGCTGCGCGATCCGGGTTCGAAGTTTGCCGCAGTGCAGCACGCCTATCGGGACATCCTCGAGCAGCAGATCTCGGGTCTTTCGACGCGTGCCGAGGCGCGGGTTCCCGTCCGATCGACCTAGGGCGCGCTGGCGCGCGCGACCTGGGCCACGCGCAGCCGCTGCTTTTGATCTCCCTGACCAGCAAAGCGCTTTCGCGCCTCGGGCGCGGGCAAAGCCCAAGCGACTCGCGCAAGGATCTCAACGGGCGCGCGTTCCTACGCTGCCCGCCCATCTCTTCGCAACGTATTGCTGCAGCGTCGGGCGCCGCAAGACTGCTTGCGCGGTAGCGGCAGTTCCCTTGCTCGGCTGGCGCGGATCCGCAAATCGACGGGCTTCTGAGAGCTCCCCGCAAACTCGTGTCCGTGCGCGAGCGCGCGATGCGCGGACGAGGAGCGTTGGACCGAGCGCAGGCCACAGCGCTATGCTGAATTTTTTGCACCGTTGCCGAAGGGAGCGCACCGATGAGTCTGGTTCTGTACTACGCACCGAGGAGCACTGCGACCATCACCCAGCTTGTTATCGAAGAGCTCGGCGTACCGTGCGAGCGAGTCAAAGTCGATCTGAAGAAAGGCGAGTCGCACAGCCCGGAATTCTTGCGCCTGAACCCCAACGGAAAGGTGCCCTTGCTCGTACACGATGCGACACCGATCTGGGAGTCCGTGGCGATCACGATGTACCTGGGCGAGATGTTCGGCGTCGAGAAGGATCTGTACCCGGCGCCGGGTCCAAGGCGCGGCGCGACGATGAAGTGGATCGCCTGGGGCAACGTCACGCTGGGTGAAACCGTTGGGCGATGGCTGCGCAATACCTCGGATTGGACGCCGGCGGAGCAGCACAACGCTAAGGCTGCCGAAGTGGCGCGAGACGACATGCACCGTTGTCTGCGCATTCTCGACCAGGAGCTCGAGGGCAAGTCCTTTCTCGTGAGCTCCTATACGCTTGCCGACACTCACCTGAACTCGCTCGTGGACTGGCTGCGTTTTTTAAAGCTCGACTTCTCCGCTTACGCCAACCTTAATGCTTGGAGCCGGCATTGCGCGGCGCGACCCGCGTATGCGCGGGTGATGGCCGGTGCGTGAACTGATGTCGCTGAGCCTTTGCCTGCACGTAACCCTGGTTTCGTAGACTCGGCGATCTGCGCGGGCCGGGCAGCGATTCGATTTTGCGCATGCGCGATGCGGCTTGCGCAGGAGTGCCCCGGGAGAGGACGCCTTCCGGCGTCCGCCCCTCGGTGATGGACCTTAGGCGCGATGATGCTCGCGCTGATCAGACGGTGAGCCTCTGGCGCGACGCAGCCCCCTCGAAGGTCTTGCGGCGCGCTTCGAGGCCAAGCGCGAGTTGATGCGCGCTACCAGCAATGACTCCTGCGCCCAAGCTGATCAGAAGGACCTCTGCGCCCTGGAGGATGATGTGCGCGCGCACTAGCGCCTCGGGAGAAGCCAGATACGCGTAGGCAATGATGAGCAGGGTGGCCAGCATTGCGCCCCAGCAGAGAATTCCCGCAAACGACAGCGCGGCCGGCGAGCGGGTTTGCAGCGAGAAGTTTTCGTTCGACATGGTGACTCCGTGACGTATGAAGTATTGAACACGGTGTCACTTTGCGCCCTCGGACTAAACGGGAACTGAACACGAAACCCCGCGGCATTCAGGATTCGTTCAGAAAGAGACCCAGCGGCAGATAGCTGCGCGCTTGCCCCGGTTTACCGGCTGCGTCGCGGCGCTGGCGCAAGACGCCAGCTCGCGCGTGCTTGGGGTCAATTGCTCCGAGCGGCGCGATCGGTGCTGCGGTCCGAAGCGGGGCGCACGCAACGCGACCCCAATGCGCATGCGTCCGGAACTGACGCACCGTTGACCGGCTAGCGCACGCGGCCCGCGGTGCGCGCGATCGGTTTCGAATCGGGCTGTCTCGCGCGTTGCCATGAGACCAGCGCAACCCGTCCGCGAGGGTAGCTCGCACAAGGCCAATCGCACGGTTGATTTGCGGTGCGTGCGGGCTGCTCGCGCAACACACAGGCAGCCGCATGCTCGAGGCGTGCGAGGCTCCGACGAGTCCGCCCGCCCGACGCCGGAGCAACGGCCCCGGGACTTCGCGCTCTTCGCTTCGCTACTTCGCGGCTTAGCCGGGCGTCGGCACTACGCGGTAGTACACCCCGTTGGCGCCATAGGACGGTTGGAACCACGTATTTCCGCACAGGTAGTAGGTGCCGCCTTGCACGCTTGGTGTGATGCATCCGGCGGGCAAGGTCGCGTAGATCGCTCCCACCGGGAAGGTGCCACCGGCCGGGGCGGCGGCGCCCGTGCTGCCGGCCGCGACCCCGGCGTTGTAGGCACTGGTGGTTGCTGCCGCGGTATTGGCACTGCCTGCCGCCATGCCGGCATAGTAGGCGTTGGAAGTCGCAGCCGCAGTGCTGGAGCTGCCCGCAGCGACACCGGCTGCGTACGCGTTCGAAGTGTTGGCCGCATTGGCCGCGTTCGCAACTGCCGCACCCGCGACAGCGCCAACGACCACGCCTGCAGCAGCGGCGCCCGCGGCATTCCATCCGCCGCAGTTGTAGCAACTCGATCCGTATACGTTCACGGTTGTGGGTGGATGGTAGGCGACGTAGGACGGTGGGTAGTAGGCGCCGGGGGGCGGGTGGTAGCCCGGGTAGGCCGCGCCGTAGTAGGGCGAGTGGTAGGCGGTCGCGCCGTTAGCGCCGGTGTAGGTCGTGTAGCCCGATCCCGCCTGGTGCGTCGCCGTGCCCCCGTACTGGTTGGTTGCCGTCGTGCCTTGGCCGTAGGTGTGCGTCGCCGTTCCGTACTGGTTGCTAAACGTCGTCTGGTTTGAACCCGCCTGGTGAGTCGCCGTGCCGCCGTAGGCGCTCGTTGCGCTCGTGCCCTGTCCATAAGTGTGCGTCGCGCTTCCCCCATAGGGATTGCTGAAACTCGTCTGCCCGGATCCGGACTGATGGGTCGCCGTGTCGCCGAATCGGTTCGTAGCGGTCGTCCCCTCCCCAGCCACGTGCGAAGTCGAACCGCCATACGCGTTCGCGTGCGACCACGCTCCGGCCGGATCGATCGCAAGCGGCGCGATGAGCAAGCCAGTAATACCGGTGAGAACTCTTTTCACGATAGCCCTCCTTACGGAGTTTTGCCGGGCTGCGCCTTGGCCGACTGCGATTGGGGCGGCGGTTTCATGCCAGGGGCATCCATTGCATCGGGCCGCGCAAAGGCAATTTGCGCCGCCTTTGCGGCCCGCGCCGATACAAAGGCGTCGGCCGGGACCGCCGCATCGAGTTGCCACTTCGACAATTGCAGTACATGGCGCAGCCGGGCGGGATCATTGAGGAAGATCGCGTACAGGCGACGGGGCAGTTTGTCCTCGGCGCCGATCCAGGCTTGCACGAACACGTCCGCGTTGACATACGCCACGATGTCCGTCGTCGTGTCCCCGACAATCGACGACTGGCCGACATAAAACGCGGTCGTCAGCCCGTCGGCAAGGTCCTTGTACGGATCGGTCACGACCACATCGCTAAACGGAAAATAGATGGCGGCCGTCTTGTAGGCGGCCTCCAGCATCGCGTCGATGGTGGGCGGCGCCTCGGCGACAGCGACCAGGTTCTCGTTGGGCGAAAAAGCGGTCATCGTCTTGCCGTCGTAGTAGAACTCCGAGGGCGGACCGTCGCCCACGG
>Ga0187778_10003132_pt1 | contig 11150 bp, 10 predicted proteins | sample 1015_Q2_SP5_20_M_FD_132418 | JGI IMG/M metagenome (GOLD analysis project Ga0187778, IMG submission 132418) | Tropical peat soil microbial communities from peatlands in Department of Meta, Colombia - 1015_Q2_SP5_20_MG | ecosystem: Environmental > Terrestrial > Soil > Wetlands > Peat | place...
CTGCCGTGGAAGAGCGGCCCTTCAGGGCCGCGTCAGCGTCTCGTCAGAATCAACCGGGCTTTAGCCCCTGTGGTCACCAAACTGCGGGAAGCCAAAACGTCCACCAGGGCTAAAGCCCGATCATATCCAACCACGGAACGCGGCCCTGAAGGGCCGCTCTTCCACGGCGTACGCATTCGCTCAGGGCGACCCCAGTTAGACGATGCATGAAACATCCGCTGTCGCCCGTTACACTAGATGCGTGCCGACTACTGAAATCACTCTCGCCCTCTCCCTCGCCTCCATCCGCACGCAGTTCCCCGCCCTCGCTCAGACGTTCAACGGGCATGCCGTGGTTTTTCTCGACGGCCCGGGCGGGACGCAGACTCCGCAGCGAGTGGTGGAAGCCATCTCCGCGTACCTGCGGCGCGACAATGCCAACACCGGCGGAGCCTACTCGACCAGCCGTCGCACCGACTCGATGATCGCCGAAGCTCGCGCCGCCATAGCCGACTTCCTGCACTGCGGCGCCGACGAAGTTGTCTTCGGCCCGAACATGACTTCGCTGACGTATGCCATCTCCCGCGCGATCGGCCGCGATCTGAAACCCGGCGATGAGATTGTAGTGACGCGTCTCGATCACGACGCCAACGTCTCGCCCTGGCTGCAAATGGCGGAAGATTGTCAAAGAAACGATCGCGGCATCACCGTCCGCTGGGCCGAGATTCGCGACGAAGACTGCACGCTCGACCTGGCCGATCTCGCGTCAAAGATCAATTCAAAGACAAAGCTGGTCGCGGCCGGCTACGCCTCAAACGCAGTCGGCACCATCAATCCCGTAAAGGAAATCGTCCGCCTCGCGCACGCTGCCGGCGCCATGGCCTATATTGACGCTGTGCACTACGCACCTCACCGCCTGATCGACGTGGCTGCGCTCGATTGCGATTTCCTGGTGTGCTCGACTTACAAGTTCTTCGGCCCGCACATGGGCGTGCTCTTCGGCAAGCGCGAGCACCTGAGGCGGCTGCGCCCTTATAAGGTGCGTCCGAACACGAACGCCATTCCGAATTGCTGGGAGTGGGGGACACTCAACCATGAGTGCATCGCGGGAATCACTGCGTGTGTGGATTACATCGCCGACCTCGGCCGGCAAGGTCTGTCTGGTACGGGGTTGCCCCACCCTTCCCCGTTTTCTGCGGAGGGTGGGATAGGAAAGCTCTCACCGCGCCGCGCCGCCATCGAATCCGCCTACACCGCTATCCACGAGCACGAACGCGGGTTGCTGTCGCGATTGATGGCCAGCCTGCGCGAAATCCCGGGCCTCAAGATCTACGGCATTACCGATCCCGCCCGTTTCGATGAGCGCTGCCCGACGGTCGCCATCCGGAGCGACAAACACTCGCCGCTCGAACTCGCCACCAAACTCGGCGATCGCGGATTCTTCACCTGGGACGGGAATTACTACGCCTTGAACCTCACCGAGCATCTCGACGTCGAGAAATCCGGCGGTTTTCTGCGTATCGGCCTGGTGCACTACAATACGATGGAAGAAGTCGAGCGCCTGCTCGCTACCTTGCGCGAGATCGTTGGAGGATAGGACTCCGCAATACTACAAGTTTCCCAATATCTTCTTCGCGATCTCTGAACCGCGCGTGCGCGCGCCCGGCACCCAAATCGTATTCAGGCTGACGATCGCGTCGCCCTTCTGCACAATGAAAACGTGCCCGAACGCGCCCATCATGGCGTGGTCGCCAACTCCCGCAACCTCCTCGTAGCCGGGAACCGCCATCTCCACCGTGCGCGCGCCTAACCAGGCGTCACTCCCAGCGTTGCGCTGCACCGTAAAGGAGAATACGCGGCCGTCTTCGACGGGCTGGGTGAGAGCCAGGGTCTTGACCACGCCCTCCAGATTGTTCGCGTCCTTCATCAGCGCGGGAAGGTTGTCGTCTTTGGGCCCCGGACGGTTGTTAACGGCGTCAACCTGCTTCTTCGCCACTTCCGCGGCTTGCCGCTGCAACTGCGCAAAGGCGGCCTGGTTGGTGTAGTAAGCGCAGCCGGGTTCGCCGTTGTCCGTGATTTCCGCAGTGCGCTCGACCGTCACCCCCAGAACCTGCTGCAAGTCCGCCGCCGAGAGCAGCCGGCAGCTGTCGCCGTTGGCCACCACTTTCACGGTTTCGCTGGAACCGCCAGTGACGGCCTCTTTGTATGCCGTGACTTTGTGCTTGACCCAGTACGCGCCGTAGACGGCTGCCCCAACTCCCAGCACAAAAAGCAACGCCAGGACCCCGCCCACGACGAGCAGGATCTTCGCCAAGCCGGAACTTTTGGGCGGCGTGGCCACAACAGGCGCAGATGATGCCGGGGATTGAGAAGATTGAGCCGCAGAGAATTGAGCCGGAGCAGATTGAGCTTGAACCGGCGCCCTCTGGGCGGGAGCCCCCGGCCCGGCTGCCCGTGCCCCACATTTGTTACAGAACGCGCCGCTTAAGGGCGCACCACAACTTACACAAAAGCCCGCCATAGGATCCTCCCCACATGAGGAAACCTTGCTCCAAAGACTTGGACTTCAATGACCCCAGCGGTGCAAGGCCACCCAAAAATGGCACCCATTCTACTCCCATCGCGGCAGGGTTCAAGCGCGAAACCGGGCGGAGCCGGCAGCCCGAAATTTCCTACTGCTGCGGCGACGGCGCCTGAGCCGCAGCCGGCGGAGCGCCCGGCGTCACCGCTGATTCGGAAACGACCAACATCTCGTACGACTTGCCGTTCACTTTGAACTTCATCTTGTCCTTGCTCAAGGTCAGCTCGACTGGGGCATTCACCGGCAGCAGCGCCTTGTGCTCTTCCTTCTCCTGCCGCACGTGATACTCGGTCGTGGCCGTACGGATCACGTACTCCTGGCACATGACCTCTACGGTCTGCTTTTTGCCCTTCGCTTCAGAGCCGCATGGAACCGAATTCTCCGAGACGATCGTTCCCTGCATCACGTTATCTTTTGCCGCCGAGGTACCAACGGCTAAGGCCAGCACAAGTATTGTAACCAACTGCTTCATAGTGACCTCCTCTTTGCTCGTCGCTGCAATCCGGCGTCCCATACACTTCAGCCCGGGACACGGTCCCGGGCTGGTGTTTGCGATCAGACTCTAAAGAGCCAGACTCCGTGCTGGGCATGCGCAGGTTACGGCCAGCGCTTGGCGGTGTCTTCCCAGCCCGCCGCGCGCACCGGTTGCGGAGCCGGCATCGTCGGTGTGGTCGCCATCGGCATCCGTGTTGTGGGCTGCGGGCCATTGACGGCAGTGGCCAAGGCAGGCTTGACCACGTCCGTCTCTTTTTCCTCGGAGAGCAACGGAGCCACCAGCCGCAGGGCCTCCACTTCCTTCTCCAAACGGGTCAACTCCATCTCTTTTTGCCGCAATACTTCATAGACATTCTTCATGTGGCACCTGAGTGATATGTGGTTGAGCGCGATCCTTGCATTGAATTTAGCAGAGTTGCCCTTGTTGTCAAGCGATTCGGAGCCAGTCAGTAGTGCCAGGAATGGCGCGGGAGCGCGCCAGCTCAGCGCAGCAGGAAAATCGCGGCAATGGTGGCGGCGACCACCAGGAGCGCCCCAAGTACGAACTTGTTCCGGGACAGCCAGGATTGGGACGGTTGCAGTGCGGCACCGAATACGAGATCGGGCGCCGCCGCGGGCGAAGTGGTTTGCACGTGTTCGGTCAGCAGCTCCGAAACCGAAGAATCCAATGCTGATTTTGGCGGCACAGCAGGGGTCGGCGTACGCGCGGCGGAAGCCGGAGGGAGAACAGAAATCGAGTGAGCAGCGGCGGCAAATGCGCGGGGTGCAGACGCAGAAACCGCGGTATTGCCCGAGGACAGTCTCTCTGCGGCTTGCGGAGTTCTCAGTTGCCCGCGCCACCTCTTTTCTTCGCATTCCACGCACAGCACGCGCCGGGCCGACACCGGGAATCCGCAAGCTTCGCACTTGCGCAAGTTTCGCAGCATGGGCGGCACGTGGCTCTGGTCGGGCTCGGCAGGCTTCTCCGTTTCCGCATTGGCCTTCTGTGCGGCCCACCAGAACAGCGGGCGCTTGGAAGCGGCAGGCACAACGGGCCCCTGGGATTCTCGTCCGGACTCACCGGGAGGCTCGGCGACCGCAGGAATCTCCGTTGATGTCACTGACGATAATTCAGGTATGGTTTCAATCTCGGCTTCGACCACCGCATCGCGCGTCGGTTCCGAAATCGTTTCAGCGGCCGGGTCTGGGATCGTCTTCACGCCCGGGTCTGGAGTCTCCAACAGACCGGGCGTTGCAGCCTCGGCGGCCGGATCGGCCAACTTCAACTCGGGCAGGCTTTCGGCGGCACGCGCCAGCCGGACCGCCGTTTCCACCATTTCGCTGAGCCGGCGCAAAGCCGAGAGATCGCGGTCCGCGAAGGCACCCGGCTTACCCGAAAAAAGCTCGAAAACGCCCAACACCTCGTCGTCCTGCACTACCGGCATGACTGCCACGGACGCGATCCCCATCCGGCGGCAGACTTCGCGATTTACTCGCGCGTCGAGAGCGGCGTCATCGCAGCGCAGAGGCTGGCGCGTGCGCACACTCTCGCCCGAAAGTCCGGCTTCGGTGGAAAGCAGCGCGCCCAGTTCGGGCGCGTTCGATCCCGTGCTGGCGCGGCACAGCATGTCATTCTTTCCACTTCGCCGCAGAGCGATCGCCGCTCCGCCTGCGCCGGTAATGTACTGTGCGCGGTCGGCGAGCAATTGGAGGGCAGCATCCAGGTCGCGCTGCGCCATCTCAGACAAGGAATGTCCGCCATCCTGTGCAGGAAGTCCCGCCGCTATCCCCGCAGCGTTGACCTGCGAACCTCGGGTTGTGCCCGCTTGCTGCAACTCAAGTCCTCTGCGCAGAATAAAGTCCGTCGGCCGACAATTTGGCCGCAAACTTATTCATCTCTTCCGGATATGTAGTTTGAGTCTCGCCTCGAGAGAGCGCGGGTGTCAAGAAATTAGACACGCGAAAGTACTATGACAAAAGTGCAGAGGGGAGCTGATATGTCCATAGGTTGTCATCCTGAACGGCGGCGAAGCCGGCGTGAGGGACCGTACGCTTGCCGGCACCGCAAGTTGCGCCAACAAGAGCGCCGGGCGTACGGACGTGGCGGTCCCTCGACTACATTGCGGGCGGCTAATGCTCATGGGTCCCTCGGAGGGCCGATGCCCTCCTCAGGATGACAATGCTGTCGGCTAATTTGCCCGCTTTCGCAGCGCCGTCTGCGCCAGCCGGTTGGCCTCGGCGTTATCTTTGCGGGGAACGTGGGAAATGGAAAAGTTCAGCGAGCGGGCCAGCTTGCGGCAAGTCCAGTGAAGGGAATAAAGACGCGGGCTGCGGCAGGTATACTCGCCCGTCATCTGGCGCACCACCACTTGTGAATCGGAATAGACGTGCAGTTTGCGCGCATTCAACGAGACGGCGCACTGCAGCGCCTCCATGAGCGCGGCATATTCGGCGACGTTGTTATCTTGATGGCCGATCCATTTGGCGATCCGGATGGGGCCGCTGTCGCCGCCGTTGATCACCACCCCAATGCCCGACGGCCCGGGATTTCCCAAGCTGCCGCCGTCCACATAGGCCACGAGTTCCGACATCACTTCGGGTTCTTGCACCGCTCTTTTGAAGATGCGCCCAACTCGATTCCGCGTCAAGACGATTATTTGGTTCACTTTCAAGGGCTTTGGTTGCTTTTCTTTCGTCTGTGCAACATTTGTGCAAAAGTCGGGCGAATTCGCGTCCCCTGTGAGTAAGTCTCCTGCCGACAACTATTTACCTTTTCGATTATGCACAGGTTTTGAAGCACCCATTGCACCAAAAGTTTGCGTTGACTTTTATGAATGCTCTGTTAACTTTGCTTGCGTCGACGGTTGAAAGGGTTGGCACAATAATACTGAGCCAGTCCAAATAGACTGAGTGATAAGCAGGGCGGGGCAACCCGTCAGGCTGCCAGACCCGAAAAAACCGACGTGCTCTGCGAGGACGCGTTGGGGTCTGGAACCGCGAAAGCGGTGATCGCATCAGGGGCTGTGACGGTGCATGCCTCCACGCTGTTAGCTCCCTCGCAGGAGTCGGCGGCTAGAGCATAACCAATGTCACGGCCCTTTTAATTTTCCCCCGCCATTTTCTCCTCTCTTCCCCGTGCGAAACCTGATTTGCAACCTTGCGATCGCGCTCTGCTCCATCCCAAGCCTACTGAACGGGCAAGCTCGATCCCCTTTGGAGAATGCAAGCGGCGTACGACTGCTGGTCTCAGACGAGGATCCGCAACCGAGCCTCAGAATTGTCCTGCCCGGCCGACCACCCGCTGATGGCGCTCTCGTCATCTTTCCCGAGCATGTGACCGCGAGAGCGCGTGGCAGCGCTGAGGTCGAGCACCTTTACATGTCCGGTCCGCGATCCGCGGCAACACGTCCGGCCTGGCGTGAGAGCGAACACTCGATTGGGTACGAAGTGGAGTTGAAGGGCGGCATCCACTTTCTCGCCCGCGCCACCCTGGAAAACGACGGCGTTCGTTTTCACTACGAATTCACCAGCCGCTCCAGCAAGGCCTACGACATGATCTACGCCGTGACCGATCCCAGACTGACGGGGACGTTCCACGACGTCCGCTTGGAGCGCACCTATGTCCACCACAAAGACGGCTTCGATCTTCTGGCTTCGGAGATGCCCGCCCGTCTTTCGATGCCGTTGAGCCAATGGCTGCCGGCGAGATGCCTCGCATCCTATACGTGGCCAGTACCGTCGCAGAGGGTCGAACGACGGGAAGACGGAATCGCGTATTACAACAAGTCGCGCGCCGTCGATGAGCCTATGGTGGCCACGCTGTCGACCGGCGGAAAGTGGGTTGTTGCCAGTTTTACTCGAACCACGGGGAACGTCTGGAGCAATCCGGACTTGACGTGCCAGCACGTCGATCCCGAGACTTCGCTAGATCCCGGCCAGACAGCCGTGCTTGAGGTGAAAATCCTGATATTTCAAGGTTCCCTCGACGAGGCCTTGCAAAAAGTGCGGACCCAGCGCAACCACTTGAACTAACGCCTGCGTCCCGCGCGTCATGCTCATATCAGTCGAAAAACTGCCTACACAATCGATTTACTAAATCACCTACTCCTGTGCAATAATTCCACCCCGGAATCACTCCGCGCCGGCGCACGCGCTGCTACGGAGACACCACTGAACTCCTAAAGGCGGAAATCTCATGTCCAAGAATCCCCTCACTCGTCGTCAATTCATCCATATCGGCACCGGAGCTCTCGCCGCCACCAGCGCGGCCAAAGTCATCTTGCAGCCTCATCTGCTCTCGGCCTCGCCGCGGCCCGTCCCGCCCAGCGACACAGTGCGCTTCGCCTCCATCGGCACGGGCATTCGCGGATGCGAACACCTGGAATCATCTCTGCACGTGCCGGGCGTGCAGTGCGTGGCGGTCTGCGATCTCTACGACAGCCGCCATACGGCCGCGCGGGAAGCCGTCAACAACCCGAGCGTCCCGGCCACGCGCGACTATCGTTCCATCCTTGACCGGAAGGACGTCGATGCGGTCATCATCGCCACCATGGACCACCAGCATCGCCGTATCTTCGAAGACGCCTGCGCTGCCGGCAAAGACGTCTACTGCGAGAAGCCCATGTCGCACAGCGTAGAAGATGGGCTGGCCATGGTGGAAGCCGCACAAAAGAACAAGCGGATGGTCGCTGTGGGCAGCCAGCGCGTCAGTTCCGTTCTATACGCAAAGGCGAAGGAGATTTACGACTCCGGCAAGCTGGGCGAAGTTTTCTGCATCAACGCGTATTGGGATCGCAACTCTCCCAGCGGGGCGTGGGTTTACCCGATTCCTCCCGACGCAAGCGAGAAGACCATTGATTGGGATGCTTTCCTGGTCGGCGCCAGCAAGCGCCCCTTCGATAGCGTCCGCTTCTTCCGCTGGCGCTGTTTCACCGACTACGGCGCGGGTCTGGGCGGCGACCTGTTCGTCCACCTGCTCTCCGGCATTCACTTCATCACCGGAACCAACATGCCGGCTCAGCGGGCGCAATCGAGCGGCGGTTTGTTCCACTTCAAGGATGGCCGTGAGTTCCCCGATCTGCTCGAGACCTTCTACGACTATCCCAATTTCCGCGTCACGCTGCGCTGCAATCACAACAATGCCGGCGGCGAGTTCATCGGCTTTTACGGCACCAAGGGCACGATGATCATCAAGGACACGACGCTGAGCTACAAGCCCGAAGACACGCGGCCGCATCCTGAGGATTACTCGATCGGCGGCTGGCCGCGCGAACTGCGCGAGCAGTATTTCAAGCAGTGGTATAGCGAACATCCCGAGACTGCAGCCCTGGCCGCAAAGGTGGATGAGCAGGGCGAGTCCTACACCACGCCTCCCGACTACAGCGACACGGTTGACCATCAGGCAAACTTTTTCAATGCGGTCCGCACCCGCAAACCGGTCGTGGAAAACGAAGTGTTCGGCCACAACACCTCCATCGGCTGTCACCTGGCGAATACCGCCTATTTCAGTAGATCTGCCGTGGTGTGGGATCCAGTGGCCAGGAAGATCGTAAAAGGCTAGGTCAGAAACAAAAGGAAACTGGGTGCCCCACTTCTGGCCGGTTTTGCCAGAAGCGGGGCTTTTTTTCGAGGAAACCGGCCGAGACTCTCTGCCGCAGAGTACTTTGCATGTTCGACCCTCCGCCTAGAATGCCCATTGCGGGACCGGAAACGGCCCTCGGTTCGCGAGAAACTGCCCGGGGCAGGGCAAGGCACCCTCCCGAGGCAATCCCCCTCCTGCGGCCCCGAACGCTTTCTACAACTTTTCAATCACTTACACCAAGAGTCAACAACTTAGGGAAACTCTGATTAAGTCTGGTTTTGAAAGGGACGGCCTTTTCAGGCCGTCCGTAAGTGCGGCAAAACTTTGCGACTTTAGTCGCTGAGGGAATCCTACGGGAACTTAATCAGAGTTTCCGCAACCGTTACTTCTTCTTCGGCAAGTACTTCTTCTCAATCGATGCCACGACCACGTAATTCGGGTCCACCATCTCGTTGAGGTGAATCTTTGCGACCTTCGACAGCAACTCGTACGCATCGAGCTCTGACAGGCCGTAGTCCTTGTGAATCCAGTGGACGAGTTCGGTCATGGCGATCCGCACGCAATCATCCAGCGGACGATACGCGCCCACGGTCATGATGGCATCGTCGTTTTCAAACTGCGGCCAGACAATCGTGCGCCCTTTGATCACGCTCAGCTGCACGCGCGCTTTCAACGGAACTTCGATCGCCGTCCCGGCGATTTCTCCGTCGCCCATGGCGGCGTGGCCATCGCCGATGTAAAGCAGCCCGCCTTTCACATTCACGGGGAAATAAACTGTGTTGCCGACGCTGGCTTCGGGCGAATCCATATTGCCGCCGAACTCGGCCGGCACAACCGAGCTGCGCGCTTCGCCGTTGGCGGGCGCGACGCCGATGCAGCCGAAAAATGGATGCATGGGAATCTTCACGGAAAAATCCGAATCGATCGCCTTGAACGTCGCCGTGTTCGCCCTGTGATCGATGGGATAGAACCACACCCGCTCCGGGAGCGGCGCGTGCAGCATGGGCGTGTAATTCGTCTCGTTGATCGCGCCGAATCCCGGAGCGAAAGCGCCCACGCCCATGTCTCCATCGACCTGAAGGTCGAGAATTTTCACCGCCAGCGTGTCGCCCGGCTCTGCGCCTTCGACATAAAACGGCCCGGCCAGCGGATTGTCTCCCGTCGCCATGCTGAGCGTATCGCCCGGCTTCTTCAGCCCATTGCCGAAGCAGTCGAGCGTATTGGTGTCGAGGATGTCTCCCGACTTCAGCCGCGCCACCGGCTCAGCTGTGGCGAAGAGATACTTCACGTTGGCGACGGTCGTGGTGTAGTGGACAACGTTCTGCGCCAGAGCCGCACCAGACAGTAGCCAGATTGCAAAGATACGCGAGAACATGCGGACCCTCCGGAGAATCGTAGTGGGATAAGCTATTTCGCTGGCGGGATGAGGCGCGTCAACTCGTCGGTGAAATGCAGCACGAGGTTCAGCTGCTTGGCGCCTTCAGGAGCTTCTTTCTGCTTGACCATGATGAAATGCTGGCCGTCAGGAGCTACGTCATAATCCCCGCCGCCAAAACTGGTGCTATTCCCAAAAATGCTGCTTTGAAATAGCAGGCCAGGTGCGCCCGCCTTAAACGTGGGCTGGGTCTCCACCGGAACGCTCATCAGTTTATCCATGCTGCGAAAAAAGATCTCACGCCCATCGCGCGACCAGCGAGGGTTGCTGCCGCCGCCGGACGAGATCACCCACTTCCCTCCCGGGCCGGGGAAGGGCTGGACATAGATCTCAGGCCGTCCGTATTCGTTCGCCGTATAGACAACCCAGCGGCCGTCGGGCGAAAACTGCGCTGCCGACTGGCTGAAGCTGGACTGGAGGAAAGATTGAATTTTGCCGCTCCCATCGAGCGAAAGGACGTGAATTCCCAAGGCGCCGCTCGAGCCATAGCGGCCGAACAGCAGCTTCTTGCCGTCGGGCGATGTGCAGTAGGGGGCGGCGCTGACGTCGTCGTAATCCTTCCCCAGCAGGATCTCTTCCGTTCCACTCCCGTTCGCAAGCTTGCGAGAGAAGGAAAAGCTAGGTACGCGGGTGCGATAGATCAGGTTGCGGCTGTCCGGCATCCAGACAGGACTGCCGGCGCCGCCGCCCGTGAAGGTCAGGCGCATGAGCGTGTTTCGCGCAAAATCGTAAATCCACAAGTCTGTGGGGCCGCCGTTCATAACCGTAACCGCCAGCAGTTTCCCGTCCGGCGAAATTCGCGGAGCAAGGTAGGTATTGACCGGAGCGGGAATCGCCTTCTCAACGCCCTTGCGGTCGATCCAGACCAAGACCATATCAGGCGGCCGCGTAGCCCCCGGCACGTACGCGAGCATCCCCGTTGGCGTAACGTCGTATTCCGCCGACCCGCTGGTTGCGGCAGCCGTAATCACACCTTCCTGAGCAGGCACCGGAGGACCTGTAACCTGAAGTCTCCCCATGTCAAACGGAACGGCCATGAGCGTCCCGCCACGCGTATACACCATGTGGCCCGAAGCGAGATAGCGTGCGTAAGAACCGCC
>Ga0187778_10003133_pt1 | contig 11150 bp, 8 predicted proteins | sample 1015_Q2_SP5_20_M_FD_132418 | JGI IMG/M metagenome (GOLD analysis project Ga0187778, IMG submission 132418) | Tropical peat soil microbial communities from peatlands in Department of Meta, Colombia - 1015_Q2_SP5_20_MG | ecosystem: Environmental > Terrestrial > Soil > Wetlands > Peat | place...
CAGATCAATATCGCGAGCCGACCTTTTGCCTTCTATGCCTATCAGTCCCCGGTAGCCCAGTTGCACTGGCAGGTTCTGGCGACGGACATCCGCTGCCACGCCGTGGAGTTCGTCCTCACCAGCCGCGACACCAAACTACTCGAGAGCTTGGTTGCAGATATGAACCGGATGAAGTTGCCAAACCAGGCTAGCCCCTCCGGAGGAGAGGGCGGCGGTGCTTTCCCGGTGTGCATCAAGGATTACGCCACCGACGAGCATCTGATCGCGCGCGTCAATCCGATTTTGACGGAGCATCGGTTTACTCCGGTTCCGGTCCGGATCATCATCGATAAGGACGGCAAGGTCAAGCACATTCACTTTCTCAGCGCGTTTCCCGACCAAACGACCGCGATTACGACTGCGCTCCAGCAGTGGAAATTCAAGCCCTATCTGAAGGATGGTCAACCCGTTGAAGTGGAAACCGGGATCATGTTTGGACGCGCAGCGGCTCCTCTTGCGAGTTCCCCAAGACCACAGTCCTCGACCAAATGATCGAAGCTTCGTCGACGATTTGGGGGAAACATAGAAACCAGCCATTCTGACCAGCACGCCTGTCGCCCAACCTCCACCGCAAGGCCCGAGGGCACTCACGACCCTTATGCAGCAACGGCCGTCCGCAGGAAGTGGGGACCAGCGTCCTGTTTGAATTCCCTCCTCGAAGCTAGAACCCCCAAGCCTCGACGGCCATGCGACCTAGTTCCAGTGACAAACTAGGGTGCTCAACTACTTTGCTTCACGGACAGCCAGGCACGAGCCGCCTGAAGCGAATGGGAAGAATGAAGGGCAACATTATCAGCTTTGCCGATGTGCGATGAGAGCGCTGGGTGAACTGGTTACCAACGCTCAGTTAGATACTGTCCTGTCGGACATCGGAATTCCGATACCTCGGAGTCGTCGCTATCGAGCGACTCAGAGTTATTGTGGGAGCTAGCGTTGCTCGACCCATTGGACACGAACAGGCACTTATTCTTCGCAATATGAGGCAAAGGGCATGCAGAATCTGAATGTCTCACCTATACCTCGTCGCAGTTCTAGGGTTCCGGTCGCGGTACCAATCATGGTTACCAGCTTAGACCCGGGGATACACTTTTCCGAGGTATGCGAAACCTCGGTGGTCAATGCACACGGTTGTGCCATGCAGTCCCGAGTAAAACTGGACACCGGCACATCGTTGCACCTTCACAGCAAGGAAGGTCGCGAGACAACAGCGCAGGTGGTCTCCTGCCAGCCGGACGGGTCGAACAATCAGATCTGGAGGCTGGGAGCCAGGCTCGAGCGACCGGAGAACTTCTGGGGTCTGCCGAATTGTCCTAAAGATTGGCTGGCACTCCCGGTGGCGTCCGACTCGCCGAGACTACCCCGGCTGGCGGCAACCACGACGAAGAGCACTCATCCGGCCCTGTCGGACGAAGATGTGAAGAGAATCATTGCAGAATCAGTTCGCCCACTCCAGGCCGAGTTCGCGGCGCTCAAAGAGAATCTGACACGTAAAGAAACGAAACGCAGCCGTTTTGAGGTGTCGCTTTCCAGCATTCCCCCTGAGCTCGAACAGCAGTTGGAGCTTCGCCTGCAGAAGGACCTCGGGCCCAGGGTCCTCGACGAGGCACGCCAGCAGTCCGGACAATTGCTGGCAGCAGCCAAGACGACGATTGACCGGAGTACAAGCGAAGCCTATCAGAATTTTCTGCAGCGGCTGGCAGAACAGCTGCAAGCGGTCGAACGGCGGGCGAAAGACAGTTCAGCGCAAATTCTCGAGAACATGCAGGAGCATCTGCGGGCCAGCTTGGAGGATTTCCAGCACAACGTGGTGGACGGAGGCAGCCGTCTCAAACAGCTGAGCGAAGAACTCCTGCATTTTCTACAACAGAGTCTGAACGAGCAACATAATGCACGCCGCACCGAGTTAGAACAAGTTCGAGCGGCGGTCGCATCAGAATCGTCGCGTCTGCAAGAGAGAGTTGAACATCTGACTCGGCGCATCACGGACCTAGACGAGTCTGCGCGCAGCTTAGAGTCCGGCCTCGACAAACGCTTGAGCGAGATGGCCAGCAACACGGTAAGGACGATGCGCGGTGAGCTCGAGAGTGCCGCGGACACGATTCTCAAGAATTCGACTACCCGGAACCTCCAGACACTCGAAAGTCAGCTCGATGACGCATGCCGCAACATGAAGATTATCGAGAAAGGAATTGTGGCGTCAGTTTCCGAATCCCTGAAGGGTCAAGCGGAGGCTGCCTCGCGAGCCTTCGAGCGGTCCATGGAGGATCTGGCTAGACTGTCTCTCGAACGCTGGCGGACCACGCTAGCCGTCGGACTGAACGCAGTGGTCAAGAACCTTGGTGAACAGTTCCAGCTGCAAGCCACATCCATCGAGAATGATGGCAGGCACTGAGTTTAGTAGGGTAGTCAGGGGAAGTCGGTTAGGTTAAGGTGTAGTACCTCGAGGCCTGGTTCCAAAAAAGTCACTAGCTCGCTGTGATGCCCGGACTGCCCTTTGAGTCGTTTCCGGTGGTGGGCGCTGACTCGAGTCTGCGTACGCGACGCATTGTGACCAAGTCGTACTCGTAGGCCACCCCACAAATAAGACACACTTGATAATCCTGTCCATCAACCCCGCTATGGGGCCAGGAGAAGCGATGAGTACACATTTTCTGGAGGATTAGGTTAACGAGTCTGCCTGTCATGACTTTCGTTGCTCCGAGATCCTTTTGATCGGCCACCGGCCTTTGCAGCACCCTCTCCCGCAGTGCACTCAATTGTGCCCGTCTTGCGACGATAGCACAAAAGGTAAGCCGAGCGATTCACCTGTGGTTCAGTCAGGGACGGGATAACGGTCAATGCGCGGCCTTGTTCTTCAAACAGATGGAGTACAACGTCCCCGATGTCCGAGCAACATACACTCTGTCTTTGGGGCGGCCCAATTGGGCGACACAAACTGTCATGTGGCGCTTTCTGCCAACCCTCACGCCTCCCCAACCGAGTTCCCACGGCGACAAGGCGGCAGCAATCCTCCCCTTCGCCACCATCAACCAAAGGTAAAGGCAAAGGCCTGCACTCCGGGATCAAGGAACTCAATTTCGAAGGTTCTGTCCTCGACCGTGCCCTTCTGCCGAAGGAGCTGATAGAGCCGGTGACCTTGAACCTTGCCGAATCCGTTCGTATCGGTATCAACACCGTGATCTTCGCCTGGCGGTGTGCCGTCCACCGTCACCTTGAAACGGACCGGCTTGTCCTCTTTCGTGGTTCCGAGGACTAGATGCAGGTCACGTGCGTGAAAACGAAAGGCAATCTTCCCCGGAGCCGTCTGCAGTACGGCGCTCTCTTCGCCGACCTTCCAAGTCCCACTGAGAGCCCACTGATTAAGCGAGAGTCTAGGGAGCGGAGTATAGGTTTTGCGCGAATCCTTCGCGATCGTCTCCTGGGAGGCAAAGTGCTCCGCCCGGTGGTAGCCGATGTAGGTTTCCGGCGAACGGACATCGGCAACATCCGCAGCCGCCTCCGCACCGACACCCGGGACAGTGGTGCCACTGACAGACAGTAGTTGTGTCCCGTTTTCCTTCAGAAGTTCTTGAATGACCCGTTCCGACAAGTCGTATTCGCCCTCACCAAAGTGGTGATACCGAATTCGGCCTTTGCCATCGATGAAATAGTGGGCCGGCCAATATCGGTTGTTGAATGCTTCCCAAATTCTGTAGTCGCTGTCGATGGCAACCGGATAAGTAATCTTCAAGTCCCGCACCGCCTTCTCCACGTTGGTGCGCTCCTTCTCGAAGGCAAACTCCGGTGTGTGCACGCCGATGACCACCAGGCCGGCATCCTTATACTTTGCTGCCCAACCCTCCACATAAGGCAGTGCCCGCAGGCAATTGATGCAGGAGTAGGTCCAGAAGTCGATCACTACGACCTTGCCCCGAAGGGACTTGTTGCTTAGCGGAGCCGAGTTCAGCCATCCCACGGCACCTCCCAAATCGGGTAAAGGTCCTTCATCGGCCAGAGGGACCTGCGGCTCGGCTGCACTAGTTGTTAGAACTGCTGGTGGCTCTGGATGTAACGCCCCAATTAGATGCTCTTCCGCTTTCGCGGTATTCACGAACGAAAACTTAGTTAGCAAGTTCGTGTCCCAGCCGAGCGCAATAGCAACCACTCCCATGATTACGGCACCGCCCAGGGCACGGCGGATCCAGATCTCAAACGACAAAGAACGCTTCATAACGGAGAACACTCGATTGCCGGCGAACAGCGCGATTCCCAGGGAAGTCGCGGCCCCTAAGGCAAAAGATAACAAGAGAAAAGAAGAGCGCGCCCCCGGGCCCTGCAAAGCGGCGCCTGTCAAGATTAACCCCAATATCGGGCCCGCGCACGGGGCCCACAGCAGACCGGTTGAGATTCCCAAGACGAACGACTTTCCAATTCCATTCCCCGCTGCCGGGCTGCTCTGAAGCCGATTGCCTGAGCGCACGAAAGGACGAGCCAAGACTTCAGCCACAGAAGGAAATAAAAGGCTCACGCCCAGAACCAGGAAGATCAGCATTGCCACATAGCGGCCACCTTGATTTAGGCGTACCACCCAATGCCCACCAAACGCAGCGGCGATTGCCACCAGGGAAAAGGTCAGGGCCATTCCCACCAGTAAAGGTAGTCCGGCACGGCGAAACGGCTGATCCGCGCGGGCAAATACAAACGGTAGTACGGGAAGAATGCAAGGACTGAGAATCGTCAGCACACCGCCCACAAAGGCTAGCAAGTAGATCAGCATTCGGTTCGTTCCACCCTACGTTACCTTAGTCCTCTGCTGCTTGATTCTTGTAGCACTCTCCATGCGGTTCTTTCCCGAACCCCAACTCTGGTATTGGATTCCTAAGCCTCAAAGAAAGTTACACTGGAGCTATTGCCTCGCGATTGCGGTCGCTGTCCCGGTTGAGGTCGATTCGTCCCGAAGCATGGCGCGACATTGATCGTTCATGATAGGCTCACCAGACATTTGTTGGGAGCCCGCCGGAGCGAAGCCCCAACCAAGCCTTAGGTTCGCTTCCGGCCACGAAATTTGAAACTGGCCCGTCAGTATGAGCTTCGAACCAATTGAAGATTATGGCGTTATCGGCAACATGCGCTCGATGGCGCTTGTGGGTCGGAACGGCTCGATCGATTTTCTCTGTTTTCCAGATTTCGATTCTCCCACGGTCTTCGCGGCGTTGCTTGACGACGCGCGAGGTGGCTGCTTTCAGATTCAACCGCAACTCCAGGAACGGCGGGTTCGGCAGCTCTATTTGCCGGAGACGAATATTTTACTTACTCGGTTTCTGGCCGAAGAGGGTGTGGCCGAATTGACCGACTATATGCCGATTGCCTTGAACGGGGAACAACCGAATGAGATTATCCGACACGTAGCCGTGATCCGAGGCCAGGTCGATTTCAAAATGAAGTGCCAGCCGCGGTTTGAGTATGCAAGGTGCGAGCATACTCTGACGATCGAAGATCGCACAGCTATTTTCTCACCCGCTCACAGCACGGTTTCACCCCTAGCGCTCTATTCCACTATTGCCATGCGGAAAGAAGCCCAAGATGCGGTGTCGGCCTTCACCCTTCGGGCTGGCGAGAAGGTGGCGTTCGTTTTCGGTGGCGTTCGTCCTCGCGGAGAACAGCCTGAGATGGAGCTTCTCGATCAGCGCTTTCAGGAAACGGCTCGGTATTGGAAAGGCTGGATCGCCAAGTCGAACTACAGAGGCCGATGGCGGGAAATGGTCAACCGTTCGGCGCTGGTTTTGAAGCTACTAATCAGCCGGCGTTATGGATCACTGATTGCATCGCCCACCTTCTCCTTGCCAGAACAAATCGGCGGGATGCGCAACTGGGACTATCGCTATACCTGGTTGCGCGATGCGACATTCACGCTTTACGCTCTGATCCGCCTGGGCTTTGTCAGCGAAGCAGAGGCCTTCATCGAATGGCTGAGAGGTCTGAAGGGACGGCTCAGGGATGATGTGGAGCGGGGACCGTTGCAGGTAATGTACGGCGTGGATGGCAGACGGATGCTGGATGAGATGAGGCTAGATCATTTCAAAGGGTACGAGCATTCGAGCCCAGTGCGTATCGGGAACGCTGCCTATCAACAGCTGCAATTGGATATCTACGGCGAATTGATGGACTCCATCTATCTGGCAAACAAGTACGGAGACGCGATTTCCTATGGCGAGTGGCAGGATGTACAACGCATGCTTGGCTGGTTAGGCAAGAATTGGCAGCGCCCGGATGAGGGAATATGGGAGGTTCGCGGAGGCCCGCGAGAATTCCTCCACTCGCGCTTGATGTGCTGGGTGGCTTTCGACCGTGCACTAAGGCTCGCCCAGAAACGCTCGCTTTCTGGACCACTCGATTCTTGGCTGAATACTCGCGACGAGATTCGAAACGATATCTTTACGAACTTCTGGAATGACGACTTGCAGTCGTTTGTGCAGTCGAAGGGCACGAAGGATCTGGATGCGTCCACCCTGCTTATGCCACTGATGCGGTTCATCAGCCCGGTAGATCCGATGTGGCAATCGACGATGAAGGCGATCGAAGGACGATTGGTCGAAGACACTCTCGTCTACCGCTATGAGGCGGAGCGAACCCATGTGGATGGCATTCAAGGAGGAGAGGGTAGTTTCACCGCATGCTCGTTCTGGTACATTGAATGCCTGGCGCGCGCCGGCGATTTGGAGAAGGCCGAATTGCTATTTGAGAAACTCTTGGGATACGCCAACCATCTCGGGCTCTATTCGGAGGAACTTGGCCAGAACGGACGGCATTTAGGCAATTTCCCGCAGGCCTTCACCCACCTGGCGCTGATCAGCGCTGCCACCTACCTGGATCGGGCCCTCTCGGGACCGAGTCAGGCAGTCTGGCGCTAGCGTAGACTACACGGCTTGAAGCGGGTGCAGACGTTACTTCCTAACCGTGGTGAAGCTATGCGGACTTAGCTTCCTGGTCACTCAACGGGCTAATCTCGGCCTCCGCTCTTGCAGCATCGTCCTTGGTTGGCGGTTCCAGCGCGAACTGACACGAACCCCGGACCACTTCTCTTCCTAGCGCGTGCAGTTGTTCGGTCAGCTGGCTGTCCTGTGGAATACCGCGCTCGTCAAATGCTTTCCACGCTTGCGCAATCGGCATGACCAGGGGGACTGCCCAGCCACGGAGTGCGCGCACAACGAACTCCATCGTGTTGACGGCCTGGAGGCCTTGCACACCGCCGGCGGTGCTGATGAGGCCGACCACTTTGTCCGTCAGGTAGGCTGGATTGCGGTCGCCCAGCAGCTTCAGCCAATCCAGCGCATTCTTGAACGAACCGCTTATCGTGCCGTTGTACATGGGACTACTCCAGATGAGCCCATCGGCCGCGTGGATCCGATCACACATCCTGCGGACCGAATCCGGAGGATTCTCATCGGCAGGATCATACATGGGAAGAGAAAGTTGCCGAATGTCGAGAAGCTCCGTCGCTGCGCCTGCTTCTGCCGCCCCTTCTAAGGCAATTCTTAGCGCAGCTAGGCTGCTCGAGCGAAGTGCCAGCGATCCTCCAAGGCCAACTATCGTCAATCCATCCTTAGTCATGTTGTTCGGCTTCCCTTTCCTTATACCTTGGCCAGAGCTCCACTAACCTCCGGCTAAAGCGCAATCCATGTTATGCCGCCACTCTCTTTCTCACACTCTCTTCGGATAACCAGGCTTTGGCCGTTGCGATATCATCGGCGCCCAGTTCGTGCCCTCCCCGACGCCATGACAGGGTTACGTCGGCGCCACCGCTTTCGAAAATAGCCGCGAGTTCCTGGGGCTGGTTTCGGGGAACAATCGGGTCTTGATCACCCGCACCGATGAAAATGGAAAGATTACTAAAATCGCGAATAATGTCGGGTGGGAACGGCACCATGGCTCGGAACAGCACGGCGGCTGCGAGGTAATGGGGATGCAGCAGAATCAGGCTAGCCGCGATATTGGCTCCGTTGGAATAGCCAACGGCGATCAACCTCTTAGTCTTGAACTCGTATCGCGCAACCGCCGCTTCCAGGAACTGCGCCAGCTCGTCCGTCCGGAATTTAAGGTCCTCCACATCGAAGACCGCTTCGGCGAAGCGTCGAAAGAAGCGGGGCATGCCATTCTCCGAGACTTTGCCTCGCACGCTCAGCAGAGCGGCGCTCGGCCACAGTTCGCTTCCCAGGGGCAAGAGATCGTTCTCATCACCTCCGGTGCCGTGCAGCAAGAGGAGTGTCACAGGATGAGGAACAGGTGGTCGAGCGGGTACAAACTTGTGGATGAAGCCCAGATCCTCAATCGGCGGCATCAGCTTGACCTCCATTTAGTTTCGGCAGGCGGACCGGCGGAAGAACTCGTTCCAGCTCGCTGCGCTCACTGTCGAGCCAGCGTGGGAGCACCAACGAAGAACCGAGGGCGTTGGCGGGCTCGTCGACCGCGAAGCCGGGGGGATCGATCGCAATCTCGAACAGTACTCCGCCGGGCTCGCGGAAGTAGATGGAATGGAAGTAGGTGCGGTCGATGATCGGCGTCACGTTGAACTGCAAGTTCTTCACAGTCTCCCGCCATTTCGCTTGCTGCTCATCCGTCGGCGTGCGCCAAGCGACGTGATGTACGGTGCCTACCGCGACCCGGCCCGGACGACCTTCAGGAGCACAGACCAGATCCACCACCGTGCCGGGAAGGCCTGTGCTCGCGGCATACCGGAAGCGCGCCCCGTGTTCACGGATACGCCGGAAGCCAAGAGTATCGGTGAGCAAGGACGCCGTCCTTTCGTAGCCATTTTCAGACAGTGTCACGTGATGGAAGCCGCGGATGGCAAAGTCCATCGGTACCGGACTGCGACTCCACACGTTGTCGGGGTTCGCTCGCGATGTGGAGACCAGTTCTAGCTGCAGTCCGTCCGGGTCGGTGAAGAACAGGAGCTGTTCGTCAAATTCCGACCTCGCTTGCTGCACCGACGTCCCCTCCTCTGCCAACCGGCTTTTCCAATAGCCAAGGGAGTTCTCGGGAACGGCAAAGGACGTGACCGTCAACTGTCCCGTACCGATGCGACCGGCGATCGCGCCCGGCCAGGGAAAGAAAGTCATGATTGTTCCCGGGTGCCCCTGCCCGTCACCGTAATAGAGATGGTAGGTTGTCGGATCATCATAATTGACGGTCAGCTTCACCAGACGCAAGCCAAGTACACCTGCGTAAAAATCCAGGTTCTGTTGAGGATCATCGGCAATCGCGGTCACGTGATGTAGGCCGAGAATGTCTGGCACTTTGCCTCCTGTCTCGATTCTCCGGTTGTTCCGATCAGTGGTGAAGCCGATCGCACCAATTGTGCTTCACCTTTCATCCCGCCATGGGAACAATGGTCTGTCCCATCAGCTCTCCCGGGAATACTTCGTCGGCATAGCACCAGACCCATGCCTCTCCGGGTTCAATCGAACGGATCAAGGGATGCCGGGTGTGATGAAAATGCTTCGTAGCATGCTTGTTTTTCGAGGAATCGCAACAGCCGACGTGCCCGCATTCCAGACACAGGCGCAAATGAACCCACTTGTCCCCTAATTTCACGCACTCCGCACAGACGTGTTCCTTTGTCTGGGTAATCTTGATTTGGTTGAGATGCGTACATTCAATCGCCATGGTTATTCTCCCCTCGCATCAGCGCATACCGCTCTGGGCAACGGTCTTTCCAGCGCCGCACGATCCCAATTGCCGAGGCTGGCCCCGGCTTCATAGGTGCTCTGACAAAAATCGAGTAACGCCGTGCTGGGCGACTTGGCCTTCCGAACTTCCTCGTACATCAGAATGAATTCGCTAAGCTGTGGGTGGTAGAAGGCGGCATCCGGCCGGAGGCGTGCATCTTTAAACCCTGGCGGTTCGGGTACGGTGTAAGAGTAAAATGCGGCGTCTTTGATATCGCCGCTGCCGGGCCAAAAACCGACACTGCTTACCTCGTGAGAATACGCCTCTCGGGTCATTGCATCGGCACCGGGTCGTTCCGGAGCTCGATGACCCGAGAAGCGGCTGACCGCCAGATCGAAGCTTCCCCAAAAGAAATGCACGGGGCTGGATTTGCCGACGAATGCCGACCGGAACTGGTTGAAGACAGAATCTACTGACAACAGAATGCGCCAGAATTTCTCTACCGCACCGGGATCATAGGATGCGTGCACTCGATCTTGGTCGAAAGGAATCGGATTGGGAATCTCAACCGGCATGTGCCAGATCTTGACTTCAATCCCGGCGGAGCGAAGCAAGTTCCTGAATTCCTGGTAGAAATCGGCCACAGAGCGCGGTATCAGCGGCAGCGTCTTCCAGACTCCTTCGCTGGTCTCCAGCACAAGCTGATGCTGTAGGAAGTTGAACCACAGTTCGAATGACCTGTCGCCATACGGAATTCGCGAGGTAGACAGACCGTGCGCCGTTACATACAACGGAACATTCCACCAGTGGTTCAACACCGGCGTCAGGCTCAGCCGAACCTTACCCACGATCTGGGTCCACATGTGGAGTGTTGCATAGGTGTCCTTCCACGAATCGAGCCGCAGCGTCGGCCAGCATTCTGGTTGGTCACTAACAAACAGCGCCATAGTACACACTCCTAAACAATTTCAGTCATCGTCGCGTGCGTCGTGCCCGGCGAATGCCTCAGGTCCGTATGCCAACTTGCACCTGGTGAAATTTGTCGACCTACTATTTCGCTCTATTTCCCAAGCTCTGTCGCGAGGGTTTCGACCACTGCGATGTTTTGCAGCAGGGACGGGGGGAGGTTGTGCCGCTCCTGCAAGTACGCAGGGCTGTTATAACTGACCCAGACCTTGCCTTGAGTATCCTCCCAGATCAAAAGCTTAAGCGGAAGATCGATCGCGCTACTCGGTGCCGCCAGCATTAGTGGAGTACCAGCTTTGGGGTTGCCGAAGAGTAACAGCTTGGTGGGAGGCATTTTCATGCCCACCTTGCTGGCTTCTCCGCTATGGTCGATCAGAGCGAACAGCGTGACTCCCTTAGCTTGCAGAATATTCTTGGCCTTATCCACCGTTTGCTCGACGGAGTGATTGCTCGGCTTGTCGATGATCCCTTGGGTGGTTGTCGCGCTCATGGTTTTC
>Ga0187778_10003134_pt1 | contig 11150 bp, 11 predicted proteins | sample 1015_Q2_SP5_20_M_FD_132418 | JGI IMG/M metagenome (GOLD analysis project Ga0187778, IMG submission 132418) | Tropical peat soil microbial communities from peatlands in Department of Meta, Colombia - 1015_Q2_SP5_20_MG | ecosystem: Environmental > Terrestrial > Soil > Wetlands > Peat | place...
CAACGCTTCCCAAGAGCGCTTACTGCGGTTGCATTCATCCGAACCAGTTTTGTACGCGCACACCACTGAACGGGCTGAAATCGTCGACGTTGCGCGTGATCACGATGAGCTTGCGCGTTGCGGCTACGGCGGCGATCTGGGCATCGCGATATGCGGGCGCGACGCCGCGCTTGCGTAACCGCGCCCGCTCGGCGCCCATCCACTCGGCGGCTGTGCGATCGAAGGGCAGCACATCGAGCCCGCCCTCGATCAAGCTCTCGCTGTAGGCTTCGAGCTTGCTGCGGCGCTCGGATCTGGGAAGCCCCGCGACCCCTGCGATGAATTCCTCCCACGCGGTCGCACTCGTTGCCCAATCGAACTGCCGCGCCATGAGGCGCGACAGGACTCGCCGGTTGGGTTCCGGCTTCGCGGCCTCACAAAACGTGTTCGTATCAACCAGGAACATCACGTCAGGTATCGTCGAGCAGGTCTGGTATGCGAGAGATTCCGCGCTCCCGCCACCCATTGACTTCAGCGTCTGTCAATTCCACACCGCCGTAGCGCGCCCGCCAGGCCTGGATCGCAGCTGCAAGACCGCGCCCTGCGCCGCGATGCGCACGGCAATACTCCGCCTCCGAGATCAACACCGCGGCACGCTTGCCGCGTCGCGTGACGGAGAGCCGGGCGTCAGCGCCCGGCTCCCGCTGCGCCCGCGTGGCCGGCTACGGCAATCCCACCGCCTCGCGCCCGGCAGTGACCGCGGATGTGGGCGCCACGTTGATCGACGGCACGGGCAGAGCCCCACCGATGACCCACGCGTGCGGCAGCCCAGACCGACTCAGTGAGGAAACCTGCCGTGCGCAGCGACAGCAATTTCATTCGGGAACACGGGAACATGCGCCGCGTGCGCACCGGCGCACAGAGCGCGTGACGCGCTCGCGCAGCTCGCGCTTTTTGCGCGCCTACACGCCGCGTTCCCGTTTGATTTCAACCGGACTTTTGCCGATACTTACAGACACCCGACGATGAAACACCATGCGAGCCACGCGGCCAGTCTTTGCACGAGTCGGGACCTGTTTCAGCCTGCTGGCGTGGCTGAGCGCCGCATCGACGCCATCGCCCCTGAGCGCCGCTGACAGCGATGTGCGCGGCTGGTGGCAGGAGCCATCGGGCGCTGTTATCCAGATCGCCTCCTGTGCAGAGGGCCTGTGTTTGAAAATTGTTGCGCTCTCAGGGGGCGATCATCCACACAATGATGTGCACAATCCCGATGCCAAACTGCGCGGTCGTGCTTTGTGTGGGCTGCAGATCGGCCAGCACTTTACCCAGACAGATCGGCAGCACGCCGAGGGCGGACGCCTGTACGACCCGCGCTCCGGACAGACCTACAGCGGCAGCATGACGGCAGAAGGTAACACGCTGAAGCTGCGGGGCTACCTGGGAATCAAGCTGCTGGGACGCACAGAGATCTGGACGCGCGTCGCACCGGGCCAGCGCACGTGTACTTCGGCTTGACCCATCCGCGGCGGCATCGGACCGAGCGATGTACCTGAGTTCGCTGGCCACCGCCGTCCCGGCGCGGCGTTACACGCGCGCCGAGTGCTGGGATGCGTTCGCGGCCTCCGCGTGGTTCGCGCGGCTCGATGCGCGCTCGCGCGCGCTCGCGCGGCTCGTGTTGACACGTGACAATGGTATGGAGTCGCGCTGGCTTGCCGTCGACTCGCTCGCCGAAGCGTTCGCCATCGATGCCGATACACTGCAGCAGCGTTTTGCGCGACACGCACCCCGACTCGCCGCCAGCGCCGGTCGTATGGCGCTAGAGCGCGCCGCGTTGAACCCGACGGATATCGACGCCGTTGCGGTGACCACCTGCACCGGCTATCTGTGCCCCGGACTGACGAGCTACGTGAACGAGCGCCTCGGCCTCTCACGGCACGTCAAGGCTTTTGACCTGGTCGGCCAGGGCTGCGCCGGGGCACTTCCTAATTGGCAGCTGTGCAGCGCATTGCTCGACGCCGGCCAGTGCGGGCACGTGCTGTCGATCTGCGTCGAGGTCTGCAGCGCTGCAATGTATCTGGATGATGACCCGGGAGTTCTGGTCAGCGCCTGCCTGTTCGGCGACGGCGCGGGTGCCGCCGTCCTGTCCCGCGATGCGCCGCGCGAGCGGCGGCGGATCAAATGGGGAACATCCGTCTCAGTAACGGAGCCTGCGCAACGGGACGCGCTGCGCTTCGAGCACCGCAACGGCTTGCTGCGCAACGTGCTGACCCGTGCGGTGCCCGCGCTGGCAGGCCAGCATGCTGCGGAAGCATTGCGGCTGCTCAGTGCACAAACCGGCGTGGCACAGGATGCCATCACTGGCTGGATGATGCACGCGGGCGGACGCGATGTGCTGCTGGCAATGCAGGAGCAGCTGCAGCTGCAGCCGGCTGCACTGCGCTACAGCCGCAATACGCTGCGCGACTACGGCAACCTGAGCAGCGCTTTCGTCTACTTCGTGCTCGATGCGGCCCTCGCCGATGCGGCCCCCGGCGGCTGGTGGTGGCTGTGCTCGTTTGGCGCCGGTTTCACCTGCCATGGAGCTCTGCTTGCCGTTGACTGACAGGTCGTCGCTGCGGCTTGCGCGTCGCGTTCTGCCCGAACACCTCGACGCGCTGCCGCCTGACGATCCGCGCGCCCGCCGCTCGCGTCGTGATCTGCAGCGCGTGCATCGGGTCATGCGCTCGTTGATGATCCTGCGGCGTGCCGCGAGGTTGCTGCCCGTGGCAGCCCGTCATCCCCGCACAATCCTTGAGCTTGGCGCCGGCGACGGCACCTTGATGCTGCGCTTCGCCCGCTCGGGTCACAGTCCCGGGCAGGCGGCGCAGGTCACGTTTCTTGATCAGCAGGATCTGATCAGCCCGGTAACCCGCCGGAAATTCCGCAGCCTCGGCTGGCAGGTACAGGTTCTGACGGAGGATGCTCTGAAGTGGTCCCGCGATGCATCCGCTGGGCAGTATGATCTGGGCGTCACGACTTTGTTTCTGCACCACTTCCAGACGCCGGCCCTTGAGCTGCTGCTTCGGGCGGTGGCCTTGCGGTGCCGGGCATTCATCGCCCTGGAGCCCCGCCGCAACGGTTTGGCCTGGGCCGGCAGCCATCTGCTGGGCTTGCTGGGCGCAAACCAAGTCACGCGCGAGGATGGCGTGACGAGCGTCATCGCCGGCTTCAGCGGCCACGAACTGAGTGCCTTATGGCCCGCGGACGGGGACGGCTGGCGGCTACAGGAATATTTCGCCTGGCCCTTTACGCACTGCTTCGTCGGGGCTCGGCAGAGCGTGGCCGAACCGCAAGTCCTTGCGAGCGAACACGATGGCGCTGCAGGTCCACCAGGCGCCGGCCGGGGTGCGGATGCCAACTCCTGATACCGATGCGCTGGTGATCGGCGCGGGTCCTGCCGGCGGGTCGGTCGCCATCCGACTGGCCCGCCTCGGGTGGCGCGTCACCCTGATCGAGCAGGTCTGCTTCCCGCGCCAGAAGGTCTGCGGGGAGTGTCTCGGACCTGCAAGCCTTGAACTCCTGGATGAGCTGGGACTGGGTCCCGAGCTCCGAGCGCTTGTCGGCCCGCCGATTCGTCAGGTTGCGTGGATGGTCGGCAAGCGGACCATCGTAGCCGAGATGCCCGCGTGCTCCGGCGGCCGCCATGCGCACGGATGTGCCATCGGTCGCGACTGCCTCGACATGCTGTTGCTCGCGCGGGCACGATCGCAGGGAGTGCGGATTGTGCAGCCGGCCAAGGTGCGCAAGATCCTCGGGAGCGCGGGCGACTTTGAGTGCGTTTACGAGCGGCGGGACAGCGTCAGTCGCAGCGAACACAGACTCAAGGCCGCGTTGGTGATCGACGCGCATGGCTCCTGGGAGCGTGCCCCCGATGATGAAACAGCCGCGCAGCTCGCAGGCCCGGAGCTGCCACCGCATCCCGCGGATCTGTTGGCCTTTAAGACGACCTTCGAGGGTACCAGCCTGCCCTGCGGACTGCTGCCCGTGTTGTGCCTGCCCGGTGGCTATGGCGGCATGGTGGTAGCGGACCGAGGCCGGACTACCGTCGCCTGTTGCATTCAGCGGCAGACGCTGCGGCAGTGGCGGGTGGACCTGCGCGGCGCCCCCGTGGGCGAGGTGATCGAGCACTATTTGCGCAGCGGCTGCGCAGGCGTAGCGACCGCACTTCGCAGCGCGCAGCGCCGAGACGCGTGGCAGGCGGTCGGGCCGCTGCGGACAGGGCTTCGTGCACGCAGCCCCCGGGGACTTGTGCGGATCGGCAACGCTGGCGCCGAGGCTCATCCGTTGATCGGCGAAGGCATCTGCATGGCCCTGCAGTCGGCCGCTATCCTTGCCGGGTTTTGCGCTGTCCGGCCGAAGGAGCTGGACCCGGCTTATCTTGTGGACGTGCAGCGCGCGCACGCGGCTGCCTGCCGCAAGCAGTTTTCCGGACGCTTGCGACTCGCCGCGCTCTACGCGCACATCGCCATGCAGCCGTCGCTTGCGGCCGGCACCGCACTGCTGATGAGAATCGCGCCCCGCCTGCTCACTGCCGGCGCGCAGCTCGCGGGGAAAGCCAGACGCGCACCGCCGGTGCCATCGCCGCAGAGACAGGCCATCGCATGAGCACGCTCGAGACGCTACAGAACATTCTCGTCAAGGAATTCAAGCGCAGTCCCGAACAGCTGCGCCCGGAAGCGACACTCGCCGATGTCGGCATCGACTCCCTGGATCTGGTCGATCTCATTTTCAAGATCGAGGACCAGTTCGGCCTGAAGGTGAAGGACGACGTGCCGCGATCGCTGGTGACCATTGCCGATGTCGCCACCTACATCGACCAGCTGCTGGCAAACAAGGCGGCCGAGCCGGCCACCGTGGCAGCCACTAACCGACCCCCATGACCTTGCGAGTGGCTGTCACAGGACTGGGTGTTATAGCGCCCTTAGGCAACTCGCTCGAAGAGCTATTCAGCAGCCTGCGTGCGGGAAGATCGGGCATCAGAGCGCTCCCCGCACCCTGCAGCGAGACGCCGGGATCCTCCGTCGGTGCCACCGTCGAAACGCCGACCTGCGCGCGCATTCCCGAGACACGCCTGCGGATGCTGGATCGGGTTAGCTACCTTGCGCTCGTCGCCGCCGTTCAAGCGGTCGAGGATTCCGGCATCGAATTCGAGCGGGAGAACCGCGAGCGCTGCGGCGTGGCGGTCGGTACGGGCATGGGGGGCGCGGCCACCACCGATGATGGGTACCACACGCTCTACGCGGAGCGTTCAGACCGCATCAAGCCGTTCACCGTAATTGCCGCGATGACCAATGCAGCGGCGGCCTGGATAGGATTGGAATATGCGCTAACCGGGGCGAATCTCACCTATTCGACGGCCTGCTCCTCGTCTGCGGTAGCGGTCGGCGAAGCGGCCGCGAAGATTCGCGCCGGTGAGGCCGATGTCATGATCGCTGGCGGCGCCGAGGCGCCGTTGACTCGCGGAGTGCTGCGAGCCTGGGACGCGATGCGCACTCTGGCGCACCCTGACAAATCAGATCCGGGCACCTCCTGCCGGCCTTTCTCGATGACCCGCTCCGGCTTGGTGCTGGGTGAAGGCGCGGCCTTTCTGGTCCTTGAATCGTGGGAGCACGCGCGCCGGCGCGGTGCCAGAATCCATGCTGCTCTTAGTGGCTATGGACTGGCGACCGACGTCGCACATATAACGCGGCCGACTGTCCTTGGCCAAACACGTGCGATGCGCGCAGCGCTGCAGTCGGCCGGACTCTCGCCGGATGACATCGACTACATCAATGCCCATGGCACGGCTACCCTACAGAACGACGCCGTCGAGACATCCGCCATTAAGGAAGTATTCGGGGAACGCGCTTATCGGATCCCCATCAGCTCGACCAAGTCGATGCACGGCCATTTGCTCGGAGCCGCCGGCGCTTTAGAGCTCCTCATCTGCATCGGTTCCTTGCAACGCGGCTGGGTGCCGCCGACCATGCACCTGGACCGGCCGGATCCGGCCTGCGATCTGGATTACGTCGCCGGCGCCGCCCGAGCAGTTATTCCGCTGCGAATCGCGCTTTCGAATTCATTCGCCTTCGGCGGGACGAACGCCGTGCTGGCCGTAGAGAAGGTATGACCTTGCAGGCGGTCTGATCGAAGCTATCCTCAATCTCCCTGCCCGCGTGTTGACGAACGAGGCTCGCCCTCCGGGTCTGAGGAAGTCGAAATCGTTGACTACCACTGAGGCAGTCGCGCGTGTGAGCTTCAAGAACGGTATGCGCCCGGTTCACCCGGGTGAGGTATTGCGTGAGGACTTCCCGCGCCCGGCAGGTTTGACTGCAAACGCCCTAGCAAAGGCCCTGCGTGTGCCGGCGCCACGCATTAACGACATCGTTCGTGAGCGCGCGGCATCACGGCCGACACCGCATGAGGCTAGCGCGCTACTTCGGTGGGGACGCACAGTCTTGGCCGAACTTGCAGACGTTGCATGACCTTCGAGTTGCAGAGAAGGCCAACGCACGAGAGATCGACCGAGAAGTAACACCGCTTGCCAGTGATGCCGCCTGAAGCGCTCCGCGCGCCAGGAATTCAAATTCACACAAGAGCATTGACCACTTACCGTTAGTCTGCACTCGGAAAGCCCGGACTTCCGCTTCCGGGCCAGAACCGGTCTTCTACTTAGACCGCTTACCCTTTCCCCTGAGCGGACATAGGATTCGGTCTTCCTTTCGGTGGGGGAAGGCTCTACGTCCTGGCGGGTCTGCCAACCCCCCCCGGGGGTCTCGCGTGCCAGATCATAGTGGTCAACCCGGGACCAGTTGCATCGTTTGTCAACATGTCGTGGCCGCTGTGCGGGAGGTTAGCCTTCCACGCGTATCAAGAAAAGGTCAGGCGGTCACTACTTTCCACGGAGGACGTGATGAAGACATGTTGGAGGTCAGTTCTCTGGGCGTCGATTCTCTTACTCATCGGTGGCGGAGCCCGCCACGCGTGGGCGCAGGATGACGGCTGGCGCATATCCGGAGACAGCGGTCATCGTGTGCTACATGTCCAGGACACCGTGACGACCTCAAAAGTCGGCTTTCCGCAGTCTCTCTTCATGTATCACATACTGGATGGAGCCAATTCCACGGGAGAGGTACGAGCGCTGTGGGGCACCATTTCCCTAAGAAACCACAGCTCGGAGTTTAGTGAGGTCCTGTGGGTATTGGACTACTGGAAAGGCGAGTGCCCTGTCGATGATCAGAGCCTGGCAGGGTCCAATACTATTTGGACCGAGATTCAGAAAAATCCCACGAAGTCGGAAGACACACTTCACGTCGATCTTCATTTCCCGAATCCGTTACCAATCACAGGATGCATCGGGTTTGTCTTCGCCGGTGGACCGTTAGTGGAAGGGGCAGGAGCGGTTACCATGTCGGCGGATCTGTACCTGGAATACAAGAAGTCGGATTCGCCCGCGAATGCCGTGGTGAATATCGCGGGCGAGTATTGTTTTGGTCAGAATTGGGGCTGCCAGAATGCAACGGTGGACGACGCCGTGGTGTTTGCAGTTCCGATCGTGATGCCGGCTGGGCACCTGGTCGAGCTATACGGAGACGTGAGCGACAGTACCTTCGATGGCAGCCAAAACTTTGGGCCGCTGCCGACCGGCGAAGTGTGGGGTGCCACCAATAACTTCTATCTGCTCCCGGGCGGTTGTGAGAAATTTCTTAGCAACCTAAACAGCCAGGGGTTCCCGAATCCGCAGCCGGTCACCACGCTAAATCACTGGCTTCCAGGCAACGCCATACACTTGGAGTCCGTGCCCATGGATTATCAGATTCCACAGGGCGGCAGTTCCAAGGCGTCACTAACCAGACAGGTAGAGACGCTTCTTCCCTATCCAGTCAAAGTGAATGCCGGAGATTGCGTCTTGGTGTTCTATGGCCGGAAAGGCGACGGGGCGACTGATAACGAGACTCAAGTCCATGGCGTGCTTGTGCCGTAACGCGTTTGAAGGCGTCGCCTGCGACTGACCGGGTTCGACAAAACGAGACGTACGCGGTCCAGACCCAGCATCCCGTAAGCGGCCATCGGTTTAGGGAGCGCGAGTATCGCTGCGAAGCAATCTGTTTACCTGGGACCGGCAGCATAAACATCTTTGAACGCCAGCATGTCGATCAACCTACCTTCCGCCCCCTTCGGAAACCCGCATCGTTCGACGAATGCCGTGGCGTCTTTGTACGTCCCAAATAGCCGATCCCAGATCGGAAGATCACTGAAGTTGAACTTGTGAACGTCGAACTGATGATGAATGGAATGTAGCTCTGGTGTCTGGATGAAATAACGAAGCCACGGAGGCGTCTTGACGTTCGCGTGGTAGAAGTACTCCCCTGTGCCGGCAAAGAAGTTGTACCAAAACGCTGCCAGCAGCGAGCACCCAAGGAAGGGGTAAAGCATAACCGCACTCAAAGCAGCGTCGCAAAAGATCTCGATAGGATGCTTGTAGAATGAAGTCATGACCTCAATGCGAGACGGCGAATGGTGAATCTGATGGAACGCCAGCCACCAACCGTTTGCGTGTCGCAGCCGGTGCCACCAGTAGAAGATGAATGTTCCAACAAGCCAGGCTACAAAGCCCTCGGCGAGTGGCGCGCCCCAGTGGGACAGGTTAAGTAGCGACTGCGTGCCGAAGATCTTGATCCAGAGTCGGGCCGTGGCCAGGGTCACCCCGAGTTGCGCGAGGTTGATTAGGACCGCGCGTAAGTACCAGCCTTTGGAATGCGGGAGTTCACGACCTGGACGGACGCGCTCCAGGACTAGAAATGCGACGGTCGAAAGGCCCATTAGAACTGTGGGGAGACTGACTGCTCCCATAGTCGATGAGATATTCATTGCCGGACCCCCAAAGAACTCACGGATTGCTTTCCGTAATTGCAGTCTCAGGGCCGGCACGGCCTCACGCTAGGCAGTTCTGCACCGGTGACACCGGCGTGTACCTCGAGTATCATATTGTTATACCGCCGGCAGCGTGAGGAGTCGGGGTCGTGTCAACACGTCTGGCGCTAGTGAACGGCATCAAGGCGATTCTCAGGGCACGCAAGTTGACCTATCGAGAGCTGGCACGCTCCATTGGTGTAAGCGAGGCGACGGTTAAGCGCGATCTAAGCCGCGGCAATTTCTCCTTGCTTCGACTGGATCAAATCTGTTCGGGCTTGGGTTTAACGCTGAACGACCTCACCCAACGGCCAGAAGGGCTGGATGTAGTCACCGAGCTCACCGAATCCCAGGAGCGCGCATTAATCAGTGACCCGAAAGTACTTCTCGTTACATACCTCCTCGTGAATGACTGGAAATTCCAAGACATACTCTCCGCCTTTGAATTGAACGAGAACGAGTACGTCAATGTGCTACTTCGGCTCGATCAGCTGAAAATTATCGAGTATCGACCCCCACATCGGGTTCGGAAGTTGACCGCAAGAAACTTCTCGTGGCGAAAAGACGGGCCGGTACACAAGTTCTTTCTGACCAGGTTCGTACCGGAATTTTTCCAGTCCGCATTCGACCGCACTGGTGACGCCTTCCGATTCGTCGGCGGTACCTTGTCGCCCGAGTCGCTTACGCAATTCAAAGCGTCACTAGAGCGCCTCGCCGCGGAGTTTGAGGTGCTCGCTCGCAATGACGCTCGGCTACCGCTTGCAAAACGAAATGGTTGCAGTGCAGTACTCGCCGTACGCGCCTGGGAGTTCTCTGAGTTCACGCGGCTTCGGCGCAAAGCCCGAGGGCAGTAGAACCGGTCTCGCTAGATTGAAAACCCAGTCGAAACCGACCGAAGACAACGACAGTACAAGGTCGGGAGCGCCAGTTCGACTGGCCGGCAGAACTGCTTCCCACCTACCGGTGGATGTTCCGCGGCGGACGGGTGCTGTCGGCCAGGAGTGGCCATCGAGCCCCTGCGCTCAGTTCACCAGAAAGGTCACTCGGGCAGGTTCATTTTGCGCAGGAATTCCTGATAGCGCGCGTCCTGCTCGAGGCTTTTCAACCATGGATGGCCCCTGAATGCCCAGAGAGCCGAGTCTCATTTCTGCGCTAACAGGTTCCGAGCCTCTTGGAGTTCCCGCCTATCTCCGTCGGCATGGTCACAATTAGCCAACAACTTGGCATAGTACGTTTTCGCCTTTTCGCTCTCACCCGAAAGCCTGGCTGCTCGAGCAGCGCCTGACAGCGCGTTGAAACGATTTGGGGCGGTTCGGAGGGTGGTTTCGTACTCAGCCAGTGCATCACGTGGTTGCTTCAGTTCCAGCAGCATGTCACCTAGAAGCTCCCGGGCCGGAAGGATGACCCCGGGCGTCACGTTGTGCTTGTCGGTCCGGTCCTCGTGATCTGCCGCGGCACGCATCTGCTGCAAAGCTTCGGAGCGTTTGCCCTCAGCGAGGGTTACCCAGGCGACCGTGATCTCACTCTGGATACCCACCTGGTCGGCCCAGTATTTGTTGTTCTCCTGAACAAGGACCTCCCGGATCGAGACCAGCTGCTGCAGATCCCTGCGTGCGGCCTCGACGTCACCCAGCCGTGACGCGCCTAAGGCACGCGCGAAATGCAGATTGGCTTCCGTCCAGAAGTAGCGTTCACGAGGAAAGGTCTGCAGCGGCACTGGCAGCGCTGCTGCTTCCGCCCACTGGTGTCTTTCGACCGCGTAGCGTGCGGGTGACGCGCCGGTTGCGTATAGCCAGTTCATATATTGCGGATCCTCTGGCCTTCCGGCCGGAGGTGACTGCAGCGCCTGTTTCGCCGCGCGATCCTGGTCTCCCTGCAGGTATGCGTAGATGAGGTAATCCTTCGCGTGCATCTCGTTGCCGGGCGCGCTGTTTTTTGCGGCCGAAGCTGCAGAGACGAGGTTGGAGTCGATGGACTCCTGCCAGAGGCCCAAGCGGGTAAAAATATGAGAGGGCATGTGCAGCGCATGCGGCGAATCCGGCGCGATCTTTGCGTAACGACGCGCCGCATCCAACGCCCGATCTGCCAGCGGCGGGTAGTCGTAGGCGTGGATGATGTAGTGGGCTATTCCAGGGTGCTCTGGCTGCTCTGCGAACAGCGGCTCGAGTATGGCGCCGGCCTTTTTCTGGTTGACGTATGTCTTGTCTTCCGGGGGCGCGGTGGCCAGCAGCGCCAGCGCG
>Ga0187778_10003135_pt1 | contig 11148 bp, 11 predicted proteins | sample 1015_Q2_SP5_20_M_FD_132418 | JGI IMG/M metagenome (GOLD analysis project Ga0187778, IMG submission 132418) | Tropical peat soil microbial communities from peatlands in Department of Meta, Colombia - 1015_Q2_SP5_20_MG | ecosystem: Environmental > Terrestrial > Soil > Wetlands > Peat | place...
CCGCCGAGCGAAGCAACCAACCCCAACGTCAACAACAACCAGGCGTACATCGACCCGCACGCCATCGGTATCCTCACCGACGCGGTCGGTACCTCTTTCATCACCCAGAACGCCTCCGGGACCAAGTTCCTGGTGTACGAGACCAACCAGGTGGGGGGTAACGGCAACGGCAGCGGCAGCAACAACCTCCAGGGTGGTTCCCTGGGGTTGAACCTGCCGCCCAATGTGATCGGCCACCGCGTGAGCTGGAGGGAGCTGCGCTGAGAGCCAGGGTCTCACCGACAGCGAGGCATGATGCAAGTGCAATCTACGGTACGCGCTTCCCGAGGCTTCACGCTGATCGAGCTGATGGTGGTCGTGGTGATCACCACCATCCTGCTCTCGATCGCCATTCCCTCGTACCAGAGCCAGATGCGCCAATCGCGGCGTACCGAGGCCAAGACCGCGCTCCTCGACCTCGCCGGGCGCGAGGAGCGCTTCCTCAGCACCAATCCGCAGGGGTACAGCAACCTTCCGGCCAACCTCGGTTACGGCGCCTTTCCCGCACTGGTCGGCAGCAATTACTACACCGTGACGGTAGCGTGCGTCGCCGCGGTCGGAGCCGCTCTCGCCTGCGATCCGAACGCCAACGCCCCGGTCGGTCCCTCGTACTACCTGACGGCAACACCGGTAGCCGGGACGAGCCAGGCCGCTGACACGCAGTGCACGTCCTTCTCGGTCGATTCCACCGGCGCACAGTTCTCTACGGGCACCTACACGTGGCAGCAATGCTGGTCGCAGTAGGAAGGATCCTGGTAGACTCAAAGAAAGCTATTAAAAACAATTGACTTCGAGGGATGGCTCGCTCGAAATCTAAAGAAGAGGCCGGGGTCGTCGGCGCGATCGCCGGACGAACGCAACCGTTCGCCTCGTGGGGCTCCTTAGCCTACATTCACGGTTCGTTCAGCTTTTACGCGCGACCGACCGAGCGAGCCCGCCCCGCCATCTTGCACGGGCGGCTTCACCATATTCTTTTCCTAGATCCTGCGCTATATTCCGTGTCCAGCCACTTGAACGCGCTGGGGATTCCAAGATCGACCGGACAATAAGAACTAACGACGCCGCGCCGCACAAGGCCCGATCCGGGCGAAGTAAGAAATCGCGACAGGCGTCCCGCCGAGGTAGTGATGAGCACTGCATGGGAACAGCTCGAAGGCGCCGCACTGACGCTGGCGCGCTCGGGCACGATCAAAGACCGTCTCGCCGATGCTTATCGCAACCATCTCTCGCTGGTGAACGCCGAAGAGCTGCCGGAAGAGCTGCGCGAGGAGTTTCGCGCGTGCCACGCGGCACTGACGCACGAGCGGCCGCTGCGCGGCGAGGACGCGGTGCGAGCGACGGTGCGCAAGATGTCGAACCACGAGGCCGACGAGCTCGCCTGCAGCGTCATACGTTTGTTTGCGGCGATGATGCGCGAGAGCCGCCGTGAGGATGCTGCGCCGCTCGCCGAGCACGTGCTGAATGGCGCCGCCGCCGCGCGCTCGAAGTTGAAGGCGGTGCCGCAGGTCATCGCCCGCTAGGCCCGCAACGCGCGCGGGCCGGCTGCCGCACTTCGCAGCGGGTACCTCGCTCAGTCGAGCTTGAACTCGATCGTGTCCCAGCGCGTCGTCTCCTCGTGACGCGCCTGGCGGCGGATTGCATCGACGAGGGCGCGCTCGTCCCATTCCACCACCTCGTTCGCGAGGTCGAGGATCGCCTTCGGCACTTCCTTGTGTGTGCCGAAGGGCTTCATGAGGATGACGGGCTTGTGGCTCGCCTGCGCGAATAGCAACTGGAACGTGAGCAGGTCCGGATGCGTCTCGTGCAGGCTCGAGAGCGCAATGACCGCCTCGACCGGCGCGATCTGCCGGCGCAGATCCTCGCGCAGCGCTTCCTTGTCCCCGCTCGGACGGCGGTCCGGGGTGCTGTAGTTGCGGTAGAAGAAATTACGTGCGCTCTCGAGGTACTCGAACACGCGCAGGTAATCGTCGCTGTTCTCCCAGGCGTGGGTGACGAACAGGCGTAGCGGATTGGTCTGCGACATCGCCGTCCAGTCTCCCACAAGGACGCATCCGGCGAAACCCGACGCCGGCCGCCGTCACGCTCACCGGCACCGAAAACCCCTCAGCGCAGCCCTCTGCAGCCTATGCCACCGCACGCGGCGGCGCCGCGCGATAGAATGAATCTTTTAGGGTGATATCCGCAAGCGCGAGTTTTTCCCCCAGCGTGCGTCTTCTCGTCTACAACATCCGCTACGCCACCGGTACCGGCCCGGCGTTTCACCTGCCGATCCCGGGGGCGGGCTACCTGCGCAGCAACCGCAAGGTCCTTTCCGGCATCACCGAATTCATACGCGCCGAGCACCCCGACGTCGTCGGGCTCATCGAGGTGGACACCGGGTCGATCCGCACCGGCATGCTGAACCAGGCCGAGCACATCGCCGCGCAGCTTGGCCACTACTCCACCTTTCAGTGCAAGTACGGCGCCGACTCGATCAATCAATTCATGCCGATCGTGCGCAAGCAGGGCAACGCCTTTCTCTCGGCCCCCAGCGTGCACGGCGAGCGCTTCCACTACTTCGACACCGGCATCAAGCGGCTCATCATCGAGCTCGAGCTCTCCGATGTGTGCGTGTTCCTGGTGCACCTGTCGGTGAAGTTCCGGCACCGCCAGTCCCAGCTGCGCTCGCTCCACGACCTGATCCTGCAGGCGGCGAAACCGGTCATCGTGGCCGGCGATTTCAATACCTTCTGGGGCACGCACGAGATCTACCTCTTCATGCGCGCGGCGGGGCTGCGCAGTGCCAACACCGCCGGCCTCCCCTCGTTCCCGGCGCGCGTGCCGCGCATCGAGCTCGATTTCATCCTGGTGAGCGAAGGCATCGAGGTGACCGACTTTCGCGTCCCGGACGTGCGCTACTCCGATCACCGGCCGCTCGTGTGCGATTTTCGCGTGCGGGCGGGCGCTACGGTGGGCGCCGTCTCGGCCGCCTGAAAGCACGCACCCCGCGGGAGTGCCCGACCATGAACGACGCCAGCGCCGCCTCCTGGAAGCTCGAGCGTGATGCCGAGGATATCGCCTGGCTCACGCTCGATAAGCCCGGCACCTCCGCCAACGTGCTCTCCGCCAGCGTGCTCACTGAGCTCGACGGGCTTCTCGCCGCGCTCGAGCAGCGGCTGCCGCGCGGCCTCGTGGTGCTCTCGGCCAAAAAGAGCGGCTTCATCGCCGGCGCCGACATCAAGGAGTTCACCGCGCTCAGCGACGAGGGCGGCGCCTACCGGCTGATTCACGCGGGCCAGCAGGTGGTGAACCGCCTCGCGGCGCTCAACTGTCCGACGGTCGCGGCCATCCACGGCTTCGCGCTCGGGGGTGGCCTCGAGCTCGCACTCGCCTGCCGTTACCGCGTGGCGGTCGGCGACGAGCGGCTCGCGGTCGGCCTGCCCGAGGTGCTGCTCGGCATCCACCCGGGCTTCGGTGGCACGGTGCGCAGCGTGCGCGTCGCGGGAGTGCACCCGGCGATGCAGATGATGCTCACCGGGCGGCCGCTGCGCGCGGCGCGCGCGCTTGGCGCGGGCTTCGTCGACCGGCTGGTTCCGACGGCCGCGGAGCTGCGCAGCGCATCGCGCCAGCTCATCCTAAAGCCTCCGCCCCCGCGGCGCGCCCCGCTCCTCGAGCGGCTCTTGAGCACGCCCCTGGTGCGATCGCTCGTGCGCGGCTCGCTCACGCGCGAGGTCGCCCGGCGTGCGCCGCGCGAGCACTACCCGGCGCCCTACGCCATCATCGATCTGTGGGCACGCTACGGCGCCCGCGGCGCTCAGGCATTCGAGGCCGAGGCGCGCTCGATCGCGCACCTCTTCACGACCGAGACGTCGCGCAACCTGGTACGCGTATTCCTCCTGCAGGATGCACTCAAGAACGCCGGCGGCAAGAGCGGCGGCGACATCCGTCACGTACACGTGGTCGGCGCCGGCGTCATGGGCGGCGACATTGCCGCGTGGGCGACGCTGCGCGGCTTCACGGTGACGCTCGAGGATCGCGCGCGCGAGTACGTCGAGCCGGCGCTCAAGCGCGCGCAGGAGCTCTTCGACAAGCGGCTGAAGGATCCGGCGAAGATCGCCGAGGCGTCCGGGCGGCTGCGCGCGGACGTGGCCGGAGACGGCGTCGCCTCGGCCGACCTGATCATCGAAGCCATCTTCGAGAATCTCGAGGCGAAGCAGCAGCTGTACGCGCGGCTCGAGCCGCGCATGAAGCCCGGAGCGCTTCTCGCCTCCAACACCTCGAGCATCATGCTCGAGCCGCTCGCGGCGCAGCTCGCCCGCCCTGAGCGCCTGGTCGGGCTGCACTTCTTCAACCCCGTGGCACAGATGCCGCTCATCGAGGTGGTGCATTCCGCGCGCACCGAGGCGGCGGCGGTGCAGACGGCGATCGGCTTCGCCCGGCGACTCGACAAGCTGCCGGTCGTGTGCCGCAGCGCGCCCGGGTTCCTGGTGAACCGCGTGCTGACGCCGTATCTCAACGAAGCCATGCTCGCGGCGCAGGAAGGTACGCCGCCGCCGGTGATCGACCGCTGCGCCGTGAGCTTCGGCATGCCGATGGGTCCGATCGAGCTCGTCGACGTCGTCGGTCTCGATGTCGCCGCTCACGTCGGCGAGATCATCGCGCGCGAGCTCGGCCGGCCCGTCACGCAGCTTGCGCGGCTCAAGGAACTCCTCGCGGCCAAGAAATTCGGCCGCAAGAGCGGCGAGGGCTTCTACGTGTGGCGCGACGGCAAGGCCGTCAAGCCGAACGTCGCCGGCGCGAGTGCACCGCCCGATCTCCTCGATCGCCTGATCCTGGTGCTGGTGAACGAGTGCGTCGCGTGCCTGCGCGAACGAGTAGTCGAGACCGAAGACCTCGTCGATGCGGCCGTTCTGTTCGGCACCGGCTTCGCGCCGTTTCGCGGCGGCCCGCTGCATTATGCGCGCGGTCGCGGGGTGGCGGCCGTCGTGACGCGGCTGAAGGAGCTGTCAGCGCGCTATGGCGAGCGCTTCCGGCCCGATGCCGGCTGGGCGCTGCTCGGGGGCGCGCCAAAAGCGTGACGGGTCCGAGGGCGCCCGCAAGGCCCTGTGCTACCATCCAACAGCTTCTGTGCAGCGCTTAAATGCGACGCACTTCACATCAGGCTTGGGTTAATGTCCGAAGAACAGGCCGCGTCAGTCAAGTTGCTGCAGACGTTCGCGCCACTCGATGGCATGAAGCGCGAGAATCTGGTGGCGCTCGCCAAGAAAGTGACCGTGCGCACGCTGTCCGGTGGGCGCTCACTGTTCAGCAAGGGCGACAGCGACAAGCGCACGCTGTGGCTGGTGAGCGGCATCGTCGAAATCGATGACCAGACGCGCAAGCCCGTGGTACTGCGCGCCGGTTCCCCCGAAGCACGCAATCCCCTCGACCCGCACACGCCGCGCCGCACGACGGTGCGCGCAGTCGACGACATCAGCTTCCTCTCCATCGACAGCGACCTGCTCGACGTCATGATCACCTGGGATCAAACGGGCAGCTACGAGGTCGAGGAGCTGCAGACGCAGCTGCAGAGCGCGGGCTCCGACGACTGGATGACGACGCTCCTGCAGACCAACGCCTTTCACCGCATCCCGCCGGCGAATATCCAGGCGATCTTCCAGCGCCTGCAGCGCACCCCGTGCAAGGCCGGCGAGGTGGTGATCAAGCAGGGCGATGAGGGCGATTACTTCTACGTCATCGTGAACGGCAAGTGTGCCGTAACCCGCGAGACCCCCCTCAGCCGCGATGGCATCAAGCTCGCCGAGCTCGGTGTCGGCGACACCTTCGGCGAGGAGGCGCTGATCGCCGAGGCCAAACGCAACGCCACCGTCTCCATGCTCACCGACGGGGTGCTGATGCGGCTGAACAAACAGGACTTCCGCGAGCTGATGAACGAGCCGCTGCTGCAGTGGGTGACGCCCGAGGCGGCGCGCAAGATCATCGAGCGTGGCGGCCGCTGGCTCGATGTGCGTCTGCCGAGTGAGTACCAGAACCTGGCGATCGAGGGCTCACTCAACGTGCCGCTGTACCTGATCCGCCTCAAGCTGACCACGCTCGATCGCAACAAGCCCTACGTCGTCTACTGCGATACGGGGCGGCGCAGCTCCGCCGCGGCCTACATCCTCGTCGAACGCGGCTTCGACGCGTACGTTCTGAGCGGAGGCATGAGCAGCTCGGGTCTGGCGCTGACCCGCGGCGGCGCAGACAAGCCCTGAGCGATAAGGCGCAGGGCGGGCCTGGGTCGGCCGGCCGCGGCTACCGGGTGTGCGGTCTCTGCACCCGCGGTCTGCAGGCGCCGCACCTGATCCCAGAGCTGCCACGCGAATTCGATGCCGGAGCTGCTGACCGGCAGCTGCGCCGATCGCAGGGCCTCGGCGGCCCACGTGTTGCACGTGTGCAGCGCCGAGTAGCGCTGTGCGGATTCGTAGTAGGCGCTGTAGGCGCCTACCGCGTGGGGTCCGGGGGTGATCGGCACTAGCGCGCCGTCGTGCAGAGCGAAGGTACGGCCGATGAAGGCCTGCAGGTCGCTCATCTGCTGCGGCGTCAGAGCCAGGGTGATCACGCTGTCCTCGCCGAAGACCTGCTCGGGCGGCTGCTGCTCGAGGCTGGTCACGAGAACCAGCCCGGCGTCTCCCCAAAGCGCGGCAACCATGTTTCCGGCACCACCCTGCAGCAGATAGCGTCGATCGCCGAAACCGAAGAGGAGATAGCGCGACCCTCGAAACGCTGCAGCTACCGGTAGCTCGGATGGCCGTGCGTCTCGTAGCGCGATGCCGATATCAATGTGCCATCCACGCTTGACGACGTACGCGGGTAAGCGCTGGTTCATCCCCGGCGTTGTTGGCGCCAGTGGCACGGTAGCGCGCCTGGACAGCCCGCCGCAGGCAGCGAGTGCCACGCAGACAAGCACGGGAAGGAGCGTCCGCATCCGCGGGGATCCGTTCGAGAGAAAGGCAAAGGTGCATCAGTCCGCCGCAACCGCCTTGCGCTGCACGGCGTACGGCGGCCGCCCGGGCCGGCGAGGCCGAGGCCACATGACGCTACATGGTGTGCGTGGCCTTGTCCCCGGAGAGCGCGCCGGCGAGATAGGTTTCGATCTTCTTCTGCGTCTGGCCGCGGTCCTGCTCGGAGAACTGCACGCCGATTCCGGCGGTGCGCTTACCCTGGTTGCCCTGGGCTCCCTTGGGGGTGACCCAGATGACGCGCCCGGCCACCGGTAATTTCTCGTCCTCGCCCATCAGATTCAGCAGCATGAAGACTTCGTCGCCGAGGCGGTAGTTGCTGTTGGTCGGGATGAACAGCCCGCCATTTTTCACGAACGGCATGTACGCGAGATACAGCGCGCTCTTGTCCTTGATGGTCAGAGTCAACAGACCCGGCTTGTTTGCGCCCGCTCTCAAATTTCGGTCCCCACCCACGTGTGCCGGCCGTGCAGTCATCCCTGTCCCCCGCTGCGCGCCCGCTCTGCGGGTGCGAGTCGCCTGAAAAGGGCCTCGAGCGCCACTCCCCGATTGAGCGGCACGTCCAGCGCCGCCCGCAGCTCCTGGACCTCGTTAATCAGCCCGAAAAGCCCCCGTATATTCAAGAACGCGCCAGGGCCTGACAAGTAGGGGGCAGCGCGCATTTCCGCCAAAAATGCTCCCTCGCGCGCGCTGCGCCGGATGCGTTCTGTGAGCCAATTCTCAAAGCACAGGAGCCGCAGCGGCAAGTCCGCGCGTGCCCAGCGCTCGGCGGCCGCCACCGGGTCGGTGCTGCCAGCGCTGAGCGCCTCGAGCGTGCTGCGCGTATCTGCACCCACCGCGGCGAGTGCTGCGGGATCGGCATCCACGACCAGCATGGGCGCCTCGCCGATCGCATCGAGAGCCGCGCCCCAGTCGGCCGCGCCGCGCGCCGCGGTGAGCCAGGCGACGCCCTCTTCGCGCGTGGGCGCACGCAGGCGCAGGCGCTGGCAACGGCTCACGACCGTCGGCGGCAGTCGCGAGGGCTGCGTCGCGACCAGCACGAGCAGCGTGCACGGCGGCGGTTCCTCGAGCGTCTTGAGAAGCGCATTGGCGGCGAACCGATTCAGCGTATCGGCAGGGGTAATGAGCCCGACCTTGTAGCCGCCGCCGTGGCTCGTGAGCGCGAGCTCAGCAGACAGCTCCCGCACCTGCTCGATGCGGATCTGCCGGGAATCCTCGAGCGGCCGCACCAGCGTGAGGTCCGGATGCTGGAGCGCGGCCGCCCGCACGCAGCCCCGGCAGCTACCGCAGGGGGCGCGCTCCGGGTTCTGGCACAGCGCGAGCTGCGCTGCCCATGCGCCAAGCCAGTCGCCGCCAGCACCCGCAGCCTCGTGAATGAGCAGCGCGTGCGGCAGCCGGCCGCTCCGCTCGGCCGCTATGAGCGCCGCGGTCTCGGGCGCGAGCCAGGGTGGTGCGGGCATCATGGCTGAAGCTCAGCGAGGATCGCGCCGACACGGCCCTCGACAACGCTGAGTGGAGCGGCCGCGTCGATGACGCGAAAGCGCCGCGGCTCGGCGCGCGCGAGCGCGAGGTACCCCGCGCGCACCCGCTCGAAGAAGGTGGCCGTCTCGGCTTCGAAGCGGTCCGTGGGCGAGCCGGTACGAGTGCGTGCGCGGGCAAGTCCGGTCGCAACCGGCACATCGAGCAGCAGCGTGCGGTCGGGGACGAGGTCGCCGTGCACCGCGGTGGCGAGGGCCTCGATGAGCGCCGCTTCGACCCCGCGCCCGCTGCCCTGGTAGGCGCGGGTGGCGTCGGTGAAGCGATCGCAGACCACCCAGGTCCCGCGCGCGAGTGCCGGGCGGATGATTCCCTCAACGTGCAACGCGCGCGCGGCGAACATCAGCAGCGTCTCGGTCACGGGCGTGAGCGGCTCCTCGCCGTGCTCGAGAACGATCTGCCGTATGCGTTCGGCGAGCGGCGTACCGCCCGGCTCGCGCGTCGCGCAGACGCTCACGCCCGCGCGCTCGAGTGAAGCGCACACGAGGGCTGCCACGGTGGATTTGCCGGCGCCTTCGATGCCCTCGAGCGTGAGAAACAGCCCCCGGCTCATGGCTGATGCGCACCCTGCGCCGCGCCCGCGACGGCCGGCGCCGGTGCCTGCACCGTCGCCTCCGCGGCAACGGCGGCTTGCGTCGCTCCGCGCTTCGCTGTCGCGTCGTGCTGCTGACTGCGCAGCCGCACGAGATAGGTCTGCACGGCGGAATTATGCTCTTCGAGCGTGCTCGAGAAGTGATGCGCGCCGTCGCCGAGACCGGTGGCCACGAAATAGAGCGCGCGAGTATCGGCCGGCTGCACGGCTGCGAACACCGATTCACGGCCGGGAAGGGCGATGGGGGTCGGTGGCAGCCCCTCGCGGGTATAGGTGTTGTAGGGCGTATCGCGCTGCAGATCGCGCGTGTGGATGGTGCCGTCGTACTGGGCGCCGAGCCCATAGACCACGGTTGGGTCGGATTGCAGCCGCATGCCCTGGCGCAGGCGATTGATGAACACCCCCCCGATCAAAGCGCGCTCGCTCTTGAGTTGCGCCTCCTTCTCGATCATGGAGGCGAGAATCAGCGCTCGGTAGGGAGTGTCGAACGGCAGGTCCGCACGGCGCACCTGCCAGGCGGCATCGAGAAGGCGCTGCATGTTCTCGTAGGCCATGGCAAGAATGGCGACGTCGGGGGTGTTGGCCGCGAAGCGATAGGTGTCGGGAAAAAACTCGCCTTCCGCGGCCTCACCGGGGTGTCCGAGCGCCGTCATGATCTCCGCGGCGCTCTTGCCCTGCAGGGTGTGCGCCACGCGCGGGTGCTGGCTTAGGGCTTCGAGAAAATCCGCGAAGGTCGCCCCTTCCACCACGGTGAGTTGCTCGAGAAGGACCTTGCCCTGCTCGAGCAGCTCGAGAATCTGTGCGGGACTCGCCCGCGGGGGGATCTCGTACGTGCCCGCCTGTACGCGCGGCCTCAGTCCACGCAGGCGCAGGTACCACTCGACGGCGCGGGCGTTGCGCACGCGGCCGGCAGCCTCGAGCGAGGTCAGCACGCCGCGCACGCTCGTACCAGCTCCGACCTCGATGCGCGAGGCGCTCTCGCCTGGACCCGGGGCGTTGAAGACAGTCTGCAGCCAGAAGTAGCCGCCGGCCGCCACTGCCGCGAGCGCAAGCAGCGCGATCAGCGCGAGGCGACCCAGCCTGCTCTCAGTCATCGGCGTTCGCCGAAGTTGCCGCGGTCATGGCCAAAAGCGGCGCGAGCTGCGCCTGCAGCCGACGCGTCACGGGACCGACGGTGAGGGGCCTGCCCTGAAGTTCGCGCACGGGGCGGATGCCGATGAGCGCGCTGGTGAGGAAGATTTCGTGCGCGGCGGCGAGGTCCGCGGCAACGAGCACGCGCTCCTCGGCGGCCATGCCGGCCGCGGCGGCGGTCGCGAGCACCACGGCGCGCATGACGCCGGCGACTCCGCAGCGGTCGAGACGTGGCGTGAGGAGCGTTGCGCCTCGCACCACGAAGACGTTGGTCATGGTGCCGGACACGAGCGCCCCGGAGCTGCTGAACATAAGGCTTTCGCTGACATCAGGATCGCTCCACTCGGCGCGCGCCAGTACCTGCTCGAGGCGGTTGCAGTGCTTGAGTCCCGCGAGCGCCGGGTTCTCACCGAGCCGCAGCGTCGCAATGCGCACCCGCACGCCGTGCTCCGCGAGGAGTGGATCATCCGCCGGCCAGGCGTAGCGAAGCGTGATGCGCGTCGCGTGCTCGGAGCCGCTTGACGCGTAGCCGCGGGTCACGGCTGCGCCGCGCGTTATCAGTACCTTGACGATAGCGCGCGCCGTACCGGCGGCGAGCGTGCACACCTCGGCTGCGAGCGCGGCGGTGTCGCCGAGCGGTATTCGCAGTCGGGCGCAGCCGCCAGCGAGACGCGCGAGATGCCGCTCGAGAAAACGCGGCTGGCCGCCGAGGCAGGCGATGGTCTCGAAGAGACCGTCGCCATAGTGCAGTCCGCGCTCGAGGACCGATACGTCGCGACCCTCGCGGCCGTTGACCCGGGCGACCTCCGGAGTGCGCCCCGACTCGCTGCTGCGTTGCATGCTCAGCATTCTGCCCCGAGGGCAGCGAGC
>Ga0187778_10003138_pt1 | contig 11147 bp, 9 predicted proteins | sample 1015_Q2_SP5_20_M_FD_132418 | JGI IMG/M metagenome (GOLD analysis project Ga0187778, IMG submission 132418) | Tropical peat soil microbial communities from peatlands in Department of Meta, Colombia - 1015_Q2_SP5_20_MG | ecosystem: Environmental > Terrestrial > Soil > Wetlands > Peat | place...
CCCGCTGCGCGACCGCCTGCGCCTCGCGCAGCAGCGCGTGCTCGTCGAGCGCAAGCACCTTGCGGTCGTACATCAGGAATGTGCCGTCGACCATCACGCTGTGCACGACGCCGGGGTGCCCGTAGTGCACCAACGTCGACACCGGGTTGATCAGCGGCCGCAACGCCGGGACGTCGAGATCGATCAGCGTGAGGTCGGCCTTCTTGCCCGGCTCGATCGAGCCGATCTCGGCCTGCGCGCCGACCGAGCGCGCGCCGTTGCGGGTGATGCCGTCGAGCAACGCCTGCGGGTGTGGGTCGACCCCGCCCTCGCGCTCGCGGCCGCGCCCGCCGCGATGGACGATGAGGCCGATCTTCATCGCCTGGAAGATATCCTCGGTCATGTTGTCGGTGCCCAGCGCGATGCTGACGCCGGCGTCCTGGATGCGCCCGATCAGCACGCGGTGCGGACCGCGGCGCGACGAGTTCGCGGGGCAGTGCACCATCTGCACGCCGCGCGCGGCGAGCAGCTCGATATCGCTCTCGGTGCAGTAGGTCCAGTGCGCGCCGACGAGGTCCGGCGCGAGCCAGCCCTCGCGGTCGAGGTACTGGGCCGGTGTCAGCCCGCCGCGCGCCTCGCGCACGACGCGCACCTCCTGCGGGCTTTGCGCGAGATGCGCGGTGCGGGTGAGGCCGTAGCGGCGCGCGAGCTGCTGCAGCTGCCCGAGCATCCACGGCGAGCAGTTGTCCGTCGCGTGCGCGGCGATCTGGCAGCGCACGCGCCCGCCGTGCGTGCCGTGCAGCGTCTCGATCATCTGGATCGTGCGCTCGAGGAACGCCTGCCCGAACGCGCGGTCCTCGGTGTAGTCGCCCAGCCGGATCCGCAGCGTGTTGATGTCGGCGCAGCTCTCGGACAGCCACAGGCGCAGCCCGGTCGCGGCCATCGCCTTGCCGTAGGTGGGCACGTGGCGAAACGGATCGACCAGCGTCGTGCAGCCGGAGCGGATCGCCTCGAGGCAGCCGAGCGTGACCATCACCGCGCGCTCCTCGGGGGTCATTGTGTACGAGACCGGAGACATGTAACCGTAGATGACGTCGCCGTCGTAGTCCTCGATCGTCCCGCGCAGCACCGTGAGCGCCGTGTGCGTGTGCGCGTTGATGAAGCCCGGGAACACGGCGAGCCCGCGGCCGGGCCGGCGCTCGAGATCCAGATGCTGCGCCTCGAGCTCGGTGGCGGGCCCGACGGCGGCGATCGTGTTCCCTCGCACGGCGACCGCGCCGCGGTCGAGGATGCGGCGCTCGGCGTCGCAGGTCACGACGAGCGCGTCGGTGATCAGTACGTCCATGCCTGGCGCTCCGAGCTATTCGAGGCGGTCGGCAGCGCCCAAGCGCCGCAGCGACTCCACCGCAACCAGCACGATGACGGCGATGAGCGTCAGCAGTGACGAGATCGCCGTGAGCGTGGGATCGATCTCGAAGCGAATCGTCTCCCACATGCGCTTGGGCAGCGTCGTCGAATCGGGACCGGCGACGAAGATGGCGATGACCACGTCATCGAACGAGATCAGGAAGGCGAATGCCGCGGCTGACCCGATCGCGGCCTTGATCGAGGGCAGCGTCACGTGCCACAGCGCGCGCCAGAAGCCCGCGCCGAGGCTGCGCGCCGCGAACTCCATCGCCGGATTGGTCGTCTGCAGCGCCGCGCGCACCATCACGATGACCAGAGGCGTGGCTATGACGGTGTGACCGAGGAACAGCGCGACCGGCGTGTCGAGCAGGCGGTAGCCGGAGAACAGGAAGTAGAACCCCAACGCGATCACCACGATGGGGACCACCATCGGCGAGACGAAGAACGCCTCGAGCGCTCGACGGCCCGGGAAAGTGCCCCGCACGATGCCGATCGCCGCCGCGGTGCCGAGCACGGTCGCCGCGATCATCGTCAGCAGCGCGATGCGCAGGCTAAGGAGCGCGGTGTCGTACCACTGCGGCGAGGAGAAGAAGTTCGCGTACCAGCGCAGCGACAGGCTGCGCGGCGGAAACTCCATGTATGGCGTGGCGTTGAACGACGTGATCATGATGACGACGATCGGCGCCGTCAGAAACGCGAGCAGCACCCCGGCGAGCGCCCACAGCGCGACCCGGCCTACCGTCATTGCGCGCTCCCGCCGCCGACGATCCGGTTCAACCCCAGGAGCGCGCTGACCGCGGCGAAGATCCCGGCGACCACAACGAGCAGCACGATCCCGAGCGTGGCGGCGAAGCCGAAGTTGAGGAAGGTCGTGATCATCATGTCGATCATCGTCGCGAGCGTGATCTGGCCGGGCCCGCCGAGCAGCGCCGGCGTCACGTAGAACCCGATCGCGAGCAGGAACACGAGGATGCAGCCGGCGGCGACCCCGGGCATGCTCAATGGCAGGAACACGTGCAGGAACACCTTGCGCGGCGGCGCCCCAAGGCTGCGGGCGACGCGCACCACGTTGAGGTCGATCCGCGACATCACCCCGTACAGCGGGAACACCATGAACGGCAGCAGTACCTGCACCATCCCCACCTGCACGCCGAACATGTTGAACAGCAGCTTCTGCGGCGCGTCGACGAGCCCTACGTCGAGCAGCAGTCGGTTGACGAGCCCGTTGCGGCCGAGGATAACGAGCCAAGCGAAAGTGCGCACCAGCACGCTCGTCCAGAACGGAACCAGGATCAGCACCGTGACCACGCGCCGCGCCCGCGCCGTAGTCGTCGTCATCAGATACGCGAGCGGGTAACCGAGCAAGAGAGAGGTCAGCGTCACCAACACGCTGATCTCGAGCGTGTTGCCCAGCGCCTTGAAGTAGGCGGGCTCGGCCAGGACCTCGCGGTAGAACTTCAGCGTGAAGTCCGGATCGAAAAAGCTCCAGCCCGCGATCCGAGACAGCGGGTAGACGTAGACGAGCACGTAGAACACGAGCGCGGGAAGGACAAGCGCGCCTTCCCGCGACCGCCAGAACCGTGCCGCCCGTGTCATCGGCCTAGCTGAGCATCCACTTGGCGAAGCGCTCGCCCTGGCTCTCGCGCGGCGTCTTGCCGTCCGGCCCCGGCGTGCTCCACCAATCGGTGTTCCACCAGAACTGCTGCTTGATGTTTTCCGGCGACGTGGCGAGGTCGGCGGCCTCCTGCGCCGAGAGGAACTCGAATGCTCCGGTGTTGCTGGGGCCGTAGGGCACCTTCTGCGCAATCTGCGCTTGCATCTTCGGGTCGAGCGCCGTGTTGATGAACTCCATCGCGATCTTCTTGTTACGAACGCCCTTCACCAGGCACCAGTTGTCGGAGGCGAGCTTCCCCTGGTTGTACTCGACGTCGATCGGCGCGCCCTGCTTCTTCGCGGCGATGCCGCGCGGCCCGATTGTGTTGCCGACCGCGACCTCTCCGGCGCTCAAGAGCTGGATTGCCTGCGCGTGCGACGTGTACCATTTGGTCACGATCGGCCGTAGCTTGTCCATCATCCGCCACGCCCGCTCGATGTCTAGCGGATAGAGCTTGTCGACGGGAACGCCGTCGGCGAGCAGCGCCGCTTCGAGCTGCGGCGCGGTGCCACCCTGGAAATTGAAGGTCCGGCCGCCGGGGAAGTTCTTCGCGTCCCAGACCTCGGCCCAGTTTCGGGTGTGCTTCGCCTTGGGCATCAGGTTGGTGTTGTAGACGATGTTGAACGAGTAGATGCGCTGGCCGAGCGCGTACGGCTGCTGCAGCTCGCGCGGGATGCGGGCGAGCTTTGCCTTGTCCACCGCGGCGTAGTCGATCGGCTCGAGCAGGTTGTCCTTCACCAGCGCCTGCACCGCCGGAGTGTCGGTCATGATCACGTCCCAGCTCACCTTTCCGCTCTGCACCATCGCCTTCACCTTCGCCGTTTCCGGCGGGGCGTCGAGCTTTACGGTGAAGCCGGTGGCCCTCTCGAACGCCGACAACACGTACTCGCGCAACGCCGTGTCGTAGTCGCCGCCCCAGCTCACGACCACCAGCTCGCCCTGGTCGGCCCGCGCCGGCCGCACATGGAAAAAGGGCCCCGTCAACGCCGCCGCGGTGACGATCCCGGCACTCTTGAGGATTTCACGTCTCTTCATGACCTATCCCCTTTGCTTGGGTTGCTCAAAATCCGGGCGTCGCCCGGGCCAAGATAAAGCTCGACCTGCTCGCCTTCCCGAGCTGTCACGGCGCTACGGTTGTTCTGGACCTTGACTGTCAAGCTCAGGCCGCCCAGAACATCGATCCGATAACGCACGAAATCGCCGACGTATACGTGTTCGCGCACGCGGCCGGACAGGCCACGGTCCGAGGCCGACTGCGGGGTGAGCGAGAACTTCTCCGGCCGCGCCAGCAGCGTGCCCGGTGCGCCGATCGGCTGGTCGGCGTCTGGTCCGACCGGGAAGCGGGCGCCGTTGTCGGCCACGAACCAACCGTCGGCGGCGAGCTTCCCCTCGATCAGGTTGGACTCGCCAATGAATTCGGCGACAAAGCGGTTGGCCGGCCGCTCATACAGCTCACGCGCCGGGCCGAGTTGCTCGATGACGCCGCCGTTCATGAGCGCCACGCGGTCAGACATCGTAAGCGCCTCTTCCTGGTCGTGCGTCACGTACAGGACCGTAACGCCGAGCTCGGAGTGCAGCCGTTTGAGCTCGAACTGCATTTGCTCGCGCAGTTTCTTATCGAGCGCGCCAAGCGGCTCATCCATCAGTAGCAGGTCCGGGTCGAAGACGAGCGCCCGCGCGAATGCGACGCGCTGTTGCTGGCCGCCCGATAGCTGCCGGGGCATCCGCGTCTCCAAACCCTCCAGGCGCACTAGGCGCAACGCGGTGCGTACCTTGTCTTCGATCACCGCCCGCGGCTGGCCGCGCATCTTCAGCGGGAACCCTACGTTGTCCGCGACGCTCATGTGCGGGAACAGCGCGTAATTCTGGAACACGACGCCGATGTTGCGCCGCTCCGGTGCGAGGCCGGCGATCGACCGCCCGTTAAGCTTGATATCGCCCGCCGATGGCGGTGTGAACCCCGCGACCATCATTAGCGTCGTCGTCTTGCCGGAGCCACTCGGTCCGAGCAGCGTTAGAAACTCGCCGGCCTCTACGTCGAGGTCCAACGGCAAGACGGCCACATGGTTCGGGTAGCGCTTGGTGAGTCCCGCGAGTACGAGCCGCCCGCCACGGACTTCGCGTCCTGAGCGGCTCATGTGCCGGACAATCGATGGGAAGGCAGGAGCACGCACGCTTGCTGTGAACCTGCACGCCCGCCGCAGTGCCTCCGACCGCCGACAAGTGGACGTTCGATTTGCACGGCTCCTTCTGCCTGTGAAGCAGCTCGTCTTTCAACCCCGCGCCGGACGCATGGACACGAGGCTCCACGTTTACCCGGCTGGCGCGCGGATCCCGCGAACCCGACGGCCGGCGCGAAACGGACATGGTTCAGCGCACCCGCTGCGTCACCCGCCGAACGGCCGGACAGTTGCGGAAGGTTAGCAGTCTAAACGCCTTCGATACATCGGTTTTTCGCCGATGCTCATAACCACAGCTTATCGCGATGGACGTGCAACGCTAACAGGTCGCTCGAGGTCTAGCCTTGGACGACGTCCTCAGGAGCCGAACGAGCAAGTCTGGTCCTGCGCAACAGCCAAAGATTCAGTGAAAGCGAGGCTGCGCGACTCGACTGGCCCTGAGCAGTCGCGCTACCCGAGCTCGAGTCAACGCGTACACGAGGTGTGACTCGTGAAACCCGATCAGACCATCCGCGAGGCCGCACACTTGATGGCCGGAATCGACGCCCGCGCGCTGACGATCACCGACAACGACGGTCTGGTCAATGATGGCCGGCAAACCGCTAGTTCTCCCCGGCACTCCGTACAGTTGCGCATGATGATCGATCACGCGAGCGGGGTCGCGAATGTGGAACTAACCGTCAGCGCGGAAACCAGTGCGTCTAGCGTTCAGAAGATCTCGTGCTGGGCGGGACAGATCCGCAGATGACTTGGATCTCGCGAACACGGCATCATCCAGAGCCAGGGCGTGCTCTCGGCCATTCGTCGCTCCCCTTGCCGCTAACGCAGCTCGGTCAGCGCCCGAAGTAGAGTGTCTCCTGCGAGACCGCTTCGGCATCAGCGCGTCATTCACGACCTTCGGGTCATTACCCTGATTTGCCGTGATCGCGTTGCACTCCGATCTCGACAACCCTTTGATTTACGGACTCGTGGCCACGTGCTGTGCGGTGTCCAGTTGCGTCGACACTGAAAATCTACGGCACAATTTGGTCACAACCCTACAAATGACAAGGGCCTGCATCGCTGCAAGCCCTTGATTTGATGGTTGCGGGGGCCTGCAACCGGACCCGTCTACATCTGGACGCGGATCCTCGCCTAGCGCGAAGCCACCGGACGACTGACCTCTACCTGCCGGCGGAAAGGGATTCGAACCCACGCCGCCCAAGGGGGAAGCGTGGCTCCCGAGGGAAATAGTCCCGTGCAGGCCCCTCAAGTCCCGCGATTTGGCCACGCGATGATGACTCTATGCCCTCGCACCAGGTTGGGTGTCTTATGGCTCAGAGATTTCGAGATCGCGACAAATCTTCCTCGCGAGGAAGTCGTTGATCTCGCGATGCCGTGGAACCGTCGATGACTTGCCCGTAACAGCGTTGATGTAAACGGAGTGCCTGGCACCTTCACGGAGTAACGTGCATCCATGCTGCTCAAGATGGCGGATCAAGTCACGACGCTTCATTCGGCCGCGAGAACCAGCGGCTCGCGAATGACTTTCTTTGTTCCAATCGCCTTCTCCGCAAGAGTGCGGTTGGCTTCAAGTACAAGCTCGACAGCTTCGGCCAAATTAGCGCGGGCCTCCTTGAGCGTCCGCGCCTGGGTGTTCGCCCCGGGCAACTCCTCGACGAAACCGATGTAACCCTCCCGAACCTTTTGAAACACGGCGGTCAGTTTCATGTCAGGACCTTTGCTTTTCGCGCGTAGGCGCGGAGTTATTGCTGGGACATCGTACGAGACGCCCAACCAAGCTAACCGGCCACGGTCCCGTCGAGAACATCGTTAGGAGGCCGCGGGCCACGCACATTGAGCAATCACTTCTTGAGAATTTCGACCGTGAAATTGCCAACATTGAGGTGGACGTCCACAAGCTTTCTGAAATTGCTAAGTCTATCTTCGCTTGGAACGTCAAATATCACTGCAATCACGACGGCATAGTCTTGCAAATGTCGGGCGATTTGGCCGAACAGGCGGTCATAGTCCGAAAGTTGGGGCTCCTTCTTCGTTTCAATTGCGTACCGGCCATCGACGACGAGATCAGTGTTAGTCTCACCGTATTCTTCGTTCAGTTGATACCGACGCGACTCGAGAAATTTGCGGAGCTCGATCTTGTATTCGCCCTCAGAATTTCGCCGTCTGGCAGGTGACCAACTTCGAATGTCACCGAGAAGTCTGTTAAGTTGGTCCGTTGCCCGAGACGTGGTCGGAATCTTGTTTGGAATTAGGGCGAGAACGGCATGATACTCGTTGCGGTGTGAGGGATCAGCCCATTCCCTAAATCGCTCTGGCATCTTGGACCAGAGAATGTTATGCGGCGGCTTTCGCAGTCCGGCTCTTGCCGGTCTACAACCCTTGTGGCGCCACTCGGGTTCCGTTGGGAGGTGACCGAGTTCCAACGCGAGATTCCCGTACTGTCGCATGATGTCGTCCAATGGCGTTCTAGCCATTTCGAGTTTGTTTGGTGTGTCACCGCATTCCGCCTGCAGCTTGCTGTATGGCGATGGGCCGTACAGTGAAACCATTTGATTCTCCGGAATCCGGGCAAACGAGCAAAACTCTTCCGCGGTCGGCTTGCGACCAAGTTGCTCGCGTTGAGCAAGATAGCGTTCCCTGCAGAGTTCCTTCGACGTTGCCATCTCTTTATAGGCCGATCTATTAGCAACAGGGTATTCACCTGCAACAACACCTGGCTATCACGAATCAACGGAGCCCATTATAGCGGGCCCGAGACGACGCCGTAGCAAGATCGATGCCTGTCCATCATGCTCGTGTCGAGTTAAGCGACGCGTTTTGGGGGTGCTTATCGGGTTTTCACGCGGCAACGAGTGGAGCATTATGCGGCCATCCTGATGCCGATAGCCCCGTTGTTTTCGAACCATTTCGACTGGACGCTCAACGAAGACAGCGAGATTATCGTTCTCGAATTGTGAGTAGCTTGCCACCTGATTGCTCATCGCGAGCGACAAAGCAAGCACGTCAGCTAGCCACGTTGAAGCGGGCAAGCCTCAGAGAGAAGCTGGAGTCTTCGGACTCCGAAGAGCAGGAAGCAAACCCCGTATCGCTTCCTGCGCGCCGTCAAGGCGTTTCGGGTGGAGTGACGCGCGTGGTGGCCCTTCAAGCCGCGCGGGCGTCGCAAGACGCAGGGCAGGTGCAGTGAGGCCGTCCCCGAGACGGTCTGAGCGTAGTCGCCGTCTCTGACGGCAGTGCAGTAAGTGTAGGTCGCCCCTCGAGGCGACCTGCAGGAGACACCCGTGAAGGGTGGCCAGGCGTTCGCGCTCGACGTGGGCGCCTGGTTCTTCAAGAGAGACCGAGCAACATCTGTTCGTTGCCTCGGTCGCGGACGCGAGTGAGTGTCCGCCAAGCGACGTTGCGGTTCCGCGCTCGACGCGGGATCGCTGACGTCCGGTGCAACCTCATCGGTAGCGGGAACGGCGCGCTGTCCGTGCGCGTGTGGCGATGTTTGCCTCCGCGCGTCCTCGTCGACACGACGGGGATCATCGCGCGACGCGCTTCCTGAGCGTTGCCACCTGAGCGGGCGGCACGGTCTGCTTAAGCACCGCAGGCCTCGCCGGCCTTCATCCGAGCCCTACCCCGAGAAACGCCGCCGACGGGCGGTGCGTGAGAGCGCCAGGCCTTTGCGCCGGCGTGTGCCGCGAGCCACGAGCTTGTCTGGCACACGACGTCGCGTGAGGCCGTAGCGCGAACGCATCGCTGCTGAGCGCGCGTCGTTACTGGCTGGTACCGCGATAGCGGGTACCGCCAGTGACGTACGCGCGCATACCACAGTCGGCGCGCCTTTCAAGGGCATCCCTTCGCGTGACGATGGGTCGGAACCCACGTGATGGCCTCGGGCAAGGCCATCACGTCTTCTGCCGCGACGAGTGCAACGCTCGTCGCCGAATGATTCGCGTAACGGATCACCCAGTCGCGCCTTAACGGCGCTCCTTGAGTCCTGGGTTAATGACTCTCGCGATGGAGGCTCCCCGGGGAGCCTCCATCCGACGCCAAGAAAGCGCGTGCGGCGCAGGGCGAGCAGTAAAGCAACCGCACAAACGGAGAGGTGTCCTCCGTCGCTCGCAGCAATTTCACTGGAACCGCTACGGCGCCCTCCAGGCGAGCAGTAACACTTACCCGAATGGTTCGGCACCACGGCATCAAAGAGCGGCGCTCCGGCGCCTTTCTACCACGTTCTTCGAGAGGAAACGAGACATGCGCAGCAAACGACGTAAGAGCAACGACCGCAAGCCGGGAAAGGACAGCATGCCCCTGGCTGACCCGGAGGTTGTCCGCCTGGCGGCGGCGCTCGAGGCGATCGCGGCGATGGATGCACTCCCGCTCGTCTCTGCACCGCCCCGCAGAAGGAGGCGCCGGTGCGCAACCTGAACTACGACTTCAAGCAGCTCTGCCGTCGCAACCGCGACGGGAGTTACGCGACGCAAGCGGATCGGGAACACATCCTCGATCTCATTGCCGACCAGCTCCACGAGATGGGGGTGACGAAATTGCGCGCCCAGGGCTTCAAGCCAAAGCACGTCCAGATGCTCGTCGATCGCTGGCTTGCCGAGGAGCTCTCTCCGGGGACGGTCAAGAACCGGATGAGCGCCCTACGATGGCTCGCCGAGAAGATCGGCAAGCAGAACATCGTCGAGCGCAGCAACGCCGCCTACGGCATTCCGGATCGGGTGTACGTCAGCAACGTCTCGAAGGCCAAGGAACTCGACAAGGATCAGCTCGACGAGCTGCGCTGCCCGTACACGGCGATGTCGCTGCGCCTGGAAGAGGGCTTCGGCATGCGCCGGGAGAGCTCGATCAAGATCGTCCCGGGGCAAGCCGACCAGGGCGATTGCCTGGTGCTCAAGGACTCCTGGAACAAGGGCGGGCGGGAGATCCGCATTCCCATCCGTACGCCTGAGCAGCGAGCGCTCCTCGAGGAGGCTAAGGCCTTGGCCAAGGGGAAGAGCCTGGTGGCGCCGGGCTACAAGACCTACCGCGCTTATCTCACGCACTTCCGCTACGAGTGCGAGCGGGTGGGTATCAACGGGGTGCACGGCTACCGCCATCGCTACGCTCAGGGGCGCTACCGCGAGTTGACCGGCTGGGAGTGCCCGGCGCGCGGGGGGCCGACGTCGAAGCAGCTTACCAAGGAGCAGAAGGGGCGCGATCGCGAGGTTCGGCTGCAGATCAGCCACGAGATGGGGCACGGTCGCGCGCAGATCGTCTCGGTTTATTGTGGAAAGTAAGTGAGATGTTTCAGCAGCGAAACTTCCTCTGTCGCGAGCGTTTGTTCCTTGCGCTCATTTGAGCTGTGAACCTCGCCCCGCTCGTCTTGTTTCTAGCCGACCTCGCCGCACGCGCTGCGGTTGAAGGTCAGCTGGTTGACGAGCGGCACGGGTCAACCGAAGATTGTGTCCCATGCGCGCTGCCATCTATGCCCGTTTCAGCACCGAACTGCAGTCCGTCGCCTCGATCGAGGATCAAGCTCGTCTCTGCCGAGAACGCGCAACCGCTCTCGGACTGAGCGTCGTCGCGGTTCACTCTGACTGCGCCATCACCGGCGCCATACCGATCAATCGCCGGCCAGGAGCGGGCGCGTGCGTGGCCGACGCCCTTGCCGGCCGGTTCGATGTGCTGCTGGTCGAATCACTCGATCGCCTGTCGCGCAATCTCGTTGACCAAGAGACGGTCATCCGGCGCCTCGAGCACCGCGGAGTTCGTATCGTCGGGGTGTCCGACGGGTATGACAGCGATTCAGGGGCCGGACGAAAGTTGTTGCGCGGGGTGCGCGGGCTTATCAGCGAAACGTATTTGGACGATCTGCGCGGGAAGACGCATCGGGGCCTCGTAGGCCAGATCGAGCGTGGCTACCACGCTGGCGGGCTCTCCTACGGCTACCGGTC
>Ga0187778_10003139_pt1 | contig 11146 bp, 13 predicted proteins | sample 1015_Q2_SP5_20_M_FD_132418 | JGI IMG/M metagenome (GOLD analysis project Ga0187778, IMG submission 132418) | Tropical peat soil microbial communities from peatlands in Department of Meta, Colombia - 1015_Q2_SP5_20_MG | ecosystem: Environmental > Terrestrial > Soil > Wetlands > Peat | place...
TATCTGTTCTTCAGTGAGTATCTGCCGCTTAATCTCAACGGCGATGTTTTCAGCCTGGTCGAACCTGCCGTTCGTTCTCTTTGAAACTTCAAGATAAGCCTCATCAATTCCCACTTTTTCAAATGCGTCACCGTGCTCCCGTAAGACTTCCATTACCCCGTCGGATACTTGTTCGTAAAGCGGGCGGTTCATTGGAAAGAAAATCGCATCCGAAGATTCAAGGAGCTTTTTCGCTCGGGCGATGGGTATGCCGGCTTTTACCCCATATTTCCGGGCAAGGTAATTGGATGTGCTGACCACTCCGCTGTCCTCGGTCCTGCCGGAATAAACGCACACTACTACGGGTTTTCCCCGTACCTCTGGGTTTTTGTTCTCTTCACACTGGGCGTAGAAGTAGTCGAGGTCTACGTGCATGATTACCCTGTTGGGCAAACCAGCTCTCTCGAAGCTTTCGTACTTCGTGTCTAAAGCGCTCTTGAGAAAACCCTGTACTTTTCTTCCCCGGCCAATTCATCTAAGACCCGTTTAGCAATGACCTTGACGGGGTCCCCCACGTTCGTTCGCTCCTGAACGTCCCTGAAGCTGGTGAAAGGTTTTTTCTCTCTGGCGTTTATTATTTGCCACATTGATTTTTTCCCGATTCCCGGGAGTAGCTCCAGTGCATGCATGCGTGGTGTTATGGCTTGGGAATTATTGAAGAAGGAAACAAATCTCTGCTCTTGGTTAGCGATCAGGTCTTCTAGCACCGGAAGCAACTCCGCCTTCGCATTCGCAGTAAGGTCGTTGTAGCTGATTCTTCCGATGATACGGTTAATCTTCTCTCGCCGCTCTTTTCCAATGTAAACTCGTTCGTGAATGTTTGCCTGTGTTCCTACGCGTATCTCGGCTTCAAGGAGAGTGAAGTATGTTTCACCGATAACTTGCACCGTCGGAAGGGCAAGGTGCCTAGGCTTGTCAGTTGCTGGCCGGCCAAATTGCAAGAAGTCCAGCACGTATGCGTACTCCTCGTAAAGCCGTGGGGGAACGCCGCCTTCTCCACCGCTTCCAGTCGTTGGCCTAAAGCCTGAGTGAGGCGAACTCGAGTTCCGATTCTCATCTGGACTATTCATACTCATCTTTGTTCCACCAGAAATAGGGCACAGGTTTTCGTGTTATAGGAAGGGGGTGTTTGGCCTCTGTGCGTTTTCATTTACGGTATATGTGGAATCGACGGAATCGGGCAAAGTTCAGCATATCCAGTAGGAAGTGTGGGTTCGGAGGGAAAAAAGGTTTTCCTGTCTTACGCCTAGGAATTAAGAGAGGGAATTGCTTGTGGGCTAATCTTCTCGATAGTTGTTGAGAAGTTTCAGAATGTCTTCCAATTGAGTACCCGAGATTATTCGCCCTTTGACGGTAAGAATAGTTCGTAATTCTTCGATATACCGTGGCATTGTGTTGGCGATCTGAATTGCATCCTTCCGCTCAAGTTGATGCTTCTCTCCCAATTCCCGTACAAGCTTCTCAGCCTTAGCTGGTGAGATCTTGGCGAACTTGGATGCGTAGTCAAGTGTGCGCCTCTGAAATTCCCCTAGCTCATCTTCCTTCGCACGTTCAAGAGTTCTTTTCGCTTCCGAGGTGGTGGCGGGCTTAGAATCGATGATTTTCCTAGGCAAGTGGTTCACTCAACGTATGGGGGTGATATGTTCAGGTCGAGCGATAATTTGTTTCGTCTGACCACCCATGGTGATATGGACCACATATGACTTCCCACGTCTGGCATGAATTACACCAACCCTTCCATGATAGCGTCTGTGGGGCATGCCCTTGTGTACGGAGGGTTCAATCATGATGGTGACTTTCTCGCCTGGGCTGTAGGTTCGGAGGATGCGGCTGAGGCCGATTTTTCCTCGCTCCCGAGGTCTTTTCCGGAGTAGGCTCCGCGTCCTCGAGCGGTAGCCCTTTGAGCGCCTTACCATGAGACCTGACCTGAAATTTGCTAGCAAACTGAAGGGACGCTAATTAACCTTCTTGGAATATTTTCCGCGTCCTTCAGGGCCGTGTTGGGAAGGGCATTTTTCCCCTTCCAAAAGCGCCGCCGCGCCGCTTCATGCTTTTCATCATCTTCTTCATCATGAAGTATTGATTCACCATTTCTTTCACGTCCTTGTCAGATGTACCTGAGCCATGTGCGATTCTTCTCGCCCGCGAAGAATCGACGAGTTTCGGGTCCTCAATCTCATCCCTCGTCATAGACTGGATGATGACCCTCCAAGCATCTAGTTTCTTCTCAGCGTTCTCCATGGCGTCATCGGGTATGTTCATCCCGCCAGGCATCATACCAACCAGTTTCTTCAGGGGGCCCATTTTTCGAACTGCGACCATCTGCTCATACATGTCCTTCAACGTGAACTTGCCCTCAAGGAAGGCCCTTGCTTTCTTCTGCGGTACGACGATTTCCGCTTCACGAACCCTGTCGACCAACGCTTTGATGTCGCCCATCCCGAGGAGGCGTCCCACAAAACTCGAGGGAATGAACTGCTCAATATCATCAATTTTCTCTCCCGTCCCAACAAACTTGATTTTGGCATGGGTTGCGGCAACGGCTGAGAGTGCGCCTCCTCCCTTGGCCGTTCCGTCAAGTTTTGTTACTAGGATCGAACCGATCTTTGTACTCTCATTGAACGCGGCCGCCTGGGACATTGCTGCTTGGCCGATTGAGGCGTCGATCGCGAGGATTATTTCGTTGGGCTGAATCTGCTTGGCTAGGTCACGCATCTCGGACATCAATTCTGTTTCATCCTTGTGACGCCCCGCCGTGTCCACGATGATCAGGTCGTACTTTTGGTTTGGGAATTGGTCCATGCCCTCTTTCACTATTTTCAATGTGTCCCTAGAACTCGGTTCACCGTAAACGGGTACGCTAACTTTGTCAGCAAGTTGCTTCAACTGTTCAAAGGCGCCTGGCCGGTAAGTGTCGGCGCAGATTATCGCAGGACGCAAACCGCGCTTTTGGTAGAAGCGTGCAAGTTTCACTGCGGCTGTTGTTTTCCCGGTGCCCTGAATTCCAACGAGCATGATAACCTGAGTTTTGCCAGGTTCGACGGTGAGTTTGCTCGGTTCCTCACCTAGGAATCGTGTCAGTTCCTCATAGAGAACTTTGACGACGTGTTCGCGGCGGGAGATTCCAGGCGGCAGCTTTTCTTCGAGTGACCGCTTCTCGACTGCCTGAGAAATCTGCATAACTAGGTTAACGTTTACGTCGGATTGAAGGAGGGCCCGTTGAAGGTCGCGGACAAGTTCCTTGACTGCTTTTTCATCAACAACCGCCATTCGCAGTAGCTTTTTCATTGCGTCGCTGAGCGATTTGCCTAGGCCTTCGAGTGCACTCATCCATTTTCACGATACGCTTGATGCGTTGGTTGACGCATCCTAAAAGTTCTTGTAACTTCTACGAACCGTTTAATTACTCGCTAATCTTGCTCTGGCTTCAGCTCATAGTTACCATAGAAGGGTCTTGAGATGTCCAATAGCCTGTCTGGGAAAGACGGGTTGCGCATTTTGGAATCCGCTTCGATTCCCAAGGGCGCGGTCATTGTGAACGGCCTTCCCGACGTGGGGCTTGTCGGGTTGCTGGCGGCATCTCATATCATTAGCGACTTGAAATTGAAAGAGGCTGGCGCTATCGAGTCTGACCTTCTTCCACCAATGATCGTTCTGCACGGGGGCCTTCCGAAAGCGCCTATCCGCATATTCGCAGGCGACTCTTTGGTTGTTCTAATCTCTGAGACGACCATCCCGGTTCCACTCATTAGGCCACTTTCTGCGGATATCGTTGACTGGGCTCGCACAAAGAGCACTAGGTTGATGCTCTCCTTGGGTGGGATGGCTGTTGCCAACCGCCAGGACATAGATGTTCCAAAAGTGTTTGCCGCGCTTTCAAGTAAGGAATTGGAGTCGAAACTTCGCGGGGCGGCTGAAGTCTTAGAGGAAGGTTACATAGTTGGCGTTTACGGGCTAATTCTCCGAAAGTGTGCCGAGGCATCCGTTCCGGCAATCACGCTGCTTACCCAATCCTACTACAACTACCCCGACCCTGAGGCAGCCGCCGTTTCGATAAACGCGGTCAACAAGATACTCGATCTGAATGTTGACGTTTCCGACCTTCTGAAGAGAGGGGAAGAAATCCGGTTGAAAAGTAAGGATATGATGCACCGTACCCACGAAGAAATGCTCAAGATGGACAAGTCTCATGAATACGATCTCCCGCCAATGTACGGGTGAACCATGGTGAGTCCTGAACCGAAAGGCGAATTCTCCACCCATGGGTTAGGATGGAACGCCGCCGCAGCATCGATCCAACCTCTATACAATCTGTTCGTTGCGGCCACCGAGGTCGTTCTAACCGTTGATTTACCGTACGTGGACCACAAACAGGTTAAGCTGCACTGCCCGACGGATGATTCCTTGGAACTTTACGCGGAGACTAACAGAAAAATTACGTTCAGGGACCTCGGCGCCAAGCACAGGCATGGAGAGTTCACATGTTACCGTGCCAGAATCCTGATCCCAGTCCACGTTGACGAGAAAAGAATTAGCACGAAATTCAAACGGGGCGTCCTTGAAGTCCGCATTCCACGGCTGAGATGAGCCTACTTTCTTGCCCTCTCTAGGGCTGCTAAGGTAAGCAAAGGGAATATCACCGTAGCGTCTCCAACAATCGTGACTAGTCTGTTGGGAGTCTTGATTTTGCCCCAACTAATCGCCTCTTCCAAAGGCGCACCGCTTGCACCACCACCCTCGGGCCGGTCGAGTGTTATTTGAATCGCCGCATCTACTCCGCCCCTGTATGAGTTTGCTATTAGGACATGGTGTTTCGGCATCCCGCCACCAAGGATTATCGCCCCAACTCTCTTTCTTTCGTAGGTCAAGTCAACAAGCCTCGAGAAATCTTTGAACGGGTTAATGAATAGCGGTTTGAATCGGCTATAGGTCCATAGGTTCAGCCCGAGCATAGAATCAAAAATGCCGGGGCAAAAGATTGGGATTTTGTGTTTCTGTGCGGTGTGAAGGATCGAGCGTCTGTCTCCGATTTGTTTGCCGAATTCCCACAGTAACTCGTAGCTGGCTATGTTGCGGCGTCTTGTTTCTGGGATGCGGTTGAGCATGCAGTGAGTTGCTTTCTCTAAGTGTTCGATTGCCTTCTGGGTGACTAGAAGGTCGTAGATTCTAGATAGACCTTGGCGTTTCAGTTTGCTATCATCCGCCAGTTCCGTTCCCACAATGTGCCGATGTCCTAGGCCTTCGAGTATGTCATGTGTTATGTTTGCGCCAGTTGTGACGACCCCATCCAGCAAGCCATCATCAATTAGGTCCGCGATGATTGTTCTCAGTCCTCCGGGGACGATTGGGCCAGCAAGAGAAATCAACTTGACGCAATCGTCGTCTCTAAACAAGTCTCCGAGGATCGTCACTGCTTTCCCGAACCGGCCGGGTCCAAGGACTTTAACCGCTTCCATCTGCCTTGCAATATCGGAAAGTGACATCCGTTTCGTCAGTTTGATGTGCGAGACTAAGGGCATCAAGTGAGCCTTCCAAGGCGCGTGTGGGAAACGGGAGAATTAGCCCTTCGTTCGCATTATCTTATTCTGTCCCAGCATTTGCCAGTACTCGACCTCGACCCCTGGAGCCAGTTTGGCTTTAATCTCCTCTTCTTCCGGCATAGGAGTTTCGAAGGTCTCGTAGGACTGCATATCCATGATCTGAACGTTGTTGCCCATGAAAGCAAGTACTTGTCCCGTTTTCTTCTCTATCATGGAAACTTCAATGCGTGCGTCTAAAGGGCTGATTACGTTCTTCTTGGTTCCAGTCGTAACACTGATGGCTACGATTCTAGCCTTCGCGGCCCCGTGTTTGCCTGGTTTTGATTTTTCGTATTCAACAATCTTGCAAGGTTCCCCATCCACAACTACGTAGTGGCCGATCTTTAGAGTCCCAACGTCTACAGGTTTGCTCAGTGTTTTTCGCCCTTAAGCTAAGCTCGAAAGCACTTAACGCCCCCTTTACGTCTAAAAAGCTTCTCTGGTCTTCCGCCCTTCGCGAAATGTTTCGCGAAACTAAATCTAGCCCTGTCCTGAGTGGATTACTTAATTATCCTCACGACAGGTAGTGTCACCCTCGGAGAAGCGAAATTGGCTTTGAAGGTCGGCCTCGTCTCTAGGCTCGATGAACCCCAGGCCCTTGAAGTGGCTGCAACCCTCGCTAAGCAGCTCAGAAAGAAGGGTGTGGCGGTCACGGCTGAACTGGAATTGGCAAAACGAGGCCGACTAGGCGGCGGTAGGGAGTTGTCCGACCTCAAAGCAGACCTCATCGTAACCGTCGGAGGAGATGGAACCGTCCTTAAAACAACAATGTCCATTCCCGAACCGGAGACACCGATTCTAGCTGTAAACATGGGAAGGCGCGGTTACCTTACTGAAGTTGAACCGAACAAAGCTCAACGAGCCATCGAACTCTTCGCGAAGAGCAAATGCAGGCTGGAAAAACGCGCGAAACTCGCCGTCGACTTAAACGGAGCACACGTGGTTGACGCCCTTAATGAGCTCGTGGTATCGTCGGGAAGCCCCTCGAAGATGCTCGACCTGCGCCTTGCCGTTGATTCTGAGCCCTTTATGCAGGTGAGGGGGGACGGGCTCATCGTCTCAACCGCTACGGGATCCACGGCTTATGCTCTATCAGCTGGTGGGCCTGTAGTTGATTCGTCGGTGGATGCGTTCGTGGTCACTTTCATCTGCCCCCTTGAATTTTTGAGGCCGACGGTTCTGTCTATGGGTCGGTCTCTTTCGATTCAAATGGCGAATCCTAAATTGCGGGCTCTCGTCGTCGCTGACGGAAGGTTTCAGAGGGAACTTTCCCACGATGTGAAGTTGGCGGTTCGCAAGGCTAAGCATTACGCCGTGTTCGTGCGGTTACGCCCCGCCCCACCTTTAGGAAGCCTAACTCGCTTGCACGAGATGGAGCGAGCAGGCTTCTGAAAGTTCTAGTTCTAGACACTTCAGCCTTAATCATGGGCCTCGACCCTCTCGGGCTTGATTTTGAGAGTTATTCGGTGCCCGAAGTTACGGATGAGCTGCGAGAACAAACCGGCCCGTCATACAGGCTGGCGATTTCCAAGTCTTCTGGGAAGCTTAGGATTCGGAGTCCATCTTCAGCTTCATTGGCAGCGGTTGCTGAGAAGGCGAGGGTACTCGGGGATAGAGTGGTGCTTTCAAAAGCGGATGCGGGCGTCTTGGCTCTGGCGCTTGAACTTCGCACTGAGGGGAAGACGCCTATCATTGTAAGCGATGATTATGCTGTGCAGAATGTTGCAGAAGGGATTGGCATAGCCTACCAGCCCTTGGCCACGTTAGGAATCCGAGAGAAGTTCAGTTGGACTTACTACTGCCCCGCATGCTATAGGCGGTACGCCCAGGCAGACTCCCAGGTTTGCATGGTCTGCGGAACCAAGTTGAAACGAAAACCTGTGCAGAAACAGCCCGCAAAAGGGCGCCAAGCCTAGAGACCGTCATCCCCTACTTGCTAGCATTACTTACCTTACCGATGCCGCCGCGGCGTGCGAAGTCGAAGAGGTACAATTGTGCATACCCTGCCCATTCACCGAAGCGGTCGCGCAGAAATCGTGCGGTCTTGAGCCTGCTAACCTTTCTCCCCCTAAAGTACAGCTTTGTGGCAACCCTGTGGATCCAGACGTCGACGGGGGCGGCTTCGAAGCGGCCTGCCCCGTATAGTAGGAAGCAATCCGCAACCTTAGGGCCGACACCGGGAAGGTCTATGAGCGCCTCCACGGCCTCGTCATAAGGCTGCGTAAGGAAGTTATCGAGCTGCAATTTCCCGGCGGCAACCAAACGGGAAACTTGAACGACGGGCTTAGCCCTGTACCCCATGGAAGTCTTCGAGCGAAGTTCTCTTGGCTTCAGGGCAGCCATAGGTTCTGGCCTTGGAAATAGGAACGATGTTGTCCCGTCGGGGAAATTTACTCTGGGTCCGTAGAGGCGCATGAGAAGCCTCGCGGTTCTGTTCCAGAGTAGTGCTGAGTTATTCTGTGACAGGATGGAGCAGATCAGGCTTTCATAGAGGTTGGTTCCGCGCATGAGGCGAAGGCCCCTAAGGCGTGTGAAAGTTGATTGCAGCGGCTCGGCTTCACGGGTAAATTTAACGTAGAATGACTCCAAGTCGTCGCTCAAACCGAGGACACGGTTCAAATGCGACCGGAGGCTAGCCCCCATTTGCCCATTATGCGTTTGCGAAATTGCGTTCACTGTAAGTTTGAAATCGTCTACGCCCCCTACCTGGCTTAGGGTGTACTTGACCGGAGTGCCATCCAATTCTTCGACGTCAACAAAGGACGCGCCTTCCCTTACCCATTCGGGTTCTGAGGTTTGGGCGCTCAGAACAGTTTCCTGCAAATTCATTGGCCCGCGGACTTCTTGATGCGAAATTTCGAAGGAATCCTTCTGAATTGAGTTAGCTGCGGGGTAAGTTTCGGCCAACGAGATCTTTTCCTTCAGTGACTGCGGCAGGCTTCGGAGTGAAGTTGAGAGGCTCATTACCTCTTATAAGACCTCGGTCAATGATAGCGTGCGGGTTCGACTGAATGGCCTCGCGTGAATTGGTCAAACGGACGCAGGAACTAAAGTCCAAGGGACTATCAACGTATGAGATAGCGGACGAGTTGAAGGTTCAACCAGACACAGTGGTCTGGTTACTTTTGAAAGGTAAGGAGCGAGCTGTGATACATCCGCCCCATGACGTTTTCGTTGATTGGAGTACTCTAGGTGCGCATGGAAAGCGAATGACTGCTGTTGCTTCAGCGTTAGCGGATTTGACTCGGGAATCGATTCGCGCAGCAGAGTTTGCTGAACCTGATGTAATCGTTGCGATTGAAGGGAGCGGGATGGTTCTCAGCGTGGCTATAGCCAAAGAACTCGACAAACCATTCGCGGCCGTTCGCCCCCAACGTGTCACACATAAGAAACTGCCAGGCTTCCTCAACCCCTCGTTTCACAAAGTTGCTGGAAAGAAGGTGTTGATTGTGGACGCGGTTCTACGGGCCGGTGAGACGCATAGGGCAGCGATTCAGACGTTGCGAAAGGCCAAGGCCAAGCCCGTAGGTGTTCTTGTTTTGGTCAATAAGAGTGGGAAGACGAAGATCGAGGGCATCCCGTTGAAGTCGTTGATTCAAATCTTGCCCGTCGCGCCCTAGGCGAGTTGCGTTACCAGATATCCTCGGCTCTTGCTTTGCTTTCGTTCCAGACTTGGCGTTCCTTCTCAGACTCTGTGGTTAGGAGTAGTGAGCGCTTGGGGTCCTTTATCGGAATGATGAAGTATTCGAGCACATTGCCGTTCTCATCCTTCAGCATGAGTTTGCGTTTCTTGTCGGCAGCTTTCATTGTCTTCGCATCGAGGTATTTGCACATCACATAGCTTCCGCGTGAGTCGAGAGCCCTAACTTCAAGTTTTCCAGCCTTCCCTTTGGTCAGGACGTTCTCGGGTAAGTCCAATTATTCTCCCCGCCCATTATTCGGGGTGGTAGGGCGTTAAAGCTTCGTGCTTAGCGCTGGAGTTTTGCGATGAAAAATCCGATTTCATCAACGTTTGGGTTGAACCTTTGGCAACGGCTGGCGGAGGGCGTGAGAGCGAGGCCTTTTGAGGCGAGGAATAGCTTTTGTTCGACTACGCTGAGCCCGCATTCGCGTTCGGCGAATTCGACTACTCGCTCGCATTCCTGTGTTGTGTAGGTGCAGACGCTGTAGACGATAATTCCTCCAGGTTTTGTTGCCTTGCTTCCAGCTTTGATGAATTGCTTCTGGTAATCTGCTAAGTTATTCACCCGCTCCTGAGTCGAGAAGTCGTATACCTTCGGCCTGAGGCCGAGAGCGCTGCATGGCGGGTCGATCAGGGTGCGGTCGGACTGCAAATTAGCCAAGTCTAGGTGCAAGTACCTAGTGTCACGAATCCCGAGTGTGACATTCGTGCAGCCTAAGTGCCTAAGCGTCTGACGAGCCTGCCCTATCTTCTCCGTGTTTCTATCGAAGCCGAAGATTTTTCCAGAATTGTGCATCAGCTGGCTGATGTGGGATAGTTTTCCGCCGGGCGAGCAGTTCATGTCAACCACGATCTCGCCCTCTTGGGGGTCGAGTGCGTGGGCTGTTACCATGGCTGCGAGCGACTGCGGGTAGAGTAAGCCTTCCGAGAATTCCGGTAAATCCCTCACTTGGGGTGCGGTGAAGCGCCTGTGTTTTACCTGCACCGCCAGCCCCTTCCTGAAGGTTAGGATGTCGTTCGCGCCCATGTTCGCCGTCCCCGTTGCAAGCTGCTCCCCTAGCTCGGAGACGACGGCAACACCCTCCCCGACCTTTAGGCCCTCGCAGTTCAGAATCCCGGGGGCGTAAACGTTCGCGCCCTGCAGCACCGATTCAGCAGTATGCTTATCCACAACGACTCTTCGATCGGCGGGTGGGATCTCGAAGGGGCCTTCCACTTGGATTCCTAAGGCTTCGGGGACTTGTAGGTGTTCGGAGACCTTGAGCCCCCGCTGCTGAAGCCTGTTCACAAGTTCTTCTGATGAGAGCTTTAAGGTATTGGAGCGGACGTAATATGTTCTGACAGGTTTCGTTAGTGCTTCTAGGACAGCGGGCGTCTCGCTGCCGTACACTTCCTCCGTGAGTTTGACTACGTCCGCGGAGAACCTGCTCAGGGTAGAGCTCAAAGGTATTGGCGTAATTCAGCCCCCAACAATCTTCATCCCCTTTGGTCAGCGCGTAAGTTGCGCATAGTACGTTTCGGTATCATACTCGAGGTGAACTCTGCCGGCTTTTTGGTAGGAATCAAAGAGCTTGCGCAACTCATCCAGCATCGGGCTGTAGCCAGATTCGCCGGGGAGTGGTACATAGGAGGATGAGAGCAACCGGCCTGCTAGGCCCTCAAAATCTAATACCTGACTGTTGATGAATGTTTTCGTTTTGTAGTTTCCTAGGAAATTGGTTAGGCCCTTTTCACCAACCTTGTCTTTCGCTGTCCGACGAAAGCGTGGCCGGACGGCATATTCACTGACTAATCGCTCGTACGCCTCCATGAAGCCTGGTGAATTCTTCCTGGTGTTCCAAATCAA
>Ga0187778_10003140_pt1 | contig 11145 bp, 10 predicted proteins | sample 1015_Q2_SP5_20_M_FD_132418 | JGI IMG/M metagenome (GOLD analysis project Ga0187778, IMG submission 132418) | Tropical peat soil microbial communities from peatlands in Department of Meta, Colombia - 1015_Q2_SP5_20_MG | ecosystem: Environmental > Terrestrial > Soil > Wetlands > Peat | place...
CAAGTCATTTCTTCGGCACCATTGTCGGTAGAGTACATGACGATTGTATTGTTCGCGAGACCCAACTGGTCCACTTTGTCAAGTAGCACTCCGACCATTCCGTCGTGCTCGACCATCCCATCCGCTTCGAGGCCAAGACCCGTCTTACCATCGGATTCCTTCTTCAGATGGGTGAATATGTGCATGCGAGTTGAGTTAAACCAGCAGAAGAACGGTTTACCGTCCTTTGCAGCTTTCTCGATGAACTTTATTGCCCCGTCCAAGAATTCTTGATCAACGGTTTCCATTCGCTTCATGGTCAAAGGGCCAGTGTTCTCAATCTTCTGTGTCCCGTCTGGCATAGCCCAGCTATGCATTACCCCACGCGGTCCAAACTTCTTCTTGAACTCGGGATCCTTCGGATAATCCGGATTCTCCGGTTCCTGCTCTGCGTTCAAGTGGTAGAGGTTGCCGAAGAATTCATCGAAGCCGTGAGCTGTAGGTAGGAACTCATCACGGTCACCTAAGTGGTTCTTACCGAACTGACCGCAAACGTAGCCTTGTGGCTTCAGCATCTCTGCGATTGTCGGATCTTCAGGTCGTAAGCCCAGATCGGCTCCAGGCAAACCCACTTTCGTTAGGCCCGTTCTGATAGGTGACTGACCAGTTATGAACGCGGCTCGACCAGCAGTACAACTTTGCTGACCATACCAATCAGTGAACATCGTGCCTTCATGCGCTAGACGATCGATGTTTGGTGTTCGATAACCCATTATTCCATGGTTGTATGCGCTTATGTTGAACCAGCCGATGTCGTCTCCCCAGATTATCAAGATGTTCGGTTTCTTATCAGGCATTCAAATCCTGCACATCGCGGTAAATGAAAGGTATAATCACTATTCTCGTCACTAACAAGCAACGATTAAATAGAATTTGAGAAAACGCGTCCTACATTACGTGACTATAATATCTTTCTCACAGCTTCTAAATGATCACAATATAATCTCATTCGTCTCTAGTACGGATCATAATATAATCTCAGTCATCTACAGTGCCGAGTGCAGTATGAATGGGTTTCTCGCTCTTCTCCGTAGTTCATTTCGCAAATTCGATTGGTGCATACTGACGTGGGCGCATATGGCTAGGATCAGTTCATCACACGAATACATCGCTTGCAGGTGTCTCCTGAGATAACCGGGATTATTCAGGGAGTTAATTGACGGTATGTCAAGCCTCGTACTGTTTACAGTTACCTTTTCAGCTGTGACAATTGTCGATCTCATTGCGGCGTCTACAAATGCTTTCAACGGCGCGCTCTTAGCACGTAAACCTGATCATTATCGTAACTATACTGTCGTTGGAATAATTCTTCTTGCTATGATCGGCGGAATCGGTGGCGGCGTCGCCCGTGATGTGCTTCTGAATAAGATCCCGTCAGCCTTTGTGAACCCATGGTACATTCTACTATGCGTATTGACTGCGCTTCTTGCGTTATCGGTCTCGTACCGGGGCGGGCAGACGTTTACTGATGGAGTTGGTACCGTCATGGCTGCTTTCTCACTTCCTTGGTATGCGGTGGTTGGCGCTGATGCAGCGCTGAGAGCCAGCTTACCGATACTCGCAGCGATCGTCATCGGAATCGTCGGGCCTACGATAGGCCGCTACTTTATCGATCTAACCTCTGGCGTTACGGCTCAACATTTCGTTAAAGGAGAATGGTTTGTAGGAACGGCTGTCCTAGCTAGCGTCGTCTACGTTATTTGCTTTCGTTCGGGTCTATCCTTCGTGCATGGCGCTTTGATCGCGTTTGCGATTGGATTCACATTTCGGATAATGGCGCTAATGAAAGGGTGGGAGGAGCCTGAACCAGTCGGCCAACCTAAAACCTCTACAGAAGCAAAACGTGAGACTCTCCGGGAACACCTCAAAGAGGAATTTGGAGGTGAGAAAGAGGAAATAAAAGCGGAAGGAAAGCAGATTGAACAAGTGAAGGGTGCGCCTGTCAAAGCGCAGAGTTGGATTCCTTACGCTCTTCGCGGCGTGCTAGGTGTTATCATTGCGTTCACTATCCTCATGCAGTTCGCGCTCTCAGGAGAGCCGGGGACGAAATTCTCGGTCGGTAACTTCCCTATCTATATAGGGTTCTACTTCCTTATGAACGGAATTTTGACCTTCAAAGAAGCTCACACGTCGGTCATCGCACCTCAGGATAGTCGTAGACTATTGTTGGCGTCAGTGGTGAGTATCGTTGGTGGGCTCTATATGCTGATTACATTTCCGTTCTCAACTTACCACATATCCTTCATGTCAAATGATGTCGGTAGACTCGTATTCTCCATAATCGCGGTGACAATTGGGTTGCTGCAGATTCAAGGATCAATATTCATGACCCATGAGCCGCGAATGAGACTGCCAGATATGGTGTTTGGATTCTTAGAGATGTTACTTGGTATCGTGGTCTTAGCATCACCAGTTGGCGACCTGGCTGGGACTATTGCGTTCGTATGGGTTGTGCTTGTTGCGATCTACATGTTTTTCGTTGCCCGTCGGCTGCACAGCTGGTTCGTGAAATCAACCCGAGCACAATAATCAGGCAGCGAACGAGAATGAGAATGGAACGAAGAAGAACTGCGGCAGGCTGCGAGCTGTCGGTTACACATTTCATTCAACTGTGAATTTTATGGTTGATCTTTCGCTTATCAGTGGGTTGGAACTTGTAGCGGTTATTGGTATCGCTTTCATCGTCTGGTATGTTTTCTCTTTGGCGATTGTTAAGGTTGGGAGGCGGGCTGGTGTATCACGCGCTCAGCTCGTCGCCGCCAGGAAGGTGCTTCACCTTTTTGCGGTTATAATCGCAGTCCTCGGTGTAATCAATGTCGCTGGGCTGGGGTCTCAGCTTGAGCTGCTCACGGTTGCTGGATTAGGAGCGCTAGTTGTCGCTCTGGTGATCGAAGGCATAGCGTCAGATCTACTTTACGGGTTTTTCGCGCTCAAGCAGGACACTATACGATTGGGCGACATTGTCGAAATCACAGGAGCCGGCAAGGGCGCTGTCGTCAAGCTTAATCTGAGAAATATCTGGGTTAAAACTGACAATGGAGCATTAGTGGTAGTTGAATATACTCGCGTAGAACATGGTCGATTCTTGAATTATTCCGCGGCAGAACGTCTCAAGCAACGCTTCGACTCAAAGGATAGCATAAAGTAGAGTCGTTAACACACTCGTTTCATGTTTGTTACTAATAGTGGCGTAAGTATACACTATGAGGTAGAGGGAGACGGCCCACCTGTCATGTTGCATACCGGGGCGGGAGGAGACCTCCGGATATGGAGAGATGCCGGCTACGTTTCTGGATTGACGGGTTTTCGGAAGATTCTGATCGACCAGCGAGGAAGAGGATTGAGCGATCGCCCTAGCACAGTCGAGTCGCATCGAATGGAATGGTTCGTATCAGATGTTCGTGCAGTTCTAGATGACGTAGGCGTGGAGTCGACAGGATTTTTCGGATATTCCAACGGCGCGATCGTAGGAGTAGCGTTCGGTTCTGCGCACCCCGAACGATTAAAGGCACTGGTCGGAATCGGTAGCCTCCCATTCCTAAACTTCACTGATCTTCCAAAGCCTGCCGATCCGGAGGCTGAGATCAAACGAATGGTTGCGGCAGGTGGAGTTAAGGTTGACGTTGCTGGATTCATGGAACGAGATAAGGACCGGTTTCCCGAAGGGATAGAGAAGAATGTTCTCGAAGGCGACCCGCTCATGTACGCGTTGGATGACATTACTTGGAATGAGTGGCGAGGACCGCTCGACGTTTACTCCACGCTGCGAGCCCCAGTCCTCATTGTAGCGGGAGAACGGGAGGATCTTAAGCGTCAGACTGAGAAGTCGATTGCCAGATTATCTGAAGGGCGTCTAGTCCGTATTCCTGGAATCGGGCACCTTTCAGCGTTCTACCGAAGTGATCTCATCTTACCTCACGTTCTACCTTTTCTCAATGAGAAATTAAGGTGAGCAAGACAGTCGTCTGTTTCTCGTGTGTGTGCCACTACTGGTGCGCACATGTGAATTTGAACCGCTGGTTTGGTCCGTAATTTTGTGTGTGTGCGCCTACAATGGTGCGCGCATACACATATGAAAAACGACGGTTCAAATTCCACCGCTCAAATATTGCTATAATCGAAGACAGATCGGAATGACTACGAACTTACGCCAACAGAATCGCGGAGAGATAGAAATACGAAGACTCGAGCGAAGAAGCGACGCGGAGATATGCGCTCGTATGATGGCTAGCTCCGAGCCTTGGGTAACTCTACAACGAGATTATGACGCGTCGCTAAAGATTCTGACCGATCCTTCAAAGGAAGTCTACTTAGCGATGGCAAGTAATGAGATCGTAGGATTCGCTCTTCTCACCATGCACGGTACCTTTATTGGTTATCTCCAGTCAATTTACGTTTCTCCAGAATGGCGAGGCAATGGTGTCGGAAGTGAGCTGATGGACTACGTCGAGAGAAGAATCTTAAGCGAAACCCCAAACGTGTTCATCTGTGTGTCCTCATTTAATCAACGCGTTCAGAGATTGTACGAACGACGCAACTACGAAGTTGTAGGTGAACTGAGGAACTGGATTGTTCCCGGTCACTCCGAGATTCTACTAAGGAAGACAATCGGCCCCTTGACCGGATTCAAAAGCAAATAACATCTTCAGTGTGTGGATCTAATGGTGCGCACACACAAGAAAACTAAGGGCCATCAGATGACCAACGCGATGTCGTACCACACTTATCATGGTTAACTCATGTGCAGAATCCATCCAATGTCCAAAGAATTCCTCCACTTAGGAAAGATATTCTGGATTGTCTGCATGCCCACATACGAATTGATGTTTTCGGTGCCGGTGAATGTGCGGTTGAATATCGACCTAGGTGTGATTCCGTACCAAGCGAACTGGTGGTTGTCATATTGCCTCAGTCCATAGAATCTTAGTGCTTGGCGATAGAGATGCGTCTTGCGCGCTAGTTTACTAGCCAGCCTAAGCATTGTTGAACCAGCACTTCGAAATTCAATAGTACGCCCAATTAGTTCCATTTGAAGTTCGTTCAAGTATTCCTTCTCGATTTCCCGATTGGCGCTGTAAACAACCGGAACCCTGCTCCAAAATCGTGCAAGTTCTTTATCCCATAGAGGAAGCCACCATTCGTAATCCCAGAAATCGTAAACTCGAACGGAATTTATGACGAATTTAGCTTCGGGCTCTTGCCACCACCAGCGTACATAGGTGGCGAACGCACTCTTCTTCTTGTACGTGTTACTTGTTTTCAGTAAGTCTGCGATTCTGTTTCGAAGTCTAGACCTGAGCATCTCGTCACTTCGAGACCAGTTGTGCAGATTGTAGAATCTCTCAATGATTAGATCGAGCAGTTCCGTTTTATGAACAATTCTCCGTTTCAACCATTCTACTGGTGGGCTCCATACCACTGGCAAGTGACCGGGCACGAGTATACTATCACTAGGGATCATTTGTTGCCTTCGAAGTTCCCAAATTGCCGGCCAATCTTGAACATGAGGAATAGACGCGAGACCACTCGCCGTACGACAGTAGTTACTCCATTCGTCGGTCCGAGACCATCTCTCCCACGCCTCGTTGGTGTAGGGAACGAACACCCAGCCGATGCCGAGTGCTGATGCGACGTTCTTGGCAATTTCTGATTCCGAGTTTCCAAGCCTTCCATAGCCGAGCGCGATGACCTTATCGTATCCCAATCGTTTCAGCATTAATACAATCAGTCTACAGTCGACGCCTCCGCCTAGGGGTATGACTAACGTCCTCCCGTGCGCTAGGGTAATTAGGCGACGGATAGAAGCCACGGCAGCGGTGTCGAGTCGTTTCACAAGTTTGTCACTTGATTCACGAAGAACATTTCCACAAAGGAACTTGTAATATCTGACCTTAGTGACATGAAAACGTTTTCGCACTCTGGAGACATGTAGGATTTCTCCAGGCTGCACTTGCTTTACTCGCGTACACAAAGATTCATCTCCAGTAATGAATCCTGTCAACAGAAACTCGATCGTTGAAAGCTCGCTAATATCGTTACGATTTGTCTTCCTCATAATCCAAAAAGGATCATCACTCACGAAGAACGCGTTCTTGCTCATGCCGTAGAACAAGGGAAAGCTTCTGACGTGATCCGCTGCAAGATATAACGCGTTAGCGCATTCGTGGACAACTGCAAAGAAGCCGTTTAGTCGCTTCAACAAAGATGTGAATCCATCAAATTCCTGTTCGTGCATGAAAGCCCTGGACAAGTTATCGTCGCGGAGTAATTGTTCACCTAAGAAGGCGGAACCAATCGTGTAAGTACTGCTAATCTTATCCCAGAGATTCTTATTGAGATGAACTCTAACGCAGTCCATGCTAGACCCTCTGTGAGCGACTCATGACAACTCAAACGGGCACCCACATAAATTTGAATCGAGGTCATCCGTCGTTGGTGTGTGTGCGGGCATCGTAAATTGAACTGTCGTGCGAGTGATCTCAGCGGTAGCTTCGTTAGGTCGCACGCAAGCCTTATCAACGATACAAGTAGCTTCACGCTTAACCTTTCTCATTGGTGATTCATTTTGACCCAAGCCGAGGTGGTAATCGTAGGAGGGGGGTGCGTGGGAACAAGCACAGCTTTCCGTTTGGCGAAGGCCGGCTGTAAGGAAATTTTGCTTTTCGAGAGGGGACGCGCCATGGCTTCGGGTGCAAGCGGTAAGGGAAGTGCAATCGTGAACGTGGCAGTTTGGAATGCTACTAAGCCTCTAATTCCGATGCTCTTGGAAAGCATCGAAATTTATCAGAACTTTAGCGACAAAATCGGCGGTAGCTGCGGCTACACGCAGTGTGGCGCCGTTGAATTCGGCGGCGCTGACCGTGAAGCCGAAATCAGGAGGGTCGCTGATAAAGAGAAACAGTTGGGTGCTGACATAAGACTGCTTTCAGCCGACGAACTGAAACAACTTGATCCAGGCGTCTTCACAGACGACTTAGCCGTTGTTGCATACGAGCCGCAGGCAGGATACGCTGACTCAATCGAAACAACTAATTCGTTCGCGAAACAGGCTGTGAATTTCGGCTGCAGAATTTCGACGAACACCGAAGTCACCAAGATACGCGTCGAGAACGGTCGAGTGAAGGGGGTAGATACAACCAACGGACCAGTAGACGCCCGCAAAGTGCTTGTCGCAGCCAACGTCTGGGCACCGAAACTGCTGCGAGATATCGGCGTGAATGTGCCAGTTACGCCCGTGCGAAAACAGGTCTGCCTCTACAAGTTGCCAGTCAGTCTGGGAAGACCACGAATAGTAATGGATGATTTTCTCCGTGACCTATACTTTAGACCTGACGGCGACTACACGCTTGCAGGCGAAATTGAAAAACCAGGCATCCCTGTTGAGATGCAGAATTTTCAAGCCGGATTCGAAAACGAAACGGCCATACGAATTGGTGAGAAGCTCGGTCACAGATATCCTTCCATGACTTCAGCCATAAACAGGGGAGGATATTCGGGGCCATACGATGTTTCAGCTGACGGTCAACCGATCCTTGATCAACCTCCCCAGATAGAGGGGCTATACATTGCATTAGGTTTCAGTGGTCACGGATTCCGATTCTCACCCAGCACGGGGAGAGTTATGGCAGAACTTATCATGAACGGGAAGGCTAATGGCGTCGACGTCAAGGAATTTCGTTTAAGTCGATTCTCGGAAGGTAAACCTATTCCCCTCCTTTAGCTGAATTTTGAAAAAGATAGGTCAATGATAGCGGATAACGTAGAGGTATTGATGCACGAAGACCTTTTCAAACGTAATTTGAACTCTCATACATCGTCGTGTGTGAGCCTGTGATGGTACTCCCGCTTTTACAAACCGTGAAGCTGATTCCATCGGCCGACAGTAACTAGATGACTATCGTCGAACGAGTTAACTCCTCAATAGTTACTAGTAAACTGGGGCTAAACCCCCCGCACCAGTTTGCACGGAGTAAATGATGGTTCAAATTCAGTTGCCTGCACCATTAGAGGAACCGCACACGAAGACTGACGATGAAGCCGAAATAGATCTGTCGAAATGGTTGTTCAGATGGTTCTATATCCGACAGGATCAATCCTCATCATATGAAGCCGCATCTGGTGTTAGACGCGGAAACGATTGAGATAATTGATGAGAAGAATTTTGCGCATCTAGCAACCTCGATGGATGATGGGTCTCCGCACGTATCTCCAGTTTGGATTGATCATGAGGGAGATTTGCTTCTGATAAACACGGTTCCCGGGAGGGTGAAACAGAGGAACGTATCAAGAGACCCGAGAGTGGCAATCAGCATTCTCCAAGAGAAGAATCCCTACAAGCATCTGCTCATAAAAGGCAGAGTCATCCAGCAAACGCAAGAAGGAGCATTAGATCATATTAACCGGTTGGCGCGCAAGTACCTAGGGAAAGACTACCCTTGGGACGACAGAAACAGAATCATACTAAGAATCAAACCAGAATCTGCCAGAATTGCCCTTGATTAACTCTGAGCCTGAGCAATCTCTACAGGCCAGATTTCGAGTGTCAGTTGATTCGAAGCAAGTTGAAGGCTTATACGAAGGGCATATGAACGCGAAGTGCAATTCGGCCGTTAGGTTTTGAGTTGTTTCTCAAGGGTGAAAGAGTCCGACTGAGACCAACTGAACAAGACGACCTGAAGGATCTTTTCGCATGGTTCAATAATCCTGAGGCTTGGGGAGAGTACGAAGATTTCAGGCCGATCGATTGGTTTGCGTTCGAAAAATCTGAGAAGGAGAGGGAGAGTGCGCCTGAAAAGGGAGGTCGATTCATAATTGAAAGGAATGAAGGCAGAGTCAAGATTGGCGTCATGGTCCATTTTCCTGCACATCGATTGTTGAAGGGTGTCGAGATTGGATATGCGATCACACAGCCTCAGGAGAGAGGGAAAGGGTACGCGACTGAAGCATTAGGGCTTCTAGTAGACTACTTGTTCAACAATCAGGACATACAGAGAATCCAAGCTACAAGTGACACTAGAAATGATCCCTCTCACATGGTGTTGACGAAATGTGGATTCAAGAAGGAGGGAGAGTTGAGAAAAGTTCGATTCGTCGGAGGAGCCTACAGGAATTACTACATTTACAGCCTCCTCAGAGAAGAGTGGAAGTCGCCTCAATAAGTCGGAAACGATGAGTCAAGACTATCGTCGTCGCGTTAGTGTTAGTTCGGAAACCTAACTTCCTCAAGGAAGGGTTATTGCCTTGTCATTCTCTCGAAGTGTGTTTGGGTAAGGTGCGCTTATGATAGAGCCAATATAGGATACAATAACGAAGAAAAGAGGTGGGCTGATGTGCACTCACACAACTGAAAAGTTAGAGGCGTCTAATATATGTCGCCTCCTCTAATTTAGGAGGAGGCATGGAGTAACTATATAGATTATTCATTCTCCTCAGGAAGCCGTTAAGTTTCTTTGTTCGCCTCATTTTGAGAGAGCAAACATTGGCGCAGGATTGATTGACAATATGTCGGTGCCCAGCAGTCTCTTGGCGAATCGGTTGAGGACGTTTATTCGCTCTTTTGGTCCTGCTTGGGTGGTTATGATCGCTGATGTTGATGCTGCAAGTATCTTGACCGCAGCAGCGGACGGAGCCATCTATGGGTACTCACTCGTTTGGTTCCTGCTGCTACTTGTCGTACCTTTGTTCTTGATTCAGGAGGCGGCTGGGAGGATTGGAGTTGCGACGGGGAAAGGGCTTGGGGAGATTATTAGAGAGAATTATTCTCGGAGGGTTGGTTTGCTTACGAGTGTTCCTATGGCTCTTACTGATATTCTGAGTTATGTTGCAGAATTTACGGGAATTGCGATCGGGTTTGAGCTTCTTGGTATAGCTCCGTTTCTTTCTCTACCCTTAGTGTACGTGGTTTACCTCCTCATTGTTTGGAGGAGGGGATATGCCACGGTTGAGAAGTTTCTTGTCGCTTTCTCAGTTGTTCTGATCGTTTCGTATGGTGGTTCATTATTGTTGAGGGGTTTGCCTCCGGTGCATGAATACATGTACTTCTTTTGGAGTTGGAAGTCTGATTTTCTTTTCTTGATGGCGGCTACTGCTGGTGCGGTCGTGATGCCTTTCATGCTGTTCTATCAGGCCTCTGCGACGGCTGAGAAGAAGGTTAAGAGCGTGTGGAGTATGCGTCTGGAGACTTTGATTGGCGCGATCGCGAGTGAGGTAGGTATGGTTGTGATTCTCTTGGCGACGATTGGTTTGAATGGGACTTTGCTTGGTACGAGTTCGCCTCTCGGACTTGCTCGTGCCTTGTCATTTATTGCGGGACCGTACGCTCCCTACGTTTTCGCTGTTGGGTTGATAGCGGCGTCGTTTCTTGCGCTTGTCGTGATTTCTCTCGGCAGCGCGTGGGGTGTGGCGGAGACGATTGGTTGGGGTAGGCAGAGGTTCTTTTGGATCTACTTGATCGAGTCTCTTCCAGCGTTAATTGTACCTATGTTCTTTCCAAACCTGCTCAATCTAGCTATCGGTATGATGGTGTTGTTCGTGTTCGTGCTGCTTGGTCCAGGTATTATGGTAGGCTTAATCGCGAGGAAGAAGCGAATTATGGGAAGTTTATCGTCTGGTCTGGGGTGGAGTTTTGCGTACTGGGTGAGCTTGGCAGTTGTTGTGTCGTCTGGTTTCGTAGCTTTAGCAAGCATTCTCATTTTTCTATATTGATAGGCGTTATATTTTGACGGGCGCGAGAGCGCGTTGAGATGAGACGGTTGACTTTTGATAAGTTGTTGGGTAGCACCCGCGATCTTGAATATGTGAATTGATCAGAGAGCCACGAACTCACTCTTATTTTCTACCACCACGATAAATCTCAGAAAGATTAGGCACCGCCCAATGTAACAAGGAGGTCAGTAATGAATCCTGCAGAGAGCCCGAAAAAGAAGCCCAGCATTAGAATATCGTTTGTGACCTGTCTTCTTCCAGCATTATACATTAGCATAGTTACGTAGATCAAGGCACCACCTGCGATGCTTAGGAATAGGATGTAAGTGAACGGTGAACTCCACAGGCTACCAACCACGGTTCCTAGAAAAGTTGGACCGCCACCAACCAGACCTGCGAACG
>Ga0187778_10003142_pt1 | contig 11139 bp, 6 predicted proteins | sample 1015_Q2_SP5_20_M_FD_132418 | JGI IMG/M metagenome (GOLD analysis project Ga0187778, IMG submission 132418) | Tropical peat soil microbial communities from peatlands in Department of Meta, Colombia - 1015_Q2_SP5_20_MG | ecosystem: Environmental > Terrestrial > Soil > Wetlands > Peat | place...
CCCCCACACCTGGATCTTCACCACGTCGCCGGGCCGGATCGCGAGCGCCGACGTGACGGTGTCCACGCCGGGCGCCCGCGCGGGGATGGCGGCGGGGGCCGGGGCATTGGTCGGGGCGGGGGTCGGGTTCTGGGCTCGGGCGGCGGTGCCGGTGGCGACGATGGACAGGAGCGCGAGGGCGAAGCGGAGGCGTCGCATCGGGAGAAGCTAACGTTCGCTCACGCCGCCGGTCAACGCGGGCGGCTCGGCGCCGAGCAGCGGTTGCAGGTAGCGGCCGGTCACCGAGTCGGCGGAGCGGGCGACGTCCTCGGGCGGGCCGGCCACCACCACGCGGCCGCCGTCGGCGCCGGCGCCGGGGCCGAGGTCGATGACCCAGTCGGCGCGCTTGATCACGTCGAGGTGGTGCTCGATCACCAGCACCGTGTTGCCGGCGTCCACCAGCCGGTCCAGCACGCCGAGCAGCACGCGCACGTCGTCGAGGTGCAGGCCGGTGGTGGGCTCGTCGAGGATGTAGAGCTTGCGCCCGCGCCGCCGCCCCGCGGCCGCCAGCTCACGGGCGATCTTCAGACGCTGCGCCTCGCCGCCCGAGAGCGTGGTCGCGGGCTGGCCCAGCCGCAGGTAGCCGAGGCCCACCTCGGCGAGGTGCCACAGCGCGCGCCCGAGCCGCTCCTGGTGGCGGAACCTCCGCAGCGCCTCGTCCACCGTGAACTGGAGCACGTCGGCGATCGAGAAGCCGGCCAGCTTCACGTCGAGCACGTCCCGCCGGTACCGGGTGGCGTTGCAGGCCTCGCACGGCACGAACACGTCGGCGAGGAAGACCATCTCGACCTGCACGTGGCCGGCGCCCTCGCACACGTCGCACCGCCCGCCGCCCGAGACGTTGAACGAGAAGGTCGCGGGGCTGTAGCGGCGCTGGCGGGCGAGCGGCGCGGCCGCGAACAGCTCGCGGATCTCGTCGAACGCCTTGATGTAGGTGACGGGGTTGGAGCGCGGCGTCCGGCCGATCGGCGACTGGTCCACCAGCACGGCGCCCTCGAGGGCCTCGAGCCCGGTGATCCGGCGCACGCCGCCCACCACCTCGCCGAGGTGCTCCTTGGCGCTGTGGCGTCCCTCGAAGTGCCGCTCCAGCTGACGGAACAGGACGTCGTTCACCAGGGTGGACTTGCCGGAGCCCGACACGCCGGTCACCACGGTGAGCGTGCCGACGGGGATCGCGACCGTGAGATCGCTGAGGTTGTGCGCGGTCGCGCCCTCGACCGTGATCCAGCGCGGCCCGATGCGCCGCCGCGCGGAGGGGACGGCGATCCGCCGCTCGCCGGAGAGGTAGGCGGCGGTGAGCGTCCGCGCCTGCGCCATCTGCGCCCCGGTGCCCTCGAACACCACCGAGCCGCCGCGCTCGCCGGCGCCCGGTCCCAGCTCGACCAGCCAGTCGGCGGCCCGCATGGCGGCGGGATCGTGCTCCACGGCGAGCACGGTGTTGCCCTGGTCGGCGAGCCGGCGCAGCAGGGCGAGCAGCCGGTCGGTGTCGCGCGGGTGCAGGCCGATGGTGGGCTCGTCCAGGACGTACAGCGTCTCGGTGAGCTTGCCGCCGAGCGCGTTGGCGAGCGAGATGCGCTGCGCCTCGCCGCCCGACAGGGTGCGCGTCTGGCGGTCGAGGGTGAGGTAGCCGAGCCCGACGTCGTTCAGCACCCGCAGCCGCTGCGCCAGCTCCTCCAGCACGACGCCGGCCACCGCGCGCTCCTGGCCGCCGAGGGCGAGGGCGTCCAGCCACGCCGCGAGGCCCGCCGCGGTCATCGCGGCCGCGGCGCCGATCGGCTGGCCGCCCACCAGCACCGCCAGCGCCTCGGGGCGCAGCCGGCGCCCGCCGCAGGCCGGGCACTCGCTGGCCATCTGGTACTGCCGCAGGAACACGCGCACGTACTGCTTGTAGCGCTTGCGCTCCAGCCGCCGCAGGAAGGGGAAGATGCCGAGGTACCGCCCCTTCTTCGCGTGCAGCAGCTTCTCGCGTGCCGCGGCGGGCAGCGTGCTCCACGGCGCGTCGAAGGGGATGCCCGCGCCCTGGCAGAACTGCCTCAGCAGCCGGCGGCGCCCGTCGTAGCGCGGCTTGGTCCACGGGTCGATCGCGCCGTCGGCCAGCGACCGCCCGGGATCGGGGACGATCAGGTGCTCGTCGTACTCGAGCACGGCCCCGAAGCCGTTGCAGCCGGGGCACGCGCCGCGGGGATGGTTGAAGGAGAACAGCGCCGGCGTCAGCACCGGCGCGGCGGCCCCGCAGGCGAGGCAGCGCGGCGTGGCGCTGAAGGCCGCCGGCTCGCCGTCGGCGGGCACGGCGACCGCGGTGCCGTCCCCCTGGGTGAACGCGGTGGCGACCGAGTCGGCGAGCCGCTCCGCGTTGCCCTCGGCGGCGGCCAGGCGGTCCACGACGACGAGCACCCGCGCGGCCTTCCCGAGATCGAGGCCCGGGGGCAGCTCCTCCAGGCGCAGCAGCTCCGGGCCCGCGCCGCCCCGCGGCGCCGCGCCAGCCCGCCCGCCCGCCGCTCCCTCGACCATCACGCGCACGAAACCCATCGCGAGCAGGTTCTCGACCAGCTGCGCGTGCGTGGCGCGCACCACCGGCGGGAGGGGGAACGCGATCGCCAGCTCGCCGCCGCGCCGCACCAGGCGGTCCACCACCTCCTGGACCGTGTCGGAGCGCACCTCGCCGCCGCAGACCACGCAGCGCGCCCGGCCCACCCGCGCCCACAGGAGCCGCAGGTAGTCGTAGATCTCGGTGGCGGTGCCCACCGTGGAGCGGCTCGACGTGGTCGGGTTCTTCTGCTCGATCGCGACCGCCGGCGCGATCCCCTCGATCGCGTCGACCGCGGGCCGCGGCATGCGCTCGAGGAACTGCTTGGCGTAGGTGGACAGCGACTCGATGTAGCGGCGCTGCCCCTCGGCGTAGATGGTGTCGAAGGCGAGGGACGACTTGCCGGACCCCGAGGGGCCGGTCAGCACGATGAGGGCGCCGTGGGGCAGCTCGAGGGTGAAGCCCCGGAGGTTGTGCTGGCGGGCGCCGCGGACGACGAGCGATCTCATGGCCCGCGCGAAGGCTACAGGAATGCGCGCAGGATGGCCAGCGGGGCGGGCGGCGCGTAGCTTACCGGCGACATGGCATCGCTGTTCACGCCGCGCCTGTTCCGCCGCGGCCTCGAGCTGTTCGCGCTCGCCTCCATCATCGCGCTGGTCGCGCTGCTCATCTACGGCAACAGCTGGCGGGCGTCGCTGGAGGCGGTGGAGCGCATCCGGCTGGGGTGGGTGCTCGCGGCGCTGGCGCTCGCGTCGAGCGACTGGTGGGGCGGCGGGTTCCGCATCTGGCTGCTGGCGCGGTTCCTGCACCGCGACGCGCCGCTGGGCGGGATGGTGGTGGCGGGCGGGCTGAACACCTGGGGCTCGTACCTCACGCCGTCGCAGACCGGCGGCGGCCCGGTGATGATCTGGGCGATGCGGCGCTACGGCGTCCCGGTGCCCGAGGCGACCATCGCCGCCTTCATGAGCTTCGTGGGCACGGTGGTGTTCTTCGCCATCGCGGGGCCCCTGGCCATCGTGCTCGGGGCCGGCCGGTCGCTGCGGACCCACGGCGTGCCGCTGGTGCACATCTCGCTGTACTCCGTGTTCAAGGCCAGCGCCTGGGGCTTCGTGGTCGTGGGGGCGCTGCTGCTGTTCGTGATCGTCTTCCCGCGGCGCGCCCGGTCGGTGCTGCACGCGGCGATGAACTTCCTGGAGCGGCGCGGCAGCCCGCGGATCGCGAGCCGGGTGGCGGGGCTCCGGGAGGGCGTGGACCGGATGCAGGAATGCGTGATCCAGTTCCTCACGCCCGCCGGCTGGCTGGCGACGCTGGCCGGCGTGCTGACCTCGGCGCTGGCCCACGCCAACAAGCTGATGGCCGCGTGGGTCGTGCTGCGCATGCTCGGCATCGAGGCGAACCTGGTGGACGTGCTGCTGCTGCAGACCGCGATCTCGTTCCTGCTGTACTTCGCGCCCACGCCCGGCGGGGCGGGCGCGGCCGAGGCGCTGTCGGCGGCGCTGATGGGCCTGTACGTGCCGCGGGCCCTGGTGCCCGTGTACACGCTGCTGTGGCGGTCCACGGTGAGCTACGCGACCGTGATCGTCGGCTCGTTCGTGTTCTTCAAGATGCTGCACGGCCGGCTGGACGAAGCCGAGACCCCCGCGGAGCCCGTCGCCGCCTCATGACCGCCCCGTTCCACGAGGAGGAAGCGCTCGGCCGGCCGCTGGACACCGCGCTGCTGCGGCGGCTGCTGCGCTACCTGCGTCCCTACCTCTGGATCACGGTGGGCGCCATCGCCATGCTGCTCGCCGACGCGGTGCTGCAGCTCGCCGGGCCGTACCTCACCCAGGTCGCGATCGACCGGGCCATTCCGGCGAAGGACCTCCGCCTCATCCTGCTGCTCGGCCTCGCCATGGCGGGCGCGTCGGCGGCGGAGTTCGCCCTCGAGTACGGGCAGACCGTGCTCACCGCGCTCATCGGGCAGCGGGTGATGGTGGACCTGCGGCTCGAGATCTTCGCCAAGCTGCAGCGGCTGCCCATCCCGTTCTACGACCGCAATCCGGTCGGCCGGCTGATGACCCGCGTCACCAGCGACGTGGAGACGCTGAACGACCTGTTCACCGGCGGCGTGGTCGCGCTGTTCGGCGACCTGTTCACCCTGGTGGTGATCATGGTCTGGATGCTGGCGGTGGACGCGAAGCTGGCGCTGGTGTCGTTCGCGGTCATCCCGTTCGTGTTCGCGGCGGCGCGGATCTTCCAGACCACCGTGCGCCGCGCCTACCGCGACATCCGGGTGAAGCTGGCGCGCATCAACGCGTTCCTCCAGGAGCACGTCACCGGGATGCGGGTGGTGCAGCTGTTCGGCCGCGAGGCGGACGCGGCCGCGCGGTTCGAGGCCGTCAACCGGGCGCACCTCGTCGCGAACCTCGACTCCATCGTGGCGTACGCGCTGTTCTTCCCCGCGATCGAGGTGCTCACCTCCGTGGCGCTGGCCAGCATCCTCCTCTACGGGGGCGGCCGCGTGCTCGGCCACACCCTGACGGTCGGCGTGCTGGCGGCCTTCCTGCAGCTGGCGCGGCGGTTCTTCCGGCCGCTCCAGGACCTGTCCGAGAAGTACAACATCGTCCAGGCGGCGATGGCGTCGTCGGAGCGGGTGTTCCGCCTGCTCGACACCCCGGAGACGGTGCGCGACGCGGCGCGGCCCGTGACGCTGCCGCGGCCCGTCCGCGGCACGGTGGCCTTCGAGCAGGTGTGGTTCCGCTACCCGGCGGCCGACGGCAAGGAGCGCGGCGACGACGGCTGGGTGCTGCGCGACGTGTCGTTCGAGGCCCGGCCGGGCGAGACGGTGGCGATCGTGGGGCACACCGGGGCGGGGAAGACGACGATCATCAACCTGCTGCTCCGGTTCTACGACGTGGAGCGGGGCCGCATCACGATCGACGGCGTGGACATCCGCGAGCTGGCCCAGCGGGAGCTGCGCGGGCTCATCGGCCTGGTGCAGCAGGACGTGTTCCTGTTCACCGGCGACCTGGCGTCGAACATCCGGCTCGGCGCCGACGTCCCGGACGCCGGGGTCGAGGCGGCCGCCCGGCGGGTGGGCGCGCACCGGTTCATCGAGCGGCTGCCGAGCGGCTACGCGCACCGGCTGGGGGAGCGCGGGCAGAACGTGTCGGTGGGCGAGCGGCAGCTGCTGGCCTTCGCGCGGGCGCTCGCGGTGGACCCGGCGATCCTGGTCCTCGACGAGGCCACCAGCTCGGTCGACGCGGAAGCGGAGGAGCAGATCCAGGCGGCGATCGCCGAGCTGATGCAGGGCCGGACCAGCATCGTGATCGCGCACCGGCTCTCGACCGTGCAGCACGCGGACGCGATCCTGGTGCTGCATCACGGGGTGGTCCGGGAGCGCGGGAGCCACCGGGAGCTGCTCGCGGCGGGCGGCCTGTACGAGCGGCTCTACCAGCTGCAGTTGGGCGCCGGGCTGGCGGACGCCCCATTGTGATCCGCGTGCTTGCCCCGCCGTTGGGCGGCGGCTACGTTGTTCCGAATCTTCAGGATCGGGCGGCGGGAATGGCCTTCATCGAGTACGAGGGGAAGCGGTTCCATCTCCCGGCGGGCGAAGCCCTGCTGGGGGCGGATGCCGCGTGCCACCTCCGTCTCGAGCGCCCCGGCGTCGCGCCGCGCCACGCCATGCTCGCGACCGGCCCCGCCCCCGACCTCGCGGTCACGATCCGGCGGGCCGACGACGCGGCGATCGTCGAGGTGAACGGCGTGCGCCTGGGCCCGCTGGCGCAGCCGCTGCTCCATGGCGACAAGATCACCGTGGCAGGCGTGGACCTGCTGTTCGCCGACGAGCGCAAGAGCGGCAGCACCCAGTACGTCTCCGCCGTGAACCTGGCGAACCTGACGCCGCCGGCCCCGCCGCCGGGCGCCGCGGCGGCCCCGGTCGGCACCACGAACGGGCGGGTCATCTCGCTCACCGACGGGCGCGAGTACCGGGTGGAGACCGCGCTGAAGTTCGGCCGCGAGGCCGGCGCCGACGTGGTGGTGCCCGGAGGCCAGGTGTCCCGCCGCCACGCGGAGATCGTGGCCTCGCCCCGCGGCTACGTGCTCATCGACACCAGCACCAACGGCACGTTCGTCAACGGCGAGAAGGTGCAGAACCAGCGGCTGCTCGCGCGCGCGGACGTGATCAAGATCGCCGACGAGGAGTTCCGCTTCTACGCCGACATGCCGCGGCCCGCGCCGGCCCCTCCGCCGGCTCCCGCCGCGGCCCCGCAGCCGCCGGTGCCGTCGCCCGCGTTCGCGCCGCACCTCCAGTCCACCGGCTACTTCGAGACGGGCAAGCGGCCGGCCGTGCCGGCCGGAGCCGCGGCCCCCGCGCCGCCCAGCCCGGCACCGCCGCGCGCCGCCGCGCCGGCGCCATCGCCGGCCCCACCGGCCCCGCCGGCCGCACCCGCCGCTGGACGCGCGCGCGCCTCGGCGCCGGGCGGGCCGCTGGCGAAATTCCTGGTGCGCTCCGGCCAGCTCAAGGGCCAGCGGCTGTTCGTGAAGGTCCCGATCGTGAACATCGGCCGGGCCGACTACAACGACATGCAGATTCCCGACGACTCGGTGTCCTCGCAGCACGCCAAGCTCACGCGCCGCGAGGGCGTCTGGGTCCTCACCGACCTGGGGTCCACCAACGGAACGCTGGTGGACGGGGAGAAAATCGAGGGCGACATCCCGCTCGCGCCGGGGGCGTTCGTGCGGTTCGGCGACGTGCAGCTGATCTTCGAGCCGACGGACGACGATGCGGACATCAACGCGCCGAAGGCCACGCGGACGATGTCGGCCGTGCAGTTGCAGGACCTGAAGAAGCCGTCGGGTCCGTCCCGATAACCCACCACCAGCACGCCGGACACCGCTTGCACATCACCTGCGCTGCGCGGACCGACGTCGGACTGATCCGGTCCGGGAACGAAGACAACTACCTGATGGTCCCCGAGCGGGGGATCTTCATCGTCGCCGACGGGATGGGCGGGCACGCGGCGGGCGAGGTGGCGAGCGAGATGGCGGTGCGCATCGTCGCCCAGGACCTCGGCAGCTTCCGCGGGCTGACGCCCGACGACGCCGCCTCGCGGATGATCCAGGCGATCCGCGACGCCAACGCCGCCATCTACGAGCGGACGCTGAGCGAGCACGACAAGCGCGGGATGGGCACCACCTGCACCGTGCTGGTGCTGCACGCCAACCGCTACCTGCTCGGCCAGGTGGGCGACAGCCGCGGCTACCTGATGCGCGAGGGCGTGTTCCACCAGCTCACCAAGGACCACTCCTACGTGCAGGAGCAGGTGGACGCCGGGTACCTCACGCCCGAGCAGGCCCGCACCCACCCGTACTCGAACGTGATCACCCGCTGCGTGGGCGCGAGCGGCGACGTGACGCCCGACCTGTTCAGCGGCGTGGTGCGAGCCGGCGACGTGTTCCTGCTGGCGAGCGACGGGCTCACGGGCATGCTGGAGGACGACGTGCTGGCCGCGATCGTCAAGAGCGACGGCACGCCGGAGAAATGGGTGGACCGCCTGGTGGGCGAGGCCAACCGGCGCGGCGGCCTCGACAACATCACCGTGGTCATCGTGCGGGTGGACACGGTCGAGGAGCCCGCGGGCGAGGCGGCCCAGGGCGCGGCGCAGCAGGCCCAGTAGCGCACCGGCCCGCTCCCGGGCCGGCTTCCCTCAGCTGCGATCCTCGACCCCGCCGCCGGCCGGAACCGCCGGACGGCGCCTACGGCTCCAGCGCGCCGAGCAGGGCCGCCGTCTCCACCGCCACCGGCTTCGCCACGAACATCCGGAGCCGCCGCGCCGACTCGACCAGGTCCTCCGCCATCCTCGGCAGGTCCATCACGCCCGGCCACCCGCGGTCGGTCAGGAGCTCGACCGCGCCGCCCCCGCGCGCGATCGGCAGGTCCAGGCCGAGCATCGCCGTCTTGTGCGGGAAGTCGATCAGCAGCTCGCCCGGCTCGAGGCCGCAGCGCTTCGCCAGCGCGTCCTCGGCGCGGCGCAGCTTCTCGCCGCCTTCCCACACCCAGCTCGGCACGTCGCCCGCTTCGCCCGGCAGCAGCTCGATCGCACGCTTGTAGAGCCGCCGCTCGCGCAGCGCCCGCGCGATGCCCGTCCGGTCGCGCGCGGCCAGCTCGTGGATCAGCGCGTCGTCCGTCGCCGCCGCGAGGGCCCCGGGGGTGACGGCGCCGTCCCGCACGGCGGCGGCCACCAGCCGCTTGAACATCGCGTTGGCGGCACGCGCGGCGTGGTGCCAGTAGACGTTGCGGTACATCTGGTACTTGGCGAACAGCAGCGACTCCAGGGCGGCGAGGCCCTTCTCCATCACGCCGACGCGCCGCCGGCCGTCCAGCTCCACGACCACCAGGCAGGCGAGCAGCCGGTCCACGTCGATCTCGCCGTAGGGCACGCCGCACATCAGCGCGTCGCGCTTCAGGTAGTCGATCTTGTCGAGATCGATCGAGCCCGACACCAGGCCGGCGAGCGGGTGCGCCGACGCGCCCGTGATCACGCCGCCCACGGCGGCCGCCGCGCCCGCGACGCCGCTCGCCGCGAGCGCGTCGGCCAGCGGCCCGCTCCCCAGCGACGCCGCGCCGAGCGCCTCGTGCGAGGGGAAGCCGGCCTCCTCGAGCGCGTGCGAGAACGGGTAGTGGCCGATGTCGTGCAGCAGCGCCGCGAGCCGGATCAGCAGCGCGTCGGCGTCGCCCAGCCCGCCGAGCTGGCCGCGGTCGCGGAGATTCGCGAGCGCGCGGCCGGCGAGGTGGTAGGTGCCGAGCGCGTGCTCGAACCGGGAGTGCGTCGCGCCCGGGTAGACGAGAAACGCGTGACCCAGCTGACGCACGTAGCGCAGCCGCTGGAAGGCCGGCGTGTCCACGATGCGGACGGCTGCCGGCTCCAGCCGGATGTTCTGCCACAGCAGGTCTCGGACGACCTGGGCCTTGGGCGCTTCGTGCTCGCTGATCGCCGCCTCCCTCGCCGCGGATGGACGCGCAAGCCGATGGCCGCGCGGACCTTACGCCCGGGAATGTGCAACCTCGCGCGGGACCGGGCCAGAGCCGGCCGGCGCGCGGAATCGGCGCCGGTTGACACCCGGGCGCTCGAACGGCGAGTCTATGGAGCCCGCGGGCCAGCGCCGCGGCGGCCTCCCGGGCCGCCTTCCGGGGTGTGAGCACGGAAGCTGCGGCGATCGGGGTCCCGGTCCCGGGCATCTCGACACAGACGCCTGCGCCTCGATGCCGGCGCGTTCCGGTTGCAGGAGGACGTGGTGGCCACTCGCGTGACGTGCACCTCGAACCGGAAGCTGCTCGCCTGGGTGGACGCGGCGGAGGAGCTGTGCAAGCCCGCCGCCGTCCACTGGTGCGACGGATCCGACGAGGAGTACCGGGAGCTGTGCGAGGGGCTCGTGCGCTCGGGCACCTTCGTGCGCCTGAATCCCGCCAAGCGTCCCAACTCCTTCCTCGCGCGCTCGCACCCGTCCGACGTCGCCCGGGTCGAGGAGCGCACCTTCATCTGCGCGAAGACCCGGGACGACGCGGGTCCGACCAACAACTGGGAAGAGCCCGCAGCCATGCGGGCGAAGCTGAAGGGTCTGTTCGACGGCTGCATGCGCGGCCGCACGATGTACGTGATCCCGTTCTCGATGGGGCCGATCGGCTCGCCCATCGCCCACGTCGGCGTGCAGATCACGGACTCGGCGTACGTCACCGTGCACATGAAGATCATGACCCGGATGGGGCAGCGGGTGCTGGACGCCCTCGGCGACGGGTTCTTCGTGCCGTGCATGCACTCGGTGGGCGCGCCGCTCGCACCCGGGCAGGCGGACGTGCCGTGGCCGTGCGAGGGCGACATCGCCCGCAAGTACATCGTGCACTTCCCCGACGAGCGCGAGATCTGGTCGTACGGCTCGGGCTACGGCGGCAACGCGCTGCTGGGGAAGAAGTGCCTCGCGCTCCGCATCGCGTCGGTGATGGCGCGCGACGAGGGGTGGCTGGCCGAGCACATGCTGATCCTCGGCCTCGAGTCGCCGGCCGGCGAGCGCACCTACGTGGCGGGCGCGTTCCCGAGCGCGTGCGGCAAGACCAACCTCGCGATGATCGTGCCGCCCAGGGGCTTCGAGGGCTGGAAGGCGAGCACGGTCGGCGACGACATCGCGTGGATCAAGCCGGCCGCGGACGGCACCCTGCGCGCCATCAACCCGGAGGCCGGGTTCTTCGGCGTCGCGCCCGGCACCAACCGCGAGACCAATCCCAACGCGATGGACACGCTGCGGGAGAACTGCATCTTCACCAACGTGGCGCTCACCGACGACGGCGACGTGTGGTGGGAGGGGATGGGGCCGGCGCCGAAGCACGCGATCGACTGGAAGGGCCGGGACTGGACGCCGGATTCGAAGGACCCCGCCGCGCACCCCAACTCCCGCTTCACCGCCCCGATCAAGCAGTGCCCGTCGTACGATCCCGCCTGGGAGGACCCGGCCGGCGTGCCGATCAGCGCCTTCCTGTTCGGCGGGCGGCTGTCGACCACGTTCCCGCTGGTGTGCGAGGCGCTCGACTGGACGCA
>Ga0187778_10003143_pt1 | contig 11137 bp, 12 predicted proteins | sample 1015_Q2_SP5_20_M_FD_132418 | JGI IMG/M metagenome (GOLD analysis project Ga0187778, IMG submission 132418) | Tropical peat soil microbial communities from peatlands in Department of Meta, Colombia - 1015_Q2_SP5_20_MG | ecosystem: Environmental > Terrestrial > Soil > Wetlands > Peat | place...
ATGATCGCGACCACCTGCCCCACCGACGAGCTGCTGCCGCTCAGCGACGTGATGGCCACCACGTTGAGCGAGACCGCGGCCAGCATCAGCTCCAGCGCGATCAGCATCGCCACGAGGGAGCGCCGCTGCACCAGCCCGTACAGCCCGATGCAGAACAGCAGCACGGCCACCAGCAGGTACCAGTGCAGCCAGCTCATGGGGAGCCTCTCGGGCGGCGCGCGGCGCCGCGGTCCTTCCGCGCCACCATCACCGCGCCGATCATCGCGACCACCAGGAGGACCGAGATCAGCTCGAAGGCCAGCACGTAATCGGACAGCAGCCGGTAGCCGGTGAACTGCGGGGTCACCTCGAGGCTGCCGGCGAGCGCCGGGAAGTGCGCGCCGCGCAGCGCCAGCCACAGCGCGGCGGCGACCGCCGCCGCCAGCAGCGCCGCGCCCACGACCTTGGCCGGGCTGCGCCGCGCGCGCGGGGCGTCGAGCGGCTGCGACAGCATCACCGCGTAGACCATCGCGATGCCGAGGGCGCCCACGTACACGAGCAGCAGCACGATGGCCAGGAAGTCGCTGCCCAGGGTGAGGAACAGACCCGCCACGCCCACCAGGGAGAGCGCGAAGCCGAGGATGTTGTGGAAGATGTTCTTGAGCCCGACGGCGAACAGCGCGCCGACCAGCGTCAGCGCGGCCGACACGCCGAACAGGAACCCGGTCCAGTTCACGTCAGCTTCCCGGCGAGGTAGGGGTCGTCGCCGAACGGCGCCAGCAGGTCGTTGACCGTCAGGTCGCGCCGGTAGGCGACGTCGTCGTAGCGCTCCGAGTACTTCAGCGTGTCGGTGGGGCACACGTCGATGCACAGCCCGCACAGGCTGCAGGTCGAGAAATCGAGCAGGAACCTGTTGGCCCGCATCTTCTTGAGGCCGGGCGGCCGCACCCCGGCGATGTCGAAGCACTCGGACGGGCAGATGCGGGCGCACGCGTTGCACGCGATGCAGTCGTGGGTGCCGGTCTCGGGGAACGTGACCAGCTCGATCGGGCCGCCCCAGTGGGTCGCGTCGGGGCGCTGGTGCGGGTACTGGAGCGTGACGACCGGCCGCACCATGTGCCGGCCGGTGACGCCGAGGCCCACCACCAGGCTCTTCAGGCCCCCCAGCACGCCGCGCAGCGTGATCACGGGGCGCCCACCGCGAACAGCACCGCCGCGGTCACCACCAGGTTCACCAGCGCCACCGGGATGAGGAGCTTCCAGGCGAAGTTCATCAGCTGGTCGAACCGCAGCCGCGGGAAGGTCCACCGCGCCCACATCATCAGGAACACGACCAGGTAGGCCTTGAGCAGCAGGTAGATCGGCCCGAGCCACGGGGCGGCCGCCACGAACGGCCCCTTCCACCCGCCCAGGAACAGGGTCGCGCCCACCGCGCCGAGCACCAGCATGTTGGTGTACTCGGCGAAGAAGAACAGGGCGAACCGCATGCCCGCGTACTCGGTGTGGAAGCCGCCGACCAGCTCCGACTCGGCTTCGGGGATGTCGAACGGCGCGCGGTTGGTCTCGGCGGTGATGCCGATGAAGAAGATGAGCGCGGCCACCGGCTCGACCAGCACGTACGGCACCGTCTGGCCCGCCGCGATCTGGTGGAGGTTGAGCGACTGCGCGATCAGCACCACCGACAGCGCCGAGAGCAGCACCGGGATCTCGTACGCGACCACCTGCGCCACCGACCGCATGCCGCCCAGCACCGCGTACTTGTTGTTCGACGACCAGCCGGCCATGAAGATCGCGATCACGGTGATGCCGGAGAGCACCACCACCACCGCCAGCCCGTTCGGCATCTCCGCGAACGCCGACGCCTCGCCGAGCGGCACCAGCGACGCGAGGCACACGGTAGGGATGAAGATCAGGATCGGCGCGAACAGGAAGGTGAAGTGATCCGTCGCCAGCGGCGTCACCAGCTGCTTGGAGAGCAGCTTCAGCATGTCGGCGACGGTCTGCAGCGCGCCGTGCGGGCCCACCTCCATCGGGCCGAGCCGCCGCTGCGCGTGCGCCGACACCTTGCGCTCGAGCCAGATCAGGAACAGCACGTTGAAGGTCAGGTACAGCAGGATGCCGCCCGCCCCGAGGAGCAGGGTCGCCGCGAAGTCGCCCACCACCCGCGCCGCCAGCCCGTGAAGCCAGGTCATGGCCGGGAGGTCCGCCGCGCGTCCGCGGCCCGGCGCACCGGCGCCCGGGAGGTCACCGGTCCACCTCCGGCATCACCAGGTCCACGCTGCCCAGGATCGCGACCGCGTCGGCGACCATGTTGCCCGGCATCACCTCGGTCAGCGCGGCGAGGTTGGCGTACGAGGGCGTGCGGAACTTCGCGCGGTACGGCTCCGTGCCGCCCTCCGACACGATCAGGATGCCGTAGTGGCCGCGCGCGCTCTCGACCGCGTAGTACGAGGTCCCGGCCGGCAGCTTGAGGCGCTTCTTCACTCCGATAGAGTCCGGCAACAGCACCGGCCCCGCCGGCAGCTGGTCGAGGGCCTGGTCGATGATGCGCACGCTCTGCCGCATCTCGAGCACCCGCACCATGTAGCGCGCGAACACGTCGCCCTCCTCGCGCGTCGGCACCTCGAACTCGAACCGCGGGTACGCCCCGTAGGGCTCGGCCTTCCGCACGTCGTAGGCGACGCCCGAGCCGCGCAGGGTCGGCCCCGTGACTCCGAACGACCGGCACAGGTCGGGGGACATCACGCCGACGCCGCGGGTGCGGTTGGCGAAGATGACGTTGTCCTCGATCAGCCGGGCGTATTCGTCCCAGCGGGCCCGGAGCTTCGCGAGCACCTCGCGCGCGCGCTCGGGGAAGCCGGGATCGAGGTCCCGGCTCAGCCCGCCGAACCGGCCGGTGCAGTAGGTGAGCCGCGACCCGGTGACGGACTCGAGCAGGAACAGGATCGCCTCGCGGTCGTCCCAGGCGTAGAGGAACGGCGTCGCGGCGCCGAGGTCCAGGAGGAACGCGCCGATCCACAGCAGGTGCGACGCAATGCGGTTGAACTCGGCGAGAATGACGCGCGCCACCAGCGCGCGCTCCGGCGGCGTGACGCCGGCCATCTTCTCGACCGCCTCGACCCACGCGAAGTTGTAGATCAGGCCGGACAGGTAGTCCTGCCGCGACGTGTTGGGCAGGAACTGCGCGTAGGTCCGGTTCTCCGCCATCTTCTCGTGGGCGCGGTGCGAGTAGCCGATCACCGGCTCGGCCGCGACGATCTCCTCGCCGCGGAGCGTCAGCCGCATCCGCAGCACGCCGTGGGTGGACGGGTGCTGCGGCCCCATGTTCAGGGTGTAGGTGTCGAGCGTGTCAGTGCTGTGCGGGCTGCTCATCGATCGCGGCGGGCGGCGCCCGCAGGCTGTCGTCGTATTCCGAGGCCGGCGGCGCGGTGAAGCTCTTGAGCAGCGGGTGCCACGGGGTGCCCTCGGGGAGCAGCAGCCAGGTCAGCTCCGGGTGGCCGGCGAACGCGACGCCGTACAGCTCCCACGCTTCCCGCTCGTTCCACGCGGCGGCGCCGAAGATCCCGCTCACCGTCGGCACCGGCCGGTCCCTCGGCGCCCACACCCGCCAGACGAGGCGGCTGGAGGCGGAGCCGAAGGTGTTGAAGGTGTAGATCAGTTCGAAGACGCCGTGGGGGTCGAGCCGGTCCACGCAGGTGAGCGACTCGAAGAAGTAGCCCGCGTCGCGCACCAGGCGGCACGCGTCGGCCAGGCGGCCGGGCGCGATCCACCGCACCTCCACCGCGCCCGCGAACGGGTGCTCGAAGGGCGGCGGCACCGTCGCGCCCAGCGCCTCGGCCGCCCGCGCCAGCTCAGCCGGCGTGCTCAAACCGCTGTCCCAGCTTGATCTTGTCCTGGAGCTTGAGGATGCCCGCGATCAGCGCCTCGGGCCGCGGCGGGCAGCCCGGCACGTGCACGTCGATGGGCATGAACTTCTCGGCGCCCTCGCTGATGGCGTACTCGCCGGGGTACCTGAAGGGCCCGCCCGAGATCGTGCAGCCGCCCATCGCGATCGCCCACTTGGGCCCCGGCATCTGGTCCCACAGCGTCCGGATGACGGGCGCCATCTTCCGCGAGATCGTGCCCGCGAGGATCATGAGGTCGGCCTGCCGCGGCGAGGGCCGGAACAGGCCGACGCCGAAGCGGTCGAGGTCGTAGCGCGCGGCCCCGGCGGCCATCATCTCGATGGCGCAGCACGCCAGGCCGAAGGTCAGCGGCCAGAGCGAGTTCGCCCGGGCGAGGTTGAGCACGTCCTCGACCATCGCCAGGCGCACCCACGGCGACGCCTCCGCGGCCAGCTGCTCGAGCTCGCGGTCCGGGCGCGCGACGGCGGCGCCGGCGGACGGCAGCGGCTCCGGGGTGGCGCTCGCATCAGGGCGCGATCCCGCGGGCCGCGCGGAGACCGCACCGGCCCCCGGCTCCGGTCCTGGTGACGCGGTCAGTCCCAACGGAAGACTCCGGTGCGCCAGGAGTACACGACGGCCACGGCGAGGATCGCGACGAACACCACGATCTCGACCAGCACCTGCCAGGTGTGCATGGTGCGGAAGACGAGCGCCACCGGCAGCAGGTAGATCACGTCCACCGCCACCGCGAGGTACAGCAGGGCGTACAGGTAGTAGGCGAGGGAGAACTGGCGCCACGCCCCGCGCTCGGGCACGATGCCGCTCTCGTAGGTCTTGAAGGTGTCCTGGCCGCGGCCGCGCGGCGCGATGAAGTGCGGAACCGCGACGGCGATCATGCCGAAGACCAGCCCGAGGGCCAGGAAGGCCAGGACGAACCGGTACTCGTGGATCGTCGAAGCGTCCATGTCTCCCTACGACCAGGGGAACGACGGCGGGCGAGACGGCGCACGCAACCGGATGGAGCGGAAGGGGATCGAACCCTCGACCTCGTGGTTGCAAACCACGCGCTCTCCCAACTGAGCTACCGCCCCGCCGAAAACCGCCGCAATGTAGCTAAGCCGGGTGACCCGCTCAAGCAATTTGCGTACCGCGGGCGGCGCGCTCCGCGCGACCGCGACGCCGCTACGGCCGCACGACCGAGAGCGAGACGCCCGTCGTGTCGAGGAGGAAGTAGTTCGTGGCCGCCAGGGCGAGCACCCGAGCGCTGTACTTCCGGTACTGGCGCGTGTCGTTCACCGCGATGCGCGCGAGCTCGCCGGCCACCAGAACGGAGCCGGCGGGCGCGACGGCCACGATCCGCGTCGTGTCGTCGCCCGAGGTCTGCGCGAACACGCGATAGCCCGAGCCCGAGGGCGCCGTCACCGCGCCCGCCGGCCCGATCACGACGAACAGGGCGGCGCGGATGCCGGAGCCGGGCGTCGCGAGGCGCACCGACAGCTCGCCGGCCACCGGGCCCTGCTCGCCCCTGCAGCCCGCGGCCACGGCCGCCGCGGCGGCGAGGATCAGGAGGCGCTTCATCGCCGCGCTCCCCGGCGGAGGCCCGCGGCGCGCGAGTCGAGCGCGCCCGGATTCCGGTCGAGCCAGGCCACGAAGTCGCCGAGATCGAAGTGCCCGTTGTTGTTGCCGAGGCCGTCGAGCACCAGCAGCTGGCCGCCGGTGAGCGCGCTCTTGCCGGTGAACAGCTGGGTGAGCACGTCGGCCGTGCCGGCGAAGGTCGCCACGAGCTGGTAGGGCCGCACCGCGTGCAGCAGCAGCACGCTCGAGCCCGTCACCGAGTCCACGGTCCAGCCGACGAACGCCGCGCCGCTGTCCGGCACCGGCGTCAGCGTCACGCTGTCCCCCTCGGCGAGGAAGCTGCCGGCCGCGGGATCGATGGTGCGGGTGGCGCTCACCGAGCCGGGGCCGATGATCGACACCTGCATCAGATAGCGGCGGGCCACCAGCGCCGTGTAGGTCGCGCCGGCCGCGGAGCCGGTGATCGTGTGCTGCGCCGGCTTGCCGTCCGACCACGACCGGAACGCGTAGGCCACCCGCAGATTCGCGGAGAGCTGGGCGGTGTCGATCGCGATGGCGTGCGTGGACCCGTCGGCCAGCAGGTCGCGGAACACCGGGGTCCGCACCCCGTCGACCTGCACGCTCGCCCCCGTGTCCGACGCCGTCACCGTGGTGATGCCGCCGAGCGTGATCCGGAACCGCATCGCACCGAACGGCACGACCTGCTGGATCGAGTCCAGCCTGATCCCGACCGGCGCGCCGGCGTTGCTGCGCGCCGACGGCCTGGTGCCGGGGCCGAAGTCCGTGTTGCCGCTCGTGCCGGGGAACGGGTCTCCCGCGTCGCCTCGGTCGTTGCACGCGGTGCCGTAGGTGCAGTCGAGCCCGGTGTCACCCTCGGCTTCCTCGATCGCCAGGGCATGCGGGACGACCGCGTTCACCGAGTTGGACGGGAGCCGCGCCGCCATCGCCGCCGTGTCGAGGTGGTAGATCATGAGACCCGGCCCGTACATCATCGAGTCCGAGCCGATGGGCTGACGGTTCTCGAGCAGGAACGACTCCGTGGTTCCCGCGATCGGGACCGAGAAGGCCGTGTCGCCCGTCTCGATGGGACCGACCGTGACGATCTGGGAGGCCGCGAGCGGCACCTCCGTCACCCAGCCCAGCGTCGCGAGCGTCCAGGCGCTCATGTGCGCCGGGCGGTACGGCTTCTGCTCGTTGCCCTCGGACATCAGGTCCCAGCGGCCGATGCCCTCGGTGTTGCCGCTCACGTCGTACAGGTCCGGCAGGCCGAACAGGTGGCCGGTCTCGTGCGTGACCGTGCCGATCGGCGCCAGCTGCCCCGAGGTGCAGCCGGTCTGCCCGCCCTGGGCGCCCTGGATGATGTAGTCGTCGATCACCACCGGCCGGCCGTTCACCGAGTCGTTCGTCGTGTAGGGTCCCACGCCCCAGCCCGACAGCGAGAACCGGTGGGCCCAGATGCTCTGGCCCGCCGGCGGATAGAGCAGGTAGCACTCCCCGCCCACCTGGGGATCGAGGACGACGATCGCCGGCACGGTGCCGGTCGCCGAGTCGGCGAACGCGGCGAAGTTCACCGTCGAGTCGGCGTGCCGCAGCAGCTCCTGGATCAGCACCGGGACGCGCGAGGAGCCGCACAGGCCCTGGCAGCCGGCGCCGCCCTCGTAGAACGTGTCCGTCTGGGAGACCCGGATCGTGTCGATGACGCTGCCGGTGACCGTGAGCCGGCCCACGGACACTTCCCGGTAGTAGGTGGTGACGGAGTACGGGTTGGCTGGGGCCGGCAGCGTGCCCCAGAACCGCTGCGCCACGGCCGCGGTGTCCATGACGGCCGCGTCGGCGCCGCTGGTGTTGCTGAACAGCGGCAGGAACGTCGGATAGCGGAGCGTCCCGCCGACGGACGTCGCCGAGGTGGCGGCCGCGGCGGGCGCCGCCGCCTGGTTCAGCTGCGCCCACGCGCCACGCGCGCGGAGGGCCTGACGCGCCAGTCGCACGCGGCGAGCCTTCTCGAGCCAGCCGTGCCGGAACTCGAAGGCGCCGGGCAGCCGCGTCAGCGTCTGGTAGAAGCCCGCGGGCGGCCGCGCCCCGCCGTGCACCAGGCCGCGCCGCACGACGTCCGCGCCGCCGGTCTGCGCCGCGGCGCGCGCCGCGCCGGCCGCGATGCCGGCGGCCACCACGACCACACCCACGATGTCGGCGCGCACTCTCACCCGCGGGAGCTCCGTGAGCCCGGAAAGGAGCAAGCTAACAGACTGGCGAGACCCCCCGGTAGGCCTGCGACGCCCGGGTGACGCGCGTCACGCGGCGAGCGCGACGAGGACGGCGCCGGCCAGGGCCGCATCCAGCGCCACGGTCGCGCAGTCGAGCCGCAACACCATGGCCGGCCAGCGTCGCTCGACCTCGAGCTCCACGCCCGGCAGCAGTCCGAGAGCCAGCAGCTTGCGCAGATCGGCCGCACTCTCGGCGGCGAGCCGGCGGACGGTGGCCTTCTGGCCGGGCGCGAGGGACGCGAGCCGCTGGGAGACGAAGAAGTTCGAACCGATCGGGCAGCCCTCGCACGCGCTCGGCCCCGCTCCGCACATCGTGCACTTCATGCCCACCCTCCGAGCGAGCGCAGCAGCCAGCCCACCAGTCCACCGACCGCGAACGCGATCGTCGTGGCCACCACCAGCACCCCGACCGCCACCCTGAGCCCGCGCTCCTTCTTCATGACCAGGAACTGCGCGATGCACGGCACGAACAGCGTGATGGTGACCGCGGCCGTGGTGAGAGCCGCCGGGGAGAGCAGGCCCCGGTGCGCGAGGTCGTACAGGCCGGCTGCGCCGAAGTCCCGCCGGAAGAAGCCGTACAGGAACGCGGGCGCGGCCTCGGCCGGAAGGCCGATCAGCCGCACCAGCGGCGTCAGTGCGCCCGTCGCCCAGCGGAGAACGCCGGTGAGCTCGCCCGCCCACAGCATCACGCTCGCCAGCAGGAACAGCGGGAGGATCTCGGCGAAGTACCACCGCACCCGGGCGCCCGTCTTGCGGAGCACGTTCGCCGCCTTCGGGGCCCTGAGCCGGGGCAGCTCGAGGTAGAAGCTCGGCGGCTCGCCGGGCAGGAAGGCCGCCGCGAGCCGTCCGACCGCCAGGAAGACCACCACCAGCGTGAGTCCCCAGACCACCACCGCCCCCGGCCAGGCGCTCAGGATGCCGAGCACGACGCCCAGCTGGGCGGAGCAAGGGATCGCCAGCGCCAGCAGCAGGGTCGCGATCACCCGCTCACGCCGGGTCTCGAGCGTGCGGGTCACCAGCGTCGCCATGGTGTTGCAGCCGAACCCCAGCACCAGCGGGATCACCGCTCGGCCCGACAGCCCGACCTTCTTGAGCGCGCGGTCGAGCAGCAGCGCCAGGCGCGGCAGGTAGCCCGAGTCCTCGAGCAGGGCGAAGACGAGGAAGAAGGCGGTCACGATGGGGAGCACGATGGCGAAGGCGTAGCGCAAGCCGAGGTTGATGAGCCCGTAAGGGCCGTTGACCAGGTCGCGAATCGCCTGCCACGGAATGACGCCGGTCACGGCCGCCGCCAGCGGCGCCACCCAGCGCGTGAACACGACCCGGTCGAGCCAGTCCACCGCCGTCTGCGCGCCGAAGCCCCCGACGAACTTGTAGAACCCCACGTACAGGACCACGGCGACGAGCGGCAGGCCGGTCCACGGCGACAGCGCCAGCCGGTCGAGCAGCATCGTCCGTCCCACGCTCGCAGGGTCGGCTTCCGGCACGACCCCGTCGAGGAGCGCGAGCGCCATCCGCCGCCGGGCCGTCGCCACCGCCACCGCATACCCCTCGGCCCCGGACCACCGCTCGTCGCGCTCCGCCGCCACCAGGCGCCACAGCGCCGGGTCGGGCTTCAACTCGGCCTCGGCCGACTCGTCGCCGGAAAGGGCAAGCTCGGCGGCGAGGCGCGTGCGGCCTTCCTCCTGCCCGCCCGCCAGGCGGATCGCCGGAGAGCGGAAGGGCTCGGGCAGCGACCAGCCGTCCACCGGCGGATCGGCCGTGAGCGCGGCCTCGAGCAGCTCGTCGATGCCCTCGCCCGTCGTCGCCACCGTGCCCACGACCGGGACGCCGAGCCGGGCGGAGAGCAGCGCCAGATCGGGCGCGCGCAGCTCGCGCCTCGCCTCGTCGAGCAGGTTGCAGGCGACCACGACCGGTGCGCCGAGCGTCAACAGCTGCAGGGTGAGCGGGAGCGACCGCTCGAGGTGAGCCGCCTCCACCACGTGCACGATGGTCCGAGCCCCGCCGGCGAGGACCGCGCGCCGCGCGACCCGCTCCTCCTCCGAAACCGCGAGGAAGCCGTACATCCCGGGCGTGTCGACGACCTCGACGTCGCGCCCGTGCGACGTGAATCGGCCGTGCGTGATCTCGACCGACGTCCCGGGGTAGTTGGAGACCACCGCGTAGATGCCGGTCAGCCGCCCGAACAGGGCGCTCTTCCCCACGTTCGGCGCCCCGACCAGCACCAGCCGCATCAGGCCGGCACTCGTCTCCTGCGATTCAGGGCGTAGGGCGGTGTTCACTGACCTCCCGACTGAAATCCACTCTCAAACGCTGCACGCGCCGTGCCTGAGCCCGGCGGCTCGACCGAGCTTCGCCGAGGGCGTCCCGCGGACAAACTGACCCAAGCTCCCGTCAGTTGGTCCTAATGGGCAACCAGTTGATTCTATGGTAGTTGAGACTAGGGCAGCGTCGCGTGCAGGGCCGGGACGGTCCAGCCGATGGCGAAGCCCATTGCGGCCCCGGCCACCACGTCCGTCGGGAAGTGGCGGTGCGCGACCACTCGGAGCACGCCCGTGACCGTCGCGGCGGTGAACAGGGCGCCGATCTGCAGCTTGTCCCGGCCGGCCAGGCCGCGCCGGTGGAGCACCGACGCGTAGGCCGCCGCCGCGGCGAACGCCATGCTCGTGTGGGCGGACGGGAAGGAGCGCCCGTCGTCGGGGCTCGATGGGCCGGTGGACGTCGGCTGGTAGAGGAACGGCCTGGGACGGTGGAAGAGGACCTTGGTCCACTCGGTCGCCGCGGACGAGAGCGCCAGGGCCTCGGCGATCACGGTGGCGTCTGCGGCGAAGGCGGCGCCCCCCTGCCCTCGGCGCGAGGAGGCGAGGAACAGGACGCCGAGCGCGGCCTCGGCGCCGAGCGTCGCCGAGCTCAGCACGTCCGGCGCGCGCCGGAGCGGGCCTACGACCGACCGGTCGAGCGCCCACAGGTGCGCCGGGTTGCACGGAGCGCAGGTGGCATACGGGAACGACGACGACCAGACGATCGGGACCAGCGCGGCTGCCACGCCGGCGCCGAGCACGATTCCGTCGGGCCAGGGCCCGACCCGGAACCGGAGCGAGGACGTCGGCTGCGCGAGGGCCGGAGCGGCGAGCGCCGGCACGAGCACGAGAGCGAATGTCAAGGCGCGCCGCAACTTGCCTCCTGCCCGGGTCGGGGGTACAATGCGAGCTTCGTTTTCTGCGGGGGAGCCGGTGGCCACGACCGAAGTCGCACAACAGATCGCGCTGTTCGACAAGTGCAAGAACTTCACGCAAGCCCGTGAGGTTCAGGCGGCCGGGCTTTACCCATACTTCACTCCCATCTCCGAGTCCGAGGATACGGTCGTCAAGATCGGGGGCAAGAGCAAGGTGATGATGGGGTCGAACAACTACCTCGGCCTGACCCACCACCCCAAGG